>Ga0315279_10000697_pt1 | contig 62415 bp, 53 predicted proteins | sample YL17G06_20_MG_FD_203694 | JGI IMG/M metagenome (GOLD analysis project Ga0315279, IMG submission 203694) | Sediment microbial communities from Yellowstone Lake, YNP, Wyoming, USA - YL17G06_20 | ecosystem: Environmental > Aquatic > Freshwater > Lake > Sediment | place: USA: Wyoming | collected...
CGGTCGAGTTCGAGGAGGCGCCATCATCAGCGGGGATCTCTACAGGACTGTGTGGGGGCAGGGTGCTGCTGCCCCCTTCCCCCACACCCCCTGCCCCCGCTACATTTGATCATTCTGTCTCTATTTTTCCTGTCTCATGACAGGGGTGCAGTCCAACACCGTGTCCCCAGGTTCTTTGCGTGATTCGCCTTTCGGGCCTGCCGAATCTGCTGGTTTTTCAAGGGAAAATGGGGACATGGTGGTGGACTGCACCCCTGCCTCGCGTGCGGAAATCGAAAAGGGTGCGGTCCATGAGATGCGAAGGAATGACCTTGCTCAGAGCGGCAAGCATGGAGTTCCGGATGCCGGGGATTTCCTTCTCCAATTCGGTGATCAGCCTCTGAACCCTTTTCCGCTTGAGATGCTCCTGCGCGCCGCACAGTTGGCATGGGATGATCGGGAAGTTCTGTTGCGCGGCAAACGCGGCAATGTCTGCCTCCCAGCAATACGCCAGCGGGCGGATGACGGTATTGCGCCTGTCTGCGCTGTTTAAGATTGGGGGCATGGCCTTGATTGAGCCATTAAAAAACAGGTTGAGCAGGAGCGTCTGCAGGATGTCGTCGGCGTGATGGCCCAGCGCGATCTTGGTGCATCCCTCTGCTACCGCGACGTTATAGAGCACTCCGCGCCGCAACCTTGAGCAGAGCGAGCACGTTGTCTTCCCCTTCAGAATCTTCTCGGAAACGATAGAGTAGGTGTCCCGCTGCACAATCCGGAAGGGGACCTCCTGGGCTGCGAGGTACTGCTCCAGGATTTGGGCCGGGAAGCCCGGCTGCTTCTGATCCAGGCTGACGGCAAGGAGGTCGAAGTGGGCCGGCGCACGCGCCTGCAAGTCTCGCAGCAGGGCAAGGAGCGTGAAGCTGTCCTTTCCTCCGCTGAGGCAGATCATCACGCGGTCGCCGTCGACAATCATCTGATAGTCGGCGATCGCCTCTCCCACGCCCCGCAGCAGACGCTTCTTGAGCTTCTTGTCGCTATCCATTGGAACCTAATTGTATCAAACGCGTACCTGGCAACTCTCGAAAATGGTGACAGGCCAGTGGCCTGTCACCCTGCATCGCATGTTTGTCATGGAACGGCACAGCGCGGCGGCAACCGGAATCCAAACAAACGTCCTGCGGCCACAACGCCATGGCACGGATCGGTTAGGCTTCCTTGTTTTTTCCCAGTCGGCGGCTGGCGACGCCGGTGATGGGATTGAACCACCGCAAGCGGCTAAACCTTAGGAAGTCCGCATCCGCAGTGTGCAAGACAGCGCCATGCTCGATGGCGAGCGCAGCGATCTGGGCGTCGGTTACGAGGTTGTCGGCAGTGCCAAGCGTCTCCAGCAGCTCGAGCACCTGTTCCAAGTGCTCAGCCCGAAGCTCCAGAACTTGCACAACGGGTTGCGCCAGCCAGGAGCGGACATGCCCCGCGGCCTCAGCCGGAGTCATCGGATTGCGGAACACGCGGGCATTGGTGCCGATGCGCACGAAACCAAACGCAACCACCGTTGGCAATCCCACCGGCTCACTTCCGGATAGGCATTGCTGCCACCATGCCGCTGCTTTGGCATGAAAAGGCGAAGCGGAATCGTAGGCATAGAGCAACAGATTGATGTCGGGGATGGTCATGCCCGCTTCGAACCTCTGTGCTTCTTCATGAAGGCGTCCACCTGCAACTCGTCAGCCAGCTTGTTGAAGCTCGCCGGGTCGATGCCTGCGCGTAGCCCCATGGGGCGCGCGTTGATCACGAACGGCTTGTTCGTCGCTTGTGCCGGTTTTCCACCGAGAGCGACCCGCAGGGCGGCATTGAGTGTTTCCTTGAACGACCGCCGCGAGCGATGCATGGCGTCGCGCAACAGCCGCTCCACATCCTTGTCCAAAGTTACCGTTGTTCTCATGCAAGCATCATGATGCCAATTGCCAATGCTGTCAAGATGCTCAGTGCCCTTCTTCTTATTGCTTTTAACGTTCAGGCAGACGCAGCAAATCGTTGGCGCCAAGAGCTGAGATGTAACTCGTGTGCGGAACGGGCCCGGCCTTCCACCGGGTTGGCGGTGCTTCGGCACTGGTGACCCCTAGTGGTCAAGTGCCTTCTGCATCATTGCTGTGAAACGGGTCTTGTTCCCTTGTCCCTCCTGCCGGTCCACGATGGCGCCTTTCCGATCAATCGCAAGCGTGGCGGGGATTGGGCCGGGGAGCTTGAACGCCTCATTGATGGCGTCGTAGTCCTCCGCGTCGTAGATCAGGACCGGAGCGTCGATCCGGCGCTCGGCAACGAAGGTCCGCATTTTTTGCAGGATCTCCTCGCGAGTGACGCCTGGAACCATAAGGTCGTAAGACACGGTCAGCACGGTCCCGCCACGCGCACGATACTCCCGCCCCGTCTCCAGAAGCTCGGGAAGTTCGGCCACGCACGGCTCGCACCAAATGGCCCAGAAATCGAGGAGTACGCCTTTTCCGCGGTATTCGGCAAGCACGGCCTGGAGGCCCTTGAGGTCGACAATCCTGATGTCGGGCGCCTTGTCGCGGGCGCCCGAGCAAGAGAGCAGAATGCATCCGAGAAGGGAAACTACACACTTCTTCATAGTCGACGATCGGAATGGGATAAGCGTCAGACGAGACATCTCACCCGACGCCATTGATGGTCTCTGGTTTGTCAGACCTTCTACCCGAGAAGGTCACTAGCGCTTGATGGTTCAGCCGTAGGGTTTCGTCGTTGCGACCGGAACCGGCTGCCCGGCCAGGAGCGCCTGGATAGCCTCCCGCACATAGGACTTGGCGCCACTGCCCTTGTCGCCTTTGGGATCGTCGTCGAGCGCCCCGGAATACCGAAGCACGCCATCCTTGTCGATCACGAAGCAATGCGGCGTGCTCTTACCGCCAAACATGTCCGTTATTTTGTTGCCCGGGTCCACCGTGACCAGGAAGTTCACCCCGGCCTGTTCGACATGCTCGCGCAGGTTGGCGTATGGAGTATCACCGCTTGCGGCCAGCTCTCTCTGGTTCGCATTGATCGCGATCTCTACGACCCCTTTCTCGCCAAAATCCTTCTGGATCTCCTTGCACTTAGGCTCGGCAATCTTCTCGTACGGGCATACGATCGACCAAAAGTGGATGAAAACGATCTTGCCGCGATAATCCCCCAGCGAGTGCTCCTTCCCATAAATATCGGCCAGTTTTATGTCTGGAGAAACCGTGGCGCCGATTTCGTAAGGGAACCCGCCCGCAGAACTGGCGCGGACATTCCAGGCCACAGCTCCCGTTGCCACCGCCAGGACGGCCAAAGCAACGAGTGTCGATCGGATCCTCATGACGCGTGTCTCCTTTTCAAACTTGATGCCTCGGTAATGACCACCGGTGCACCCGGCCTGTTTCGCGTCCAGCCGCATTCAGGTCGAAGCGCGGGCCGTGTGCATAACCCCCACCCTATAGCTGAACCACAGTATCCATACGATACTCCATTCTGAAGCGATCTTCAAACGCTGGACGGGTGCAATTAGATGTGGGAATCAACTCCGCGTAAGTCGTCAGCTTCTGCCCAACGATTTTAAGCGAAAAACGAAACACGAAGACCTCTAAGACCTCTAGGAAACAAAGGCAGCGGGATACGCTTCTGGACCCACGCATGGGCGGCCTCCGGCCATGTGTGGGTCCAGAAGCGTATCCCGCCGAGCCCTGAATTAATAGACATAGTCTCAAGGAGAAATTCTTGGAGGTCTTCGTGGTCTTTGCGGTTCGCAGTATCGCTGCCGGTTTGTCGGGTCCGCAGAAACTGCCGCTATCCGGCTCAACCTCGTGTCGCTCTGGATGGAGCCAGACTGGCACTCTTAATTGCACCCATGCTGAATATTTCGAATGCCGCACTGAGGCGCCAGTTCTATACTCTTCGCATGAGTTCCTTAACCGTGAAGTTCCTGGGATCGGGCGACGCATTCAATGCGCAGGGGCGGCACCACGCTGCCTACCTCGTGCGCGGCGCCCGTACGTCCATGCTGCTGGACTGCGGGGCCACGACACTTGCCTCGCTGAAGCGGGACGGCATTGCTGCCGGCGACATTGACACCATACTGATCAGCCACTTGCACGGCGACCACTTTGCCGGTCTCCCCTTCCTTTTTCTGGAATACACCTCGCTCGAAGAGCGCAAGCGCCCGCTTCGCATCGTCGGCCCGCCCGGAACCGAGGAACGGGTGAAATCTCTCTATCTTGCCCTGTACCCCAGCCTGGGCAGCCAGCCGACCCCCTTTGTACTGGAGTTCACCGAGGCCCTGCCCGACAGGCTGCTTCGGATAGGCCCGGCGGCAATCGAGCCGTTCCAGGTTCCCCACCAGGAGCGAAACCTCTCTCTCGGCTTTGCACTCGATATCGACGGCCGCCGCGTCGTTTACTCCGGCGATACCGGCTGGACCGAAGACCTGCTCTCGCGATCCGACGGCGCCGACCTGTTCATCTGCGAGTGCTCCTTTTTCGAGACGCGTCTCTGGTCACACTTGGACTATCCAAGGCTGGCTGAGAATCGCGCGCGATTCGGCGCCCGGAGGATCATTTTGACCCACCTTGGCGAAGAGGTGCTGGCGCGCCGCAAGGAAATCGAGATGGATCTTGCAGAGGACGGGCTCACCGTTCAGGTATAATACGCCCCCGGCCCGAGCTACACTCTGCCGCTTCTTGATGTGCGGCTGATAGCTCTCCCCTATGCGGGCACGTTTGGGATTCGCAATTCATGAAGTTAACGGATCTTTTCGACCTTTCTTTTCAGGGCCGCCGTAACTATGCGGCCCTCGAGTTTCGCGGGCAGCAGCTTACTTTTGGCGACATCGACGCGAGGAGCAACCGCATGGCGCAGCTCCTGGCCGGCCGCGGCCTGCGGGCCGGCGACCGCCTCTGCGCCAGCCTCGCCAATTGCGTGGAGATGATCGATCTCTACCTGGCCTGCATCAAGCTTGGCGTGATCTTTGTCCCGATCAACATCCTCTATAAGGAGCGCGAGATCACCCACATCCTGGCCGATGCAGAACCGGCTGCTGCTGTGGCCGCGGTGGAACACTTCCCCGCCGTCGTGCCGGTCTGGTCCCCGAATGAGTTGGCGGCAGCGGCTGCGCCATTGAGTTCTGAACGGCCGGCGGTAAGGCTCGACGGGGATACTCCAGCGGCACTCCTTTACACCTCGGGAACCACCGGCGCTTCCAAAGGTGCGATTCTCACTCACAACAACCTTGCCGCCAACGCGCTGAACCTCGTTACTTGCTGGCAGATCTCACCGGCGGACCGCTTCCTGCTCCCGCTGCCGTTGTTCCATGTGCATGGGTTGGGCAACGGGCTGCACGTATGGCTCACGAGCGGGTGCCGCATGCGGCTCCTGGAGCGCTTCGAGCACGAAGCGGCAGTCGCACAGTTTCTCGATTTCCGCCCCACTCTCTTCTTTGCCGTGCCGACCATCTATGTGCGCCTTCTCGGCGCGCCGCCTGAAAAGGCGCGCGAAATCGGCGGATTTATGCGGCTGTTCGTCTCGGGATCGGCCCCGCTTCCCATCCAGGTGTTCGAGGACTTCCGCCGGCTCTTCGGACATGTCATCCTCGACCGCTACGGCATGACGGAAACCCTCATGAACATCAGCAATCCTTATGTCGGCGAGCGACGCCCGGGAACTGTGGGGCTGCCGCTGCCGGGGGTCTCGATCCGGCTGCTCGACCTCGAAGGCCGGCCCGTTCCCGACGGGGAGACCGGCGAGCTTTACGTTCGCGGCCCGAACGTTTTCGCCGGGTACTGGAAGCGGGGAGAGGCCACTCGGGACGCATTCGCCGAAGGCTACTTTCGGACCGGCGACCTGGCGATGCGCTCGCCGGACGGTTACTACACCTTGCAGGGACGCCGGAGCGATCTGATCATTTCGGGAGGTTTCAACGTCTATCCCCGCGAGATCGAGGGCTTTCTCGAGGAGCAGGCATCCGTTGCCGAAGCGGCAGTGGTCGGCGCGCCTGATGCTCTGCGCGGCGAGGTGCCGATCGCGTATATCGTACCCCGGGGCAGTCCTGACACGCCGGCCCTGGAGGCCGCTTGCCGTGCCTCCCTCGCCTCTTTCAAAGTCCCGCGCGCCTTCATCGTCGTAGACAACCTGCCCCGCACGGCTCTGGGAAAAATCCAGAAACACCTGCTGCCTGGCCGCAAGCCGCTATAATCAGCCCATCTGAACCGAGCTTATCTCTAGGGCAACCGGAATCGCATGTCGATAAGAGGTTTAAGTCCCAGTGTGGGAGAGGAGTGTGCAGCGAGAGGATTGGAAATGACGCAAGCAAAAATCCTCATTGTCGAGGACGAGCCCGCCGTAAGCAGGACCATCAGAAGGTCGTTGGAAAGGGTGGGTTTTACGGTGACAGGCATCGCCTCCACGGCAGAGCAGGCGTTGGATGCGGCGAAGCTGGAAGCCCCCCCGACCTGGTTTTGATGGATATCGTGCTGCCATGAGAACGCAAGAGATCCTGCATCAGACAGAAGAAAAGTATCGCGCCATGTTCGAAAACCTGCCTGTCGGGATCTACCGTACCACAGCCGATGGGCGGATCTTGGACGCTAACACGGCATTGATACAAATGTTGGGCTATCCAGACCGGCAGTCACTGTTGACGGCCAATATACACGACATTTTTGTCCAATCTGAGGATCGCCGGCGGTGGCAGGCGATGTTTGAGCGCGAAAAGACTGTACGTGACTTCAAAACGCAATTGCGCCGGTATGACGGAACAACCATCTTGGTGTTGGATAATGCCCGAGGCGTCCCTGCTACCGATGGCCGAATACAGTACTACGAGGGCAGTCTGCTGGATATCACCGAACGCGAGCTGGCAGAGGAAGCCCTGCGGAAGAGCGAGGAGAGACTTAGGGAACTCTTTGATAACGCCCCCACAGGATACCATGAACTTGATACCGGGGGACGAATCACAAAGGTCAATCGCACCGAATTGGAGATTCTCGGTTACACGGCGGAGGAGATGCTGGGTCAGCCTGTGTGGAAATTTGTCACGGAACCGGAGGTGTCTCGTCAGGCAGTCTTGGCTAAGCTGGCCGGCGCATTGCCACCTGGCAAAGGCTTGGAGCGCACCTACAGGCGAAAAGACGGGACAAGTGTTCCAGTCTTGATTGAGGACCGTCTCCTTCGGGATGCACAAGGTAGGATAACGGGGATTCGCTCGAGCCTACAAGACATCACTGAGCGACAGCGCGTGCAAAAGGAGCGGGATCAGATGGAAGTCATGCTGCGCCAGGCGCAAAAACTCGAATCGGTCGGACAGCTCGCGGCAGGGATCGCGCACGAGCTCAACACTCCAACGCAATACGTTGGCGACAACACCCGCTTTTTCAAAGATGCTTTTGGAGAGCTGCAGGGCGCATTGCAAGCCTATGCGCGGCTGCTGTCCGCCTGCAAAAGGGGGTCGGCAACTCCTGAACTGGTCGAGGAGGTGGAGTCGGAAGTCAAGGCGGCGGATCTCGAGTATATTTCGGAGGAGATCCCGAAAGCCATCGGGCAGACCCTGGAAGGAATCGACCGCGTAGCCACAATTGTGCGCGCCATGAAGGAGTTCTCCCATCCGGGCACAAAGGAGAGGACGCCCACCAATATTCACAAAGCCATCGAGAGCACCCTCATCGTATGCCGCAATGAGTACAAGTATGTGGCAGAAGTAGTGACGGATTTTGATCCTTCGATGCCGCTCGTGCCCTGTATCCCGGGAGACCTCAGCCAGCTCATCTTAAACCTGGTCATCAACGCCGCGCACGCGATTGCGGACAAACTCGACCCGGCATCGCAATCGAAGGGAAGAATCACCATCAGGACGATTCGAGACGGCAAGTGGGTGGAGATCCGCGTTTCGGATACAGGTACCGGCATCCCCGAAGCTGCGCGCCCAAGGATCTTTGATCCGTTTTTCACCACGAAAGAGGTGGGCAAAGGAACGGGGCAAGGGCTGGCCATTTGCCATGCAGTCGTGGCCGGCAAACACGGGGGAAAGATCACTTTTGAAACCGAGGTCGGCAAAGGGACGACGTTCATCGTCCGTTTGCCGCTGGATTGATCGAATCAACAGAGCGGCCGGCATGAAAAAGCGAATCCTTTTTGTCGATGATGAACCGAAGGTCCTGGAGGGCCTGGGCCGGATGCTGCGAGTCATGCGCGACGAATGGGAAATGCGCTTTGCGGCCGGAGGACCGGAAGCTCTGGAAATCATGGCCGCGGAGCCGTTCGACCTCGTGATCACGGATATGCGCATGCCGGTGATGAACGGGCTCGAGTTCTTGAAGGAGGTTCGGGCGAAGTATCCGAAGGTGATTCGCGTGATGCTGTCGGGCCATGCCGACCAGGTGTTGATCATGCGTTCCGTCGGTGTCACGCATCAATACCTTTCGAAGCCTTGCGATGCGGAGGTGCTCCGATCCACGGTCACGCGTGCGATCGAGCTGCGGGAGCTGCTGGCAAATGAAAAGATCAAGCTCCTGATCGGACAGATGAGCACCCTGCCCAGTCTTCCTTCTCTCTATGTGGAGATTGTGCAGGAGCTGCAGTCTGCCGATGCCTCGATTCGACGCGTCGGCGCAATCATCGCGAAGGACCCGGGAATGACGGTAAAGATCCTTCAGCTGGTGAACTCCGCCTTCTTCGGGATCCGACGCCGTGTCTCCAATCCTACGGATGCTGCAGCCTATCTCGGCCTGGAGACGATCCAGTCCCTGGTGCTGTCAGTGAAAGTGTTTTCCAAGTTTGAATCGTGTGGCACACCGGGATGCTCGATCAGCCGGATCTCGAGTCATAGCCTTGCAACCGCGATCCTCGCGAAACGCATCGCCGAGGGGGAGCACGCAGGCAAAGCCATGGCCGATGAGGCCTTCACTGCAGGGTTGCTCCACGACTTGGGAAAGCTATTGCTCAGCTCCAACCTGCCGGAGCAGTACGGCGCGGTGGTCGCGCTCTCGATGTCTGCCGGGGCGGGGTACTGTGACGTGGAAAGGGAAATACTCGGCTCTACCCACGCGGAAGTGGGTGCTTATCTGGTGGGCCTATGGGGCCTGCCTGATCCCATTATCGAAGCCATCGCGTTGCATCATCGCCCAAGCGATTGCGCCCAGAAGGCGTTCTGCGCCCTGTCTGCCGTGCATGCCGCGGACGCCCTGGAATATGAGCTTCAAGCCAGCCGGCAGCATGCGACATCGCCGGTGCAACTGGACCAAGCCTATATCGCCGCAATCGGAAAGACGGGGAGGCTTGACGAGTGGCGTGGCTGGAGCGCTGAGATCGCGCCTGCAGGGGAGAGCCTATGACGGACAAGGTTCTGTTTGTCGACGACGACCAGAACATCCTGTCAGCCTATCAACGCCAGTTGCGCAAGCAGTTCCAGATGGATGCCGCCTTGGGAGGCGCCGAGGGACTCGAGGCGATCGAGGATAAGGGGCCTTATGCCGTCGTGATCTCCGATCTGCGCATGCCCGGCATGGATGGAGTCGCGTTTCTCACTAAGGTCAAAGAGCTCGTACCCGACACCGTGCGCATCATGCTTACCGGGAATGCCGATACAAAGGCGGCAATCGAGGCGGTCAACGAAGGGAACATCTTCCGCTTCCTGACCAAGCCATGCCTCCCCTCGGATCTCGCTCAAGTGCTCCAGGCCGGCATTACCCACTACCGGCTGATCCTGGCGGAGCGCGAGCTGCTTCAGAATACCTTGAATGGAAGCATTCAGGTTCTTACCGAGATCCTTTCCATCGTGGATCCGCAGTCGTTCGGCCGCGCCCGCATGCTGCGCGAGTCGGTCCGAACCCTTTCGGCCGCGCTCAAGGTCGCCGACTCCTGGGAGCTCGATCTGGCCGCCATGCTGTCCCAGATCGGACATGTCACCGTCCCGCCGGAAATCATAGTCAAGGAGAAAACGGGGCAGCCATTATGTGAGGTTGAGAAGGAGATGCTGTCTCGCGTGCCTGAGATCGGACACGCTCTGCTGGCTCACATTCCGCGCCTGGAACAGGTGGCCAAGATCGTGCTCTATCAAAACAGACGCTTCGAGACCTCGGGCTCGTTGGGGGACTCGATCTCGGGATCGCGCATCCCTTTGGGCGCGCGTATGCTAAAGGTGCTCATGGATCTCGCCCGTGTGGAAAGCGAAGGGCTCTCCAGAGCCAAGGCGCTCGAAGCGCTGAAAAAACGCGAAGGCTGGTATGACCCTGCTGTGCTCGACGCCGCGTTCCTGTGCTTTGCTTCCCCGCCCCAGCTCAACCCGAACGTGGAGCGCCGGCCTCGTTCTGTAACGCTGAAAGACCTTCAGGTCGGCCAGATTCTGCTGTCGGACGTTATGACCCGCGGCGGCGCCCTGTTGATCACGGCGGGCAATTGGGTTTCGGAAACGATTCTTGAGCGCATCAAAAATTTCGCGAAGCTTAAGGGTATTAGAGAGCCCATCGAGGTCGAGATGATCCGGAATAGGGAATCGAACTCCAACGCGCTCACATCCGGTGAGGTTCAGCCATGAGACCGACGGTCTTGCTGATAGACGATGACGCCAACTTGCTGGACGGCCTGTGCCGCGCGCTGCGCAGAGAGCCTTATGAGATCGTGACGGCATCGTCCGCAGAAGAAGCGCTCGAGATTCTGCGTGATCGGCCAGTGGACGTCGTAATCTCCGACGAAGAGATGCCCGGCATGTCCGGGACCGTGTTTTTGCACGAAGTGTGCACGCGCTATCCCGACACCGTCCGTTTCATCCTGACGGGAAAGGCCACGCTCGATAGCGCCGTCAGCGCCATTAACAACGGGGGCGTTACCAGATATTTCATCAAACCATGCGATCTTACGGACCTGGCAGTTTCGATTCGCCAGGGCTTGCAGCAGAGACAACTGATACTGGCCGCGCGCAAGCTGCTGCAGAAAGGCAAACGGCAATCAGCACTGCTCAAACGCCTCGAGAAGGCATACCCGAACATCACCAAGGTCGAGCGCGACGGCGACGGCGCCATCCTGCTCGATGACTCGAACGGCGACTTCGATCAGTTGATGAGGGACATCTGCGCTCACCTGGATCAAGACAAGTAGGACGGCTTGGCGCCGCTTTCTGATTTTCAGCGCCCCGACCAAAGCGGCGCCGAGGCGCTGCGCTCCAGAGTGCTGCGCGCATCAGTATGGGAGGTCGGCTCGACGAGGCCAATGTTTGCAGCCATCTCGGCGCTTTCAATGCGCCCTTCCAGGAAGCTTCCTGAAGCCACCCGCTCTGCGGGTGGTAGCTCACTTTTCCCACGCTATGCTGAACGCAAGAAAATCGGGATGCGATCCGGGACGCGGATCGCGTACGACCCGAGGAACTAGGTAACGAAGTTCCGCTTGCCCAGGTGTCTCTCGTACGCGCGCGTATCGATAATCCGCCGCATCTCGTGGATCACGGCTTGCAGCTCTTCATCCGAGGTGTAGAAATGCGGCGACACGCGGATTCCCGCGCCCGGACGAAAATCCACGAGGAAGTCTCGCCGAAGCAGCTCAAGCGAAACCTCGTACGCGTGAGGCGGGTTTACGGCGACCGTTCCTCCCCGCTCCTCCGGCTTTTCCGGAACCGTGAGCGGGAAATCCTGATCCCGCGCCAGCTCGATAAGACGAGCGACCTGGCGCATCGAGTTTACGCGCACCCTCCTCATGCCGATCTTTCCCAGGATCTCCAGGCCCGGCCGCGCTGCATAGAGACAAGGAATGTGGGGCGTGCCGTTGAGAAAGCGGAAGGCGTCGTCGCGGAACCTCATGTCTCCGGTCTCGAAAGCGAACGAATTCTGGTGCGCCATCCATCCGGTCAGCTTCGGCTCGAACCCGGTTCTGAGATCCGGGCGCACATACAGGAAAGCGGCCCCGGGGCCTCCGCACAGCCATTTGAGGCAGCCGCCGATGACGAAGTCGACTTCGAGCGCCTTCACGTCGATCGGCATGACTCCCGCTGATTGGTAGACATCCAGAACCACCATGGCTCCCACTTGGTGAGCCTTACGTATGATGGCTTGCGCGTTCATGATGTACGCGCTTTTGAAGAGCACGTGGCTGACCGGAACCAGAAGGGTTCGTTCATCGATTGCTTCGAGGAGCCGGTCGAGGTCGACCGAGATCCCGTCCTCAGAGTTTACGACGCAGATCTCGGCGCCGCGCGCCCGCTGCGCCTGGTAAAGATACATGACCGACGGGAACTCCATGTTCGTAAGGACGACCTTGCGCCTGGGGCCATTGAAATCAAAGCATGAAAGAACGACGGCTTCCGCCAGCGTGACATTTTGATGGAAGGAGACCTCGCCGGAATCGCAGCCCAGGATCGGACCGAGCAGGTCCCCGAGCCTGACCGGCATCTCCCACCACGACTCGCCCCACGCGCGCACTCCGCGCGCCGCCCAGGTATCGGCATATTCCTTGAGCGCGCCGTACACTTGGCGCGGCATGGCTCCCAGAGAGTTGCTGATCAGATATACCGTCTTCTCAAGGATGGGGAATTCACTGCGCCAGCGGAGCAGATCAGCGGAATCGTGTGCGTCGGCAGTCATAGGCTTCACCTCGAAAATCGAACCACAAAGACCTCGAAGACCGCGAAGAATCTGACGCAGTCTCCTCTAGGATCTTGGCGTCTTCGCAATTTGGGTTGTTGGTTCAACAGGGTGTCCCGCAAAACTGCATTATAGCTCATACTCCGGGTAGATCAGGTTCACTGTCAGAGAAGTCAGAACATGCCAGGCGCCTGTTGCGCGTGCTGCGAAGGAAAAAAGGAAAAGAAGAGGCGATCCGGAAGACTAGCGGCAGCCCTTCGTTCCGTCCTGCCTGAGTATCTTCAGGACGTGGCGTTTGCCTTGGGGGTCGAGAGCGTATATTTGATTTTTGTCTACAGAAAATCTGACCGAGCTGTTGATGGTCAAACCGGCTTTGGCAGGGCTCTCTCTCGACACGGCGAGATAGGTTCGATCCCGTGCGCATATCGAATAGGTCCACCACAGGTCGCCGCGCTGCTGCTGGGTTATGCTTTTGGCCTGGGGATTCGGACCATTGCCGCTGATTTCGACAGCGACTACCCGGCCCGTCTGCAAATGACGAAGGTTGACTTGCGCCGAGAGGGAGGCGGCAAGAAAGATAGCAAGAACGCCACTAGCGGCGAGCGGCTTGCCGGGTTTCCGTTTCATGAATTCCTCGCAACGAAAGATGATGTTTCCACTGCCTGGACAGGCGATGATGCTCGCCGGGGGGATTCATGCTTCACTATTGATATTGATCGGCCGATGGTCGCTTTACTTGACGGGTCTTTGCAGGGCAGGGCGGTCTCTTATCTTGCTGACTTTGCGCGATCGACGTAGCGCAAGGTTTCCACGTCCAACCGGATCATGTCGCCCGTCTTTATAAACTGCGGCACTAGAAGTTCGACTCCATTTTCCAGGCGCGCTTTCTTCCAGGTGTTGTCCTGCTGCTGATGCACGGGTGGGGCGGTCTCGGCAATGCGCATTTCCATGATGTCGGGAAAAAGCACGCTGATGGGTTGTCCCTCGACGAATTCCACCGGCAACTGCATGCCGGCCTGCAGAAAACGGCTCGCCGGACCGATTATAGAGTCGTCAATCCCGATCTGCTCGAAGGTTTCGGGATTCATAAAGTAGCTGTGGTCGGCATCCGCATAGAGAAACTCCATCGATTGTTTCTCCACCGGCATGAGATCCAACTTCAGCTCGGAGCGAAAGCTGTGCTCCCAGAATGTGCCCGTGGAAAGGTTTTTGAGCCGGGTATGCACGACTCCGCCCATCTTTCCCTGCCCCGGATGATACTCGCAGCTTATCACTTTGTAGTTGTTGCCTTCGTAACGAATGGCCATTCCTGGACGCAACTGGGAAGCGTTTACCATAACGAGCTCTCCGTCTTTTTCTTTTACTATAACTCTTTTTTCGGGCTGCCGGACGCCAGAAAAACCGGGGACGCCTCCCTATCTCTGGCCCCTCTGCGTATCTGCTCATCCACACTCTCAACAGAAATAGGGAGGCGTCCCCGGTTGTCGCTTGGCATTCGCTTGAGCTGAAGGGTACGAAGTAGTAGGGTAGGCGCGAACAAAAGGAGAGCGCTAATGCATCTGAAGAAGATCCTGCCTTCCGCCATCTTGCTCCCAGTAGCTGTGTTGAGTTCCGGAGCCGCCGTTGCACCGGGCAACCTGGACAGCTCAGCGCAAATCAAGCATCTCTTCGCTGATCCTCCGCGGGAATACAGCTCTGTTCCGTTCTGGGTCTGGAATGACCTCCTGACCGAGGATCAGGTGATCGACACCCTGCGCACTTTTGCGGCGCAGAAGATCAAGCAGGTAATTGTGCATCCGCGTCCCGGACTCATGACGCCTTACCTTTCGGCCGACTGGTTTCGGCTGTGGAAAGTCGCCCTCAAGGAAGCCGAACGCCTGAACATGAACCTCTGGATTTACGATGAGAACTCCTATCCATCCGGATTCGCAGGTGGCTTCGTCCCCGAGGCGATGCCGGAGTCGCAGGGACGCGGCCTCGGCATGCGCGAGATCAAAGAAGCCCCAAAGTGGCAGGAGGACACCCTTGAGGTTTTTCTCCTTACCGGCCAAGGCTATGAGGATGTCACTTCTAAGGTGCGCGCTGGACAGGAACTGCCGGCGGCCCGCTACCTCCAGATTTCGGTGATGCGCGCCAGGCCGGGGCCATGGTATGGCGGAAAGTCGTACGTCGATCTTCTTTACCCGGGAGTGACGCAGAAGTTCCTCTCGATCACAATGGACGCTTACAAGCGTGAAGTCGGCAGCCAGTTCGGCAAGCGCGTGCCCGGCGTTTTTACGGATGAGCCGCAGCTCCGGCCCGCAGGCGGAATCCCCTGGACAGACGACCTGCCACAGCTTTTCGAGAAGCGCTGGGGCTACCGCCTGACCGATCATCTGCCGGCCCTCAGAGAGCCGTTGGGCGACTGGAAACGCGTCCGCCACAACTACCTCCAGCTTCTTTCGGAGCTGTTCATCGAGCGCTGGGGCAAACCCTATTACGAGTACTGCGCAAAAAACGGGATCGAATTCACCGGCCACTACTGGGAACATGAGTGGCCGAACTGCATGGGTGTGCCGGACAACATGGCAATGAGCGCCTGGCAGCAGCGGCCCGGCATCGACATCCTGACGAACCAGTACCAGGAGGACACTCACGCCCAGTTCGGCAACGTCCGCTCAGTGAAAGAGCTCGCCAGTGTGGCCAACCAACTCGGCCGGCCAAGGACTCTGTGCGAGGCTTACGGGGCCGGCGGGTGGGATCTGCGCTTCGAAGACATGAAGCGGATCGGCGACTGGCTTTACGTGCTGGGCGTGAACACGCTCAACCAGCATCTTTCCTACGCATCGCTCCGGGGGGCGCGCAAGCGCGACCATCCGCAGTCGTTCTCTTACCACGAGCCTTGGTGGGAGGCGTACCACGTGTCCGCCGAATATTTCAGCCGGCTGACGCTTGCCCTCACTAAGGGACGCGAGATCAACACGGTTCTCCTGATCGAGCCGACCACGACCGCGTGGATGTTCAACACGGCGGGCAAAAATCCGCCGGAACTGGAGGAGCTTGGGGGGACATTTCAGAAATTGGTCGTTTCGCTGGCCAAGGAGCAGGTTGAATACGACATCGGCGACGAAGACATCCTGGCGCGAAACGGTTCGGTGACGGGCAACTCGCTGCGCGTCGGGCAACGCAGCTACGCCACCGTTGTGCTGCCGGCGTTTACCGAAAACCTCAACGCCAAAACGCTGGAACTGCTGGAGGGCTTCCTCGAAGGCGGAGGTACCGTTCTCAGTTGCTCCGCGCCACCGGAAAGAATGGAAGGGCAGAAATCCGACCGCGGCAGAGCCATCTCCAAAATGAACGGTTGGAAGCAGGTGGAAGTTTCCGCCCTGCCGGGGATGCTGCTGGCTCAGGGAAGCGATGGATTCGCCATCAGGCGCAGCCCTGATGACAAAGGGATTTTATTCCACCACCGGCGCAAGCTCGCCGATGGCGAGGTGCTCTTCCTCGTGAACACGAGCATCAACTCCCCGTCAGCGGGGATCGTCGAGTCCAGCGGGCGTGGCGTCGAGCGCTGGGTTCCCGAGACGGGTAAGATCGAAGGCTATCCATTCGAAGCGACGCAGCGCGGAATAAGGGCAAACTACGACCTTCCGCCTTCGGGATCCTTGCTGCTCTTCCTCTCCAAGGAGAAGCGCAACCCCGCTCCCGCGGTGCCGGAGAAAGTAGCCGAAATCCCTCAAAGCGGAGCGCCGGTGATCCGCCGGACGGCCCCGAACGTCCTTGTTCTCGACTATCTGGATGTCACCGCGGGAGGCAAAACCACAAGAGACGTCTACTGCTACCAGGCATCCCAGTTCGCCTTTCGACAGAACGGCATGGACCGCAACCCGTGGGACAGTGCGGTTCAGTTCCGCGACGAGCTGATCACAAAGAAGTTCCCGGCGGAAAGCGGCCTCCAGGCAACGTACCGCTTCACGATCGGCGAGCACGTGCCGGCGAACCTGTTCGCAGTAGTGGAGCGTCCGGATCTCTATCAGATCGAGTGCAACGGAAAACCGGTCCAGCCTGTCCCGGGTGCGTGGTGGCTTGACAAGGCCTTCGGAAAGATCGACATCACCAGGGCGGCGGTCGTCGGCGAAAATTCATTGGTATTGAAGGCCTCGCCCTTCACGATTTTTCATGAGATCGAGGCGGCTTACATTCTTGGCGATTTTGCTCTGCGCCCAACGGAGCACGGCTTCGCCATCGTCCCAGAACCAGATCTTCGCCTCGGCGCCTGGAACTCCCAGGGGTATCCGTTTTACGCGCAGGGCATCGCCTATGTGCAGAAGTTCCGCCTGGGGAAGCTCTCCGGCCAATACCGGCTCGTGCTGCCCAATTGGTACGGCAGCGTCGCCAAGGTGACCATCAATGGGAAGCCGGCGGGATTCATCGCTTCCCCACCTTGGCAGTGCGAGATTACCAAGTTGCTCAAAGCCGGGGACAACAGTATCGAGATTATCGCGGTGGGAACGCTAAAGAACACGCTGGGCCCGCACCACGGCAATCCCGCGTTGGGAAGCGCGTGGCCGACCATGTTCCAGACGGGGCCCTCGCCAGGCCCGCCGCCCGGCGAGCGCTATGCCACGGTAGCATACGGCCTGTTCGAACCTTTCCAATTGTTGCAGGTAAGCCGTTGATTCAAACAGAGGCTGTCGTAGATAGTTATAACCGGGGCATGTCAGTTTCCGCTAAGCGTAACACGTCCACATGGACACGCGATCCACTCCCCAGAACGCCGTCTGGGCAACGTCGTAGTTTCCGGTTACGCCACTACCCGGCCATTAAACTGGATCGCCAGGCATAAAATTATTAATTTCTATAGTGCGCGTATTTTATGCAACCGCCAAGACCGACGCCATCGTCGTTTTTCACGCGTTTCAGAAGAAATCGCAAAAGACACCGGCACGTGAAATCGACCTGGCGCGGCGAAGATTGCGGGAGGTTTTAGATGCGAAAATCGAGTTCTGACAAGCCTATCAGAGTCAATACCGCGGAAGAACTGGGCCACGCTTTGGGTCTGTCCCGAGCCGAAACAGAAGAGATGGAGTTTCGCTCAGAGCTTACCTGTGCCTTGGCTAAGATCATTCAGAATGGGAAGCTGACCCACGCAGAGATAGCAAAACGTGCTGGCACATCCCGTACTCGTGTAACTGCTATTGCGAATGCAAATACGCGAGGCATTTCGACGGATCTATTGATCCGTGTTCTTTCTGCTACCGGCCATAGGGCTGAGCTACGCGTGAGGAAGACAGCGGCTTAAACTCTCAGTCCTGTACCTTAGCCAGCCCGCCAGCCGGTCTAAGGGCGTGTACGCCACTACCCAGCCATTGAGATGGATCGACAGCCCAAGCACCTTGCAATGCAATAAGATGCGGCGATTATGCAACCCCTACGTCCGCGTGGACGGATTCCTACTTCTTCTCCTTGACAAGCTTGGAAAGATCGAGAGAGCCTTGCCTTGCGCGCACACTGAGATCGGATCGTCCTTTGACTGATGCTTTGATTGTGCTGTATTTGCCTGGCTGCAGCTTCTCCGGATCGATGGACCATGCCAGTAAATAGTACCGGGATATTTCCGTGAGGGTCGTAATCAGGGCTGTGTCAAGCGCATTGGTATTTTTCAGAAAGCGTCTGCCGGTGTCTGCTGCAAGGGCGTTCAGTGCGTCTTGTTTGGACAGGACTTCATTGTATCCGCTGTGTGCTAAAGCGCCCGTCGTATCCGGCGCCCTCTTCGTTTTCGCATCAGGAAGGCCAACGACGAGACCTCGCGCATCCAATGTGTAGATCATTATGCCTGCGCGAGCTGCGGCGGTGGTTACTTCGCCTGAAAACCGGGACGCCTCCTATTTCTGGCATCTCTGCGTATCTGCTGATCGACACTGTCGACAGAAATAGGAGGCGTCCCCGGTTTTCCCCAATCATTCATCGGGTCATTTTGATGAGCCTTCCTGTGATTTCCGGGAAATTGAGTTTGGGAATTTTGGTGACTGTCCCGTCTACGCGCAGGTACACGATTCCCCAGGCCGCGATTTTCAAGTCGCCGCCAATCCTTGCTCCGATGTGTCCGGAGGGATCGCTCAGGTGCATGGTCACGGCCTGCGGCTGATGCCAATCCAGTGCGGCGTCTTGGGCTGTGCCTGTCGGATTGCACAGGCAGACCAGCCAGGCCTTCCCGCCTGCGAGAGGTTTGAGCGAGGCAACCAGGATTTCCGAAGGGCGGAGATGAAACAGCGACGCAGGCGGCTGCGCGGCCGGGTCTGCGGGCATTACGACCAGTGGTTCTTTGGCTTCTCTCCCGAAGCGCGCCGTCGTCTCCGGCCGGAAGCCGGTGTGCGGCAGGATCGAAAAACGAAATGTGGCGGGCCCGGCCTGGTCGGCTTTGTAATTCGTGTGCCAGTAATTGTTCATCAAGTAGGGAAAGATCACAGGGGATGATCGGGCGGTTGTCGCCCACGGCTGCTCGGCAGTGATTGTGCCGATCTCGATCAAGGGAGCGTCCGGCGAGGTCCAGGTGACGCCATGTTCGCTATTCGAGATATCGACCCAGCTTTGCACCGAGAAGAAATTCTTGCATGCGCCCGGCAACTGGTCCGACTCGGGCCGCACAATGCCGTGTGCAACATCGTAGCGCAGCTGCCCGCCCGGAACGTCAAACGGGAAAGCGATGTGCACGGCCTCTTTCTCGCGCACCGCCAGTTTGTCGACATGGTTGATGATATCCACGCGAGCGATGCCGTCTATGATCCGGTACTCTGCGGAATAACTCTTGCAACCCGGCGCTCTCGCTGCGACGAGCAGTGAAGCCACGAGATTTCCGCTCTCCTTCACTGTCACTTTGACGCCGGAGAGCTGTCTCGCATTCTGAGGATCTTTTCCGCGCACATACAGGTATTGATTGAGGCCGCCCTTTGTTCGGTCGACCAGGTCGGTTTGTTTCTCACGCCACGTGAGGCTCTGAATCGATCCGTGTTTCGGATCTATAGACAGAGAGAGCAGGGAGTTTTCCAGAGTTCCTGCAGAAGCTTTGCAGTTGCCTCGGTCGTTCGCTTTGCCGGCCCTGACGATGAGCCGTCTGGCGGAAAATGGAGGAACATTTTCAACCAGCACTGCCAGCTCGCCGGTGGAGAGGCGCTGGGACTGGACGGCGTCCCCCTTTTCGTCAACAACCAGGTCGCCGATCGTGCTCTGTTGGCGTGCAAGCAGAACCAGATCAGTCCGCGGCCATGAATTGGTGTTGTAAACATCGACGGGGATCTCACTCGGCAGTCTTGATAGCGGCGGCTGGCTCAGCCGCGCTACGAGCGCTTGTGACTTCTCATCGGCATCGAGCGCAAACTGGCGTTTGATGCGCCACTGTTCTCGTACAGAGGGAAGATCAGGATCGGACACGCTGTTGTGCGCTCCCCAGGTGTGTTCGTCCCACAGCACGACGCTTCTCCAGGCCGCCTGATATTCCCGCTCAGGGTAGGATGCGGGCGCGCGCATGGCCCAAAGCACCTCGCCCTGGATAAGGCGGTCCACCGCGCGGCGATTCAATGCGGTTTCTGCGGCTGTAGAAGCGGCCCCGTCCTCCCAATAGGGGGTAAAATCGCCTTTGAGGATCGGCAGTCCCGATCCGTAGCGCCTTTCGAATTCCGCGAACATCTGCACGTGCGTCGCGATGACGAGTCGCGGCGAGGCATATCTTTCGTTCCATTCTCTGACGAAGTCCGAGAGATTGGGATCGGGTGGCCCGTTGTCTCCGCCTATGGTGTATGGCAGCTGAAGGATCTCATAGGGATAACCGCTGTCATCCAGCTTTCTCATGAGCTTCAGCACCTTTTCATCTCCGAGTCTGGCCAGGTCGCCTTCGTGAAAACCTGCATAGCTTGCGCCCGCCACCCACATCAGCACTTTCTCTTCACCGGACTGCGACGTCCAGTAGAAGGGCTTATCGCCCCACTGCTTGAGCACGTAGCCGATGCGGTCGCCCGAGTTGGGAGCACTGGCGAAGTACCTCACGCCACTGTGCGCCAGTGCCGGCACGATGCCCCAGGTAAAACCGGGGACGTCGGAGACCAGTGCCGTTGTGATTGGCATGCTGTATTGCTCCGAAAAGCGGCGCGCGTAATCGGTGAAGTGGCTCATCTCGGTTGCATTGGCGAGCCCCGTGAGCAGATTGGCATAGAGCGCGTTCAAGCCGATACTGCCGTCGCGTATTGCCTGAATGACCTCCTGGCGCTTCTGCTCGGAAGCCTGCTGCAAGTAGCTCTCGAGCGGCCACATGACCTCCAGGTTCCACTTGTAGCGGGCATCGGGAGGATAGCTTCGCGTCTGCTGGATGAGTCGCAAAGCCTCGTCAAGATTTCCCCACTGTTTTTTCTCGATGGCCGGCTGGAGGTCGGTGTAGCCGATGTCGTTGTGTGAATAGGAGAGGAGGTGAACCTCCCGCCGATTGACCGGCTTCACCTTCAATACGGTCTGTTCGGCCACCTTGCCGTTGATGCTGAACACCACCGGGATTTCGCGTTCGGAATCAACTTCAGGGACAGGCAGGTAGAGAATGTTGGCGCCGATGTTGAGAGGTTGCTTAATCGGCCTCATACCCTCGGCGCTGACCTCCATCGTTCTCCCTCCCTGCAGGTTGTCGAAGCTGAGCCGGAGGAGCTGCTTCGGCTGCGCGCTGTCGTTCGAGAGCGCCGGTTCCGCGCGCAAACTGGGAGTGAATCGGAACGCGTATTGCAGCGTCATGTACCAGTCGAGGCTATCCGCATCCTCTCCTGTGACCTGCAGCCTCAGAGGCACGCCGGGCTTGACCTCGCTCTTAGGCACCTTCAGGTACATATAGCCGAAAAGATCGCCGGCCCTATCCACCGTCGTCGCCTCGAACGACAGCTCGGCGCCTTTTCCCCCGGCGACTTTCCATTTGTTGGCGCCGGAATCCTTCAGGTTCATGAAGGTGAACCAGCGATCCCCGTTGACGTAGAAATTGAATCTGTGAACTTCCTTGCCCGGCCATCCTTCCCGCTCGAGTCCCGCGAGCCATACCAGCTGGTAGTAGTCTCCCTCGCTCGCGGCGGGCAACGGATCGGTCTCCCACGAGATGGAAGGCGCCTCTTTGTTGGCGCGGACCAGCAGTGCGGAATCCGCATCAGGATGGGAGGAATGGTACGCCAGCACTTGTCCGTCCAACGTTTTCCGGTAGCCGTTGACGTAGCCGGCGGCGGCTTTGGCCTGAGTGACGTTGATGAGGATGCGGTTGGTCTCGTTCTTGCCGCCGCAGGCCATCGCCGTTACAACTGCGGTGAAGAGCACCAACGTCCAGCCGGGAGTGCGATGCCTCATGTGGGTCCTCCTCGAGAGCAAGTGACGCTTGACGGCTGAGAGCTATGCCATATCGGAGTTGCCTCGTGCATCCCAGCGCGCCACGAATACGCCCGAGCACAATCCGCTTGGACGCGGCCTGACAAATCAGGTCGAATCGTTCCTCCTTACCGATTCGCAAGGAATACTCTGCACTTACTCATCGGCCGGCTACTTATTGCTGCGGATTCTATCGAAGTCCCACCCGTTTTGCGCGCACATTGCCCTCACATGGCTCTCCCATGTCGGCTCTTCTTCCGGCTTGCCGCCGACAAAGCAATCCACACTCAAGTAGCGCAGCGGCTGGAGACTGCAGCATTGAATGCGGTGAAGAGTGTGCGGCGGAATGCGCACGACGTCTCCCTGAGTCACCGGATACGGCTTCAATGCTTCACCAATCTGTAAAACGCCGGCACCTTCCATGACGTAGAAGACCTGTTCGGTATCATGATGAATGTGCAGCGGCGGCCCTTCGCCGGGTTCGAGGACGACGACGAAGACCTCGGATGTTTCCGCCTCGGCGCGATCCATCACCAGATCGTTGACGTGCGTGGGGAAACGATAGTGGACCGTTTCTTTCGTGCTAAATACGAATTTGTGTTTCTGCATTTCGCGATACCCTCTCTGGCCGAATCTTATCCGCCTATCATCCTTCGGCTCCGCCGGCTCTTCTGATATCTTTCACCTCACATCAGTCAGCGAGCGAAGGACAACCGGCGGATTGGCCCTGCGAGCATGGAAAAGACGATCGTGCCCAGCACAGGAAGCAGGCCCGCCGTGATCAGGATCGGTGTGTAGGAGTGAAAATGGTCCACCACGAATCCTGTTGCCAGCGTAAATAGGATAGCTCCGACCCCGGCGCCCACACCACCCAGGCCGGCCACCGACGCGACTGCATACTCGGGAAAAAAATCGCTGGGCGCGGTTTGCACGTTGTTGATCCAGCTCTGGAAACCAAACGTCACCAGGCTGATGAACGCGAGCGCAGCCATTGCGCTATCGGCCAAGGCAGCCGGGATGCCGGCCGACATGAGCAGCATGGCGACGGTGATGACGGCCTTGCGCGACCTGTTCACGGTCCATCCGCAGCCTATGAAAAATCCGGACATCCAGCCCCCGGAGAGACTTCCGGCGCCCGCCGCAACGTAGGGCAGCCACGCAAACAGCCCGATCTGCTTTAGGCTGAATCCGCGCACATTGTACAGATAGAGAGGAAGCCATGTGATATAGAACCACCAGACTGGATCGGTCAGAAATCGCGACAGGATGATGGCCCACACCTGCCGATACCTCAATAGCTGCCGCCAGCGGATGTCGTGCATGCCCGTGGCAGGGCCCCGCCCCTCCTGGATGAGCGCGTACTCTTCACGCGTGATCGCCCGGTGGCGCTCGGGCGTTTCATAAAACAGCAACCACAACACCAGCCAGCCAAGCCCCAGTGCTCCGGTAGCCAGGAACGTGGCCTGCCACCCGTAGCGCAACTGCAGCCAGACGATCAGCGGCGGCGACAGAATCGAGCCTGCGGCCACACCGCAGTTGAAAATGCCCATTCCCAATGCGCGCTCGCGCACGGGAAACCATTCGGCGATGGCTTTTGCGGCGCCCGGCCAGTTGCCCGCCTCCCCGATCCCGAGCAGAAAGCGAAAGCAGCTCAGGCTGGCCAGCCCACGCGCGAACGCATGGGCCATGGCGGCTATGGACCACAGCAGGATCGAGAGTGAAAAACCGCGCCGGGTTCCGACACGGTCATAGAGCTTGCCCGAAAATCCCTGGCTGGCGGTATAGGCAACGAGGAACCATGTATTGATGCCGGCGAACTGAAGATTGGTCAGTCCCAACTGCGCGGTGATGACGGGAGCCAGCACCGCAATGGTAAGCCGGTCAATAAAGTTGATCACCGTCCCGAGAAAAACGAGCCCGATAATCCACCAGCGCAAGCCGTACACAGCCGCCTTTCATGTCGAAGTCCAGCCAGGGCGCTTCTTCTACTTCCGTGTTGTACTAGTTAGTTTCTGTCGCGAGACTCATTAGCTGAGCCGACAGAACCCTCGATTTAACATATAAGTGGGGGCGGGCTTTAGCCCGTTCCCGGCGCCCTCGAATGGGAACACTAACGAATTAAATTCCATAGAACGTCCGTAGAGGCGGATTCTACTCCCAGGAGATGCTGCGGGTGCAGAATTTTGCAGACATACCTCCCGTGCGATACGGCGCCATTTGTGTCTTGGTTTGGATTTGATTGCACCCGGCGTCTGCATTAGGATCTTCTGGTTCTGGTCCGCGGTTCGTGCGTATCCTTTTACTGGAGGAATGCGTGGTTATCGTTCTCTTGCTTCTCCTGCTGTTTCCTGCAACCGCGTCGGCCCAACTGCCGCCCGAACAGGCTCTCAATATCCGCCAGATCTCAGATCTCAACTTTTCCAAGGACGGCCAGCGCGTGGCGTTTACTGTGACGGAGCCGGTCAAAGGCAATGATCGGAACCGGGACATTTGGATGCTCGAGGTCGCGTCCCGCAAGGTGCGCCAGCTTACATTTTCGCCGAAATCCGAGAGCCAGCCGCGCTGGAACCCGCGCAAGAATGAACTGGCGTTCCTTTCGAACCGTGACGGCGCCACGCGGATCTATGTGCTTCCGATGGAGGGGGGCGAAGCTGCCGCTTTGACGGAGGGGAAAAGCAGCATTCAGTCTTTTGACTGGTCGCCGGACAGGAAAGAAATCGCCTACCTTGCACCCGACGCCAAGACGAGCGCAGAGGAACAAAAGGAAAAGGACAAGGACGATGCCCGGGTGGTCGACCGTGACGAAAAACACGCGCGCCTATGGATCATCGACGCGGAGTCTAAGAAGGTGCGCCAGCTCACGAGCGGCAACTGGCGCATTTCGGAGATGAAGTGGTTCCCTTCGGGCGACAAGCTGCTAGTCGTGGCCACAGACCATCCGGAAGCCGATCGAAACACCGAACGGATCTTCTCGATCCCTGCCGCCGGCGGAGAGATGACTCAGATTTCCGCGCCGGTCGGGCCTTTCGGACAGGTGACTGTCTCTCGCGACAGGAAGTTCCTGGCTTATCTGGCCGCGCGCGTCGACGGTCCATCGCCGCACGACCTGTACCTTCAGGCACTCGACGGCGGGCCGGCGCGCAATGTCACGGGCTCCAGCCTCAATCGGCCGGTCGGCTCTCACGTTTGGCTTGCCGACGGCTCGATCCTTGGACTGGTGCAGAATGGGTTTAAGACGGGCTTTTACAGGATTTCGCAGGAGGGAAGCGCCAAGCCGGCGCCGCTTCCAGGACAAGCCGGCAACCCCAGCTCCTTCGTAGCCGCAGACAGCGGCGCAATCGCATTCGTCGAGCAGACGGCCACGAAACTCGCAGAGCTGTGGCTGTATGACGGCAAAAGCCCGGCGGAAAAGGTCAGCCGCTTCAATGAAAGCTGGGACAAGATTCAGCTGATCGAGCCGGAGTTTCTGCGCTATAGGAGCTTCGACGGGACGGAAATCGAAGGCTCGCTTCTGACTCCCGCAGGGAACCAGGGCAAGCGGCTGCCACTGATTGTCCTGATCCACGGAGGTCCTACCGGGCGTTGGCAGGCCTCCTTCGAACCGTGGGGGCAAATGTTGGTGTCGCGCGGCTACGCCGTCTTCTATCCCAACATCCGCGGATCGACCGGCTACGGCTGGCAGTTTCTGGAATCCAATCGTGCGGACTGGGGCGGCGGTGATTTCAAAGATGTCATGGCCGGAGTCGATTTCCTGGTTCAGCGCGGCATTGCGGATGAGGACCGACTCGGCATCGGCGGCTGGTCGTACGGCGGCTACATGGCGATGTGGGCAGTCACGCAAACAAACCGGTTCAAGGCTTCCGTGGCCGGCGCGGGGTTGTCAGATCTGGCGAGCGAATACGGCACGGAAGCAGGCCCGTCCTATGACGAATGGTTCTACGGGGTGCCGTACGAGAAGCTCGACGGCTTCATCAAATGCTCTCCGATCACCTACATCAAGAATGCGCGCACTCCGACATTGATTCTTCAGGGCGAGGCGGACTCCACGGATCCGATCGGCCAGAGCCAGCAGTTCTATCGCGGCCTCAAGCGCTATGGAGTGAAGAGCGATTTCGTGATCTATCCCAGGGAAGGGCACGGCATTCGCGAAGAGAAGCACATGCTCGACATGTACCGCCGGATTCTTGCCTGGTACGATCAGTACGTAAAACCGTAGTATGAAACAAGGATGCCCATGAGCATTCAGCCGAAAACCGGGGTCTTGGGATTGGGATCGGTCGACGGTCATCTCACGCCGGAAGACGTCCAAGGCGTGGTGCGACAAGGCCTGTCCTCACTTCGGCTCGACGGCAAGCGCTTGCTGGCGATCATTCCCGACGGCACACGCACGATGCCGATGCCGTTGATATTCGACGCCATCGAAATGGAAGCCGGCTCTCGCACGGCGGCGCTTGACTACCTGGTCGCGCTGGGGACCCATCAGCCGATGTCCGACGCCCAACTGAGTCGCCTCGTCGGGCGCCCTGTTGTTGACGGGCGGACCGGACGCAGCCGCATCTTCAACCACCGTTGGGATCGCCCGGAAACTTTTGTAGAACTCGGTGCCATCCCGGCAGCCGAGATCCGGGAACTTACCGGCGGCCTGCTCGAGGGCGATGTTACCGTCGCTCTCAACAAGCTCCTCTTCGACTACGACCAGATTCTGATTTGCGGTCCGGTGTTTCCGCATGAGGTCGTGGGCTTCTCCGGAGGCAACAAGTATCTCTTTCCCGGCATCGCGGGTCCGGAGATCATCAACTTCACTCACTGGCTGGGAGCGCTCATCACGAATTATCGCGTGATCGGCGCTGGACACACCCCGGTGCGTGCCGTCATCGATCGCGCGGCCAGGCTGATCGATCGTCCGATTTCCTGCCTTGCGCTCGTCGTCACCCACAGCGGGCTGGCCGGACTCTATTTCGGCTCGGCACAAGAGGCGTGGCGCGCGGCCGCGGATCTTTCCGCCCGCGTGCACATCGTCTACGTCGACCGTCCGTTCCATCGTGTGCTCTCGATCATGCCCGAGATGTATGACGACCTCTGGACAGCGGCGAAAGGTATGTACAAGCTCGAGCCTGCGGTGGCCGACGGCGGAGAGGTCGTCATCTACGCCCCGCACATCACCGAGGTAAGCTACACGCACGGCAGGATCATCGACGAAATCGGCTACCACTGCCGGGATTACTTCCTGGCCCAGTGGCAGCGCTTCGAGCGCTATCCGGGCGGCGTCCTTGCGCACTCGACGCACGTCAAAGGGCTGGGGTGTTATGATCCGGCCACGCGAACCGAAACGCCGCGCATCCATGTGACGCTGGCGACGAGGATCTCCGAAGAACGGTGCCGGCGCATCAACCTCGACTACCTGGATCCATCCGGCATTAGAATCGAAGAGTGGGGAGGCCGCGAGAGCGAAGGCATCTTCGTGGTTCCGAGGGCAGGGGAAATGCTGTACCGACTCAAACAGAGTGACGAGTGACGAGTGACGAGTGACGAATGACGGGTGACGAGTGACGAATGACGGGTGACGAGTGACGAATGACGGATGCTTTTGAATCAGCGGAGGATTGGTTTCTTCATGAGATTTATGAGTTGAGACCAATGGCCCTGGCCCAGGATTGCCTTTATTCGTCACTCGTCACTCGTCACTCGTCACTTGGATGGGGGCGTGATCATGCAGTGTGACATTGGCGTGGTTGGTCTGGGCGTTATGGGGAGTAATCTGGCCCTCAATATGGAGCGCAACGGGTTCCGCGTTGCGGGCTACGACCTCGACCCGGCGAAAGCACAGGCGTTCGTGACCGGGCCGGCGGCCGGCAAGAACATTATGCCGGCCGTATCACCCGAAGCGCTGATGGTCGCCCTGGAGAAACCGCGCCGTGTGCTGCTGATGGTTCCCGCCGGGCCCGCCGTCGACAGTGCCATTGCACACCTCAAGGGGCACCTCGAGCCCGGAGACATCCTCATCGACGGCGGCAATTCGTTTTTCCTCGACACGGAGCGCCGGGGCAAGGAACTTGCGGCCAAAGGATTTCAGTACGTCGGCACCGGCGTGTCCGGCGGCGAACAGGGGGCTCTCTGGGGGCCGAGCATCATGCCGGGCGGGCAGCGCGAAGCCTGGGCGGCGCTCGCGCCGATCCTGCGCGCGATTGCCGCGAGGGCCGACGACGGCGAGCCGTGCGTGGACTACATGGGGCCGGGTGGCGCGGGCCACTATGTGAAGATGGTGCACAACGGGATCGAGTACGGCGACATGCAACTGATCGCCGAGACGTACGATATTCTGGCGCGCGGGCTGGGGCTCTCGGCGATGGAGCTTCACGACGTGTTTGCGGCGTGGAACCAGGGGGAGCTGAAGTCCTACCTGATCGAAATCACAGCCGAGGTGTTGGCGAAGACCGACCCGGAAACCGGCCGGCCGATGGTCGACGTCATCCTCGACGAGGCGCAGCAGAAGGGAACCGGCAAGTGGACGAGCCAGAACGCACTCGACGTCGGCGCTCCGATTCCCACGATCAACGCAGCAGTGGAAAGTCGCATCATCTCCGCGCTCAGGCCGCAGCGAGTGATTGCCAGCCGCCTGCTTCGCGGGCCCGCGCCGAAATACACCGGCGACCGGGAGCGCATGGTCAATGCAGCGTGCGACGCGCTCTACGCGAGCAAGATCACCTCCTATGCTCAGGGCCTCGGCTTGTTGCGCCTGGCGTCTGACGAGTATGGTTACGGACTCCAGCCGGGGAACATCGCGAAAATCTGGCGCGCCGGCTGCATCATTCGCGCAAGCCTGCTCGGCGACATCATGGCGGCCTTTCGGCGCTCTCCGGCGCTCACCAATCTCCTGCTCGATGACGCCTTCCGCGATGCGATCGGGCAGCGCCAGGAAGCATGGCGCTTCGTCGTCCAGACTGCAATCGGCCTGGGCATTCCGGTGCTGGCAATGAGCGCGTCGCTGGCCTATTTCGATGCGTATCGCAGTGAGCGCCTGCCGGCCAATCTGACGCAGGCGCAACGCGACTACTTCGGCGCGCACACATATCGGCGGGTGGACAAACCGGGCGTGTTCCACACCGAGTGGTGAAAGGAGGGACGGACCAGCTGACTGGAGGACGGGCTGAAGCCCGTCCTCACTATACGTTACTCTCAGAGATCTCGAGTGGGCACGGGCTTCAGCCCGTGCGCTTTTTCAGGCGGGGAAGAGTGAACAGGTGGTTTGATCCTTTTTCATAGAATGTCATTTTTCGGAAGGGAGCGTGGAATGAGCAACGACCTCAATATCCGTCCAGATGGCGCGCTGGACTTCGTTTCGCTCGGCGCCCTTGTGCATCGCCTGGATCCGGGGATCATCCCCTTTCGCAAAGCGACGGAGTGCCAGATCCACGTGAGCGGCGGTGAGTACAACGTCGCCGCCAACCTCGCGGACTGCTTCCGCCTGCGAACCGGGATCGTAACGGCGATGGTGGATTATCCGATCGGCGATCTGGTGGCCGAGCGGGTGAAGGCGATGGGTGTCAAGCCATTCTACAAGCGGTTCGAGCACAACGGAGTCACCGGGCCGAACATCGCCACCGTTTACAGCGACCGCGGCTACGGCGTGCGCGCCCCCGTGGTTTTCTACAACCGCTCCAATGAGGCGGGTGCGCGGCTGCGTCCGGGCGACATTGACTGGAATGCAATCTTTGCTCCTGGGGTGCGCTGGTTCCACAGCGGCGGCATCTTTGCGGCGCTTTCCGAAACGACTGCCGAGCTGATCATCGAGGGCATGCAGGCGGCCAAGTCGGCCGGCGCAGTCGTGTCATTCGACTTGAACTTCAGGGAAAAGCTCTGGAAGATTTCCGGCGGCCAGGATCGCGCGCCCGCAGTCGTCCGGCGGATCGTGGAAAACGTCGACGTTCTTGTCGGGAACGAAGAGGATCTGCAGAAGGGGCTTGGCGTCCCCGGCCCGAAGGTCGCTGCCGGCTCGAAACTCGACCCGAGTTCCTTCCTCGGAATGATTGACCGGGTGGTGGAGCGGCATCCGCAGGTCAAAATCGTCGCGACGACCCTCCGGGAGGTACATTCGACGAACCGGCACAGTTGGGGCGCGGTAGCCTGGGTCAACGGCCGTAGTTACGTTTCTCCGACCTGCGAACTGGACGTGCTCGACCGGGTGGGGGGAGGAGACGGATTCGCCGCCGGATTCTTCTATGGTCTCCTCAGCGGCGAGCCGCCGGAAGAGGCGCTCAAGCTTGGCTGGGCTCACGGCGCGCTCCTGACCACCTACCCCGGAGACACAACCATGGCGACCGTCGAGCAGGTGCGGGCCTTCGCCAAGGGGGGGTCGGCGCGCATCCAGCGCTAGCTGTTAACCGCAGATGCACGCAGATCGACGCTGATTTCAAGCTGCGTTCATACATGCTCATATATGTAGGGTGACGTCATGGCAATTCCGTCCGCTCGGCCTGATCCAGGATTACGGTTCAATGCACAATCCCTTCGTTTGGCAAAGTACTCATTCGGCGTAGGCGACCGCTTCGCACGTCAGGCCAAGGCGCAATTGCGCGCCTGCATGCTGGCGGCAAGAGACGGGATCGATGTGGTCCCGGTCTGGAACAAGTCGTACCGGGAGCACACAATTGTAGGATCGAAGCCCGAGGACGTCCGCAGGGCGGCCGAGACTGCCGTTCAACAGCTCGGTTGGACCCGCGCGTTTCACGTCGACGCCGACCATATTTCGTTGGAAATCGTCGATGGTTTCCTCGGGCCCAGCGATTACTACACGCTGGATGTTGCGTCTGCGATCGGTCAGCCCGCCGGGGCAAGTGAAGTTGATGAGTTCCTGGCGCGGCATGCCGAGATTCTGAGGCCCGTCTACCTTCCCGAACTCGGGGTTCCTCTGCGTATTTCCCGAGCAGGCGCTCGACGGACCGCAGGGAAATACCTGTTTGCGGCCAAAGAGGCGGGCCGGATCTATCGCCGCATCGAGGGCGCAAAAGGCAAGGGGCAGTTCATCACCGAAGTCTCGATGGACGAAACCGACTCCCCACAGACACCGGCCGAGTTGCTCGTAATCCTGGCAGCTCTCGCCGATGAAAAAGTTCCGGTACAGGTGATCGCGCCCAAGTTTACCGGGCGGTTCAACAAGGGCGTTGATTACGTCGGCGACCCCGCGCGATTCGAGACCGAGTTTCGCAGTGACGTCGTAGTCATCGCGCACGCCGTGAGGACGTACGAGCTGCCCGGCAATCTGAAACTGAGCGTCCACTCGGGCAGTGACAAGTTCTCCATCTATGCTGCGATTCGCCGCGCCTTGCTCGATTTCGACGTCGGTGTCCATGTGAAGACCGCCGGCACAACGTGGCTGGAGGAATTGATCGGCTTGTCTGAAGCAGGCATGGAGGCTCTCGCCCTGGCGAAGGAGATTTATTCCAGCGCGTTCTCGCGCCGCCGGGAGCTCTGCGCGCCTTACGCAACCGTGATCGACATTGACGAGGCAGGGCTGCCCGCGCCGGAAGATGCATCCTCATGGTCATCCCGGCAATATACGGCGGCGCTGCGGCACGATCCGTCCTGCCCCGACTTCAACCCAAACTTCCGCCAACTGCTGCATGTCGCCTACAAGATCGCTGCAGGGCTTGGCGACCGGTATCTCAGTATGGTGGATGCCTGCGAGGAGACGATCGGGCGGAACGTGACCGCCAACCTTTACGAGCGACATCTGAAGCCTATCTTCCCGGGCAAGGATGCTGCGTCCGCGGAGATGCGATAAGTGCGGAGGTGCACTGAACCCCTTGCAGACTTAGAGCGCCAGTGCGGCGCTAACAGGAGGAATCTCATGTTGCCACGCCTGATCTCCGCGATTGCGGCCATTCTCTTTATGACCGGTCCCCATCATGAAGCGACAGGGTCGGCCCCACAGGGATCGATCTCAAAGGACCCGTATCTTTTCTCCTACTTCAAGAACAACGGCGAGGATGGGCTTCATCTTGCGTACAGCCGCGATGGTTATGAATGGACCGCGCTCAATGGCGACAGGTCGTATCTTGCGCCGGCTGCCGGACGCGACAAGCTGATGCGCGACCCGTGCATCCTCCCGGGGCCGGACGGCTATTTCCACATGGTCTGGACCGTCAGTTGGTACGAGCGAGGCATTGGATATGCGCGTTCCAAGGACCTGATCCACTGGTCGGCGCAGAAATACATCCCGGTGATGGAACACGAGCCGGATGCCCGAAATTCCTGGGCCCCAGAGCTGTTTTACGATAAGGCCAGGAAGGAATACCTGATCTTCTGGTCGACCACCATTCCCGGAAGGTTTCCCGAAACCGACGGGCAGAGCAGCAAGGGGCCGCCCGATCCGGGATTGAATCACCGGATCTACTGCACGACGAGCAAAGACATGGAAACGTTCAGCCCGACGCGCTTGTTCTACAACAACGGCTTTAACGTCATCGATGCAACCATCGTGCAGGACGGCGCAAAGTACATCATGTTTCTGAAGGATGAGACGAACCTTCCCTTCAAGCCGCAGAAAAACATCCGCATGGCTTTTGCTTCCTCTCCGGAAGGCCCGTATGGTCCACCCTCGGGGCCTATCACGGGCGACTACTGGTGCGAGGGTCCAAGCGCGATCAAGATCGACAGCACCTGGTTCGTCTATTTCGACCGGTACCGGGAAGGGCGATATGGTGCGGTGATCTCGAAGGATTTGACGCATTGGCAAGATATCAGTGATAAGGTCCGCTTCCCCGCCGGCGCCCGGCACGGGACTGTCCTCCGGGTTCGGGAAGAAATTCTTGCCAATCTGCTCAAGTGAAGAATGATTGTGCTGGGTTGGCGCCGCGCATCCGGGACCGCTTCCACGGCAACACCAAGAACTTAGCTCGCTTCGCTCGCCGACTTCAAGGGGCAAAGGGGTCAAGGGCCAGAGGGAAGGAAATCAGTTGGGACCCTTTTCCCCTATGCCCCTATGCCCCTTGGCCCCTTGCCCCTGGCGACTCATGCGAATGCGCCGGGAATCCTCTGTTTATCGATACTTGTGCAATTTCCGAGACGTTACTGTTCCTCAAGACACGAGCGCGCGCGTTTCCTTCCGGGAGACCGACGTCAAATAACCTTATCGCAAAGTGAAATGATATGCTGTAGAATGCGAAACGATGGAAGAACCACGGCGACGCCAGGGCGTACTCGTTCTGCACAAGATGCTGGACACCCTGGAAACCATCCGTACATGCAGGTCCTGATCTGAGACATCCGGCTCCGGCATCGCAGGCCTGCAGGCTCGCATCTCGAGAAGAGACGGTGAAAAAGGAGACGAGTCATGAAAAGAATGATCCAATTTCTTGCAATTCTCTTTGTCTCTGTTCTTCAAGCCCAATTCGGTTTTCCTCAAGTAAATCCACTGACGGTCACGGTGAAAAACGAGCTGGACATCGCGCGGCCGAGTGAAACGGTCGTTCTGACAATGAAATCCATGCCGGTCTCTGACTGGAAGAGGATCCACGTCACCGAACCAGGATCGGGAAAGGAACTGGTTACCCAGGCCATCGATATCGATGGTGACGGCGCCATGGACCTGTTCCTGTTCCAGTCCGATTTCAAGGCCGGGGAAACCAAGCACTTTGCCATAAAAGGAGGAGATGCGAAGGTCCCGTCCAAAGATCAGTTCAAAGCCTACGGCCGCTTCGTGCGCGAGCGCTATGACGATTTTGCCTGGGAAAACGATCGCATCGCCCATCGGATGTACGGCAAGGCGCTGGAAACCTGGCAGGCGGAACCGCTGACCAGCAGTACGGTGGACGTGTGGACCAAACGTGTCCGGCGATTAGTCATTAATGACTGGTACATGATGGACAACTATCACACCGACATGGGCGAGGGAGGGGACTTTTACTCGGCTGGGACAAGCCGCGGTTGCGGCGGCAATGGCATCTGGGAAAACGGCAAGCTGTTTGTGTCCCGCAATTTTGTCGACACCAAGGTGATCGCCAACGGCCCGATTCGGGTGGTCTTCGAGTTGACCTACGAGCCATGGAACGTGAATGGTCGAATGATTTCCGAGGTCAAACGCGTGACTCTGGATGCGGGACAAAACTTCGATCATTTCGAGAGCTTTTACAAGACGGCACAGCAGGGCGACATAAACTGCGCCATTGGAATCAAGAAGAATGAAGGGTCGACGGTACTATCCAACCGCAAGGATGGCTGGTTGCGGACGTGGGAACCGCTTCAGAAGGGGAGTTCCGGCAACCTGGGCTGCGGCATCATCGTCGACCCAGGCCTGCTTGTGGATGTTACGGAAGCAGACGGCAACTACCTGGTCGTCGCGAAGGCTCCCGCAGGACAGCCGGCAGCCTATTACGCAGGTTTCGGCTGGGACAGAAGCGGCGATTTCACCAACATGAGTGAATGGGAAACCTATCTTCAACAATTCGCGAAGAGAGTGCGCTCCCCCTTGAAGATCTCCATTTCTCCTCAGTGAAGCGAAGTGTTCCCTTTTCGCGCTTAGGACATGCCGATAGGAGTTGAACGCATGGGTTCGATATTGGACCGGTTTCGATTGGATGGGAAGGTAGCGCTTGTGACAGGTGCTTCACGCGGTCTCGGGCAGGGCATGGCTTTTGCATTGGCGGAGGCGGGCGCCGATGTGATCGCAGCCGACGTTGGGGCAAGTGCTGAGACGCAGGCTCGCATCCACCAACTTGGCCGCAGGTGTGTGGCCGTGCAGACTGACGTGGCGGCGCCCGGCGCCGCGCAGGCGCTGGTCGACGAGGCGCTGGCAGCCTTCGGCAGGCTTGACGTCCTCGTGAACAACGCCGGCATCATCCGCCGCGCCTCCTTCCTCGAGTTCACGGAGAAGGACTGGGACGAGGTCATGGACGTCAATATCAAAGCGGTTTTTCTCCTCAGCCAGGCGGCAACCCGGGTGATGATGAAGCAAGGATGCGGTAAGATCATCAACATCGCGTCCATGCTGTCTTTCCAGGGCGGGATCCGCGTCCCCTCGTACACCTCTTCCAAGAGCGCCGTTATGGGGCTTACGAGGCTCATGGCCTGCGAACTGGCGCCGTACGGGATTCATGCCAACGCGATTGCCCCCGGCTACATGGCAACCGACAACACGAAGGCGTTGCGGGAGGACCAGGAGCGGAGCAAGGCAATTCTGGAGCGCATACCCATGGGGCGCTGGGGCACTCCCGATGATCTCGGCGGCATCGTGGTGTTTCTGGCCTCCGAGGCGTCGGATTACATAAACGGATACACGATCGCCGTTGACGGCGGCTGGCTGGCAAGGTGAAGGCTGACATGGGCGATGCCGACGTGAATGTATTGGAACGGATTGCACGCAGGCGGATTGTTCCGGTCGTGGTGCTGGAGCAGGTGGAACTTGCCGAACTGCTGGCGGAGACCTTGCTCAAAGCTGGACTGGATGTGATGGAGGTGACGTTCAGGACGCCGGCCGCTGCCTCAGCGATCCGGAAGATCGCCGCCCGATTTCCGGAGATGTTGCAGGGTGCCGGCACACTGCTGGACCCTGACCAGGTGCGAAAGGCCATCGATGCCGGAGCGCGTTTTGCTGTTGCACCCGGATTGAACGAGCGCGTCGTGGAAGCTGCCCGCGCGGCCGGAATCGAATCGATTCCCGGAATCATGACGCCGTCGGAGGTGGAGAAGGCGATGAGCCTGGGGTGCCGCACGTTAAAGTTTTTTCCTGCGGAACAAGCCGGCGGCGTGGCAATGCTTAAGGCGCTGGAAGGCCCTTACGGCCACACGGGCGTGCGGTTTATCCCGACCGGCGGCATCAACGCGGCCAACATGCGATCCTATCTGGAGCGGCCGTCTGTGGTCGCCGTCGGCGGCTCCTGGATGGTGGAGAAGAAGCTGATTGTCGCGCGCGATTGGCGCCGGATTGAGGAGCTGACTCGAGCGGCGCTGGCGGTTGCGCAGGCCGCGCCGTCTGGGTCCTAGCGGGATGCCTCGGATCTCATTTGTCTGTCAGAGCGCATGGTTTCCCCACCATCCCCCGCGCACCGACTCGAATACCGCTGCAAGTTGCGACAACAAGCAGAGTTGAAATCCGTCCCGATCACGCCGATAATTGTTCCTAAGCTGACCCATATGATCATGTTCGCCCGCTTTTCGCCGGATTGATACGCCGGTCAGCCTAATAACGAGTTCCATCAAAAGACATGAGCAGCGATAGCCCTATAATTAATATCGGGGAACTCTCAAGGCCAGCCACTGTGCTTATAGAGAAGATTTCTGAGGCCGTGGGAGGACTGTTCAAGCCATATCAAATTGTACGGGTGGCGAAGGCGGAGGCGGAAGCGGAGCGTGTGCGCGCAGAGTCCCAGATACAGATTTCTGATCTTCAACGTCGAGCATTTTATCGATTCTTAGAGGAAGAGGCGAAGAAACAGAAGAACATTGAGGAGATTACCCGACAGGCACTGCCCCAACTCGATGATAAATCAAAGCCCGAACAACTTGAGAACGATTGGATAAGCAACTTCTTTGACAAGTGCAGGCTGATATCGGACTCGGAAATGCAGAGTCTCTGGTCTCGGGTATTAGCAGGCCAGGCGAACGCTCCAGGGTCTTACAGCAAGAGAACGGTGAATTTCTTGTCGTCTCTAGACAAGAGCGATGCTCAGTTGTTTACCAATCTCTGCAAGTTTGGCTGGATGATTGGAAGGGTCTTCCCGCTGATCTACGATGTTCATGCCGAGATCTACAACAAATGGGGCATCAACTTCAGTTCGCTCATACATCTGGACAGTATTGGGCTAATTCAGTTTGATAACTTAGCTGGCTATCGTCGGTCGGGACTGCCGAAGAGGTTTAGCGTCCTCTACTATGGAGCACAGACGGTTCTTGAACTCCAGAAGGAAACAAAAAATGAGATGAAGATCGGCCATGTTCTCTTGACCCAAATTGGCCAGGAACTTGCCCCAATCTGCGGTTCCCAGCCGGATGCAGAGTTTCAAGAGTATGTCCTGAAAAAGTGGAAGGGAATGGGATACATTAAAGAGGAAAAGAGCGAACCACCGGCTGGACCCGACGGCTGATCGCTGCTCAGCCGCGCGTTGGGCTGACAGAAAGTGAACACGGACCATGGGAGACACACGAGTGAGCACCTCTAGCGGAACGAAAGCACTCAAGACGTGCTTCATTTCCGCACCCGCCGGCGCACGGCTGGGCGTGCTCCGAGCCTCTCTCGAATCTCGAGGTCTCCTCGTATTGGTTCCTCACGATCTTGCTGTGGGCACCGATTGGGCGTCAGAGATTCAGAAGCAGCTCTCGCAAGCGGACCTCGTCATCGGAGTCCTCACCTCGGAGCGGCAGTCGCCCTGGGTTCTTTTTGAGCTTGGCCAGGCGTCTGCACTTGGTCGTCGAATCGTACTCATTACTTCGCCGAACGCTGATCCCATACCCTTTGCGCTGCATCAATTCCTGGTCCTGCGAATCGACTTGGACAACCAAGAAGCCATGGCATTCGCTCTGGACCAGCTGCTGTCGGCGCCTGATCTGCCGAGGAGAGGTCCTGCTCCGCAGTCAACGCCACTCGCGGGCCTTGGGACAAAGGCAGATGATCTTATAGCTGTCTTAGATCGCTCGCTTGCCACAAATGACTGGCAGTCCATCGAGCGAGTCGTTGCAGACGCGCTACGCTCATCTGGTGCGGATGTCGTTGTGACGTCGCCCAAACCCGATGTCGGTGCTGACTTCGCAGTGTGGTCGGATGTCTTGGAGCCATTTGTTGGGAATCCGCTCCTCGTCGAGGTGAAAGCCAGTATACGAGGCAAGGCCGAAGCGAATCGTGCAGTTCGCCAGCTCACGTCATACCTCGGCGCGTCTGGATCTCGCTGGGCTCTTCTGCTCTATGGAGATGGCCCCGATCCAGAGAGCCAAGCGTGGTCGGAAAGCCCGCCTAATGTATTGGTTCTCTCCCTTCGGTCACTCCTTGAGGCTCTGCGGACACGCGCGTTCCCCGAGCTGGTGCGAGACCTTCGCAATCGGCGCGTCCATGGATCGAGTTCGTGATGCCTACCATCTTGCGAGCTACGATCGAAGCCTATGTCGAGGCGAGCACGAACGGCGCGACGACCGCCGATCAGGGCCGCGCACTAGAAGACCTGATCTGTTATATCTTTACCAAAGTGCCGGGCATTACCGTAACGCGCCGCAACGAGTTGAATGCCTTTCATACGGAGGAGATTGATGTCGCACTATGGAATGATGGGCACGCGGATGGGTTTTTCTTCCTGCCCAATATCATCCTTGTCGAATGTAAGAACTGGTCGAGCAGGGTAAGCAGCGCGGAACTCAGTTGGTTCGATGTGAAGCTCAGGAGTCGCGGTCTCAGTTTCGGCGTCCTGGTAGCGGCGAATGGCATAACAGGGGACGCGGCAGACCTCACCGCCGCGCACAGCATCGTGGCGGCAGCTTTGAGAGAGGGTCGCCGCCTGGTCGTCATAAGGAGCGAGGAGCTCCTGACGCTGAGGGACTCTCACGAGCTTGTGCGGCTTGTAAAGGAGAAACTGTGTGATCTGGCGGTCAAAGGTACGGTTGCGTGATTCAATCGGACTGGCAGCCCAAAAACAGCATGCAGCTGACGGCGCTGCGCGCCGCAGCTGATGCTGGACGTTGAGCTTTGAAGAGGACGTATCACATGGATGCGATTCTGAGTGTTCTTTCAGGCGGTGCCACCGGGGCGGTTCTAGTGTGGCTCCTCCGAGACTGGATTTCTGAGCGACTCAAGCAGTCGATCCAGCATGAATACTCGCAGAAGCTGGAGACCCATAAGGCCGAGCTCAACACGCGGATTCAAGCCATCCAACACGAAAACCAACTGCGGCAACTCAGGACGTCCCTGTTTTTTGATCACCAGCGGAATGCCTTTGCCGGAATACTTGCGAAGATAGCTGGAGTGAATCAGACATGGATTGACAAGGAGTATGAACACGAAGAGGGTCTAACCGGGCCTGTCCCTTACGCGACGTATAAAGAATTGCGAGGAGTGTATTACCAACACCAACTTTTTTTGGATCCTGGTTGCCTTGCGGCGATGGAGCTAATTTTCGAGTGTTACAGGGATTCATTTCCGTTCGATGACGGATCAGGATCGCCCCCAGAGGTCAGTTACCGTGACGTCGATGTTGCTTATCAGGCGATTGAGTATCTTCAACCCAGATTGGCAGAACTCTTCCAGAGTAGGATCGGCGTGACCGTGTCGGGGCGTGGCGAAAGGGAGATTGCACTTCTCGGGGCCATTCGCCTCCTAAATCGATACCATTTCGATGAAATAGATCTCCCTGCCAAAGGACCGCTTAAGTTGACACATCGGGACCGCGCTGCCGAGGCCGTCACAAAGGCAGAGGATAACCTTGAGGAACTGATCTCGAGGCTCAAGCAATTCCAGGCTTTCTTGAGGCAAGAGGGTGGATTTTTCCACGAAGCAGCGACAAAGACGGAACGATATCTCACAATGCTGACTGAAGTGGAAAAAGCAGACAAAACCTGAGCCCAACAAAGGGCTCAAGGCGGATGCTTCGCTCACTTCGTGGGGTCCGCACCGCTTAGCCCTAGCGTTATGCGCACACTCGATAGGAGGTCGACATGAAAGCTCTCCTGCCGGTGCCTGTGTTTGACGCAATCGCGGGAGATTTACGTCGATGCGGCAACAGAGCACACCGCGACTGGGAAGCGAATCAAGCCCACGAGGACTCGTTGACAGGAGCTGCGTTTGCCGACTTCCGGACACGCCGGACGCGCCGGGTCCACGTCGACGGCCAAGAATGGCTGTGGAGGGTGACTACACGGAAATTTGGAAGCGGCGGCCCCCAATCAGAAGAGCGGCTGACTGGTGCGGACGGAATTATCGAGATCGAGGTCCGGCACACAGCAACAGGCCGGATAGAAAGCAAGGGACCTCTCGTCCAGGCAAAGAAGAACTGGGCACGCAAGAACACGAGGCTTTTTGGGCAAGTAGGCGACATGGGGAGACTGGCGCCCGGCTCTTCCGCGGCCCTCGACTACTCTCAAACTGGGTACACCGGCATCGACGGTCGTTCAGTCCTGGTAGCCGAGGGTGATCGAAGACATCTAGACGACACCCAGGATGTTCCTCTCGGCGACCTCCTTGCTGACCGGTTCCTGTCCTGCAAGGTCGGCCTGCGGGGCCTGTACTATGAGCCGCGGAGACGCGTGCTCCATTTGCCGTCGTCTGCCTCGCGGCCTGAAGCAATATCTATTCTGATCGCAGAGAGAATGAGGCTCGAGATCGAGGAGACCCGTGGCGCATAACACTTATAAGGCCCCCCTTTGTCAACGGACACACCTCCAAACATGGTGCGGGCGTGGAGATCGAACCCGCAGTAGGATTAATGCTGTTTGGTGTAGAGTTTCATCGTCAAGGCCCTCCTGTTTGGAAAGTGATAACTGTCAACCTTAAGCCTACACGCGTTGAGAGGCTCAGGGCGGCCTTAATGAGTATCACGGCGTTGCAGCCGACAGCCGCCGCAGCAGAGGAGGGTGAAGGGATCCGTCCAGAAGTTTCTTGAACGGGCGGCCTAAACAAGAGTTGGGCGTGGGAAGGGAGGTAGCGCCAAATGATAACCAAGATCAAGCGCCTGAAGAGCATCGGTAAGTTCTACGACTTCACCGCAAAAGGCGAGGGCCTAGACTGGCACAAGAACACATTTATCTTCGCGCCAAATGCTTATGGTAAGTCAACGCTTGTGAATGTTCTCAGATCCGTGTGCGAGAATGACCCAAGAATCCTCAGAGCGCGCAAAACCTTGGACCGCGCTGCGCCGCCCGAGGCTACCGTCATTGTTGACAGCGCGAACTATGTTTTCAACGGCACTAGATGGGACAGGAGTTGTTCGACGATCCGGATATTTGACGTGCCCTACATTCACGACAATATCCTTTCCGATGAGATTGAACATGAGCACCGGAAGAGGCATCACAAAATCATTATCGGCGCGCGCGGGGTCGAACTCGCCGAAGAACTTAAGACCCTGAAAGCAGACGAGAAAACCAAGCGGCAGCAACTGGATGGCCTTACTAGGCAGTTCAACGCAGGGGCTCACATCCACCACACCCTTGACGCCTTTCTGGCTATCCCGTTCGCGGAAGAGGCGGCCGTTCCAGGCCGCATTCAAAAACTGGAACACGACATCAAGTCCAAGGAGTCTGAGACGGTTGTTCGGGACCTGGGTTTTCCGCGTGTGTTGTCTTCGCCAGCTTTCGACCTTTCCGGGGCGAAGGCACTCGCCGCTCAAAAGCTCGCAGCCGTTCACGAGGCCACGGAGAAGCGTGTCCGTGAGCACATTGACCGCAATATCAAGGACAGGGGGGGCGCAAAGGAATTCATCCGACGTGGACTCGATCTCCTGCAGGCCGACTGCCCGTTTTGCGGCCAGGATCTGAAGAACGCCGCCGACCTTCTGCAAGCATACCGGGAGTTCTTTGACGACGCCTTCCGTACATACCAGAAAGAGCTCAAAGACAAGGCCGAGACGCTCGCGAACTGGAATCTCGAGAATGACCTCACGGCGCTTGTTTCCTCGCACAACGCCAACAGGACCACGTTAAAACAATGGGAGCCATTCATCGGCGCGGAGACCCTCCCGGATGCCACCGCAATCATTGAGGCGACCAGGTCCAGGCTTACCGGCTTGAAGGCTAAGGTTCAGGCCGAATTAGAGAAGAAACAGAAGGACCCGAACGCCGATGCCGATCTTTCGCAGTTCGATGCCATGACCTCAGAACTTGCTTCCCTGAAAGCCTCCGTTGAGACGTACAACAAAGCGGTAGTCGCGTTCACCGAAAAGGCGAGGGTTTACGTTTCGAACCTGCTCAAGTCGGATATCAACTCCATACGGGAAGCACTAGCGAAGGAACACGAGATTGAGAAGCGTTTTAAACCGGAATGGAAGAAGTGGGCGACCGACTACCCGATAACGAAGAAGGACGCTGGCGACGTCCTCGCCAAGAAGGACGCAAAGCAAAAGCAGCTTGAGGAGTACTCTAACGACATATTCGTCACCTACCAAGAACGCATGAACCAGCTGCTTTCAACCCTGGGGGCGGATTTCGCAATTACAGACCTGACGGGCAAGACTGACGCACGGGCGAACGAGTCGTACGCCGATTTCGGCTTCCTCATCTTGCAGAAGAAGGTTCCCTTGACGGCCCGTCAGGATGATGCGGCCTGCTTCAAAAACACCCTGAGTGAGGGAGACAAGGGCACCCTGGCTTTTGCCTTTTTCATCGCCGCGCTTGAGGAGATCCCTGGTCTGGACAAGGAGATTGTGATTCTTGACGACCCACTTTCTAGCCTAGACGAAACCCGACGCGAGGCCACGGCAAGAGTCCTTCTCGACATGTCTCCGAAGCTGAACCAGCTCTGCGTTCTTACTCATAAGAAGGATTTCCTATGGATGCTTTACGACAAGATCACGGAGAACACCGTCCTGCAAGTGCGGTCTGACAAGAAGAACGGCAGCAGTCTTGAGCCGTTTGACGTTGAGGACGACCGGAAAAGCGAGTTAGTCCACATGCTGGAAGACATGAAGAGGTACGTTGCTGAGGACTTCGGGCCGACACCGGATACCATGCAGGGCAATATCCGCAAGGTTTTCGAGATCGTCCTAAAAACCAAGTATTACCTAGCTCTCGCGGCTGACATCAAAGCCAAGAGGGGTTGGGCGAAACTACTTGAAACGCTTTTCGGTGTGGGTCTTCTCGACACCACCCTGAAGCCAAAGCTCTTCGACTTGTGTAGCGTTGCAAACGGCCCGCACCACGGCGAGATAGTCGATGCACCGTCGAAGAAACTTACACGAGATGAACTTGTCCCGTTGATAGAGGAAGCCTTTGGTCTGCTTAGAAAGCTATGATTTAGGTACCGGAAGGGAGTGCATAGAATGAGTTTACGCCCAACACTCATAAGGCCCCCCTTTGTCAATGGGCACACCTCCAAACATGGTGCGGGGGTGGAGATCGATCCCGCAGTAGAATTGATGCTGTTGGGTGTAGAATTTGATCCTAAAGGCCCTCCTGTTTGGAAAGAGGAAACTGTCAACCTTAAGCCTACACGCGTCGGTAGGCTCAGGCGGGCTTAGTCAGTATCGAGCGGTTGGAGCGGACCGCTGAAAAGCGCGACCGCTCAACCGCAGGACGTTCGCTGAACGAACTGGACACAAAGGTCTTGATGAAAACTCAGGGGTCATTCAAACGAATGAGAGGTCATCGAACCATGTTGACAATTTTAATCGCTTTGTTCATGGGGCTCTTGATCCTCGCCGCATTTGTACTCGTTGTCATCAACCGTGACTCGGAAAAGATTGTTACCGCGGCAGTTCCTTTAGCATTCGCGGCGTTTGCCGCGCTTGCCCTAATTTTCGCATTTGCGAGGGAGCAACCTATAACGCGTGTTTTTCCCGTGAGCTTTTCTTACCAAGTCGCGGATAAGCTACCTCTTGCTATTCCGGACCGTCCGGATGCCGAGCAGTTGTGGTTCGTCGACCAGATTCGACAGCGAGACCCTAAGGCGCTGGAAGAAAAGCCGGATACGCAAGGCGAGCTCGTATATCATGAGTTCCTGCAAAAGGCACTTGTCGATTGGATCGCCACACGGCATTCCGGACATTGGCGCATGGAACTCTTAACCTTTGAGGCTGGTCCTGGTGCTGGTACTCAGAGTCGGTGGAGTCCGATGCCTGACGCAAAAGAAGAGACGTCGAGAATCCTGTCGGTCGACGAACTGCAGCGCATTTTTTCCGAAAATCGGTTCGCTGGCGTTCACGAGGGATCTGGCCGTCTAGCGTTGCCGCCCGGTACCACCCTCAACGTCGAGACGCCCAAGGAAGCTGGCGCGACTGGAAAGATCCGATTCAAAAACAGATATTGCGAGATTACGATTCAAACGTCGCCTAGCATGGGCATGTTAGGCGTTGGCGCCTATTCGACACTGTTAGGGATTCCGGTATCGGCACCGGGATATTGGACACAACAATATATAGTTCGAATTAACGCGACGTTTAGTCCTTGGCTGGTAGGGAATCCTTGGATGGCAAAGGTCAAACAGTGGGCGAGTGGCATTGTGGACGGCCTGCAAAATGAGTTTGACGAGCAAGTGGTGTGGCGTAAGACTCTAGAGAACTATATGCTTCGCAAACATCTCCCGCCTGAGATTAGGAACTTTGCGATGCCATTCGGCCCGATGAAGGTACAACCAAGCGTGTCGAAATGAAAAATCCCGTTGCCGTAGAGACGTCGGCTGGTGTTTCCCGAAGGGCAGCTAACAAAGCGCTTCAGCGGGCGCGAAAAAGCCGCGCCGCTGAGCGGCAAAGCCGTTAGACCGACTGGGCAGATTGGGGCATGACGACGTTCGGGTTTCGTTTGCGATTCTACTTGCCGCCGGGTCGTGAGTTCGAAGGCCTGCGAACGACGCGTCGGATGCGTCTCGAAGCAGGGGCGTCGCGTGTGTACCTGAAGAGGGTAGCCAAACCACGAAAGCGAGCCGGCGACCCTGTTGAGTTCGTTCTTGTCGGAGAGAAATTCCGGACAATCGAGTCGGCCCGTGCCTTCGGTAGTCGTCTAAAGGTCGCCCTGGCCGTCTTTTGTGCCCGCGAAGCCATCGGCCTCAACGCCGGCAGGGATCTCGCGACAAGCAGCTTCGCCCAGCATGTCAAAGATATGCTGCATGAGAAGTTCAATGTGCAGCTTCGCGACGACGTCCACGGATTGGACGTCTACCGTGAACATCCACCTGTTCAGCGCTTCCGCGTGTCGGCGACGCTCAGCACTACTTGCGTCATTCGCGGATATGAGCAGGCGCTGACAACGCTGCTGAAGGACCTTCCGGCTCTCTCGGAAACTCAAATGCTCGCCCTGGAACTATACAACCTTACGCACTTTGGCTTGGCCTCGCGCGCTCGGTTCATTGCGCTTGTAACGGTAGTTGAGGCCTTGGCTCGACCGGTCTCAAAATCGGCCCAGGTTCGCGCACTCGTCAAGCTCCTCCAATCAATGGTCCAAGAGAGTACGGTATCCGCACCAGAGAGGAGAGAACTATGTGATGGGCTGGGCCGCTTGAAGACGGACTCGATCAGTTCCGCGTGTAGGAAGCTTATTGCGCAACTCGTGAACCTTGAGGAAAGTCGATATTTCAACGATTGCTACAAGACGCGCAGCGACTTGTTGCACAAGGGCGAGACAAAGAGAACGGAGCCGGACTCTCCGGATCGACTGGACGAACTCGTCCGGAAACTGCTTCTCGCACACATTGGGGCGGTCTAACCCTTATAAGGCCCCCCTTTGTCAGTGGGCACACCTCCAGACATGGTGCGGGCGTGGAGATCGATCCCGCAGTAGAATGACGCTGTTTGGTGTAGAATTTCATCGTCAAGCCCTCCTGTTTGGAAAGTGATAACTGTCAACCTTAAGCCTACACGTGTTGGTAGGCACAGGGGGGCCTTAACGAGTATCAAGCGCATGCAGCGGGCGCCGTAAACTGCGCCGCTGATGCGCCAGTCAGCCGGACAGAGAACCATCACGGACGACATTGCCAGTGATAACAGTTTATGATATATTGTTATCATGATTCGAACACAGATTAGTCTCTCGGAAATGGAATATGACGCGGCCAGGCGTGAGGCTCGCCGCCTGGGAATCTCTATGGCCGAGTTGTTACGTCGTTCGCTTCGGACGGTCCTTCCTGCAGACCCCTCAAAGCCTTGGATGAGGTACGCGGGAATGATCGAGACCGGCGACTCTGCGTCTTCTCAGAAGATCGACGACATAGTTTATGGCGCCAAGAGCTAAAGCATACGTCGACACCTCAGCCCTGATCGCATTCGTGGACCGATCTGACAGTCACCATCTGCTTTTCCGCAGGTTGTTTTCTGATCCGCCGGAGTTGGTCACGGCCACGCTGGTGGTGGCCGAGGGACATGGCTGGTTTCTCAAACGGTATGACCGCACGCGTGCCCTGCAATTTCTCTCCCTTATCGAAGACCTCGAGCCGCTCCGGATGGTTGCCGTCGGGCCGGCTGAATTCATTGGTGCCGTGCAAATCTTGCGCAAATTCTCGGATCAGGATCTCTCGTTAACCGACGCCGTCGGCCTGCATCTGATGAAAACGCAACGCGTCAGCAGTTGCTGGTCAACAGACTTCCACTTGGGTTTGACAGGCGTTCCGCTTGTTATCCAAGACTACTGAAGGCCGGATAGCCACGCGCTCAACCGGACGCAGCGAAAACCGGCGCGCCGGGCAGCGCGGCTGTCAGCTGGCACGAGATGCATGAGTGGCAGAATCAGTATCGTACTTAGACGACTTGTCATGGCCCTGTTGTTTACCGCGCTGCGGCATGGGACTGGCGTGGCTGCGGATTCGTCCGCTGTTCCCAACGATCCCTCTGACGCCATGCCGCCGCGATATTTAGCGGCAATATCCATTCACGGGAATCCGGACCCGAAAGACATTGTGTGGGGCGAGACCCGCGATGGGCTGGCAGTCGGCATCGCGCGACTCCGGACGTCTTTAGAGTCGCCTGTCTGGCCAATCATTGATGCATACCTTAAGAACCGTGGTTCCGTTCCCATCACAGGTGCGATTCAGAGTAGAGCCAATTTCCTTTTGGAACTCGATGGCCAAAAGTATTCCGAAGTTAACTCTGGCGGAAAGTCATGGCCCCTATCCCCTGGAAAGCAGTTGGGACCCATAGCTGTCGACACCATATGGTTTCACAGGGTCGACAAATTGGTCCCTTATCAGGTTGTCAATGATAGCGCGCCTGCCCCGACTTTGTCGGCTGGCGAGCATACGCTGCGGCTCTATTTCAATTTGAACAACCGGCTAATTCCCAGCGCTCCTGTTACCTTCACGGTCCGCCTACGACCGTACCCGATGGAAGCGGGAGTGGCGCAGATAGCAAAAGACCTGAATGATCGAAATACCTATGTGCGATCTATGGCAGCGGAATCAGCCGGTCGACTGCGGTTGTCAGGTGCGCGTATAGCCGTGACAGGCGCGCTGAAGGACGACGACCTCGGGGTGCGACGATCAGCGGCGCGTGCGCTTGGTCTCATCGGCAACGCGTCAACGATAAAAGCCCTTAAGTCGGTACTGGATGATCGTGATATGGATGTGCGCGTCTCTGCGATCGAGTCGCTGGTCAACCTCGGCGCGCCCTTTGACATCGCATGGGCCGAGCCGATCATCAGATCCAAGAAGGATAATGCGTTTGAAAACGCGGTGTGGCTCGTTCGCCGGTATGGCGGTGATATGGCCGCCATCACGCTAATCCGTTGCCTGGATATGGACGACCCTTCAGTAAAGAGCTACTACAACTACACCCTGGTCCGGCAGATCGGAGCTTGTGGCGGCCCACGCTTAGAATACCACCATGACTTCTATGCGAATGGCACAGCGGATCAAGTCGAGCACAACCGCAAGGTTCTCGCTGAAATGCAAAACTGGCTTCGTACACGCGAGCAGCGGAAAAAGTAGTGAAATGCCAGGGGAGTGCTGTCGCGGGATGTGATGACTGCGGTATGCTTGTCCTGTGTCAGAGTATCGGTTCACGTCGTACTCTGAGGACGAAGTTCTCCGGAAACGTCCATATTTGAAGAAGGAGTGGTGTATCCGAGTGCTTGAACAACCAATCCGGTCAGAGCCACAGGAGAATAATCGATACCGCTTCTGGGCGGAAATACCGGAAATAGAGGGACGCTTCTTGCGAGTCGTCACGCTCGAAGACAAGGTGACGATCCACAATGCGTTCCCGGATCGCCGGTTCAAACCATGAAACTGAATTACTACCCCGAGACGGATTCGCTCTACATCGATCTGTCGGAACAGGCCAGTGTCGAAAGCCGCGAGATTTCCGAGGGAGTGGTCCTTGACTACGACGCCCAAGGTAATCTAGTCGGAATCGACATCGATAACGCGAGCACCAAGGTCGAGATCCACAAGCTCACCGTCAGTAAGCTTCCGGCGTCGGTGGAGACCTTCGCTGGCTAACTGACCGTCTCCAGCCGACGTCAAAATGCGGCGCGGCTGAGGCGGAGCGTTGAGGCCGTAGAAAGACCCAAGTCGACCTTTACGGAGTATCCAACTATGAAAGAATCGGCTGCCTTTTTTTAAGAAAGACAGAGGCTTCCGTGAGAGCCATTTGGACTTTTTCTATAGCCTCGTCAGCCAGTGTTAAGCCTGTTACCAAGTGGTTCGACTGGAGTTAGTACGAAGTCCAGTGTATAGTGAGTATTGATGCCAACGGTACTCCGAACAGGACCTTACCGTTTTTTTTACTCCTCGGATCGGCATGAGCCACCGCACGTTCACGTCGAACGTCAGGAAATGGAATGAATACTTCACAGACTGAACTTCGCTCGGCACAGGCCGAGAACGTGCAGATCACTGAGGATTCGCTGGTTGTGGATCCTGTAGATGGCCGAACCGTCTCGGTGCCGATTGCATGGTACCCTCGTTTGGCACATGGGACGAAGGCCGAGCGTTCCAACTGGCGCTTGATCGGACGAGGTGAGGGCGTTCACTGGCCTGACCTCGACGAGGACATTAATATTGAAAGTCTTTTGGCCGGTCGTCCTTCTGGAGAATCCCAGTCCTCTCTTCAGCGGTGGCTGCGATCAAGAGAAATGCCTGGCTAACACTCATAAGGCCCGCGCTTTGTCAATGGGCACACCTCTCCTTCCGACCCACGATAAAAAGCAAACCCTCACTGTCTCTTTGCGCTCTGACTTGGTTTCTGTTTTCTGATGCGAGCGGCCTGCGCTGCACCAAACACTTATTGAGGCTCCGGCACCGGGATCCCCCGGCACTGTGGTAATCTTTGCCGCCGCCTAGAAATTCGTCCATACCACTCATGCTGTCCTCATCAAGGTAGGGGCGTCTGGGCGCCAGTTATCTCCAGGCTGAGGTGAGGGGCAGAGCAGCAAAAATGGGCCGGAGCTGGCCGCGCTTGCGCGCGAGGTAGAGCCTGCGGCGCATGACATCTCGGGTGGATCGCATTGCGGGTGGGTAGACATAGGCTTGAGGAACCATGCCGCCACGCAACAGGACTGCGATCTTGTGGGCGTCAATGCGGTCATTCTTTGCTTTGCCGCCGTGAATGGCTTTCATGTGTCAACGATCATCAGAAAGCGGACTTTTCTGAACAGTCGCCGGAAACGGGTACAGTGATTGCTTACCTCAACATCATCGTCCCCAGCATCCTCCTTGGAAATCCTACGGACCACGCTGGATCCCCCGAGGGGCCCAGAACGATGCTGAGGCAGGCATCATCATCGGTCGACCAGGTTCACCCAAAATTCACCAGCGGCGCGAGTTCAAAAAAGTACGTTTTCCGATGATCGACAACATTCATGTAGAGCGCGTGGCCGAGGACGAAGGGGATGCCCTGCTCTGAGCACAGATCCGCGAGCCAATACCAGGTAAAGAGACATTCGACGCAGACGACAATATCGCTGCGAAAAGGCTCGATGGCGGACAAAACTCATCCGGACTGGAATGCAGGTTCTTTTCAAGACAGATCTTGCCGGATTGGTCGAGGATACAAACGAACATGGTGTGGGCGTGGAGATCGATCCCGCAGTAGAATTGATGCTGTTTGGTGTAGAATTTCATCGTCAAGGCCCTCCTGTTTGGAAAGTGATGATTGTCAACCTTAAGCCTACACGCGTTGGTAGGCTCAGGGGGGCCTTGATGAGTATCAAGGGCATGGAGCCGACGCGCAGGAGCGCGCGGCTCATGCCTGTCGTTATATGACATTTCTATAGGGTGTAATCAGATGACAGTCGAAGAGCGTTACAGAGAAAGATACAAATCAGAGGACACTCCTTGGGACGTCGGCCAGCCAGATTTCAATCTTATCGAAGTTGTGACCAAAAAACCTATTCTGAGCTGCAAAGTCTTAGATATTGGCTGTGGAACCGGAGACAATTCCATATGGCTTGCCCAGAACCGCTTTCAGGTTATTGGTACTGACACTTCGGAGATTGCTCTAGAGAAGGCGAAAGAAAAAGCTTCTAAAGCCAACGTTGAATGCGATTTCATGCTTGTTGATTTTCTTAAGAACAAAATTGAAGGTGCTCCTTTTGGTTTTATATTTGACAGAGGCTGTTTTCACTCATTCGGTTCTGAAAATGATCGAAGAAGGTTTGCCCAAAATGTCGCTAATCATTTGGAAGAAGCTGGCCTGTGGCTAACAATCGTTGGCAACGCTGATGAGCATCGCCAAGGTCCTGGTCCACCTCAACGGACTGCAGGAGATATAGTCTTGGCAGTGGAGCCTTATTTTAAGGTTCTTTCACTTACATCTAGCCATTTCGGATCTAATCGTCCAAATCCACCCAGAGCCTGGAGGTGCCTGATGCAGAAACGGCATGTCACATAAATGCTTTTGATATTTACCATAATTGCTCATGTAACAACACGCTGCACCTGACCGCACGCAAGCGTGCGGCGGGTGAGCTCGGTCGTTATGCGGAAGTCACAAGGGCTACCAAGGTAGCCCGACGAGAGGCAAATGCGTACGAGTTATTTGTTTGGCGAACAAGCGTCTATCCACGACGTCGTTGAGCCTCAGAAGCAGCAGACCGCGCGCGCACTTGAAAACCTTCCGGCGGAGGCTATTCTTGCCCGACCGTCGGAGGAGCTGATCGCTGAGCTCGTTGAGCGCTTCCGTCTCGATGTTCCGGTTCTCCAGCGGGCAGCAACCATGCAGCTTCCCAACGAAGAGATCGACATCGACGTCTCAGGTGATCCAATGCGGGGGATCTTCGACCGTAGCAAGCCCTTCTACGTGAAAGGCACTGCAATCCGAATTTCGGTCCCCTTCACTGGAGAGGACGCTTTGTTTAAGTTTGGAACTGCGCCTTACCCATATGGGCAACCCATACCGGGCGAGCTCGATGGCAACAGCGTTGTCCTTACGTATGTCGCGGAACATCCTGATCCTGCGGCGGTTCGCAAGGATTTCGACAATCGGCTTGACGGGATCGAGCAGGTCCTCCAGATGGCACGGGGGACGGCCGAGGAGTGGAACAGACGGCTAGCTGAGCTCGTTCGACAACGACTGGAGCAGCGCCGCTCAAAGCTCGAACGAGATCGAGGGCTGACCCTTGGCTATCCAGCCGCACCGGAAACGCAGCGTGCAACGGCCAAAGCCACTCCAAGGCTCCGCCACAAAGACCGCGATCCGGAGTACGACCTATTCTTGTCACACGCATCCGAAGACAAGGAGTCTATCGCGCGACCGCTCTATGCTGTTCTGGTAGCGGCCAGTGTTTCTGTCTGGTTTGATGAGGCAGTTCTGAAGCTTGGAGACAGTCTGCGCCAGAAGATCGATCAGGGATTGGCAAGATGCCGCTACGGTGTGGTCATACTGAGTCCGAACTTCCTGAGCAAACGCTGGCCGCAACGTGAACTGGACGGATTGGTAGCTCGCGAAACATCGTCCGGTGAGAAAGCGATTCTCCCAATATGGCACCAATTGGACCGAGACACTCTGTTGCGTTACTTACCAACGTTGGCGGATCGTGTGGCTGGCCACTCCGACGAAGGGGTCGAGGCGCTTGTACGAAAGATCCTCGAAGTCTTGAAATCATAACCTCGTACAAGAGCCCGCATAAACAGCATCCAGCCGCCGGTGGGCGCACACGGCGGATTTTGTCATTCGGCACGACCTGCAAGTGCGCCCGCCGCGGCTGATGCCGAGCGTTAGCCATTCAATTTTGTGAGTACTTGTCGTACTGAATAATTCGTTCTCGTGCGCAAAGGAGAAGATATGCCGACGAGAAGCCTTGATCCAAATGACTTGGGAGAGGATGAGGACTGGGAAGGCAACAATGCTGCGTTCCCCTGTCCGGTGTGTGAGAAGGTATTTATAGTGAGCGACACAAGGATGCACGTCGGGCCCAACGGAGAAAAAGGCTATCGCAATTGCCCTAAGTGCGGGAAATCCACCGGCCGAGTTAAAGGTGGTCGGAAATCGGGGGGATCCGCAACGATAGAGTGGTAATGAATCTGTGGCTAACAAGTTGTTGCAGCCGACGGTGCACACCGCGCGCCGCGGCGAATGCCGGGCGTTGGATGGACCATGACTACAAAGGAGAAGCAAGGTGGGCAATGATTCAAAGCACGGTGGGGGGCCGACCAACATAGGTGCGATCGTCGGCCCGATCTGGTTTGCCGGCTGGCTGTTTACGATTGGTTTTGTCGGGCTCTCTTTTTGGAAGGCCGTGTTGGGCCTGATTATCTGGCCGTACTTCTTGGGAGTCGCATTGAGATAGTCCGGATGGCGGTCGAGGAATCGACCCGTGAGTCGCAGCAGAAATCCAAGCATTCGGTCGGCATAAAAATAGCGGTCCGCTCGTCGATGTCCATCGACGCGTCGATCAACGAGCGCGCGAAGCGTCTCAAGGATCAACAAGAGACCCGTTGGCCATTTGTCAATTTCCGAACGATCACAATGTATTGCAAAGTGAGTGGGCGGGCCATATGCTTCCCCCTGAGAAATCAAGTTTTTCAAGGAGCAGTCCTGTGCCGGTTCGACTGTCCACCAGGTTGAATGAACTTTCGGCTGTCCCCAATTTCCTGTTCCTTGCTTCTCCGCGAAAGGAGGGATAGGAGTATTCGCGGCAAGGGCCAAGCCAAACGCGCTGCTGCCGGCTCCAGGGCGAAGACCGCTCGGCGGCCGCGCATCGATCGAGGGCCGCACCAGCTGAGCTTCACCGAGCTTCCCGAAGCCAAGCCCGAGTCTGAGCCGCAGGTGGAGGTTGTCGCCAAACCTGCCGGTTCCGCTGATGTCTGTTCCATCGAGAGCGGGCATCAAACCGAACCTGAAGCGTCTGCTGCCACACCGGCGCGCCCACGCAGTCCAGACCGCCGCGAGACAGCCGAGAGCATGGCAGCGCGCCAGCGCGAGATTTCGGTTTCAGAGTTTTTCACGAAGAACCGCCACCTGCTCGGGTTTGACAATCCGCAAAAGGCGCTCCTGACGGCCATCAAAGAAGCGGTCGATAATTCGCTCGATGCTTGCGAAGAAGCGGGAATTCTCCCGACCCTAAGGATCGATATCCAGCAGCTGGCCGAAGACCGCTTCCGCATCGCGGTCGTAGACAACGGCCCGGGCATCGTCAGGGCCCAGGTACCAAAGATCTTCGGCAAGCTTCTCTACGGCTCGAAATTTCACACTCTGAAGCAGGCCCGAGGCCAGCAGGGGATCGGCATTTCGGCAGCCGGGATGTACGGCTTGCTCACCACAGGCAAATCGGTGGTCGTCATTTCGCGCACGACGCCGGGCAAGCCTGCGCACTACTATGAAATCCAGATCGACACGCGCAAGAACGCGCCGCAGATCATCGCCGATTCTGCAATGGAATGGGACCAGCCGCACGGCACGCGCGTTGAGATCGAGCTGGTCGGAATCTACAAGAAGGGCCGCCATTCGGTTAATGATTACATCCGCCAGACCGCCATCGCCAACCCGCACTGCGAAATCTTCTATTCCTTCCCGGAAGTAGAAGGAGTCCAGCACTTTCCTCGGGCGTCGGAGACACTTCCACCCGAACCCAGGGAGATCAAGCCTCATCCGTACGGCGTAGAACTGGGCGTACTGATCAAGATGCTGAAAGAGACTCGGGTCCGCAACCTGGTGGGCGCGCTGGAGCGCGATTTCTCGCGCGTGAGCCCGCGCGTGGCGTTCGAGATATGCCAGGTCGCGGAGCTCCGACCCATGGCCAATCCGCATTCAATCGCCATTAGCGAGGCGGAACGCCTGTACAGGGCCATCAACAGCGTCAAGATCATGAGCCCGCCGACGAATTGCCTCTCCCCCATCGGCGAGGAGCAGATCCTGTCGGGGATGAAAAAGGAAATCCACGCGTCGTTCTTCACGGCGATCACACGCTCACCGGCCGTCTACCGGGGCAATCCTTTTCAGATCGAAGTGGGGATGGCCTATGGCGGCAGTCTGCCCACGGACGACCTGGTCGACTTGCTGCGCTTTGCCAACCGCGTGCCGCTTCAATACCAGCAGTCGGCTTGCGCCATCACCAAAGCGGTCCTGAGCATCGATTGGCGCAGCTACGGCTTGTCACAAGCAAAGGGCGCGCTGCCGGCCGGTCCCATAGCGCTCTTCATCCACATCGCCTCCGTCTGGGTGCCCTTCACCTCAGAAAGCAAGGAAGCCATTGCAGCCTATCCTGAGATCATGCGGGAGCTGCGCCTGGCATTGCAGGACTGCGGGCGCAGGCTGGCGGTCCACATCCGGGCGCACCGGCGCGAGGCGGAAGAGCAAAAGAAAAAGTCGTACATAGAGAAATACATCCCGCACATCGGCATCGCGCTGCGCGAGATCCTCGGCCTGCCGCAGAAGGTCGAAGAGGAACTCGTGACCACCCTGCGTGAGGTACTCGAGCACAGCCGGACAACACGATAAATCAGTCGAGGAGCAGGTCTCCATGCCCAAGAAACAAACGCCCGCATTGAAGCCGCTCAGCACCGCAAGCAAGAAGGTGCTGAATGCGATCAGGCATTCGGCTCTGGATATCGAAAAAAAGATACTGGCGCGCAGGAAGCCGACCATGAAGTTCCCGGTGCGCTCTTTGAGCAACGTGCGGTATCACCCGGACAGGGGGTTCTTTGAGCTTGCGGGCCAGAAAAAGGAGCGCACACTGACCGTCAACACCGTCAAAACCTTCGCCCAGACACTGCGCATGATCGCGCTCTCGAAGGATCTGGTGGAAAGCGACGACATTGCAACCAAGCGGGAGGCGTACTACGTTTCGAAGAACTGGGAGGACGCGCGTTTCAGCGAACAGCCTGAATCCGACACGGTGATGGACGATGTCGAGGCCTACTTCTCGGTCAACCGCGAGCAGCTGGGCTTCGTCCCCGAGGAAAAGGGGGGCGACATCGCCGGCCGTCTGATCGTGCTCGACAGGGATCGCGACACAGGCAAGGTCCTGCGTATCGATTGCACTCGATTCGGCAGCGGGGCGTACAGCATCCCGATCACCGTCGAGCACCTGCAGTTCGAGGCGCAAGCCGACTTCATTCTAGTCATCGAGACGGCCGGGATGTTCCAGCGACTTGTCAAGCACAACTACTGGAAGAAGGCCAACTGCATCCTGATCAGCATGGGGGGAGTTCCAACCAGGGCCTGCCGCCGTTTCATCCGCAGGCTTGCCGATTATAAGAAAATCCCCGTCTACGTCTTCGTCGACGGCGATCCTTACGGGATCACCAACATCTACCGGACTCTCAAGGTTGGATCGGGAAATGCCGCTCACCTGAACGAGTTCTTTTGCGTTCCCCAGGCCACATTTCTCGGGATCACGCCACAGGACATCATCGATTACAAGCTGCCCACCCACCCGCTTAAAGATGTGGATGTCAAACGTGCCCGCGATGCGATCAAGAACGATCCCTTTATTCGGCACCACATGCCTTGGGTCGCAGCGATGGAGCAGCTCCTCCGGATGGGGGTCCGCGCCGAGCAGCAGGCTCTGGCCAAGCATGGCCTGAATTATGTGATCGATCACTATCTGCCGGAAAAGCTGCGTCACCCGGAACGGTTTCTTCCCTGAGAAGCAACACCTTCACGAACCCTCAAGAAGGTAGACATCCTCTTTCCTGGGGACTTGCCGCATCAACTCGGCGCCCCCAGGTCCTGAAGAGGATGTTTCAAGCAGATTGTAAGGCGGGTTCTTTTTGCAGAAGTAAATGTGTCTCTAGTCTATTTCGCTCAAGAGCAACTGAAAACTAGGTAAAACCCTAGATTCCACATGAAAAATTCCCAATCGGCGCGGCAAGTGGCGCCCAGTCAATCCGCCGTCGTCGATTTCTTCAACGGAAATGATAGTCGCGGCGATAAACCGTGTAATCGAGGTTGGGAAAGATGTTGTCCTGAAGCTCGAACGCCGCCAGCCATCCTTCCTCCACCACGCCGCGTCTGAGCATCTCGTAGAGCCGGTGGAATCGGAGCAGGTGGTCCTTAGTGCGCTGCACTGCATACCCGACCGCGGTGTTGCGGGCCATGATGAAGGCCCAATCGCTGGCTTGCGCCAGGAGCAATTCGCGCGCAGCCTGATTGAGAGCGCGTCGCATGGATCCATCCGCTGTCGGGAACTGCTCAGCGAGCTCCTCCATTCGATCTGCCGCTGCGTGCAAGTGGCGGTAGATCCAGGCATTCGAGCCATTGAGCCAGACACTGTTGTATCCTTGGTAGCCCCAGCTCGAGGCACTCGGCATCCCGACCTGGTTCACCGGACACTCCTCCAGGTACTCTGAAGGGTGTGTCAACCGGAGAATCTCCTGATCGCAGGCTATCTTGCGGAAGAGAAAGTTGAGCCAATCGGGCCCTTCAAACCACCAGTGGCCGAACAGCTCGGCGTCATAGGGCGCCACAACGATGGGTTTGCTGCCCATCCTGCCATGCAGCCATTCCACCTGTCGCTGCCGGTTAAACATGAAGTTGCCCGCGTGCAGGGCCGCCCGGCCCAGCCCTTTTTGGGCAACATACGGTTCTTTTATTTCTGTCGGCCCCGTGATGCGGTAGTACTTGATGCCGGTATTGACGCGGATGCCGTCCTTGTGGATGTAAGGCTTGATGTAATCAAGCTCGAGATCATAGCCGATGTCCCGATAGAACTCGCGGTAATCGAAATCACCCGGATACCCCTCGATTGAACTCCATACCTGCTTCGCGGAATCCTGGTCGCGCCCGAACGCTGCGGGGCCGCTTGGGCAGCAAAGCGGCGCGTAAACACCGCAGTTCACGCGCCCCACGGCATTTTGGATGGCATGCGTGTCGACGAAAAAATAGGGTATGCCGGCTTCCTTCAAAACCTCGTCCAGCCCGGGATAGAATCCACACTCGGGTAGCCAGATGCCTGGCGGCCGGCGGCCGAAGGTCTCCTGGTAGTGTTGAACTGCGATGCAGACTTGCGCGCGTACCGCCCTCGGGTTGATTCGCAGGAGCGGCAGAAATCCGTGCGTCGCGCCCGAAGTGGTGATCTCGAGCTTGCCCAAGTCCTGCATGCGGCGGAAAGCGCCGACCAGATCCATCTTCCACCGGTTCGCATAACCATCGCGCGCCTTCAAGAATTTGTCGCGATACATAATCGCCGTGTCGTGAAACTCGGACATCCGGCGGGTGCGCTCAACTTCTTTTTCGGCCAGCTCACACAACAGGTCCAGGTGCCGCGCGTAGCGGCGCCGAAGCAGGTCGTCGTTGAGCATCGAGATCAGCGGAGGAGTGAGCGACATCGTGAGCCGGAAGTCGATATCGTCTTCCAGCAGGGATTCGAGCACCCAGAGCAACGGGATATAGGTCTCGGTGATTGCTTCGTAAAGCCAGCCTTCTTCCAGAAAGTCCTCATGCTCGGGATGCCGTACGAACGGAAGATGCGCGTGCAATACCAGGGTGAGGTACCCGAGATTCATAAACCACCGTCCAGATCCCAAAAGACGAAAGACTGTAAGCGGCGCAGACTTTCCGTGCAACCATCTCGCGCCAGAGGATCGCAGTGCAGAAACGAAATCCCCAAGATTCAGAGACGCGAAGTCCAAAAGAGACTCATGCTTTTTTGGAGTCTTCGCAACCTGGAGTCCTTGCGGATTTCATTTCGTTTGCTTCGTGCATCTCGTGTTTTCGCTCGGTGACTCTCGTGGCTCCGAGTCCGAAGCTTTCGACACCCTCCGAAGAGAGCACGCCCTGAGGGGCCGAAACTCGAGAGAGGTAGAGGGAGAAAGAGCTGTTTCCGCCGGGTGCCCTCGCAGTGCCGCCGGCCGCCAGCTGATTCGACACTCTCGGAGCCACTGAGAAAGGAGCTTCCTCCCTGCCGGATTCAGATGATCGGGCCCGGGCAAGAGACTCCGGCTCCGGCGCTTCCTCTCTCTGATCGGAGACGCCCTCGACCTTCAGCCGACCAAGTTCGTATTCCGCCGGGGGACCGGCAGAGGGAACATCAACAATATTGGAACGGCAAACCGAAACGAAACGGCCGTCGGCGGATCGTAGGCCGACCTCCGCATGGTAAGACTTGCCTCCCGACCAAAGGTTGACGTACCAGTTGCCGGGCTCCAGGTCGATAGACACATCGAAGTAGTTCCGCGCGCTGTCACCATGGAACTCGAGGCCGGTGACGTCATAGAAGCGCAGGACCCATTGACTCCCCGTTTCATCGGCACAAAGCCGATGTGAAGCCTCCCGGATGTCTCGCGACGTGATCTCCCAGTAGGCATAAACCCAATGCGGCTCGATCTCCATCAACGTCAGGCGCGTGTGCCCGTAACTCGACGGGAGCTCGGTCAATTCGGTTGGCGAAGCAGGGAGAGCCGGCCCGCGTTGAGCTGGTCTTGTGCCGGATGGCTTCGTCCGCGAACGCCGTCCCCTTTTACGGGAGCGACCCGTTACCTGTGGGTCATGCTTCCGAGTTCGACGCTGTCCATGCACTTTGAGAGCAACCATTGTGTGCGTCTATATCTATCTTGAGGACGCGCGAGCACCTCAGCCCGCGCCCGCCTAGTTTCAGTCACCGCCGGTCCAGAGTCAAATCGATTTTGGATTTAGGAAAGCATGCAGCAACCATGAAATACGCGTGAAGATCCTGGTGTATTTCATGGTTCCGTCAACGCATCTGCGCACAAAGAGGACGGAGGCCAACATAAGACCCGATATCGGAAGCTGCGGGAGACGCATTCTAAGCGGCCTGCGCACCAAAACCGCAGCTTGTTTTTCCTGTGCGCCGGACATCGGATGATCCAGTTCGAGAACTGCTGCATCTAACAAGCGAGCAGGACCTCGGATTTTCCTTCTGAACGCCGGCAGTGCCGGCCCGTCGATGGGCACGGGGAATCGGAGCCTTTGCATCCTGCTGCTGCTTTTCTTTACCCCTTTGGAGGATTTTGTGGTTTGATGGAAATCCGTATGAGGCAAACCCTGTTGTTTGTCGCTCTTGCTTTTCTCAGCCTTTTCCTTTGCACTCCATCCGCACAGGAGCCCTCGCAAAAGACCATTCAGGTCGGGGTCGACATGGTTTCCCTGCCCGTCACGGTCATGAAACGAAACGGGCAGCGGGTGGCAGATCTCGCCAAAGAGGATTTCCGCGTCTATGAGGATAAGATCGAGCAGGACATCAAAGCGTTCTCGGCCGCCGACGAACCTTTCTCCGTCGCATTGCTGCTGGATACCAGCGGCAGCACAACGGAAAAGCTGCAGCGGATCCAGAGCGAGGCGATCCGGTTTGTCAATCAGTTAAGCCCGCAGGATTCGGTTGCGGTGGTTTCCTTTGCGCAGGAGGTTCGGCTGCTGGAGGATTTCACGACCGATCGGGCGCGCACAACTGCCGCGATCCGCAGAACCGCCTCGGGCGGGTTTACGGTTCTGTACGAAGCGGTCTGGCTGGCCTTCAAGGAGGTTCTCCCTTCCGCCCATCAGCGAACCGCTTTGGTGATCTTCAGCGATGGCGTCGACACGGCGAGCGAAAAGGCGACTAAAGTTGAAACGCGCGAGCTGGCGAAGGAGTCGCGTGCTCCGGTCTACTGCATCTATTTCAACACGCAGCAGGAGATGCAGAGATCGCCCGGAATCCCAGCCGGCGGCCAGACTTTTCCCCCGCTCATCGGTCAACGCACGACTACGATTCCGGCTCCCGGTACGGGCAGGAGCACGGAAGATTACATGGGAGGGCGCCAGTACCTTTCGGATCTCACGGACTACAGCGGCGGAAGAGTCTTCGATGCCCTCAAGATGGAAGACCTCAGCCCAGCCTTTGATGCAATCGTGCAGGAACTATCGAGCCAGTACACCATCGGCTACTATCCGACCAATGCCCGGCACGACGGGAAGTATCGAAGAGTAGATGTGAAAGTTTCGAAGCCGGGTCTCTACGTGCAGACCCGACAGGGCTACTACGCGGCCGACGACTCAAAAAAGAAGGGGAAAAAATAAACCAATTGGGTGTGGTCGGCCCTGCCGCGCCATCGCAAGCGAAGCCGTCGTGATCCGCGTCGGCGGAGCGTCCGCCACTCTGGGTTATGATCTCGGCAGCGTGCACCAAAGAGGGCGGAGGTCAACAGAAGACCCGATATCGGAAGCTGCGGGAGACGCATTCTAAGCGGCCTGCGCACCAAAACCGCAGCTTGCTTTTCCTACCGCGGCCCCTGGCCGCAACCAAAGAGGGAAAGACGACTGAAGCCTGAACTTCTTGCAGAAACGCAAAGAAGTCACAGATAAAGACTCTATCCGCAGCTCGTTTCGCCTATCTGCTGCAGAGGGATCCGATCCGCCGCCGGTCCTGTGTCAGTCTTGCCGATCAGCGTGAGCACCTTCTGAAAGAACGTAAAACCGGTAAAACCAGGGACGCCACCCCATTTCAGACAAGGGCGTCGACGAACAGATGCGCGGAGACGCCAGAAACAGGGTGGCGTCCCCGGTTTTCAAATCTCCTTATTTGTCATGCCCCCAGGTCACTTTCCCTTTTGTACCCCATGATAAAAAGTCTTGTAAGTGGACAGCTGGGGTAAAATCAGTCACCACGTTCACCAGGATGTAACGTACGGCGGCACATACTAGGCACTAACTTTCAGAGGCAACCAGATGAAATGCCCAAACTGCAAGTTGATCAATCCAGAGAGTGCACGGCGTTGTGATTGCGGTTACGACTTCACGCTTGGTAAGCTCGAAAGCTCCTACCTCAAGCTAGGTGTTCCCAAAGAGGTAAAGCAGTTCAAGGTCCTGCTAGCTCTCGTAGCCATCGTCTCACTCGGCGTGATCGCGAAGGATTTCATTGCTTACCAACAGCAATCGGCGGCGGCCCCTAAAGCGACAACGCTCTCTTCACAGCCGGGGACGATCAACCAACCGCTTCCGTCTATGAATCCGGCCTATGTGACGGCGCTGTATTTTCTTGGCTACAATGCAATGCTGATAATGCTCTATGTTCAAGTCCTGAAACGGAGCAATGCTGCCAGGATCCTGCTCATGATCCTCACGTTCCCCATTGGGTTGCTGATGCTCGGAACATCAGATGCGAAGACTTACTGCAGTCAGAAGGTTCCGTGATCGGCGTGGAACTCGATGCTGGCGACGTCATGGAAGCGCAGGACCCATTGACTCCCCGTTTCATCAGCACAAAGCCGATGTGAATCATCCCGGATGTCTGGCATTGTGTGCATCTATGTCTTGAGGATGCGCGACCACCTCAGCCTGCGCCCGCCTAGTTTCAGTCACCGCCGGTCCGGAGTCAAATCGATCTTGGATTTAGGAAAGCATGCAGCAACCATGAAATACGCGTGAAGATCTTGGTGTATTTCATGGTTCCGTCAATGCATCTGCGCACAAAGAGGGTGGGCCTCAAAGGACAAAGCCAGGCAACCTGCGGGGCGGCCTACTCGGTCGGAGGCGCCATCAATACCTGCGCCTGTTTCAGGGGTCCAGGATGTCCCAGATACTCCTGGCGATAGACCTGTAGCAGCAGCAAAAAGAAGGCCAGCAGAAACGGCCCCACCACGATGCCAACGATCCCGAAGAACTCCAGCCCCCCAAATGCTCCCAGCACCATCACAATGGGATTGATATTGCCCAGCTTCTTGCCCAGCCGCGGGCGCACGAGACTATCGATGTGGCTAACGACGATGGCGCCCCACAGAAGTATTCCGACACCGGCATAGTAGTCCTTGTGCACCAACAGGTAGACGCCGGCGGGAAGCCAGACCAGGGAAGTACCCAGAACCGGCACCAGCGATAGAACGGCCATCACGATGCCCCACAGCACGGCGTCGGGCAGACCGAACATCAAAAACCCTATTCCTCCGATCAGACCCTGGAGGCCTGAAACCAGAATCTGGCCAAGCAGAATGGCCTTGCTGATATGCTCAAACTGGTTCACCAGCCATATGGCGTTGGATTGCTTGAAAGGAAGAAATTCGGCGGAGCGCACGAAGACGTAGTGAATGTGCAAAAAAATGTAATACAGGACGAAAAACATCACGAACAGCGATACCACCAGGTTGGAAACAGCCGCAAAAACCGATGGCAGCGCCTCCGTCAGCTTGGAGGAAAAGTCCTGAATGAGGCGCTGAAGGGCCAGGTCGACCGTGGCCTTCACCTTTGGATTGAAATGCTCGAAGAGAATAGGGAAATCCTGCGGATTGAACTTGTCCCCCAACGCCAATGCCTGATTGAACGCCGTGTAACAGATCATCAGCAGCGGGACGAGAGCGACTACCAGAATAAGAAAGATCGTCAGCAGCGCCGCCAGTTCATCCTTGCCGATCTTCTTCTTGAGCCAGATATATGTTGCCGATCGTAAGGAAACGTATTTTTCTGAACACTCGCCGGTCAGCTGCATTTTTTGACCTGTCTTCTGCTGTCGAGTAATCGTACTTTCCTGCGCAAGTACTCCCGATAGTCATCCGGGATCG
>Ga0315279_10000698_pt1 | contig 62373 bp, 89 predicted proteins | sample YL17G06_20_MG_FD_203694 | JGI IMG/M metagenome (GOLD analysis project Ga0315279, IMG submission 203694) | Sediment microbial communities from Yellowstone Lake, YNP, Wyoming, USA - YL17G06_20 | ecosystem: Environmental > Aquatic > Freshwater > Lake > Sediment | place: USA: Wyoming | collected...
AACCCCCGTAACCAATCGGAAAATCTATTCCAATCTTGCTCGAATCTTCAGGATCTAAAACTATTGAAGTAAGGTAAGAAGTAACATGACTTCGTTCTTCGCTGTCAGAATTTGAGTCAGCGCCACTTAGATCTGGTAAATCATTTATATTCATTTCAACGTTCTGTAGTCTCGCTTTTTTAGTAATTATTATTTTGTTTTTCTAGAATAAAAAGATATTTATTTTTTTGCAAAAAATTATTTTCTCAAAATTTTTTTCCTGAAAACAAAAAATAAAATTCCGATCAAAACAAAAGCAGCTCCAAATATTTTTACAAAATCATTGAACTGCGTGAGCAAAATCAAAGAAATTAATACAGCAAGAAGAGGAATTACTCTCGATTCGAGAATTATTATATCTCCTTCTGCTTTTTTTATCAGTCTCAGAACAGCCAAACAGCTAATTGTGTAAGGAATTATTGTAAACATGACTGCAAGATTTGCTAATTGAGTGAAATCTGTCAGACTGAAAGTAAGAACTAATGCAAAAATTGTCTGCACGATTATTCCGACATAAGGAGTTTTGTATTTTGGATGCAATTTGCCGAAAATTTTTGGAAAAAGTTTGTCGCGAGACATTGCGAATGAGATTCTTGCTGAGCCGAGAATTACAGCATGCAAAGCGCCAATTATTGAGATTAAAGCGCCTACAGCTAGAATAATTCCTCCCCAGATTCCAATATAGCTAGAGGTTATGAATTTGAAAGCATCTGCAAGAGGTGATTCGGAATTAGCGAATTGTTGCCAATTAATTCCGAGAAAAACTGCGGAGACCAAAAGATAAATTCCAATCACAGTAGTTGCTGCAATTAAAATTGCTTTTGGAACTGTTCTCTTTGCATTTTTTATTTCTTCCTCCGGCACAGTTATTATTTCAGCTCCGAGAAATGCCCATAGTGCTAGAAGAGTTGCTGAACCTAAAGCAGGTAGCGGCGAGATATTTTGCGGAATTATCGGAAAATAGTTTTCTGGTTTGATGAAAAATAGTCCTATGACAATGAAAAGAAAGAGTGGCAGAAGTTTTGCAATTGTAAAAACATCTTCAACATCTCCAGAAATCTTTACTCCACGGTAATTTATGAAACTCAAACCCAGACCGATAATCGTAGCAATTAAAACTCTCATCATAAGAGAAAATTGAGGAACAAAAAACTGCAAGTAATAACCTATTGCCCATATTTCAGTTGCAATTGTTATCCAATATCCAATCCAGAAAGTCCAGCCGGAAATGAATCCAACCGCGTCACCAAATGCTTGGTGAGCGTAAGAATAAAGGCCACCTGCTTTTGGAATCTTTGCCGCCGCTTCTGCAAAACAGAAAGCTGTTAGTATGCTGTAGATTCCAGCGAGAATCCATGCAACAAGAGAAAATGTTCCAGCTTGCTGGGCCATAAGCAAAGGCATGATGAAAATTCCGCTTCCAATAATGAATCCTATTCCAAGCATTAGAGAATCAAAAAAACTAAGACCCCTAACAAATCTGATTTTTCTCATTTACCAAGTTTCTCCTCTATTCTCAACATTTCGTTTATTTTTATCACTCTGTCACCGCTAATCCCGAACTTGCAGTAGTTAGCTCCAACTCCGACAGCAAAATGCGCGATTAGAGGATCTTCTGTTTCCGAAGAACGATGGGAAACTACAACAGCAATTCCATTCTCCTTTGCAAGCTTGACTGTGTTTATTGCATCGGTAATTGTTCCTACTTGATTTGGTTTTATAATTATTGCAGAAGCTGCCTTGAAGTCAATTCCACTTTTCAGTCTTTCTGCTGAAGATGCAAATAAATCATCCCCGCAAACCAACCGCGACTGCAACATATGAGTAAGAACAGAAAATCCAGTAAAATCATCGTCCTTCAGAGGATCCTCCAAATAAATTATTGGATACTTTCTTGCTAGTTCACTCATGTACGTTATCTGCTGACTTGTCCCAAGAATTTTTGCAGAATAATTGTAAACATAATACTGATTTCCATCCCAAAGCTGAGAAGCAGCACAATCTATTCCAATTTTTAAAAGATGCTCGTTAGCAACTTTTGTCATAATATCAAGAATTTCTTCTGTCTTCAAATTTGTATTCCAAGCTGACTCAATGTTCTTCGAGTAAGAAAATGTAGGATCTTCGATTCTCAGCCTTTTTCCAACAGCAAAATAAGCATCAGCCATCTTGTTCATTGTGTCGCGAAAAGAATCTTGATGTACTGGAACGAACAAAAATTCCTGAATGTCTGAGCTACCGCTAGTCTTCCATCCACCGACTATATTGCACAAAGGTCTCGGCATCTGGGGCTTTAATTTGTTTTCTTTTGCTATGTATTCAAAAATTTCTTCATCCTGCTGAGCTGCAAAGGCTTTCAAACAAGCAGAAGAAACAGCAAGCATAACATTTCCACCAATCTCATGGAAATCTGAAGTATTATCAATTATGTGCAACAGCTCATCCACATCATTCTGGTTTTCCAAATTTTCTGAAGTAACATGTCTTCTCATGAGCAAAAATTTATTTATTGCCTCTTTTGCTGGAAAATATTTTACTTCGTATCTGCTTCTGCTGCTGCCAAGAGGAACTGCTGTTCTAACTGTAGTTTTATCAGTTTTTAGCTCAACCTCAATAGTTTTTTCAGAATTTGTTGCAAAAATTTCCCTGATTTCAAGACTTCTGATTCTCATTTATTTAGAATTTATTTTAGCCGCTTATTAAATTAATCAACCAAAAACTTTTCTCCAAACTTTGTTCATTTCTGTTAAACCTAACTTTCCTTTCTTGGCTTCAAATTCATCGAATTTTTTTATTTTATCCTTTCCTTTTCCATAGATAAGAACGGGAACCGCTCCATACTCATGCTTTCTTTGCAAAGTCGAAGTAATATGATCGCAACTTATAACAACAATTCCGTTGAAATTTCTGAAAATATCCATCTGTCTGTCAATAGCTTCAATTGCTTCTCTTTTTTTGTGGAAATCTCCGTCATGCGCTGGCTCATCCGGCCCCTTAAGATGAACATAAACAAAATCATAATCAGCAAGAGCATTGTCAATATTTTCAAAAATAAATTTCATTGTGTAATCTTGTTTTGCTTCAGGAACAGCAATAGAATCCATTCCTGCAAGCATGCATATCGCTTTCATCACGCCCGGCTCAGCAATTGCAACAGCTTTTTTTATTTTATGTTTTTTCAAAAAGTTCGGAAGACCAAGAAAACTATTTCCAGCTTCTCTTGTAAGAATGTAATTTGCTGGGGGAATTCCATTTTTTATTCTCTTTGAATTTATTTCATGATATTCTATAACCCCTCTAGCTTTGTCAATGAAATCTTGAACTAAAGTTGCTGAACGATTTGCTTCTCCAGTTAGCGGCTCGACAGTGTGAACTTTTTCACCAGGATTATATGGATCTGAATTTGAAATTTTGTCACTCAACTTTTCTTTTATAACTAAAACTGCTCGATGTTCGAAAGTTCTGCGAAACATAAAATCAGCATCAATTTTCACATGCTCATTCACATATCTTGCAAGCTCGTCAAGGCCGAAAGAATTTCTTCCAACTCTTCTATCAATTACTTCCAAATTTTTATCAACAGTTGCAAAATTGCATCGCACAGCAAGCCATCCAAGCTGATATGGAATATCACTTCCAACAGCTTCCAGCGGACCACGTTTCATAAAATATCTAGCCACATTATATCCAAGCAGGCCTAAATTTCCTAAATGACTTACACTAGCTTTTGTTATGTCGTGCCAGAATTTTCTTGGAACTGGAATAATCTCGCCGAGCATTCCATTTTTCGCAAGCCAATCCATGTTCGGCTTTTCAGCCTCAGAAAGAGGAGTCTTTCCATTAATCGGAAGATCAGCCAAACCATCAATAACAAGAAAAACGACTTTTTTGTGTCTTCTGCTGGTTTTCTTTTTAGCTTTTTTCTTTTTTGCCATTAAATAGAATTTCGTTTTTCAACAAATTAACTTTAAATTTTTATCAATAGTCTAAAATTTATGCCAAAAGCAATTTCAGTAAATTCAATTGAGGAAATAAAAGAAATTCTCAAAAAAGTAAGGGATGAAAAGAAAAGACTAGGAAAAGAAACAATACAAGTTTCTTTGGAAGATTATGTTTCACGTGCAAATGGAGATTTCCTGCATGAACCTTATATTTCCTTTTCTACCATTGTTAGCGATCCGCATACTAAGAAAAGTGTAGTTTATTTGTATCGGCAAAGACTTTTTCTTCCAGGTTACCTGCCATTTGGTAAATATTCGCTTAATGATCCAGAAACAGAATTTACACGATCTTTTGTTGATGACATTATCAGAACAGCTCAGCAATTACTTAACTCATATTTTATAGACAGTGAACCACTTAGTGATTTTCTGTTAGGCTTAAACTATGAAATGCATACAGAAAAAATCAAAGTGAAAATGCAAAAAACAGAACAAAAGATTTAGAATTTTATCTCATCAAGAACCTGATTTGCATAACTGGCTAATTTCTTGCTTAAATTTGTTTTTGCAATTAAAAGCTTGTTCTTTACTTTGGGATCTTTTCCTTGAGTTTTTTCAACTGAATCTAATGCTATGAATGCTGTTTGAAGTTCAAGCCAAAAAAATGCTTTTTCTAAATTCTTTCTTACTTCTTCTGGATTACTAGCAGCTAAAGCAGCATTCTTCCATTTATTGTAGTGAAATGAGCATATCCCTAGTTGGTCTTCGAATGACATATGTCACTTAATAGTGGTTATAGTTTATAAGGTTTACTATTCTGTAGTAACGAAATACTTATTAACTAGAGACTAGATCTCAAAAACCCTATTGCTCGCAATCGGTGCAACTGCTTCAACCCCTTTTTCTCTCAATTCTTGAGCAAATTCCTCTGTGTGATCTCCGTGAATGCAGAAAACTTTCTCTGGGTTTTGTTTTTTAATGAAATTGAACAAATCAGTTCTTCCAATATGACCAGAAAAATCGAATCTTTTCACAAACATCTTGACTTCCAAATTCAAATCCTTGTGAACAAATCTTCCTGTTTCAAGCAAAATCTTTCCTGCAGTTTCCGGCAGCTGATATCCTGTCAGTAAAAGCGAGCAATTCTTTTGATCATACAATCTTTTCAAATACCACACTACAGCTCCTCCAGAAAGCATTCCGCTCGTAGTCAAAACGACAGAAGGAGTTTTCAAAACTTTTTTCCGTAATTTATCATTACTTATGTAAGTCACTTTTTGTAAAGCTTTGTCCAAAGCATTCTTGTCTCGCAACAATTCTTTGTGCTGGTTCATAATTGTCGTGGCTTTTTTCGCCATTCCATCCATGTAGAGCGGATAATCAATTCCAAATTTGTCTAAAACTATAAGAATTTCTTGCAGTCTCTGCAAAGCAAAACCAGAAATTACGCAAGTTCCATCTTTGCTCAAAGTCTCTCGCACAGTATCGTTCAATTCTCTTTCTACATTTTTTCTGTCTATATGCTCTCTCTGTGCATAGGTAGATTCTGTAATTACAACGTCAGTTTGCGGAATTTTTTGATCGAATTTTTTCAGCAAATGGGTGTCGATTCCCTGGAAATCTCCTGTATACAAAACGCTTCTTCCTTTGTTTTCAAGTCTGAATATGCAACTTCCTCCAATATGACCAGCGTCGAAAGCAGTAAACTCTGTTTTTTTCAGTTTGAACGGCTGATTGAACTCAATTGGTATGAAGTTTTTGACTGTGTTGAAAACATCATTATCTCTAAAAGGAAGCTTGACCCCTTCTTCGTGCGAAATTTTTAACGAATCGTACAAAAGCATTTCTGTGAACTGTTTTGTGATGCCAAAAGAATAGATTGGAATTGCCGAACCATTTGCTTCAAAAATTGGAACTCCTCCAGAATGATCAAGATGCGCATGAGAAAGAAGAACAAAGTCAGGTTTTCCTTTTATTGGAATTGGAAAAATCGGAGGAACTTCTCTTAATTTAGTTCCATAATCCATCATTATTTTTTCTGTTCCAGTATCCAAAAGAAACGCGCTCCTTCCAACCTCCCCAAGTGCCCCACAACAGGTTAATTCCAACATACTTTTCTTTCCTTCAACTGTTATATTAAATTGTAAGAATAAAATAAAATGTATGCAAGATGTTGGGGAGAACTTAGTTCGAAACATTATCAATTTGCAGCTTTTAGACAGAGTTTTAATTGTTACAGACAAAAAGAAAATCAAAATCGGAAAAATGATTTATGATGCTGCGAGAAAAATAAATCTTGAAAGTATTTTGATAGTCATGGAGCCGAGAAACAGAGATGGAGAAGAGCCTCCAGCATCAGTTTCAGCGGCTATGAAAGAGGCAGATGTTATAATTGCACCGACAGAATATTCTTTAACTCACACTAAAGCTGTAAAGGAAGCAAGAAAGAACGGTGCAAGAGTTTTCTCTATGCCGGGAATTGATGAATTCTCTTTAACAAAAGGTGGATTGACTGCAGATTATTCTGTTATTCAAAAAAATGTTGAAAAAATGTTTTCAATTGTTAATAATTCTTCTGCTGTTGAAGTAGAATCAAAAAATGGAACGAAATTAAAGTTTTCTGTCGAAAAAAGAAAGTGGGAAAAGGACGATGGAATTGTGAAACCTGGAGAAGTTGGTAATCTTCCTGCTGGAGAAATTTTTGTTGCTCCTGTTGAAAATTCTGCAAATGGAAAAATTGTTTTCGATCATATTGAACTTGCAAAAGGAAAATTGGAACTGACTTTAGAAAATGGGGAAGTTAAAGAAATGAAAGGAGATAAAGAAAAACTGCAGAGAATCTTTGATGAACTCGGATACAAAGCAAGAATTATTGCTGAATTTGGAATTGGATGCAACAATAAATCAAAAATAATTGGAAATACTTTGGAAGATGAAAAAGTTCTTGGAACAGTGCATATTGCTTTTGGAAACAATACCGGATTCGGAGGAATGAATGAAGTTCCATTTCATAAAGATGGAGTTATTGATGAGCCTACTGTTACTGTTGATAGAAGATTAATAATGAGAAATGGAAAATGGTTAATATAGTGGTTTGATGGATTTAGAAAGAAAATTAGATTTGATAAAAAAATCTCCAACAGAAGAAATAATTACAGAAGAAGAATTGAGAGGACTTTTGCAAACAAATAATAATCCGGAACATTACATTGGATTTGAGATCTCAGGTTATTTGCATTTAGGAACTCTTTTTGTATCTGGATTTAAAGTAAATGACTTGATTAGTGCTGGAGTCAAATGTAAAATTTACCTTGCTGATTGGCATAGCTTCATAAACAACAAACTCGGTGGGAATTGGGAAAATATACTGAAAGCTGCGAAATATTTTGAAGAGGGGTTCAAGTTTCTTTGTCCTAAAGCAGAAATTGTTTTAGGTTCTGATTTGTATCACAACAATGATGAATACTGGAAAGATGTAATAAGATTTTCCAAACACGTTACTCTTGCCAGAAATACACGATGTCTAACAATCATGGGAAGAAATGAAAATGAGAAATTAGATTTCGGGCAATATATTTATCCTCCAATGCAGGCTGTTGATGTAGAATATTTAGGAAAAGATATGCCACATGGCGGAATGGACCAGAGAAAAGTCCATGTTTTAACAAGAGAAGTATTTCCAAAATTAAAATGGAAAAAACCAATTCCTCTTCATCATCATTTGCTTATGGGTTTGGCAGAACCAGTGAAAGTAGCAAATGAAGCAGATAAATTAGAAAAAGTAATTGCTGCGAAAATGAGCAAAAGCAAACCTTGGACTGCAATTTTCATCCATGATTCAGAAGAATCAATAAAAGAAAAGTTACTGAAAGCGTGGGGACCTGAAAGAGTAGTAGAATTTAATCCTGTGTTAGAATTAGTAAAATACATAATTTTCCATGAGAAAAAAGAATTCACTGTCGAAAGACCAAGCAAATATGGTGGAGATATTACTTTTTCTTCTTATGAAGAATTAGAAAAGGAATACACTATTGGGAAACTTCATCCACAAGATTTGAAGTTATCTGTTGCGAGAGAAATTTCTGAAATAATTAAACCAGTGAGAAAACATTTTGAAAAACCTGCAAATAAAAAATTGTTAGAAGTTTTCAAAGAAACAGAAACACTTCATTAATCAGCAAAAATTATTTTATTTTTTCTTCAAATATATAGTAATTCTTTAGAAAATTAATATTCTATTAAGAGAAAATGATCAAAACCAGTAGGAAATATCTGGAAAGGATAAAAAAATCAGTAAATGATTTGAGACAATTTGAATGGAAACATCAAAATCTAATTTTTCTTTTTGTAAGTCTAATTATAGCGTACATTTTGATTGAATCAACAACCGTTCATGAAATCATAAAAAATATCGGCGGATTCGGCTATGTTGGTGCTTTCTTTGCTGGAATGCTTTTTGCATATGCTCTAACAGCAGCTCCAGCTAGTGCAGCGTTATTTATTCTCGGCAATACCCTTAGAACTCCTTTCATCATAGCAGTGATTGGAGCTTGCGGGGCTATGATTAGTGACTATTTAATATTTCGCTTTGTCCGCGACAAACTTATGAAAGAAATACGTACAACGGAAAAGGAGATTTTGGGCCGTGAAATCCAGTTTAAAATAAAACCTAATGGATTAGCAGCGAAAATAATTCCAATTCTTGCAGGTATTATTATAGCGTCTCCATTGCCGGATGAGATTGGAGTTGCACTTCTAGGTGCAGTAAAGATTCAAACGAGAAAGTTTTTGCAATATTCCTTTATTCTAAACTTAATAGGAATTTTCATAATAACTTCTTTTGCAGTTGCCTCAGTTTGAAATCAAATCTGAATGATTTTGTTCTTTCTTACATGATAGACTAATGCGCCTATCAAAAGAATTGTCAGTCCAACTGCCATTTCAGTAAAACTAAATTGGTATATCATAAAGACGCAAAAAATTGCACCGACAAACGAAAGGATTGGAAACTTTCCTATATTTAATGGAACTCTAAAAGGCCTTTTCAAATTAGGTTTTGTGTAACGCAACCATATAAGAGCAAGATTAACAGTACCAAAAGAAATAAAAGCTCCAAGGCTTGTGATGGATGCAATTGTTTCTATTTTCCCAAAAAAAAGAAAAACTATACTCAGTATTCCTATTACAATTACAGCAGCCCAAGGAGTTTTTCTTTTAGGGTGTATCTTTGAAAGAATTGATGGAAGACCTCTATCTCTTGCAATACCATAAATCATTCTTGAAGTTACAACGAGAATTATCAAAACCGTGTTTATTGTAGCAAATAGAGCTATAAAAGACAGAACAAGACTGGCGTTATTTCCAAGAAAACTTTTGCTAGCGGCAAAGGCAAGAGGATTAGGAACATCGCCGAGCTCATTCCAATCAGCAAGACTCACAGTAGCAATTGACACAAGTATGTAAAGTGTTGTTGTTATAATAATTGCCAAGATTATTGCGCGAGGAATAAATTTTTTAGGACTCTTTGTCTCTTCTGCAATATTGACAATGTCTTCAAACCCAATGTACGCAAAGAATACTAGAATCGATGCTGCAATAATTCCTCCGAATCCTTTAGGTGCTTCAAAATAATTTACGCGCCCAAAACTGTTGCTTGCAAAAGCAAGAAAAATTATAAGAATTAGTCCACTCATCTCGACTACTGTAAAAATTACGTTTACTTTTGATGATTCTTTTATACCAAAAAAATTCACAAAAGAAAGAAGTACTATTAAAACTGCCGCAACGCTTATCAGCAGTACTGTCGATATTTCACCTTCTGGAAAAATGATTTTATTGAAATAACCAGAAAATCCTAGCGACACAGTTGCTGCAGAAAGAACTCCTGTAAAAATAATCAGCCAACTTATCATAAACCCAAGGAATTTGCTCGCATAAGCTTTTTTTACGTAAATATACTCTGCTGCTGCTTGTGGATACATTGCAGAGAGTTCAGCATATGAAAGACCTGTTAAGGCAGAAATGGCAGCCCCAATAAGAAATGATATCCACAAAGCATTTCCAGCAGAGCCAGCAGCTTGACCTATTAGAGCGAAAATCCCTGCTCCAAGAATTATTCCAACACCATAGAAAGTTGCTTCAAATAGAGATAAAGATCGTTTCAACTTTAAAGCCATAAAATATATTTAAAGTTTGACATTTAATTAAATTGAAGGAGATTAAAGTGGTCTGTTGCCAATCACTAATTTGAATTTGCTTATTCTTCCACAGACTTTAATACATAAAAATTTCAAATTCTACAAAGAGGATGAATAAATGCTAGACATAAAACTAATCAGAGAAAATCCAGATTTAGTAAGAGAAAATCTAAAAAGAAGACATAATCCAGAATATTTGAAAATGCTTGAGATTTTAATAAAAAATGACTTAAGATGGAGAAAATTAATTTCTGATACAAATTATCTGAGAGCTGAGAGAAATAGACTTAGTCTAGAAATTGGAAAACTAAAAAGCGAGAAAAAAGATTTTTCTCAAAAAATGAAAGAAGCAGAAAAAATTCCAGAAAAAATTAAATCAATTGAAACAGAGATTATTGAACTTGAAGAAAAAAACATAAATATTCTAATGCAAATTCCTAATTTACTACATGAATCTGTTCCTGATGGAAAGGATGAAACAGAAAATGTTGAACTGAGAAAATGGGGAAACCCACCAAAGTTCGATTTCGAACCTAAAGATCATTTAACGATTCTTCAGAATCTTGATTTAATTGATGTTGAAAGAGGTGCAAAAGTTGCAGGGCATGGATTCTTCTTTTTCAAAAATGATCTTGTCTTTCTTGATTTAGCTATACAAAGATTTGCCCTTGATTTTCTTAAGAAGCAAGGATTTACAATTGTCCTACCGCCTTTTTTGGTGAACAAAGAATCTTACGAAGGTGTCGCACCTCTGCAGGATTTCCAAGAAATGATGTACAAAATTCAGGATTATGATTTATTTATGATTGCTACTGCTGAACATCCGATGGGAGCAATGCTAAGAGACGAAATAATAAATAGAAATGACTTGCCTCTGAAATTTGCTGGTATTTCATCATGTTTTAGAAGAGAACTTGGTTCTCATGGAAAGTATACTAAAGGTATGTTCAGAATGCATCAATTCAACAAGATCGAACAGTTTGTTTACGCTCATCCCGACGATTCTTGGAAAATGTTTGAACACATTCAGCAAAATTCAGAAAAACTTTATCAGGAATTTGGTTTGCATCACCGTACGATAGAGTTTTGTACTGGAGACTTAGGAATAATGAAAGCAAAATCATATGATATAGAAGCATGGATGGCTGATGGAACATTTAGAGAAGTTGGTAGTAATTCGAATCTTACTGATTACTCTGCAAGAAATTTGAATATAAAATGGAGAGAAGGACCTGGAAAGCCTCCTGCAGGATTTGTTCACACTTTAAACAATACTGCAATTGCAACAAGTAGAACAATGATTGCAATTATTGAACAGTTCCAGAAAGAAGATGGAACTGTTGAAATTCCAAAAGTCTTAAGACCTTTCATGAATGGAATTGCAAAATTGGAAAAAGTTTAAATATTTAATATTGTAGTTTTTTTAAGGAATTTTATGCGAAACACATTCGTAATATTGACTGACACGGACATAGAAACAATTAGACGTATGCACTATAATGGAGAACTTCGCTTACAAAGATATGTTAATCCTAAAACACACCAACCAGTTGATGAATGGAAGTTTCTTCCATTAATGGCAATTCTGAAAAAAATTTACTTTCAAGATCATGATGAATATTTAATCGTTGATGAAATAGATGCAGCAAGAAGATTGAGCGCAGCATTAAAAAATAAGAGCGGGGAATATGCCGCAGTGGTTATAGGAGCTGTTGCAGATGCAATAGTCCATTACTTCAAAAATGGAGAACCTCTTGGAGAACATATTCCAAAAGAAAGTCATATTGTTCTTGAACCGGAACAGCCTTTAGTAAAAGAAAAAGATTTTGAAATAATAAAAATTCCAGATGAGTTGTTTAGGTTCGAAGATGGTTTACACCGCAAATCTCAAAATCAAAAATAAGAAGTCACCATAAAGCAGAGTAAACAACAAAGCCAAAGGAAATGTCGGTGCAAATCTGACTCCTTCTTTGATCCAAACAAATTTTTTTCCTGATTTTTTTATTTTCTTTAATTGTTTTTCAGTAATTCCTTCCCATATTTTGCTGTCAATCAGAACATCTCCGACTTTCAATTTAGAAAGAGAAATTTTTTTCTTGAATCCAACATCTTCAACTGCTTTTGCAAATCTCCAAATTACAAATAAACCGATTGCTGCAAAAAGAGGAATAAGAGAATTTCTGAATAAAGAAAGATAATTTACAGGATAAGAAAGCAAGACAAGAATAGAATAATTAATAATTGCGAAAGTTGCAAAAAGAGCTATTGAACCCAAAGCTAAAACTGCCTTTTGCTTTTTTACATCAACAAAAAACGCAGAAAATATTTTTCTATTCATGAGCGCAAGAACAAAAGAATAAAGAATCATATACCCAGCTCCGACAATGAAAACATTTAACAGATAAGTAAGTGGAAAAGGAAGAGTAGTGCTTGCGACTGGAAGCAAGAAAATTATTGCAGCAAGTATTTTTGCGTCCCCTCCGCCCCACTGGCCGGCGTAATACATAATAAAGCCTAAAGCAAAAATTACTCCTCCATATATCAGGCTGTTCAGAAAAATCCAGTAATTGCTTTCGATTATCGATTGAATTCCGTAAAAAAGTAAAGCAAAAACTATCATTGCATGAGGAATTTCATCAGGAATTTCTGTAGTTTTCAAATCCCAGAGAGCTGCATAAATGCTTCCAGCAAAAGCAACTATCAAAGGAATTAAAGAAAACATAAAATATTATTTGGAATCTGTGCTTATATTTTTCAAGGAAAATATATTTGTGCCTGAAAAAATTCAGATGAGAAATCTAATTCTGGTAAGTCCATCTTATTCGCTAATAACTTACCTTGTCCAAGGGTTCAAATCCCACCTCCCGCACAAGTTTCTAAACTTATATTTTTAGGCAAAAACAAAATAAATATATGCATAAAAAACTTAAGAAGAAAATGATTATTACACAAAGGGAACATGACGAGTGGCATAAAAAACAAAAGGGCTATGATAAAAAGAACAGTAAAGAACACGAGATTTGCCATAGAAAGATAGGTATTGTAGTAAAAAAGTATAAAAAATAATCGAAAAGTAAAGGATGCAAAAGAAAAACTGAATGAATTATTAAATTAAAACTAACGAGAAATAGATTTAAACGGAATCAAATCATAGCTCGCACATTGATACTTCAGGATATCTGCAGGTATTTTTAGAATAAACACTACGAATATTTCTTGAATCCGATTTTTGAGGCCTCTTCCCTAAAACATAAGGCGAATTGGGATACTATCCTCAAATCTTTGCCTGCAATAGTAGAGACCATATTTTCGGATCAAACCATCATGCCTACCGCATTTCTTGCATTTTCTTGTTCCTTTGCCAATTTTTCCTACCATTCATTCACCGTAGAAATAGAATACCTCAAATAATATTTAAACCTATCCACCAACTTCTCCAAGTATCTCCAGAAATTCATCTCCCCCAAAAACTTCCATCTCCGCAATTTTTTCAAAAACTTTTGTATAAACAGAATCGAATCCATGCAGCTCTGCTTTTCTAAGAATCACACCACCAAGATGAACTGTCACATCATCGAAATTCATTATTTCTTTCATATTATTTCAACCCCAAACTTGTTTTTCAGCCATTCAGCTGCTTCTTCTCTACTTATTTTTTGTTTTGTTGGTATTTGAGTTTTCTTTATTCTTCTCCTCTTTATTCTAAATCCTCTTCTTTCAAGAGTAACAGCAACATCGAATCCCATCATTCCAATTTCGTGCGAATATCTTACTCCTGGAAGGTCTATGTATTCTCGAACTCCAAAAGAAAAATTTCCATCTTTGTCAAACTGATTTAAAGAAATTTTATTTTCCTTAGCAACAAGAGCTTTTTTCAAAAATTCCTCTGCATCTTTCTTTCGTAGCGTAACCATTGCTCCTAAAGGCTTTCCTTTTGGTACTCCGAATGTGCTTCTCTTTTTTGATTTTGTTATTACTGCTTTTTTCTCTGTGAGCATTTCCAAAAGCTTCACTGCTTTCTCTATTTTCTGCTTGTCATCTCCAGCCCCGATGTTCAGCGTAATTTTTTCAATTCTCAATTCTTGCATTGGATTCATTTCACTCACTCAACTTTATTGCTGGAGAATTTTTTCCTACAACAAAAAGATAATCTTTCTCAACGACAGTCTCCTTTCCTTCAAGATTTGCAGTTATTTCTCCTTTTTTTATTTTTTCTATTTTCACAATCTTCCCGCTGTTACTTCCTTTGATTATAAGAGCTGTGCTTCCTTTGTCGAGCTTGAAATGTTCTAAAATTTTATTTTCAGGCAGCTCAATTAGAATACTATCTCCAGTTGAATAGTCTTTTTTGTCTGCCAAAATGTTTCTTCCTGCAGTAAGATTTAGTTGCAGTTTTCCTTTTCCTAATGTTTTTTTATTTCTGATTTTTGCGAGCTTTAGTTTTGCTTCAGTCTCAGGAATTTCTATTGGAATCAAACCGTCTTTTGCAACAACAATTCTGAAATTCTTTTTCATTTGAGGAATTGAAACTACATCCATCAGTCCAACAGGAAAAGCGTGATCTTTGATGATTTTTCCGTCGACAAGAACTTGCTTGTTCTGCAAAATTAAGTTAGCTTCTTTGCCAGTTTCTGCGATTTTCAAAACATCCCTCAGCAAAATCTGCATAGGTATGCTTTCGAATTTTTTGTGAGCTCCAGGTCTGACGGCAACTGCCCAAGTGCTTTTCTTTTTCTTCAGTCTCCAGAATTTTGGAGTTGTTAATCTTTTTAATCTTGCCATCTTATTTCGCCTTCTTCATTTTTCTTTCCATAGACTTTAATCTCTTTTTGTCTGACAAATCAAGATTGAAAATTCTTACTTTTGAAGGATGAATTGCAACTTGAACTTCAGTTCCTGCAGTTCTTTTTCTAGTAACTCCTTCAACATAAATTCTATATTTTTTGTAATCGACAGAAGAAATTTTTCCTTTTTTCTTCTTGAATTTTCCTCTCATTACTTCCACTTCATCTCCTTTTCTCAGAGGAAAGCTTCTTGTCTTGTATTTTGCTCTAAGCTCTTTTGACAAATGAGCAGACAACATTTTTCTTCTTTTATGCAGTGGAGCTGTGTACAAAAATTTTCTTTTCTTTCTTGGTTGAGATGATTTAACTGCCATTTAAACCACTATACTCGCAATTTTCCCAATAGGAGAAAATCTTTCAATTGCTTCTTTTGCTACTGGTCCCTTAATTTCAGTTCCTTTCGGAGCTCCAGTATCGTCAGTAAGAATACACGCATTATCTTCAAAAGAAATATGTATTCCATCTTTTCTTCTGTATTCAGCTCGCTGTCTTATTATTACTGCGTGGGACATAGTATGCCTCATTTTCACATCTCCAGTTTTAACAGCAATTCTAATCATATCTCCAACTCCAGCAGAAGGCATTCTTCTTTTTACTCCTTTGTATCCTTGAACGGAAATTATTCTTACAATTTTTGCTCCACTATTATCTGCACAGACTATATCTGAAGATTGCAGCAATCCTTTTGTAATGCTTGCTCTTACTGCTTTCATTTATTTCACCTTACTTACAACTTCGATAACAACATGATGCTTTGTTTTACTCAACGGACGGCACTCAGCTATTTTAACCCAGTCTCTTTCTTTAGCAGAAATGCAAACAGGATTGTAAGCAACTATTCTTGTGTGTCTTCTTTCATATCTTTCATATTTCGGAAGAAAATGAATATACTGTCTTTCAATTACTGCAGTCTTTTGCGCTTTAGCTGAAACTACAACTCCTTCTATAACTTTTTTTCTTACAGGAAGAGTTCCATGAAATGGACAAAACTCATCCTCACAAGTTTCCTTAGGAGCCTTTACATCTATTCCAATGTTTCTACTTTTTTGTTTTTTCACTTGTAATCACCGACACCGTTTCTAAAGCAGGTTCATAAACTAAAATTTCGATTGGCGGGCCAGCGCCTTTCGCATAAAAACTTGTTGAATGCCATAATGTATAAACTCCACTATACTTCATAATTACTGGAGAGGCACCTAATCTTTCTAAGGCACTTTTATAATCACGAAGGGTCCGACAATTAGCAAACTCTCTATTTACATCTGCTTTAAGCAATCCTTCTTTCACTTTTACTGGCCCTTCTGGCATTTGAACTACTATAACCATGTTACCACTTTGCAATTTTCTTTTTAATTCTATCTTCAGGTCTACTTATTAATATCTTTCCGTCGACCTCGACTTTCATTCCATTAGGTAAAGTAAATATAAAAATGCTATTTCCTTTGGGAATTGTCCTCTCTTTTCCTTTTGTTTCAATTTTCAGAGTATTGTAAGTCTCATCAACAACCATTCCGAATATTTTTTGAGTAGGATCAGTTGATTTTGATATTCTTACTTTTAAACCAATCAGCTCATGTCTGACTAAATTCTGTGCAGTAATTGTCATAAATATCAATTTGATTAGAATAACTTAATTCTTTATAATCTAAAAATAATTTATGCTGAAAGATATTCCAAAAAGATTCTACTATGTCTCTCTGTTTTTTGTCATTTATGGTCTTGGAAGAAGCCTGCTTTCTCCTTTCTTTCCAAAATACGTTCAAGGAATTGTTGGGAATCTTGGTTTTCTAGGAATTGTCTTTGCTATTCCATCTATAATGTCTGCTATTTTTGATATTCCTTTTGGTGATTTGACAGACTATTTTGGAAGGAAAAAACTGATGATGTTTGCTGTTTCAATAATCGCCACAACTGTTTTTAGCTATGTTTTTATTTCTCAAGCATGGCAGATTGTTCTCGTTCAAATTTTTGTTGGAATTGGAGGGGCTATGCTGTGGGTTCCTGGAAGGGCTATGACAAAAGATTTGCTGAAAAAAAAAGTTGCAACTGAAGAAATGGCACTATTTGCTGTTCTAGTAAACTTCACTCTTCTTGGTGCATCGCTTGGAGGATATATTGCAGAAAAATTTGGGTACAATGCAAATTTTTTGCTTTCTGCCCTCCTAGCAATTGCTGCAATAATTTTCCTAAAAAAGAAAGTTATTGAAACCAGGAAAAAGACAAAGAAATTTTTACATGCATCAAAAGATGCTTTCCTTTCCTTCAAAATTTATTTCAAAGACATAAACTGGTTCTTGCATCAAGGAAAAGCTGTGATGTCTATCTTCATAGTTGCAGCTGTTCTTTATTCTTGGTATGCAGCAAGCGGAGCATTCATTCCTCTTTTCCTATTTCAGAAATTTAATGCAGATTTGTTTACTGTTGGGATTGTTCTTACGCTGATTAACTTACCATTCATGAGCATAGAATACTTTTTTGGAAAAATATCGGATAGAATTGGAGAATGGAAAATGTTTGGCGCTGGACTTTTGATTTCAGGTATTTTTGCATCTTCGGTTTTCTTTTCTAGTTCAATTCTAGTTTTCACTGCTCTGAATATTCTTGTTTCAGTAGGAAATACAATACTCGAGCCTCTTATTGAAAGCATAACCGGAAAACATGTGAGCAAATCAAGAAGAGGAAGATTGTCTGCGATAATAAATAGTGGAAAGGATCTTGGTGCTGTGATTGGTGTTATTTTTGCTGGATTTCTTGCGCAAGCTGCTGGAATACCTTCAGTTTTCTTATTTGGAGGAATTAGCTTCTTGCTGTGCTATGGTCTAGTTCTTTACTTTAGAAAAAAATCTAAATGATTTCAATTTGCTCTTTTGAATAGCCAATTTTAACAAGAATATCAGTGAGTCTTTTTCTATGGTCTCCCATCAGTTCAATGTGGCCTTTTTTGAAAGTTCCGCCTGTTGCAAGTTTTCTTTTTAACTGCGATGCAACTTCTTTTGCATTATCAGTAATTCCTTCAACAATTGTTATTGGTTTGTCGAATTTTCTTTTTTCAATAAAAACTCTTATTTTTTGTGTTGCTTGCTCGATTCCGACGCACGCACAAATATCAACAGGAAGCCCGCATGACGAACAATTGCCACCACTTGCTGGGTTTCCGCATTTCGCACATTTATCTGCCATATTTCTTCTCCTTCAAACATTTTACTAAATAGTAACTATGTCTCAAAGAATAATCGAACTCCTTAGAAATCACATCATCAAATAATTTTTTTGCAAAAATTTTATTTGTTTTTACAAAAATTGGGTTAGATAATTTGAGCAAATCCGTAATATCAATTTCTGCTATTTTTTCAACCTCTTATTTTTAGTTTTTTCTCATGCACGATAGTATTGATTCGAGCAATAGTTTTTCTTAATTCGGAAATTCTTCCTGCATTTTTAATAGGCCTTCCCATTTTCACATTACTTAATTCTTTTGACAATTCAAGTTTTAGCTCATTAAGTCTTTTGCTCAAATCATCATTTTTCATTTCTCTTATCTGTTTTACTTTCATTATTGCCATTTCTACTCACAAGCGTAAGCTAAAGTTAGGACAAGATAATTTAAATTTCTTTGCTTCACTACTTTTTGCTTTATTTTACAAGTATAAAAAACTTATCGATTAGGCTTTTGTTTGGGTTCAATTCTCGTTAGGAGCAACTTTCTATCAAATAGAAAGGCTTAAATAATTGCAATTCTTTGAAATTGTTGTGATTGTATGTTAAGAAGTGCTGGGCATGTAATTGAAAAACTCGGATATGCTGCAAGTTACTTAGTCCCAAGCGTAACCACTATAAGAGCTCTTAGAAGAAAATATGAACCTTGGCAAGATAATGCGTTTCCTGCTATAATTTGTGGTGCAACTGATATTGCAAAGCCTATTATTTTGTATTCGTTTTATTTAGCATCACAACCAAACAAAGAGTACTTCTGGCCTTACGTATTAGCAGCTTATATTTTGATGACTCTGATGGGCGTTGCCGCGATAAGAAAACCACCAGACATAGCTAATGTTCACAGATACGGTAAACAATCTTAATTATTTACAGCTGTAAATAAAATCTCATAAAATTTGGATACTGGTTAAGAGTTCATTGGAAGCAATCAATTAGAACTAAGAATTTCTTTTTTTATTTCATTGAACTGTTTTTTTGTTATTTCGCCTTTTGCATATCTTACTTTTGCGACAAACAAAGGATCTTGAAAGAAAAGTTTTGTTTCTCCTTTGTTTCTCATTCTTCCTTGTATTAATTTTCTGTAAAGAATTCCTCTTATCATTAATTGATGAATTGTGAAAAAAGAGTTTTATTCTTTGTGAACCTTGCATCGATTTTCATTTGATAGTAGAATTATTTGCCAGTAGTATCTTTTTGTGAATGAAAAATGCGATGTCTTACGTAAGACATAATAAAGATTTAAATCTTTTAATCTTCACTTTTTCTCTATGGCAATGTTTGAAAAATCCACTGCAAAAGATGTTCTTACCCCGAAAGAAATTGCAGTAGCAGAATATATTGGTAGTCACCTTATGGCTGATCGCTTTCAGATAGCAGATATACTTGGCGTTAGTACTCCGTATGCATTAGAAGTTATAGAAAGCCTAGCAACCAGAGGTATAATTCAACCTGCAGAGGAATGGCCAAAAGAAGGAAATTTTCGATTAACAGACAAGTACAGAGAGTTATACGCTCAGACTCATGTTAGTAGCTGATGGAATTTTACAACTGAAGTTTAAAAAATTATTTCCATTCGACTTCTTTCGGCATTGATTTCATAATCTTAACTTGAATTCCAATACTTCCCGGCTTGATTGAAGCAGTTGCATATCCTTTGTCAACCAAAGTATCGGCATAATCTCCAGAATAAGCGACAAATCCCCTTTTGAATTTTTGGAATCTGCTTCTCTCTGATCCAGCAAGCTTTCCAGCGATTTTTATTGAAATTCCAGTCGCTCCAGCTTCCATCACTTTATCAAGATAAAAGTTTGCAACTTTTTTAAAATTGATTCCGCCTTCCAAAGCACTTGCAATTCTTTTCGAAACAATTTTTGCATCTAACATTGGATTCTCCACTTCTTTCACATCAACAAGAGGATTTTCAAATCCAAATTTTGCTTTTATCTCATCACTAATTTCATAAATTCTTTTTCCACTTCTTCCGATTACTAAACCAGGTTTATGCGCATAAACAACAATTCTTGTTCCTAACGGAGTTCTCTGAATTTCTGTGTGGCTGTATCCAGCTTTGTCAAATCTTTTTGCAAGAAATTCTTCTACCTCTGCTTCCTTAATTCCTTCTTTTACAAAAAGCTTTTCAACAGCCATTACCTTTCCTCCACAACTATTTCAACAGTCGCAGATTTAGCTTTCCTTGCTCGCAGTCTAAATCTACTTCTCGGCCTCATAAAAACTAATCCTTTGTCCGCTTTTGCTTTTTTTATCCATAGTTTTGAAGCATCCAGTTTTTTCACTTTTGCATTTGCTTCTAAAGTCTGAAACATTTCCAAAAATTTGCTAGCTGTTTTCGGATAATATTTTCCATCCAAAGAAATTTTTCTGTCGATCAAATTCTGCAGCATATTTTTTGCTGTCGCAAATTTTTTTCCTTTTATTCGATGACATAAAACTTGAGATTTCTTAAAAGAAATTCTCGCGTCGCGCAAAATGGTGGAAGCAGTTTTCATAAAATCACTCAAGTCTTTTGTGCAGCGGCAAACTTACTGCCACGAGTTGCACCAATTCCAGGAGCTGAGTGCTTTACTCTTTTGTTGTTCTGAGTAAATTCTCCTAATCTATGTCCGAGCATTTCGGGAAGAATTTCTATTGTCTGCCATTCTTTTCCAGAAAAAATAGCCATCTTAACTCCAACCATTTCAGGCAAAACTATCATATCTCTTACGTGAGTCTTGTGGAATTTTTGCGAATCCTTTCGAATGTTTTCCAAAAGCTTTCTCTGCGGATTAGTCATTCCTCTTTTCAAACTTCTTCTTTCTCTCGAATTCAAAAGTTTTGCAAATTCTTCGACATTCAATTTTTTGAGTTCTTCCAGGTTTTTTCCCTTGAATGAAAATATCTTAGGCATGTAATCCTCCCATTATTGAAACTGCTTGCAAGAAAGAAACTTCTTTTGCTTGCGCTGAAAGTAATGAACGATCATAAGGAGTTGGAAAATCAAAATGAATTGCATCGGGCACTAAATATGTTTGAGGGAAAATCATTCTTACAGCACGTGCTGCATCTTTTACGCAATTAGCCCCATCGGCACCAACAATTATTATTGCATCATTTCTTTTGCGTGCATGATTTAGAACGTCGTAAACATCTGTGAAATTTCCTGGATAAACACTGAAAATTTTTTCTGGTTTATCAAGAACTTCTTTTCTTGTCCAAATTGTATAAGTATTTCCTGTTCTGTATGAAATTTGTCCAAGCATCAAATTGAAACTTCTGATGGTTTCCATTCCATTTATTCTTGCAAAATAATCAATACACAAAGCATTTACCAAAGCTTTTTCATTTCTAGGAATTTCCTCCATAGAATACAAATCCCACAATATTACCATTCTTATCTTCCCTTCCTTTTTCCCGTTCTTCTTGAAGAAATACTTCCAACTTTTGCTCCTGGAGGTGCATTTCTGCTGACACTTCTGCTTGGTCGTGGTCTTTTCTGTCTTCCACCATACGGATGATCTGTCGGAGTCATTGCAACTCCCTTGCTTCGTGGAAATATTTTTGATTTCGCCCACATTGCGTGGGCGTGTTTCCCACCCTTGACCCAAGGTTTGTCAACTCTTCCTCCACCTGCTGGAACACCTATTGTTGCTCTGCATCTTGCATCAAATTTTCTAATTTTTCCGGACGGAAATTCTATTTTAATTCTTTCTCCAACTCTTCCAATAACTAAACCAAAACTTCCGCTGCTTCTGCACATTTTCGGACCAGAATTAGGATAAGACTCTATGCAAAATACTTTTGTTCCTTCAGGAATATTCTGCAAAGGAACAACATTTCCTTGAACTGCAGTACTTCCATAATTAACAAAATCGCCGACTTGAATTCCTTCACTTGCAATATGAATCAATTTTCTTCCATCTTGAAATCTCACAACAGCAACAGGAGCAGAATGTCCAGAATCTTTTTTCAAATCAACTACTCTTCCACTCGCAGTTGAACAAGGAAAATACTCAATTCTTCCAATAAATCTATGGCTAGGAGTAACATATCTTGGTCCTCCTTTTCCTCTTGCTCTTGGAATTATTCGCTTACCCATATACAACACCTAAATGTTTTTCATCTGCATTATTATCGTAATTTGGTGGTAGAAAAGCTCTACCTCTATTTTTTCCGAAATAAATAATAGTTGAACCATCTGGTAATTCTTCTTCTCTAAAGCCATCGACTCGACAGAAAATTTTATCAAGAATTCTACCAAGAATGTCTTTCATATTCGTATAATATACTAATTTCATATTATCCCCAACTTTACTGCAACATCAGCAGCTTTAAATTCAGGCTTTAATTTAATATATGCTTTCTTTTCTCCTTTGATTGTAATTTGCGTGTTTATTTTCGCAACTTTTACTTCAAATGCTTTTTCAAATGCTTCTTTTATTTTTTCTTTGTTTGCTTTTTTGTCAACTACAAAAACAATTTTATTTTCTCTTTCTGCCATAGCAATAGTTTTTTCAGTTGTGTAAGGATATTTGAGCACTGACCAAACATCTATTTTTTTTGTCATATTTATCTTCCTTTTTACTCACCTAATTTTTCAATAGCAGATTTTGTGAAAATCGTAAGCCTTCCTGGCATTGTTCCTGGCGCGAGATGAATTGCTCCAATTTTTTTTGCTTCAATCACTTCTGTTCCAGAAATATTTTTTGCAGCTCGGGAAATTCCTTTATCTTCCGAAATAACAAACAACGGACCAATTTTTCTTTTGTATTTTCTTCCTCTTAATTTTCCTATTCCAGCTCGGACTTTTTTTTCTGAAATTCTTTCCAATTCTTTTTGCAATCCGATTTTTTTCAAAAATTCAATAACATCTTTTGTCTTTTTGTATTCTTGGAATTTGTCTTCAACTACAATCGGAACTTCTCCATCGAATTTATGCCCTCTCTTTTTTACAATTTCCTTGTTTGCAACTGCTGCTAATGCAGAATGAATTGCTTTTCTTCTTTCTTTTTTGTTGATTTTCAATTCCCAAATTTTTTCCACTTTAGGTGGATGGGCTTCCCTTCCTTTTCTTGCCTGCGGAACATTTCTTGCACTAAAATACAAGAATGGAGGGGCTTTTCCATGAATTCTCGGCATTCTTGCCATTTCTCTGTTCATCATTGTATATCTATGTCTTCTGTATCCATGATAGTGAGCTGAAGATCTTTGTCCAGCTTCAGTATCTGTTCCGTAAGGCTGTCTTTTTTTGCTCAAACTAGATAAAACTGCTCTTCGAATCAAATCTTCTCTTATTTTTTCAGAAAAGACTTTCGGCAATTCTATTTTTTCTTTCGGGTTTCCATCCAAATCAAAAACATCAACTTTCATTTTACTCCCTCACAATTTCTCTTAATTCCATTGCTTGAATTTTTGCTGAAGTTGGTCTTATTGCTGGTCGCAATCTAATCAAACGCTTTTTACTTCCAGGAATTGATCCTTCGAGTAAAACATAATTGCTTCTAACTATTCCGTATCTGTTGAAACCTTGCTTCGGATTTATTTCTTCAGCATTTCCAAATTTCAAAATTCTTTTGTTCAGTTCAGTTCTCGTCTGGAATCCCATTTGGCCTGCCATAGGTGCAGTCCATTTCACTCTTCTCGGCGTTTGTGGGCCTAATGTTCCAATGTGTCTTTTCTTTTTCATTGCATGCCTATCTTGAATTCTTATTCCAAATCTTTTTACAGTTCCTTGAGTTCCTTTTCCTTTTGTAACTGCAACTGCATCAACCAGTTCTCCTTCTTTGAAAACATCATTTATTTTTATTTCCTTTCCAAGAATCTGTTTTGCAAGAGCAAAATTTTCTTTCACATCTTTTCCTGCTATTTCTATTTCAAAAATTTCTGGTTTTTTCTTTCTTATTCCACTTAGCGATGGCTGAGTTGCAATAATTATTCTTAGTTTTGTGATTTTTTCAATATTTTTTTCAATTTCACCAAGATTTTTTTCAAAATTGAATTTACCAACTCTCATTTTTCTTTTTATTTTTTCATCAGAAACTGTTAAAGCATGAGAAAAAGATGTTAGACCTTTTGCAGTCTTTTTGTACGCTCTCAAGCCAATCGCAATCATCGGAGGACATTCTAAAATTGTAATAGGAACCATAATCTCTTGACCAAAAGTGTTGCTCCCTTTGTTGTTGTCTATTGCAACTGCGTGAGCCATAGCAACTTTATAGCCAGCAAAACCCATCACTCTCGGCTTCTCCTCAGAAGGATAAGTTGTAATAGACGGATAGATACGACTAGCTCTTTTTCTTGGATAAAAGGCTAAACTACCTCTTCTTGGGTGGCTATCCTTGACCATTCCGACACCTACTGATTATATTTCTTTTCTCGAAAACATATAAAAAGCTTTTAAATGCTCGCTTTTCTTGGTTTGATTTATAAATTCTTAATTTGTTCTTCATTAAATATGACAGAAATCGTGCTGCGAAGGGATGGCTTTTTTGATTTCTGGCCTTCTCGAAAGAGTCGCAGCGAACTATATAACGCCAAAGTCAAACTTATGCATCGGCTTCTGGAAATAAATCATTTTAATCCAAGCTATGAAGGCATACTGATGTCTTTATCTCATACTCACTCCGACAATCCTTTTGTTGGAAGTCCCTTTGTCGAGTCGGATGGATCTATCTATATTAAAGCAAAAGGACTGCGTTATCCAGTTTACTATATCGGAAGAATAGAACAGTGAAAGGAATAATCCTTTTTATTATTTACATTACTAAATAAAAACTATGGTCTTTGTAGATGATTGCATATTTTGCCAGATATCACAAAAGAAAATACCTTCAAGCATTGTTTACGAAGATGAAAATTTTGTTGCGTTTTTAGATATACGCCCGGCAAACAAAGGACATGTTCTAGTTATTCCGAAAAAACACATCGAAGATCTTCTTTCTCTTTCAGAAGAACAAACTAAAGAGCTGTTTGCCGTAGTTCAGCGAGTAGCACAAGGAATAAAAAAAGCAACTGATGCAGATGCATTAAACATTGTTCAGAATAATGGAACTACTGCAGGTCAAGTTATCCCACATATTCATGTTCATGTTATTCCGCGCTTTGAGAAAGATGGATTAAGTCTTGGAACTTTCAGGCAAGGAAAATACGAAGGAAATGAAATTTCTGTAATAAAAGATGCTATAAAATCAAAAATTCCAGAAAAGAAGCTTGAGAAAAGAATTGAAGAAACTAAAGAAGAAATAAAAGAAGAGAAGCCTAAGCAAAGAAGTGCGCAACATATAAGAGCAATAAGAAAAGAAATAGAAATTGCCTAATTATTTTTTAGCTCTTCTTTAGAAGATTTAAAGTATTGCAACAAGTAATTCTGTATTATGCGCTAGTAATCCAGTCAGTAAATCCTGGAATGGTCTAAGATGCTAGCCTTCCAAGCTAGATACCCGGGTTCAAATCCCGGCTGGCGCATTATTTTTTATGGGTTCAAATCCCCCAAGCCGCATCAGAAAAATAATAAATTTATATGATTTCTATATAGGTTAGAGTCATATGGAATTGAAAGAACTTCTTGAATTCATTGAAATTGAAAATAAAAGAATAAGAAAAAGATATCCTGACTTAGATAAAGAAAAATTGATTCTTGCACAAACAGTGAAAATAAATGAAGAAATTGGTGAATTGTGTAACGAAATTTTAAGCCATTGTTCTCTTCAAAGAAAAGAGAAGTTTGATAATTGGGATAGAAAGGCTATTGAAAAAGAATTTTCAGATGTACTGATTACTACGCTGTTACTAGCAAAAAGGATGGATGTCGATATTGAAAAGATGCTAAAAGAAAGAATAAATGAAATAAATAAAAGATACGAAAAGCTTAATTTATGAAAGATTTGAATCCTGGCGCACTAGAATTTCTAAATAGAATTCATCGAGAGGGAATATAATATATCATTGAATTTTACTGTTGAGAAATTATTGGCCACATTTCTTTTAGTGCTTCTAATTCTCTTTCAGCAGATGTTCTAATTTCCATTTTATCATTACTAACGACTTCTGCAAAATGTTTTAGCTCTTCTCTTAATGGATCCTTGGGTTCAATGCAAAGAGGAATGCCACCAACACCTTGCAATTCAAGTAATTGTCTTGCGTCGGAATCTGCAACTCTGATTCTATCCATAACATCACGAGAAATTATTTCTAAAGATCCTCCATTTGGTTTATCAAAATCAATTTTTCCAACAGTTTTGCTACCTTGAATATATGAGACTCGCATTTGATACCTTTTATTATTTTTGTCCTGACCAAAATCAGGAAGCCACCCCAAAATTGTAAAAAAGCGTTTATCGTCCAGAGTAGCAGCTTGAAATGAACAAAAATCTTTTTGCCCAGCTCTCATTAGAGAAGTGTAGATAGGACTTCCAATAATTTTCGCTTCCGGCTCGCCGAGCATATACTTGAAATTTCTATAGACATGAGTTCCATAATCGTCAACTACATCCACATTAGGATCTCTCCAATTGTAGTATCCAAGCCAAAATGTTATTACCCTCTGAATATCTCCAAAAACATCTTTGCTTCCAATCAGAAAATTAACGGCCGAGTAAAAACAAGTAATATCTCCTGTCATAATTCTGACTCCATGACTTTTTGCATCTTCAACAAGTTTTATTCCGGACTGCAGTCTCTTCAATGGCACTAGTGGTTTTTCTATGAAAAGAGCTTTACGGCCATAATCAATGCAGCCCCGAGCAATATCCTCATGATAACCAGCAGGCACTGCAATCAAAACACCATCTGGATTTTCTCTGCTGATCATTTCTTTATAATCTGTATAAAATCTCCTGTTTGGGTGTTTGCTTTTTGCATAATTCGCAAGTTTGGGATTAGTGTCAGAAATGCTGGAGAACCTTAAACAACCCCTTTTTTCAAGATCTTCTAAAGCCAATGCTTCTTTTTGTCCCATTTGTCCTAATCCAATAAGAGCGATATTTGGAGCTTGCATAAAATTAGTAAAAAAGATTAAGATTTAAATCATTGAAAATAGTAGTAAAAAATACAAAATGCACGCTTTACTTGCACTGCAAGCTCGTTCTTAGTTTGTTAGAAAGCATTCTCGAAAGGATTTTAAGCTTTTTAAATCAAAATAAACCTTACTTTATTAATTATAATATGGTGTCGGAATGCTTCAAGATCAGTTAGCTGATGTATTGTCAGCAATAAAAAATGCCGAAAAAATAGGGCAGAAAGAGATAGTTACTCGTGCCTCTAAAGAGATAAGAGCTGTTCTCGAGATCCTTCAAGAAGATGGTTATATTGTTGCGTTTGAATTTATCGACAATGGCAAGTCAGGAAAATTCAAAATAGAACTGAAAGGAAAGATCATAGACTGCAATGTGATAAAACCAAGACATGCCACAGCTGTAAAGGAATTTGAAAAGTGGGAAAAAAGATACCTTCCAGGAAGAGAGTTTGGTATTCTAATTTTAACAACTCCTAAAGGATTCATGAATCACAAAAAAGCAAAGGAAATGAATGTTGGAGGAAAGCTTGTTGCGTTCTGCTATTAAGGTGTTTTTATGTATTCGAAAGAGATTGCAATTCCTGAAGGAGTAAATGTTGAGGTTTCTAATGCAAAGTTCAAAGTTACTGGACCAAAAGGAAGTGTCGAAAAGAAATTTGAGTTAACTAAAGAAATAAAAGTTGAAAAAGTGGAAAACAAAATAAAAATTTCTTCCGAACGCGAAAGGCGAAATATAAAAGCTCTTATTGGAACCAATATTGGCCACATAAAAAATGCAATTGATGGTGTGATAAAAGGGTTTACTTACAGACTACGAGTAGTTTATTCCCACTTTCCTGTAACTGTTAAAGCAGAAAAGGACAAAGTCGTTATTTCGAATTTTTTGGGAGAAAGAACGACAAGAATTGCGAAAATTGTAGGACAAACTCAAGTAAAAATCGAAGGAGCTGACATAATTGTTACTGGAATTAACATAGAAGAAGTTGGACAGACTGCAGGTAATCTGGAACTTGCGACTAGGATAGTTGGATTTGACAAGAGAATTTTTCAAGACGGAATATATTTAGTTTCGAGGGAAGGTTAAAATGAATCCAAGAAAAAAACCAAATTTTGTTAGACAATTGGGAAACGAATATGCAAGGCTTCGCGGAAAATGGAGAGCACCAAGAGGAAGCACTTCAAAACTAAGAAGAAAAGAAAAAAGTCACGGGAAACAACCTTCAGCCGGTTACGGAGCGCCAAGAGCTTTACGATTTTTACATCCTTCTGGCCTGAGAGAAGTTTTAGTTCATAACGTTCAGGAGTTACAAAAAATTGATGCAAAAAGCGCAGCAAGAATTGCAGGGAATGTTGGAAAAAAGAAAAGAATGGAGATTCAGAAAAAGGCAGAGGAAATGAAAATAAAAATCCTGAATCCGAAAAAGTGATAATTATGGCAAATTTACAGAAAAAAATGGCAGCACAAATTTTGAAAGTGGGAAAAAATAGAGTTTGGCTTGACCCTAAACAGACGAAAGATTTGGATGCAGCTATAACAAAAGCAGATATAAGAAAAATGGTTTTGAAGGGCTGGGTAAAAGCTCTGCCAGAAAAAATTCACAGACCGAAAGAAAAAAGAAAAAGAGGAAGGGGACACGGCAGTAGAAAAGGTGCGAAGTATTCGATTGTTAACAGAAAGAGAAGATGGATTTTGAGAGTAAGACCAATGAGAGCTATGCTGCAAGAAATGAAAGAAAAACAGCAAATAGACAATCCAACATTCAAAAAACTTTATTTATTAATCAAAGGTGGAATGTTCAGAAGCAGGTCGCACTTGAGACTTTACATGGAGCAAAATAATTTGTTAAAGAAGGGAGAATCATGAAATTTATTCCGACATACACAATGCCTTTCAAGAGAAGAAGAGAAGGAAAGACAGATTATAAAAGAAGATTGAAACTTCTGACTTCGAAAAAACCAAGACTTGTTGTAAGAAAAAGTTTGAAATATCTGACAGCAAGCATAGTGGAATTTTCTGAAGAAGGAGATAAAATTTTAACAACTGCGTCTTCGAAAGAATTAAAGAAGATGAATTGGAAATTTGCAACAGACAATTTACCAGCAGCATATCTTACTGGACTAATTTTAGGAAAGAAAGCTGCGAAAATAAACGTGAAAGAAGTTGTTCTCGATGCCGGTCTCAATCCTTCGACAAAAGGTAGCAGAATTTATGCATTGGCAAAAGGAGTTCTTGACTCTGGAATAAAGGTTCCGATTTCTGAAGAGGTTTTTCCGAGTGAAGACAGAATAAAAGGAAAACATATTAACGAAGATGTTCCACAAGAATTTGAAAAAATAAAAGGAAAATTGCTATGAAAGAAAAAATTGAAAAACCAGAAGAAAAAATTGCTGAAAAAATAGAAAAAAATGAGCAAGATGAAAAAGTTGAGCCTGAAGTTGCCAAAGAAGTGGAAAAAGAAGTTGTGCAAGAGGTAAAAGAGATACAGCAAGTCCCAGTTCCGGAAGAAGTTCCGAAAGTTAGATTTGAAACTGCTTTGGACAAATGGATACCAAAAACAAAAATTGGCAAGCAAGTTTTTTCCGGACAGATTACAAGTATTGATGAAGTTTTGAATTTAGGACTTCCGATAAGAGAACCGGAGATTATTGACAAATTGCTTCCTGAAATAAAAAGCGAAGTAATTCTCATTGGCGGAAGGACAGGAAAAGGTGGGGGAATCCAAAGAATTCCGATAAAGATTACTGCGAAAATGCATAGAAGCGGTAGAAGATTAGCTAGCTCAGCGTTTGTAGTTGTTGGAAATGAAAATGGATTAGTTGGAATTGGAAAAGGGAATGCAATTGAAGCAAGAGACGCTATTGGAAAAGCAATGAAGCGAGCAAAATTAAATATTACTAGAATAAAAATGGGCTGCGGAAGCTGGGAGTGCGAGTGTGGAACAGAACATTCAATTCCGCTAAAAACTGTGGGAAAGACTGGTTCAGTCCGAGTCGAACTTTTGCCAGCGCCGAAAGGTGTCGGACTTGTTGCTGAAAACGAAGCAAAGAAAATTTTGCGACTTGCAGGAATAAAAGATGTTTGGGTGAGAACTTCAGGAAACACATCTGCAAGAATAAATCTTGTTTCCGCAATTTTTGATGCTCTGAAAAAACTTTACATTTATCAAAAGCGTGAGTAAAAATGTTTGCTGTAATAAGAATAAGAGGGAATGTTGGAAAAAGAGTTGACCTAAAGTCGACTTTGAAAATGCTGAGACTTGATGCTCCAAATAATTGCGCTGTTGTTCCAGAGACAGAAAGTTATAAAGGAATGCTTCAGGCGGCAAAAGATGCTTGCACATGGGGCGAGATTGATGAAAAAACTTTTGTCGAACTTTTGAAAAAGAGATTGCGATTGAAAGGAAACAAAAGAGTTGACGAAAAAGTTATGAAAGAAATGAAAATAGATTCTTTTGAAAAATTTGCGAAGAATATTCTTGAAGGAAAAATAAAAATGCAAGAATATGACTTTCAGCAGAACTTCAGACTTACTCCTCCATCAAAAGGATTCAAATCTGTGAAACTTCCGTTTCCAAAAGGAGATTTAGGATATAGAGCAAAGGAAATAAATAAATTATTAGAGAGAATGATGTAAATGAAAATTACAAAAATGCTAAGAGAAAGAATTTTAAGCGTGATTGGAATTTTGCTTATTGCAATTGCTGCTGATGCAATTTTGTCTCCACAAATTTTTGTTTATAATTCGCCGATAATTGGAGGGGTTGCTCCAACATTTACTTCACCAGAAGTAGTCTCACAAATTGTTTCGATTACTGACTGGCCTTTCTATGCTCCTTTTTTGATTGGCTGCGTGCTGGTAGCTTTGGATGTTTATTACTATTTTACAAAAAATAAAGTGAAGATAGCGTGAGAAAAATGACAGTGCACATAAGAGAAAGACACAGAAAATTCAGGGGAAGAAGAACTTATCATGGTTCACACAAAAAATGGAGAGGCGGAGGAAGCAGAGGCGGACGCGGTGCTGCCGGAATGCACAAGCACAAATGGAGCTACACTGTGAAGTATGACAAAGAACATTTTGGGAAAATTACAAACAAAAGTCATAAAGAAAAAATTTCTATTGTTGATTTAGATTATTTGAATTCGAAAGCGGAAACATTTTTGAAAGAAAAAATTGCAGAAAAAGAAGGGGATGCAATAAAAATTAATGTTGCCAAATTAGGATACGGAAAAGTTCTCGGCTCAGGAAAATTAACTATGCCACTTATTGTTGAAGCGAAAGCATTTTCAAAATCTGCTGAGGAAAAACTTGCAAAAGCTGGCGGTAAAGCTGTAAAGGTTGAATAAAATGGAAGAAGAAGAGAAAAAAGAAGAATTAATTACAAAGATTGCAAAATATATTCCTTCTGTTGAAAAACCAACTTACAAAGCAGGTTTCAATACAAGACTAATGTGGACTGGTGTTGCGCTTTTGCTCTACCTGCTTCTTTCTTACATTACTGTATACGGAGTTTCAAAAACAAGCTATGAAAGATTCAGATTCTTTGAAATTGTTTTGGGCAGCAGGTTCGGAAGTTTGATGACTCTCGGAATCGGACCGATTGTTACTGCAGGTATATTGCTACAGCTTTTGGTCGGAAGTAAGATTTTGAATTGGGACATGACTAAAAGCGAAACAAGAAACAAATTCCAAACATGGGATAAATTTTTAGCAATACTTCTTGCTTTCATTGAAGCTGGTGCTTATGTTATAGCTGGAGCTGTTCCAGTTGAAGGAGGTTTGACAACTGCTATTATTGTTATTTTGCAGTTATCTGCAGGAGGAATTATTGTAATTCTTTTGGATGATCTTGTTAGCAAATGGGGCTTTGGAAGCGGAATCAGTTTATTTATTGCAGCAGGAGTAGGAAGCCAAATTCTGATAAGAGTTATTTCACCACTAACAATGGGCTGCGTTCCAGGAAATATTCTTTCATGCATTCCATCAGCAACAAATCTACCAGCAGGTCTTCTATGGCAATCTATTGCTTCAATAATTGGCGGGCAATTCGCACAAAGTTTAATCTACATTCTTCCAATTCTTGCAACAGGTTTAGTTTTCTTGATAGTTGTTTACATTCAAGATATGAAAATTGATATTCCCCTTGTATTTTCTCAAATGAGGGGATTTGGAAGAACTTGGTCTTTGAAACTACTTTACACAAGCAACATTCCTGTTATACTTGCTGCAGCACTTATTGCAAATATGCAGTTGCTCGGAAGAATCGGAGCTGTTCAGACTGGAAATGGTTTGACTTGTAATTTCTTTGGTTGCTTTGATGCAAATGGAAGCCCACAAAGTGGTATTGTGTATTATCTCAGCTCTCCAGGTCGTCAGCAATTTGGTTTGTTTGGTGAAATCTATTCTTTCTTCACTGGACAGACTCCTTATTCGCAATTATCGCAAGAATTGCTACGGGCACTTACATATCTCGCATTCATTACTGGAGCGTCTACGCTCTTCTCAATCTTCTGGGTCAGCACATCCGGAATGGACTCTGCTTCAGTTGCAAAACAGATTGAAGGAATAGGAATGAACATTCCAGGATATAGAAGCGACAAAAAAAGTATGGAATTGGTTTTGAACAAATACATTCCACATCTTGCAGTTCTAGGAGGATTTTTGATAGGAGTTATTGCTGCATTTGCTGACTTCACAGGAGCAATTGGAACTGGAACAGGAATTCTTTTGACTGTTATGATTATTTACAATTATTATGAGGAATTGAGCAATCAGCCTCTTGACGAAGCGCATCCAATAGTCAAAAAGATTTTAGGTGAGTAAAATGTTTGAAAATGTATTTGGCCCTTTGAACACTGCTTTTGCTGTAGTTTTTTCTCCGCTCAATATTTTTCCGCCAATAATTTCTCTCATGCTTCTCTCAACATTTCTTACAATTCTTATACTTTTTATTACAAAATTTTTTGTAAACACAAAAGTGCTGAGAGAAATTAAAGATGAGATGGAAAAGATTCGCGAGCAGCTGACACTAGCGCAAAAAAATGGAGACAAACAACTGCAAAACGAATTCTTATCAAAAATGATGCAAACAAATAGCAAATACATGCAACACAGCTTCAAAGCAGTGATTATTTCGATAATAGTTCTTTCTTTATTTCTTCCTTATTTGAAATACAAGTATGAAGGAATTGTTATTGCACAACTTCCTTTGAATGTTCCGTTTATTGGAACTACTCTAGGCTGGCTGGGATGGTATATCTTAGTCTCATTCATGATTGGTTGGGTAATAAGAAAAATTTCGGGGATGGATTATGCCTGAAAAGAAAAGAAGTGCGAAACACAAATGCGCTAGATGCGGAAGAGAAATTCACGGAACAAAAAGATTTCTTGAAGGAAAAATGAGAAAGATTTCCAAAACCGAAAAAAGACCACAAAGAATTTTCGGCGGATACTATTGTGCGAACTGCGTGAGAGAGATTCTTAGAGAAAAAGCAAGAAAGATTTAAAGGTTTCAATTAATACAGTTACTATGAAAGCGCTAACTTTGGATGAAATACGATTAGAGGACTGCGTCGGTCACATTCAAGGCAAGCATATTGATGAAAAAATTGAAGGACTAGTCAAAGCAATAAATTATTTTGGCATAAGAACAATTTGGTCATGTCAAGGAAGTTTCGAGAAATATCATTTTCCCTTTCCTTGGGTCCAAGTATGGTTATATCCAAATATAGATAGCTATCAAGCAGCTCTTTCGGAATTACTGAATCAAAATCCTAAATACGATTTTCTTAGAAAAAGAAGAGACTCGAAATTAAATTATCTTAGAAAAAGCTTGGGTCTTGTGCAGACAATTCGCGAATACAATTCAAATAATGGCATTATGTGGAAGTTTGAATGCGATGATGCTATTTATTTACAGCCTGAATTTCCTGCTAAAAACGAAGAGGAACTAGACCGTTTGCAAGATGATGCGCAAAAAGTGGCTGATTTTATTTTCTTAAAAGCAAATCATGAATAAAGGGTAAGAAAGATTTAAGATTTCTTTTTAATTATTCTAATTAGTAATTATGTCACATATTTTGATTTTTGGAGATAGTATAGCTCAAGGATATTGGGATGAAGAAGGTGGATGGATAGCTAGACTAAGGAAATTCATTGATGAAAGAAGTATACATAGCAAAAATTACGATTGCCTAATTTTCAATCTAGGTGTCTCGGGGGATACAACTGAAGATTTACTGCAACGTTTTGAATTTGAAACTGAGCAACGATCCAAAGAGAATGGGAAAACGATATTTATTTTTGCCATAGGAGGAAATGATTCTCAATTTTACAATGATAAAAAAAGTTTGCATGTGGCTCCAGAGAAATTTTCAGCAAATATTCAAAAACTCATTAAACTCGCTAGAAGGTTTTCGCAAAAAATTATTTTTATCGGGCCAACCCCAGTTGATGAACCTTTAGTTGATCCGATACCTTGGGCGAAGGAAAAGTCTTACAAAAACATTTACATTAAAAAATATAATGAAATTATTAAAAATGTTTCTAAGAAAGAAAAAAGTTCTTTCATTGAATTGTTTGAAAATTGGATAAAAATTGATTATAAGAAACTGCTTGAAGATGGTGCTCATCCAAATTCGGAAGGGCATGAAAAAATTTTCGAAACTGTAAAAGATTTTTTGATTAAAAATGAATTGATTTAAGATTTAACTTAGATTTTTTAAAAACTCATCAATAATTTGTTTTGCTTCTTCAATATTTTCATAATTTTTAACATTAATATCAGGAGAACCGGCGATTATAGCTGAGAGACTCTTATCTTGCTCAGGCCTAAAGAGACAAAGAACTGGTTTTTTCATCTCGACTGCTTTAGCTATGTTGAAACCAACACCCAAACTAGGAGTTGAAACTTCTGCAACAACTATATCAGAAGAATTCAACAACTCCAAATCTCTTTTATGAATAAAGCGACTGTTCATATCGTTATCGACTTCAAATCCTCTTTGATCGCTTACAACTTGCCTTGTGAGCACTTCACCAAAATTTTTCAAATGTTCAAATATTTCAGTGTAAGTCTCCAAATCTGTCCTTCCGCCTCGCATTGAACCAGCAAAATAAATTTTTGTAACCAATCCACTAATCAATTCCTGCCAATGTTCTTTGTAAAAATTGAATTTCTGGTCAAATTCCTCTCTTGAAGTCAAAGAAATATTTAATGACTGCAATTTTTCTTTCAACATTTCCAGAGTTTTTTCCTTTTCATTTTCCTCGCAAATCTTTTCAAATTCTATTATGTAACCGTATCCTTTGGTGGAATCAACAGAAACATCAATTCCTTGCCACTTGAAATCGTGTCTTTTTCTAAACCATTTTATCTGAACATTATAGCCCAGAGCCAGGAAAACTTTTTCCAGTCTTTCAAAATCACTTCTGTCAAACCTAATTTCAGTTTCTTCTCTATGCTCATCGTGAATTTTTCCACTCTTCATCCAAATTTTCGAAAAGAAATTGTTTTTTTGTATTCTCAAATCAAAAGGCGCATCAAAATAGTAAGTTTCTTGATCATCTTCTTTAACAAATTCTCCTTCTTTTTTGAAAAATTCTATTAGTTCGTCGTATTTTTCTTTAGAAATAAAACTTCTGATTTCAACTTCAATAGTCATTACTTAGTTATAAGACGATTAATTTAAAATAGTTGAACAGGAGTTTTTGGATTAAGATAATCTTTTATATCTTCTCCATACAGAGCATCCCCACCATACAAAATGCAAGTCTCATACCCAGCCCGCATGATATTATCAGCGCAGTGAACACCATTCAACCAATACTTCCCGTTCTCTACATACAAGCATGGCTGTTTTGTTTTCAATGGATCCCTCAAACTGCGTCGCAGCGTGCCTGTTCTGGCATCGTCAGGATTCTTATCTCCAATCAGTCGCTTCAATTCAGCCTGAGCATCTGAAGTGGGATTTTCATAGGAAAGGAACAAGACAATACTGTCACCGCTTGTCATATGTTCAAAATATTTGTCAGGCTTCCACTCTGGATCCTGCACGACATCATAGAAAGACGCAAGTTTTTCTTTGGGGAAAACCAATTGATGTCTCCTAACAACTGCAAAATGATTTTCGTACAAATAATTCGTAATGGTGTCCGCAAACTGCACGGCTTCAGGCTTTATGATAAGCACTGCGAATTGCGAACCTAATGATGGATAACATTCGTTCATATCTTAAGAGAAGAAGTTAATTTATTTAAACCCATTGTAAGCTCATTGCTTGCTTGGTGGAACATAATTTTTTCTAACAGCTTCTAAAGAAAGCATAACGTCACAGACAAGACCCGTTTCATCATTAGGCGTAACATGAAGTAGATTTCTTCGTACTTCATTACTAGTCATTTCTCCTGTCAGAACTTTTTCAGGAACTCTGAACATAGAATCAGTTAAATAAATTGTTGTTTTCGGCTCAGACGCTCTTTTATCTGTTGGAAGAATTTCAAGACTATGAAGAACTCCTACATCAATAGCATCTTCAACAACTCCTGACAACCAAACATCTTGCCTATACAAAACCATATCTCCTCGGTTTGCTTTTTCTGTGAGTAATCTTGAAAATGTTCGATCATATGCTGGAATCATTATTTATTCTCCAACTAATCTAAGGAAATTAATTATTTAAGATTTAATATTACTCCTTATATAATTCTAAAGTTCTATCGAAACTGAAGTTTTCAAATTCTTCTACTATCTCCTTTACAACACTATGAAATTGCCTACGTAAAATTTTCTTTTTATCTCGAATCATCCAAAGAGGCATTGTATAAACATTGCCCAATCGTTTTGATTTCCTAGGTTTATACATAAAACCATTTCTTACAAGATGATTTACTGCCAGCATACCATTTGATGGAAATATTGTTCTTACATCATTTTCGCAAATTCTTTTCCATCATTGTAACAAAGGGAAATCAAATCTCCAACAGAAATATTTTTATTGTCATTAATTCTCCACGTAATATCCTTTTTTCCACTCAAAATTAAGTAAGATAATGGTTCAGAAAATTTTAGTTGTTTCATAAAGTTAGTTAGTATTATTGTTTTTATACTTTTCATTTGGTTATTCTGTTATGAGCCATCGCATGAAAGAGTATGAGGGAATAAGAAAGAGAATAATAGAGAAAAATATTGATCCTCTAATTTTGTATATTTTGAATTTAACTCCTCCAAGAACAACCACCTATTCAATTAGATCAATTCTGCAAGAAAAATTCAAATACAGTACTGATTATCCTACAGTAAAATATCGTATGAATCATCTTGTTGAAGATGGTTTTGTTGAAAGGGATCAAACCCCTATTCCAAGAGAAGGTTATTCGCATCAAATTACAGAAAGGGGAAGAGAATTTTTGCAATTTTATGCACATATGCTTCAGACGTTGACAGTTCCTGATGTGTTAGCTGAGATTCCCGTAGCAAGGACGATTGCCAAGATTTCTACTGTAAGGAGAGCCCCAAAAGTTTCTCCAATAATAAGACCTGCAGTCCCTTCTGAATCTGAATGGTGGGAACGAATACCTTGGACGAAGAATAGAACACATAGAGATGCTTTTTCTCTTTTACCTGAGGATATCAAAGAAAAAATTCGTCAAGCTAGTTTAATCTGACTACTTATTTGAATGTTCATCGTCTTCACGGCTTAATAGTTCATCTTCCCTTATCATCTCTACTTGGAATTTATCAAGAGTTGTTCCTTCCAACATCCAATCGCGAGGCATCAAGCCAGCCTTGAAGCAAAGATTAGTCAAAAACTCTCTCTTATCAGGCAATTGCTCCCATACTTGCGGAAGGAATAATCCGCAATTCGCACCTCTTTTAATTATCAATCCGTCTTTGTGTGGTTCTATTTTATCCAAAAGTTTTTCTTTTTTTGCTTTGATTCGCTTTGGTTCGCTAAGAATGGATATTTCAATAACTAAATTTTTTAATTCAGTTTCTTCTAATGGCGGAAATCTTGGATCTTGGCAAGCCCCGACAGCAGCTTCTCTTAAATTATTTATTACAATGCCTTTTGGAAATGGCAAACCTATGCACCCTCGCAAGTTTTCTTTTCCTTTTTCTTTTTTGAAAAGCGTGACAAAAACTCCTCTTTTTGCATCCAATTCTTCTGGATAATTTTTTGGGATTTCCAAAGTAATTTTTTTCTTTACAAAATTTTCAATAACCTTTCTCGCAAATTCTACAATAAATCTTTTAGTCTTAGTTTCCATAACAATAATTAGGAATCTAAAAATTAAGTTTGGCATTTATGTACGAACGAGAACCGGCTGTAGCAGGGCAATTTTACGAACACTCTGCAGTTTCTTTAAAAAAAGAAATAGAAAATTGTTTTTTGAAAAAAGGATTTGGGCCTGAACAGTTGCCTAAAGTTAAAGCAAAAGGCGAAAGAAAAATTATTGGAATACTTGTTCCTCACGCTGGATATATGTATTCTGGGCCGATAGCCGCGAATAGTTATTTTAATTTAGCTTTGGATGGCAAGCCTGAAGACTTCATAATCATTGGCCCAAATCACACTGGAATGGGAACATCTATCTCTATTATGGACGAATGCGAATGGAAAACTCCTTTAGGCAAAGTAAAAATAAATTCTGAAATTGCAAGAAAAATTTTAGAAAAAGGTACTATAACAAAAAAAGATTTGACTGCACATATTCAAGAACATTCAGTAGAAGTTCAGTTGCCTTTTCTGCAGTACGTTTACAAAAATTTTCAATTTGTTCCAGTTTGCATGCTTGACCAAACTTATGAAGCTTGTTTAGATTTAGGAAATTCTATTGCTGAAGTTATTTCAAACAAAAATGCAGTAATAATTGCAAGCAGTGATTTCACGCATTTTGAAAGAAATGAAACTGCTCACAAGCAAGACAAAAAAGCTCTTGAAGCAATAAAAAAACTAGATGCTAAAAAATTTCTGGAAGTAGTTGAATATGAAAATATGTCTGTGTGCGGATACGGACCGATAGCTGCTATGCTTATTGCTGCAAAAAAACTAAATGCAAAATCGTGCGAAGTTTTGAAATATGCAACTTCAGGAGATATTACTGGTGATGAAAGCAGGGTTGTGGGCTATGCTGCTGCGAAAGTGATAAAATGAAAGAAGCAAAATTGTACAAAAAAATTGATAGCAAAATAATGTGCACGGCATGCGCTAGAAATTGCAAACTTTCTGAAAAACAAATAGGAATTTGCGGCACAAGACAAAATATTGATGGAAAACTTTTCTCACTAGTTTATGGTAAAGTTGCTAGTTCGCATGTCGATCCAGTCGAGAAAAAACCTATTTTTCATTTCTTTCCAGGCTCAAAGATTTTTTCTTTCGGAACTACTGGTTGCAATTTTTCTTGCGCATACTGTTGCAATCCTGACTTGTCGCAAACAAAAAAAGTTGTAGGGGAGAATGTTAAGCCAGAACAAATTGTAAAACTGGCAAAAAAATATGAGTGCGAAGGAATTGCATATACATACAACGAGCCTACGATTTTTATTGAGTTCGCGCATGACACAGGAATTATTGCAAGAAAAGAAGGTTTGAAAAATGTTTTTGTTTCTAATGGTTACGCTACACCAGATGCTGTAAAGCTTATGAATGATTTTCTTGATTCAATTACAGTTGATTTCAAAGGAAATGCTGAAAAGAATTTTGTAAAAAAATATATTGGAATTCCTGATGCGGAACCAATTTTCCAAACTTTGCTTGAAATCAAAAACAAAACGAAAATTCACATTGAAATTACTGATTTAATAGTTCCGAAAATTGGAGATGATTTGAGAGAAGCAGAAAAAGTTTGCAAATGGATTTTTGAAAATCTTGGAGAAGAAACACCAGTTCAATTCATAAGATTTTTCCCTAGCTACAAATTGCTTGATTCTCCAGAAACTCCGGTCAAAACTTTGGAAAAGCATTATGAAATCGCAAAAAAAGTAGGATTGAAATATGTTTATCTAGGAAATGTTCCTGGTCATAAATTTGAGCATACACATTGCCCTGAATGCAATAAAGCAGTGATAAAAAGGTTTGGTTTTAATATTACTGCTTGGAATTTGGATGAAAAAAATAATTGCAAGTTCTGCGGAAACCCTATTCCAATTGTTGGAAATTTGAGCAAAAGCGTTGATGGAGATAGATTTTTCTCAGTTTGAGTTTTATTTTAATTTTTTCAACAACTTGGTGATTTCTGGATGCAAAGATGTTGTGAAAAATTTTCTCGCTTCTGATGGTTTTATCCATTTTATTTCAGTAAACTTCTCTCCAGCTTTTTCTTTTCCAACATTAACCGGCTCTGCTAAATAATAAAGCAGCAAAAATCTGCTGTTTTCTTCAGGAATTCTTGCAAGAACAAGTTTTTTTATTTCTATTCGAAGATTTGTCTTCTTTTTTACTTCTAATTTCAGAGAATCCTCTAAGGATTTAGAATATGTTGGTCTTCCTCCAGGAAAACGCCAAACAAGTGTTTTTACATATGGATCTTTTTCAAATCGTCCAATCAATATTTTTTTAGTTTTTGGATTATAGACAATTGCTAAACAATTAACTAAAAAAACTCCTCTATCAAATTCATTCCAATTTAATTTTTTCATAATATCAATTAAGTCTCATAAGTTTAAGATTTATTACCTTTTAAGTGAAATAAAAAATAGTGATTTTATGGTTTCAATGGAAATAGGAAGAGTATGCATGAAAATAGCTGGAAGAGAAGCTGGAAAATATTGTGTAGTTGTAAAGAAAATGAATGAAGCTTTTGTTGAAGTTACTGGACCAAAAATTCTTACTGGAGTAAAAAGAAGAAGAGCAAATATTGAACATTTGGAACCATTAGAATATATTTTGGGAATCAATGATGGTGCAAGCGACGAAGATGTTATTTCTGCTTTAGAAAGTCAAAATTTGATGACAAAACTAGGGTTGAAAAAGCCTTCAGCAGCTGCAATGAAAGCTGAAAAAATAAAACCAGAAAAAGAAGAGAAACCAGAGAAAAAAGAAGTTAAGGAAAAGAAAGAAGAAAAACCAAAGAAAGAAGACAAAGAGAAAAAAGAAAAGAAGAAATAAGTTCTGAAAGAAATATCTCACATGGAATGGCTAATAAAATCTGAAGATGAGTCTGATTTTGGAAAAAATCCTAATGAAAGAACAATAGAAGAATTAATAAAAACTGCAGTAATCGTTGTCGACAAACATTCCGGTCCAACTTCCCATCAAGTGACAGATTGGGTGAAAAATATTTTTTCTGTAAGCAAGGCGGGGCATGCTGGGACACTCGATCCTGCTGTCACTGGTGTTCTTCCTGTTGCGCTGGAAAATTCTGCAAAAACGATGCCGCTGCTTATGGGATTGAATAAAGAATATGTCGGAGTCATGCGTTTGCACAAAGATGTTGATGAAAATGTTTTGCGAAACGAAATTGCGAATTTTATTGGAAAAATAAAACAGATGCCTCCAGTAAGGTCAGCAGTCGCAAGAAGAGAAAGGGAAAGAGAAATTTACTTTTTTGATGTTTTGGAACTAGATGGAAGGAATGCTTTGTTCAAAAGCGGAGTTCAAGCTGGAACTTACATAAGAAAGCTGATTCATGACATCGGAAAAAATATTGGTGGAGCTAATATGACTGAACTGAGAAGAACTAAAGTTGGAAATTTTTCTGAGGAAAAATCTTTTTCACTTGTAAAAATAAAAGATGCGTATGAATTCTGGAAGGAAGGAAATGAAAAAATTTTGAGAGAGATGCTGATTCCTGTTGATTTTGCTGTTGCTGAAAATGTAAAAAAGATTTTTGTTAAAGATTCTGCAATTCCAAACATTCTTAATGGTTCGCCAATTTATCCCAACGGAATTACAAGAATCCAGAAAGAAATTTTGGCTGGAGAGACTATTGCAATCTATTCGAACAAAGAAGAGCTTGTTGCCATTGGAATAACGAAAATGGATTCTGATAAAATGCTCGCAGCAAAAAAAGGATTTGCTGTTAGAACTGACAGAGTGATAATGCAGAAAGCTTATTAAGTTAAAATCGAGAAAAATTATAGTGATTCAATGAAAATCAGTGAGATAAAACGTGGCGCGAGTACTATCAGCATTCAAGCCAAAGTAATAGATATTTCTGATTCACGCGATGTTCAGACTAAGTATGGGAAAAGATCTGTTGCAGATGCTACTCTTGAAGATGATTCAGGCCAAATCAGTCTTACTTTATGGGAAGAAAAAATCAGCTCAATAAAAGTTGGGGATATTGTAACGATTGCAGGAGCATATGTAACAGAATTTAGAGACAAACTTCAATTAAACATTCCGCGAACAGGAAAAATAGAAATCTTAAAAGAATAAAAATCAGGAAAAATAATTTCAATTATGAAAAAAATTTTCTTCTTTATAGTTTTCTTTTTATTTTTTGCACAAATTGCTTTCGCCACAGATATTTTTACATCTGATTCAAGTGGTAATTCAAAAAATAGTTTTTATGCAAATGAAACTGTCTATCTTGCACCAAGCACAACAAACATAACAACCAACAGAACTTCTGTTAGAATTTACATAATGCAAGACTCGACTAGCTGGAATAATCAGACTAATCTAACAGATGCAAGCGGCGGGTTCAAAGGAATCACGACAAATGATACCGGCTACATCAACACAACAAGCATAATATGGCCTCCAACAACGACTGCTGGAAACTATGATGTTATTATTGATGTAAATAGTAACGGTGTTTATGACCAAGGAATTGATTTTATTGACAGCACTTCTGCTATTGGCTTTCAGATTTTTCCTGTCCCAGCCCCTTCACTAACAGTTGCAGCAGGTGAAAACAATACTGTAAATCACACATACTCATTTCTTCCAAACAATACTGACAATGTTATGTTGCAGATAAAAATTACTGCCGGAATTTATGAAAATGTGAAAATTAATTCTTTAAGTCTTGTTGCTACTGGGACTGGCGATGATTCAAAAGGAATTTCTATTGTAAAATTTATTTTAGATGCAGACAATGATGGACTTTATGATCAGGGGGAACAGCTTTTTGCTTTTGACAAATATTTGCATGATGATGGGGTGGTACAACTTACAATTTCAAATGGATATTTTCTAACAGCAAATACTACAGTCTACTTCCTAGTTATTTATACAATGTCAAACAATACCTCAAACAATCAGACCTATAATTTTCAAGTCGCTTCTGTGTCAGCAGTAGGGGCAATTACAGGAGCCACAACAAAAATAAACGGACTTCCAATTTATTCTGTTACCAAAACAATTTCCACAGCTTCTGCCACAACGACTACCACAAGCACAACTACAACTCAGATTTCTTCTATCACTAATGCGACTTTTACAACAACTACTACAAATGAAATTCCATCAAATTACATGTGGGTTTACATTGCAGCAACAATTTCCGTAACAGTTATTTTCTTATTCGTTATTCTTTATCTCAGAGCTTCTCGCCCTACCAAATACGAATATAAACCTCAGCAGTGAATAAAATAATTGCCGAGAGACAGCAAGACTCAAAGTCTGATTCAAAGATGAAGAATTTACTGCCGAGGTCGCATAACCTGGTAGTGCACCAGCCTTGAGTCTTTTCAATGATAACATGGCTTGACTCTGATTTATGATGAGTCGGAGGTGAATTGAGAAAGATAGTAAGCTGGCGAGCGAAAGCTCATCTGGGTTCAAAAAAGAGGAAACTCTTGGAAAATCCCAGCCTCGGCGCTGATACCTTGAGGTATCCTAATAATATCTGAAGATATTCTTTAAGAATGGAAACAAAATATAAATTAATGAGTTGGAAAGAATTTTTGAAACCTACCAAACCAAAACTAATATTTATGCTAGTTCTTATTACAATTTCTGTTGTCTCTACAGTCTTATTTTATTGTTGGCCATATAGCTTACTATTGTCAAATGCCGAGCAAGCTCTATGTACTTTCAAATATTCAATTTGGAATTATTCGAATCCTGAATTTTCGGTTGTTGGCAAAATTATTGGTATAATAACCGATTATGCACAATCTGAATTGACTTTTACATATAGTCCAAATGTTACTTTGACAATAAGTGTTATTTTATTAATAGTAAATATTGGTTTGAGTTTTTTCATCTATTTTTATCTTTTACCTTGCTTCATAATTTGGATTTATAATAAAATCAAGCAGAAAAAATAATTTTAATCAGTTGGAGTTCTACAATATCTTAACATTTATCAAAATATTCTCGAAAAAATTATCCATTCTGGTTTAAACTTTTAAATAAATTTTCAAAAAACTGGTTGAAATTTTCACTTACAATATTTGAAAAGGCATTTTGAATTGATGAAAAAAATGTGTTCAGAAAAGAGCTTGTTCGTTGAACAGAGCAAGTCCAAGAGGATTGAGTATTTTGTGTGCATTTAATATTACCAATAGAAGGTATACATACCCATGAGTTCTCATTTTCTTTATAGCAAGTCATACCTTTAATAATATCTAGTTGTTGAAAGTCTGAAGAAAATGGGTAAATACTACCGACAACTTTGTACGATCCAATATTCAGTTTTACATCGTTTGGCTTTCCAGTGCAAATTGGTTCACCAGGTGGAACTTGATCAGGAGGTAAGCAATAAACCACTCCAATTTGTCCTTGACAACAAAATATTTTAATTGATCCTGAAGTATATTCTTTAAGATCACAATCGCCTAGAGTTTTGTCAGTTTGATATTTGTTTGGTTCAATTTCTTTTAAAGTCTCAATCCTTCCAATAGTTCTATCACATCCTTCCATACCATAAATAGCAAAATTAATTTTTTCATCAGGTGACATAACATTTTTTTCCAGCTCCAATTGAGGTTTGCCATAGAAACTGTCCGGTATACAACCACAAATCTTAGAAGTTGGGTTTACAACCCCACAATAAATCATGAGTGCAGACATATGTGCAAATTCTATAACAACGAAACCATAAACCATTTGTGCAGCAATTGCAGCCTTAGTAGCTCCTTCCATTATCAAAAATCGGAGTGCTTGAGGCACTACATTAACTCCCCATTCTAAAGCAGCTGTAGTTATTATACCTTGCGCTATCATTTCTCCAATTGCAAATTTCTGAGTTACATCTGCAAACAGAGCCAAATGCCTACTGTGAATAGTTTCTCCATAATCACGTAAAATATCAGAAAATACTGCTATGGTAATTGAGATTGTAAAAATTTTATTGCCATATTTATTTACCGCAACAGCCATCGGATCAATAACTTCAGATTTACCTCCAAGAGCTTCTGCTATAATCTTGCTTGTCCTCGTCTTCATGATTTTCTCCGTGGGTTCATTCTTGTCAATAAACCTTTTAGCGGCATCCTCCACCACACTCATCTCTTTTGCAGGTATTGGGGAGTATCCTGATACTTGGTTTATTTTATTGACTGTGGTTCCTTCTACATCTAACAAGAACTCATAATATGCAATCTTCAACTTAGGACTATTTTTTACGATTTCTACTCGAGCTTGGGCTGTATCTTTAATTCCTAAATCAATAATTTTTTTCGTATAATCTAAAGTCTCATAAAAAAGACTGGATTCGGTTGGATTTACTGATTTTTCAACTAACACCTTATCAAGATATGCTTTAATATCTCTAAAATAATCTGGATTAATTTCACTTTTGGTAAGTTGATTTTCTATAGTCGTTTTTATATTCCAAACGAATTCCAATGCTGTCATTTGCTCTGCAATCTTTAATTGCTGCACTCTGATTGATTCAAAACCTCCAGGAGTCGAACCTCCAACTTTAATTACTGCCTTTTCAATTATTCCCATCTTTTCAGGCAGTGTTATTCCCCACGTCTTTTTAGCATATTCTGGAACTTCTTCTAGAGGATAACGTGAAAAACTCCTTTCTTGCCCATACTTATCTCTAACTGTTGGCCATTTAATAAACCACCCTTTATCATCCAACCCAAACTTATCTTGAAATATTTTTCGTATTTGCATTACTGTATTCGTATCAAAACGGTAGTATGAATATGCTTGTGTTTCTTCACTAACTGCTCCTACATAAAAGTCTGGAGGCGTTGGAACCCTAATTCTACCTCCATATTTTAGATTATAATTTTCGTATACTAAATTAATTTGATTTTCCCCTGCTAAGACATCCATTAAAGATAACAATCCTGATTTGGGTTGGCTGTGTGTTAAACCAACAAATCTAAGGTCTTGCTCATTCAACATTTTAGACGAGTAATAACGTAAAATTTCAGCTGTTATTCCTTGACGGAGCGGTTGTGGGTTATAACCTGGATCCTTACTAACGTCCAACATTAATTTAACCTTTCCTGTGCTATCTACAAATAGCATACCATATCCTTCGTAACCCGATGGAAAGTTTTTATGAAACAATTCTATTGCCTGTGTTGCAGAATATTTTCCATTTCCAATAGGCAATATATTGCGGTATGCATCTACTTCTGCAATATTAACATAATTATCAAAAACTAGCGGCAAACTCACTTGCCTGAATTGCGCAGCTAAAACAGCTAAAAATGAATAGACCAAGTCTCTATAGCTGTCGAAATCATCATTTGCTAAATCAGAAGCGGTAGAATAGGAAACAAGTATCATTCCCAATAGATCCTCTGCATTATCTGCATAGTAATATTCAACACCTTGATTTTCTACGGTAAGTTTCAGGCCTGGACCAATATAGCATTGCGTATTTGGCATATCACAATTTTGCCCAAAATTTACACAACCTGACGAACAATGCGACATGCCTTGAGGAGAATCTTTACAATAGCATGAAGATTGACTTGGACTACCTTTTATTACAAAAGAGCCTGAACTTTTTACAATTATTTTATTGCCGCTTTTCATAACATTAGTGCCGTCACTGCCTTCCACAGACCAATTTTGTACACCTTCTATATTTAGTTCAATATTTCTAGTAAAATCATCAGGCTTGTAGACAAAAACAAAGTATTTGTTGTCACTGCCCACTTTCATTGGTGTACGCGCATACCATACTGTCGGTTTTTTTGCCACCGCATTTTGTAAAGCAGATTCACATGTTCCTTTTGAAGCTTGAGCATAGGATTGACTAGATGTTAAGGGGAAAGCAAAAGATGAAGAAAGTACTAAGCAAATGAGAAAAATGCAGTATGTTACTTTTTTTGCTTTCTCATTTTTCATATTACCACTTATTTCAATTCACATCTCCATTCCATCTCTGATATCTGTACACAAGCCATAACTTTACCTTTTGAAACACCTTTCCATGCCTTGCTGTTTATCTGCTGTTGTGTGCAAGTGATGCCTTGAGTCTTGCAGTTGAACTGGGTATTCGTTTGCGAGTTTGTGCAATCACAGAATTTTATAGTTGCTGTTTGAGTGGTGCTAGTACTTGTTGTGGTTGTAGTTGAGATTGAAGTAGTAGTTGTAGTTTCAAGACAATTGCTATCAAATAAACAATAATTACCAGATTTACCTCCACAGTTTCCATTGCAAACAAACCATGAACATTTGCATTCTGGAATTGTAGATGTCGTACTTGTAGGCATAGATGTTGAAGTGGATGCTAGACTGTTAGCACATCTGTTGTTAGGATTGCAATAATTTGAACAGCATTGACTGTTCCAATCACACCAGTTACCATTGGCTCTACATGCAGCCGTTGTGGTTGTAGTTGTTGTGCTTGTTGTTGTGGTTGTACTGGTTGTTGTTGGAATTGTAGTAGAAGTTGTGCTAGTAGATGTAGTGGTTGTTGGCTTAATTGTAGTAGTTGTGGTTGTAGATGAAGTAGTTGTAGTAGCAGAAGAAGTGGTCGAAGTTGTAATTTTTTGGCAAGGCCAATTCGGTTTTATTGAAACACTAGTGCATATTTCATCAAAGGCACAATAACGAGAATCTCCGTCAGTGCAGCTGAAATGATTGTTTGGTGCTCTCTGGCCTGGATTGTCACAAGCGCATGTTACCACGCCAGTTTCAGGAACGCAGCAGAAATTGCAGTCATATGCTTGTACATTTTTTCCATTTATACATGATGTTGACTGGCAAACGGCATTTGGACCACCGCCTTGACCACAAGAAGGGAGACATTGGCCATTCTTTATGCCCCAATTTGGAGAGGGTTTATCTGGTGGACAAACAGACACTGTCGGACTAGTCTGTCCAGAAACAACATAACTATCGCAGGTTGGATTTTTATTTTCACTACAAGAAACAAGGAGGGACGAACTAATCCAACAACCAGCTTGATAGTTTCCACCCAATGAAGGAGAATTGCACATGAACTTCATATAATAATTCGGATTGATAATTGTTCCATCATTTCCCAATTCTATATAAGTACACCCTGAATCAACACCATATTCGCATTTGTTGGTAGCTTTGATACAATTACTCAATATTGCACAATCAAATGGTATATAGCATTTAAGTTCAAATTGTTGGTTTGAATTAACATTTTTAGGGTTAATGACAACAAAGTTGATATTTGAACAAGCGGCATAAACAATACTTGACAAGAATAAAATTGAAAATAAAAAAACTAATAAAAAATTAATTATTCTCATATATATATAAAATAGTTTTTTTACTAATATATTTTTTAGTAATGTTTGAAATATTCATTTCCGCATTTAACTAGGGCGTTTAAATTGCATTCGACTTTTCTCAGGGATTTGAATACAGTTTAAACACCCACCTCCCACACTATGTTTCGACTACAGTTCAGAAGAATTTGAGCCGACAGAAACTGATACGATATATAAAATCCCAGCCTCGGTGCTTATACCTTGAAATTTCATTTATTGTTTAACCGAACTTTCTACCTACCTTTTTAAACCGAAAAAACAAATTTCTCTTTAGGTGTAATCAAATGTTGAAAATGGATTCAGCAACTTGGGCTATTGCCGTTGCCTTCATAGTAGTAGGACTCCTAACACAATACCAACCATTTTGGGGTGGCTGGAATTGGGTTATAGCAGGAGTCGTTGCTTTCTTAGTAGCATGGGTCGGCATGGCTGGTAAGAAAAAGTAAGTTTTTTTGATTTTTACTTTTTCACAACAAAGACTATTTCTTTTATTTTTATTTATTTTTTGGTTTCAAATTTTCCTAATATAAAAATAAAAAGATTGAATTCAATTTAATAATTAGGTGAAATAATGAGACAATGCAATGTATTTCCATTGACAGTTGCTGTTGTATTGATTGTATTTGGTCTTCTAGCAATAGCTGGATGGCCAGTAACCAATCCACTCGCATGGATAACAACAGGGGCAGTTGTCTTTGTATTTGCATTATGGTATGAAAAATATTACAAATAAAATAATTTTAGAATAAAAAAAGAAAGAACTAATTCTTAGTAAAGGAAAGAATAATTTAGGCGCCAGTAGTCTAGCCTGGTAGGACACAAAAATTTTGTGGAGGCTTCCCAAGCTTGATGCCCGGGTTCAAAAGGTTCACCCTGAAATTCCCGGCTGGCGCATTATAAGTTCGAATCCCGCCTGGTGCACTAAAACTTAGAGCAAAAAATAAAATTTTCAAGAAAACTTAAATCTATAATAAGTTTCTTTTTAAGTGATGAGTCAAGAGACTTTACGGAAATTAGAAAGATATAGACTTTTTGAACAGGCAGCAGAATCTGATTTGCTAAGAAAAAAGCATTATGTTGAGCCAATGTATTACAGACTCCAACATCTTAAAAGAACTGCAGAACCGCAAACAGAATATGAGTTCGAATTTCATGTAATTTACGACAACAGAACAGAAAGAAAAGAGCCGCACAAAAAAGAACACAGCCAACCTCTTTTTGAATACATAGAATACACATTGCAACAATTTTACGGATGCAAAGTTGAACGAACTCATCCAATACAAACAGATGGATACATTGAGCCTGAAGTTTTAGATGTCACTGTAACTATTTCTTTGAAAGGAAGTGAAACAAAAAAACTAGATGATGTTTTCCGAGTTGTTACATCTTCAATTCATTATCATCATTCAGATCAGCCTGTAATGATTTGGAGAAACAAAAAAACAGGTTTATATGATTTAGTTTTTGCAGGAAGTGGAAAATACTATCGATGGGTTGTTGGCGAAAAACCGAAAGAGACTCTGCCGATAGAAAAACTGCCGATAGAAAAAATCCCGTTCAGCAGTAGGACAACTTTGAAAAATGCTGAAGATATGGACCTGATAAAAAAACTTGTCGGAGAATATTTTCACGCCACAGCTGCAGAAGTAGTTTTAAGAAAAGATTTTGGAGGAGCACTTGTTGCTTATGAGAAAATTACTCCAGAAGGAAAAGAATCCCATCAGGCTTGGAGAATGACTTATTCTGATGATGAAATACTCAGAGAATATTTCGGAGAAATAGATTCATCGCAAGAAATGAGGGAAAGTCTTGACAGACTTATTGAGAGACACAATGCTTTTTCTTTTTATCCTGCTGTCAAAAGGTTTGGAGTGAGGCACAAGCTCGTGAGAGAATATGACAGGCCTCCATTGATGCCGATGAATTTGGCAGCGGAAATTTCAGATATTATTCACAAAACCACAAACGATCTTGGCATTCCTTCTCTCTACGCCTTCAGCGGAAGCAACAGCGCTCGCGACCAGACATTCATTGATGTTGAGGATTTGATGCAGAATGCAGACAGAATTGCCGCCAAATACCCAGTGATCGGAGCAGTATCTTCAGAAAAGATTTCTTCAACAGTTGACCTGTACAACCGAATAATAAGGGCTCTTGAGTTGTGCGTTGACATGGAGATTGCAGAAGAATTGCATTTGCGAAACAAACTCTGGATGCCAATGCGAACAGTATGGCAAAAAAACGTTGCGAACGAGTGGGAGGCAATTGCTTTGAAAGCTCCAACAGTGACATTTTCAAGAAATTCGAGAACAAGACCGTTCAGTCTTCTTGACGATACTGCTTCAACATGCTCAATTGGAATTGGAAGTGTTAAGGCTTACTTGCCATTAACAGACGAAAAAAGAAAAACAATTTACAATTTAACAAATGATCCACATTTTAAAAATCCTGATTTAAGATATACTCTACTTGCTTGCGTTCCTATCGAATCAACTCCTTGTTCAGAAGAAGAAAAATGGGCAATGTGCAACATGTATTCAGCAGCAGAAAGATTGAATGCGCCTGGAAAGACTCTTGCTCAAATGGATAAGAAAATAACTTCAGAAGTCGTTGAAACCGTTTTTGCAAGAACTATTGGTGATTGGAAACAAAGGGAAAGAATAATAGATTTTAAAAGATCTCGAGGGCAGAAAGAATTAGAGTATCTCAATAGATACTATAGTTAAAGAACTAAATCTAAAAGGCAAAAATTCTAAACCTTTTTAAATATTAAAATGAAGAAATACAACATTAGTTTTGCTAAAGGTGTCGGGAAAATGAAAAGAACAGGTCCAACTAATCCATATTTGAAAAGTTTAGTCGAAGAACTAAGGAAAAAATCTTTCGAATCAAAGGCTCCTATTTGGAGAGATGTTGCCGAAAAACTATCAAGATCAAGAAGAAGAAAAGTAGCTGTAAATATTTTTGAAATTGAAAAAAACACAGAAAAAAATGATTTTGTAGTTGTTCCTGGAGTTGTTCTTTCTGTTGGGGAATTGAGCAAGCCAGTTCATATTGCTGCTTGGAAGTTTTCCGCTTCTGCTGAAGAAAAAATAAAAAAAGCAAAAGGAAAAATGATGACTATTGAAGAACTTGTAAAAGAAAAACCTAAAGGAACTGGAGTAAAAATTTTGGTGTGAATTATGAAAATGTATGATGCAGAAAATCAAATTCTCGGAAGAATTTCTTCAGTGATAGCAAAAGAACTTTTGAAAGGAGAAAAAATAGTTGTTGTAAACGCAGGAAAAGCTGTTTTATCGGCAAGAAGGGAATACCTTTTTGAAAAATACAAGCACAAGTATGAAAGAGGAGATCCGATTCACGGACCATTTTTCCCAAAACAGCCTGAAAATATTTTCCGCAGAACAGTGAGAGGAATGATTCCTTGGGATAAAGAAAGAGGAAGAGTGGCTTACAGAAATTTGAAAGTTTTTGCTGAAATTCCTGAAGAGTTTGTTGGCAAAAAATTTGAAAAAGTTAAAAATGCAGATGCACAAAAATTAAAAACAAAGTATATTTTGCTTGGAGAAGTTGCTCTTGCTATGGGTGCAAAGAAGAGATAGATATGGAAAAGAAAAAGAAAGAAAAAACAATAATAACAACTGGACAAAGGAAAAATGCTATTGCACGAGCAATCATCAAGGAAGGAACAGGAAAAATAAAAATCAATTCCCAACCTTTAGAACTTTGGACAAATGAATTTGCGCGAATGCGCGTGAAGGAAGTAATATTACTTGCAGGAGATATTGCAGGAAAGGCTAACATCAATGTTGAAGTAAGAAGCGGAGGAACTACAGGGCAGACAGACGCAGTTCGTATGGCTATTGCAAGAGCTTTAGTTAATTTTAGCAAAGACAAGAAATTGAAAGAAAGATATATTCAGTACGACAGAAACATGCTTGTCTACGATCCCAGAAGAAATGAACCGCATCATGCAGGAGGAGCTAGCCGCCGTGGAAGTCGTCGTCATAAACAACGAAGCAAGAGATAATATTTTTTTCTAATTTTCGATTTTGCTTCACCGACACAGAGGTCTAGATAATATTAAATATTGATGAAAACTACTAATGATAATGCCAGTACGTTATTACCTCAAACCTAATTTTCAGAAAGAATTATTAACACAATTAGTCAGTAAGACTGGTTCGCAACGTAATGCTGGAAAAACTATTGGCTTATCACAAGTGGAAGTTTTTCATTTATTGAATGGAAAAAGAAAATCGATTCTGGAAAAACCTTTTGAAAATTTATTAAAATATCAAGGAAAAACATTCAATGATGTGGAAAAATATATTCTAAAAAAGTGAGGAATCTGAATTGTACAGGAAAAAATCTTTTGATAAAATTAATTTGAGAAGGAAGCGCACATCAAATTTTGATATTGACATTAATCTTGTAATTTCGAAAAAATATTTGAATGTTCTTAAAATTCTGAAAGATTTACATTATTTTGATTTATTACAAAAATCTAAAGGTCTTATCAAGTTAATAGAAGGGCCGATTATAACAGCAGGGAAAATTAAATATACATTGAAAATTTTTTTACCGTACAAACGAAAATATTTATTAAAGAAGATTATTTTGCCTAAAAAACTAGATATTAGTAAGGAACTTTTTTATTTTTTAGGATTGTCGTTTGGGGATGGAGCTGGAAAAAATAGAGTTGGAATTATTAATACGAATGAAAATTTATTAAAATATACATTTATTTTCTTGTCTAAATTTTTTAATAAAAATGAGATTTTAGGTTCTATATTTGTAACTAATAAAAAGGAAATGAAAAAGATAAGAACATATAAGAAAAAATTGAAAGCACTAGGTATATCCACTGAAATTAACATAGTTAAAAATTTCCATGCTAGAGGAAATGTTGTCTATTCAATATATGTTAATTGTCAGCCATTCGCAAAGATTTTATATTTTATTATTTTTAACATCGACAAAATATGGGATAAAATTGATCAAAATTTAAAAAATTCATTTCTTGCTGGCTTATTTGATGCTGAAGGAAATGTAAATGCTAGAGATAAAAATCTTAGAATCAGCCAACAAGAAGAAAAAAATAAGTCAATAATAAATGAAATTTTAAAACAAGAAAATTACCATTTTCGATATGATGGAGCTAACTTTGTAATAGGAAATCGAAAAGAAACGAGAACAGATGATTTTAAAAAGTTTGAAAAACAAGTATTACCTTACTTAAAGCATGAAAATAAATACTATAAAGCGAGTTTACTAATTAAAAACTTGTAAAAAGGTGTCGAAAATTATCATACCCATTAGGTGTTTCACTTGTGGTAAGCCTATTGGTCATTTGTGGGAAGAATATCAGAAAAGGGTTGAAGCTGGGGAAGATTCTGGAAAGGTAATGACTGAACTTGGACTGAAAAGATATTGCTGCAGACAAATTTTCTTAGGGCATGTTGATTTATTGAAGGAAGTAAGTCAATTCAAACCGTGATTGTATGTGGCCAAAAGACAAATTAACAAGATTCGAAGTTGCGCGTTTGGTAGGTGCGAGATCTCTGCAAATAGCTCTCGGGGCCCCAATTCTTGTTGCTGCAGAAAAAACTGGTTCTATTGATATTGCACAAGCAGAATTCAAAGCAAAAATGCTTCCTATAACAGTCAAAAGAGAACTTCCGAATAAAGAAAAAGTTATTGTTGAAATTAAGAAAGCGATTGTCAACTGGCTCGAAGATCACGCTGGTGAAGTCTGAATTAATCCTACATTTTTTCTGGAACTTCAATTCCCAGCAAACAAAGAGATTTTTCCAAAACTTCTTTTACTGCTTTTACTAAAGTAAGTCGGAAATTTTTCTCTTTGGATTTCAAAATTGGAACTTTTTCATAATATTTGTTGAAAGATGTAGCAAGATCATAGGCATAATTTGCAATATAATGTGGTTTGTAATCTTTTGTTGCATGGACTATAACTTCTTCGAAATTTTGAAGTAATTTTATCAAATCTTTCTCTTCCTCTGTAAGAATAGAAGTAAAAACTGGCTTGAAATTTCCAGCTTTCTTCATTACACTGTTTGCTCTAGTTACAGCATACTGAATGTAAGGCCCAGTATTTCCTTCTAACTTTAGCGCTTCTTGCCAATCAAAATGAATAACTTTCTCTGTGGAAACATTAAGCATTGAATATTTCATTGCACCTGTTGTTATTGTGTTTGATATTTCGTTAATCTTTTTTTCTGGAAGTTTCGGATTTCTTTTCAAAACTTCTTCTTTTACTTTTTCAAAAACTTGTTTGCGCAAATCAGTGTAAAGAATGACTGAACCCTGTCGCGAAGACATTTTTCCTTCCTTCAATGCAACTAACTCATAAATAACATGCAATTCTTTTCCTGCTGCTGGAGACTTTATGATTTCAAAAGTTTGGAAAAGCTGCTCGAAATATAATTTCTGTTCGCTACCTACGACATGAATTATTAAGTCTGGTTTGAAATCAGCCATCTGTTTCTCAGCTAAGGCAAGATCCTTTGCATGGTATAGTGGCGTTTCGTTTTTAGTGAGAAGTACAAAAGTTCCAAGGTTACATTTGGTTAAATCAAAAACTATTGCGCCCTCGCTTTGCTGGAAAATACCTTCTTTCAAGAATTTTAAAACTATTTCCTTTCCTCTTTTTTCAACTTCAGCTTCAAAATAATATTTATCAAAATGAGCCCCTAATTCTTTGTAAATTTTTTCGTAATCGTCGAGACTCCACTTTCTTGTTTCTTTCCAAATTTTTACTAGCTGCTTGTCTCCAGCATAAAGTTTTTTATTTATCTCCTCAACTTCCTTTTCAATCTCAGGATTTTCCTGCATCTTCTGGCTAACTTCTGCGTAAACTTTCCCCAACCATTCTCCCAATCTTTTTGCTTCTTGAGGTGGTGTTTGATTATAGATGTTTATGAAACCCCACAAAGTTTTTGCAACATGCGGTCCAATATCGCCTTGATAATTACATCTGAACACTTTGAAACCTGCGGCATCAAGAATTCTGCAGATCGATTCTCCAGTAGAAATATTTCTCAAATGTCCGATATGAAATCCTTTATGAGTATTTGGATGCGCAAACTCAACAAGAATTTTTTTACTTTTTCCAAAATTTGATTTTCCAAAATCTTTTTTCAAAGCTTCTTTCAAAATTAATGCAGAAATTTTATCCAAATCAAGAAAGAAATTGACATAAGGACCTTTTGCTTGGACTTCTTGAACTATTCCGCCAATTTTTATCTTATCGTAAATGCTTTTTGCGATTTCATTTGCATTCTTTTTCTGTTCTCTTGCCAGATTAAAAACAGGAAAAGAAAAGTCTCCAAATTCCTTTCTTGGTGGCATTTCTAACTGTTCTTTAGAAGCTGCAATACCTGCTTTTTTTAAAACTTTTATAATTTCTTCTTCAAACATATATTCAACAAATTGAATTTAATTTAAGATTAATTTAAGGGTTAGTATGAGAGAAGTTAAAGACTTCCAAATAGACAAGAATTTAGATGTAAAAAGCTTAGTTAAACAAATGGAAGAAAGTGGAGGTTTTACTTCGCAAGAGCTTGCGAATGGAGTTGAAATTCTGAGAGCGATGATTGCTGATAAGGAGTGTTTGAAATTTCTCTCTTTCCCAGCTGATATAATAGCCACAGGAACAAGAGGAATAATCAGAGATTTTGTAAAATCAAAGATGTTTGATGTAGTCATCACAACTTGCGGAATGCTTGATCATGATATTGCAAGAAGCTATAAAAAATATTATCGTGGTCGTTTTGAGATGGATGATAAAGAACTTCATCAGAAAGGAATTAACAGACTCGGAAATGTTCTCGTTCCAAACGAGTCGTATGGAATTCTGATTGAAGATAAAATGCAAGAGTTTCTAAAAAAACTCTCACAAAAAACACAAGAAATTTCGACTCATGAACTAGTTTGGGAACTTGGAAAAAATATGGAACAAGATTCAATAGCCTACTGGGCGGAAAAAAACAAAATACCTGTAATAATTCCTGGAATTACTGATGGTGCTGTGGGCTATCAAATGTGGCAGTTTTCACAAAAAAATAATTTCAAAGTAAATCTGATGAGAGATGAAAGTCTTCTTTCTGATTTAGTTTGGAGTGCAAAAAAATCTGGAGCATTGATAGTTGGTGGAGGAATAAGCAAACATCATACTATTTGGTGGAATCAATTCAAGAATGGACTTGATTATGCTGTTTATCTTTCAACTGCAACAGAGTATGATGGAAGTCTAAGTGGAGCAAAACCACATGAAGCAGTTAGTTGGGGAAAAATAAATGAAAAGGCAAAATTTGTTTCAATTCCAATGGATGCAACTGTTGCTCTTCCAATAATTTTTGCTGCGTTAATTTAATTTTCTGAAAAAAATTCCCAGAAAAAATTTGAAAAATAAAAAATAATTACTTTTATTTGATAGAAAAACAAATTAATTTTACGGAAAAATGAATTCAAACTCAATTAATGATTATTCGGATATTATCAATAAGATAATATTTTTCACGAAGAACGAAAAAGTAAAAGATTCTGTTATCAAAGTTTATAAAAAATACTCTGAAATTAGGGAGAAAAACAAAAATAATTTTGTACAAGATGTTCTAGAAAATTTGAAATGGGTCGCAGAAGAAAGAAAAAGTGCTCAAGCAGTTAAAAAAGCTGCGAAATTTTACCTTTTGGATCCAGTATTGAGTATTTGTACAAAATATTCTGGGGATATTGCCGACGAAATTTTTGAGAGTTTGGAATGGTGCATTGGAGATTCGCTTGATGAAAATACTGTCAAAAATTATGCACTTTGGATGAACAATGGCCACATCGGTAAACTTTTGGATTTTGCTGCAGACCTGAACGGGAATGGAAACGTTAAACTAAAAAGGGACATTCTTTCTATTCTTTTTGTAAAATGGAGCAAAACGGATGAATTCAATGTTTATGCATCAAAAATAAACAGCAAAAAATTGCTCTTGGAAGAAAAGGTGAAACTACTATCAATTTTGAGAGATATAGTCAATACGAACAGGGAAAATTATGCAGATATTCTTGTAGATGGCGGAATTGAGCAGATTGGAAAAATTTTGCATGATGATCTAAATGCTATAAAGAATTTCAATGACACAGCCTCAATCAAAACAGGCATTAGATTTCTTTCCGATATGAAAAGAGTTGAAAATGCAGACTTTCTTTTCCAGAAATGCAGGGAATTTGGGAGTGTGAAGAAGTGGCTACATTCAGATCCAATTACAAGAAAAGTCATTGATAAGATGAAAGAAGCGGGTTTTGATACAGATTTATATGTGACCAGTGGAAAGACCATAGCACAAACGAAAGGCGATGGCCATTATTCAGAAGATTGGACTGGTGCTTTCAAGTCTATTGTCATAAAAATCCTTGGAAGTAAAAAGAACAGGGCTCTGCCAAGCATCAGCATTCCAAACATAGCTCCTGGTTCGTTTTACAAGAAAATTGAGGGAAACTATCGTAATGCTGTAAATGGAGACAAAGATTCAGCAAAAAAAGTCTTGAAAGAAATTAAGATAAGCTTAATAAAAAATTTTGCAAAAAGAAGAATGCCGCAAACGGCTATAGAAATTTTGAATGATATAGAAATGCTGGACAAAGTTTTGGATTATGGCGGAACACTCACTTTCAGAGGTGCTAAAGTTGTTGCAAAAGTTTGGAAGAGAGAAATTCCAAATGATTTATACGATAGTGAAATATTGAGATGCTGCATATTTTTGCCGAACGGAGAACAAATGCATGAAATGCCTCTGTTTATGATGGATCCTCAGACAACACTCGTGCAATTTTACGTTCAGGGTATAGGCGAACCTATAGCTGCTGCGACTTTCTATGCAGGAATTTCAGATGGGAAGCCTGTTCTGTTTATGGATACATGGGAAGCAGGTAGTCTTGCATACGCTGCGCTGTCATACGAAAAAATGCAAAACTTTGCATTGGATACCATGAAAAAATTGGCTGAAAAGGTGGGGGCAAAAAGATTATTGATATTTGCTGAAGCAGAATATGGAAGGCCTGAAGAATTTTGCGCATACCTTAGAGATAGAGGCTTCAAGAGTAAAAAAACGTATTTCGAATTGATTGATAGTAATGATACTGTCCTGAGACATTATTCGAAAAAAGAGAAACATCACCTCACTGACGCATTCGAAAATAAACCAATATCAGGCAAAGTGAAAACATTCAATTTCGATATCTAGTCCTGCCTTTTCATTTTCTTGATTAGTTTTACAATTTTTCTTGCAGCAAACCATGCATTTGAATACGGTATTATTTGTTTGTGAGCAAATTGAATTATTTCAACTGTAGCTTGAACATTTGTTGCTGCAGCAATTGCAAATTCGCGATTTATTTTTTGATGCTCAGAAATTTCTTTTGCACTCCCAATATCTCTTTTTCGATTTTTGTCTTTCTTTCTTCTTTTCAAAATATCTGCAGGAGTAAATTCTAAAATGATGATAACATCAGGATTTATTGCGTGAACTGCTTTTTCTGGAAGTCCTGGAAGATAACCTTGAGGAGTCTTTATTGAAAGATGTGAGTCAATTAACAAAATTTTATTTTTCATCGTTGCAATTTTTTTAATGGCTGCAGCTTGCAGAATACGTTGTTGATTTATTGTTAGTTTTTTTCTTAACTCATCGCGATTTTTGATTTTGAATTTTTTTGCAGCAAGCTCGAAAACAATATCTCCTTCACTGACAATTTTTGCACTCGGAATTTTTCTTTTTACAAAATTCAAAACAGTGCTTTTCCCTGACCCTGGGACTGCAGTAACGATTATTCGCATTTAAATCTTAAATTAATTTACTTTTATTTCAAATTAAAATAAGAGCCGAGGTAGTTTAGTGGTAGAACGCTGCGCTCATAATTTAATGAGCTTTGAAAAAAGATGAAATAAGAAACGCAGAAGTCGCGAGTCCGATTCTCGTCCTCGGCATTTTTAAATTTTGCTAACGAATAGTTTAAAGAGGTGTCGAAGTGGAATTGAGTGATGATGAAAAGAAAGTAGTTGAAGCGATGAAGTCGCTTAAAGCTGTTACAGATGAAGGAAAGAAAGATGTTGATCAAATTGCTAAAACAGCCACAATGCCTAAAGGGAAAGTTGCAAACATTATTCAGAATCTTTTGAACAAAAAGGTTGTGAAAAGGATTGCACGAGAAAAAGCGGCTGGCTATTTCATAATTGATCAAACAGTTTGAATTTATCTTTATTCTCTTGAAGAATTATTCTTAGAGTATGGCCGAAATTGCGTAACCTGGTTAGCGCAAGGGCCTGTGGATTTTCAGCAGAAAGCCCTCGGTCCGGGTTCAAATCCCGGTTTCGGCCCTATCATTTTATCTTCCAATATTTCAATTGCCCTAAAACCAAGCATGCTGCAAACAGCAAATAAACAAAAAGGGAACTATAATCAGTAAGAAAGAATCCTGTATCTATCAGTTCCTTTTGGTCTGTAAGTCTTAATGCGAAACCGAGGGCAAATACCAGCAGAGGAAAAGTAAGGATTTCCAAGGTCAGTTTTTTCACTTTGAAGTTGCCTAAAAATTTCATTAGTAAAATTAAAGAAATCGCCAGAAGAGATGATTCAGCAAGCATTTGTACAAAAAAGAAATTGATCATTTGATATCCCTCCATATTCTAGCTCTGTATATTTTTGCTCCTATTCCAGTACCCACTAAAGCATAACACAGAACAATCACACCTACTATCAATCCCTCTGTAAGTGAAGGAACTCTTCCCTGTTGTAAATAGTCTCTGCCCATGTTTCGCAAGGCATAAACTGTTGATAAGACTGCTGAGGAAAGTGCTCCATACTTCGCATAACGAATTTCATTAGCTTCATTATACCCTCCATATCTTTTCAAAATCTCTTTCTCTAGATCCACCATTTTTTAATCTACAAAATTATAGTAAAATAAAGTATTTAAATCTATATTCTAGAAAATATATATTATAATAAATAAATTAAATAAAAAATTCCAATAATCTTTAAATATTACTTCTGTCAATAGAATAATTACTCTCGTAGACTCGGCGTTGAACTTCGAGAGACTATAACTTAGTCGGCACAAAATGAGAAGTTCTTATTCTAGTCTACGGTATAGTATGAACTCTGAATAACGATCAGAGTAGGTTGATTGATGAAACCTAGAGGATAACCGCCAATTCTGGTTGATCCTGCCAGAGATCATTGCTATCCGGATTCGACTAAGCCATGCGAGCTGAGAGGGGTAAGCCCTCGGCATACTGCTCCGTAATATGCAGTCAACCTGCCCTTAGGTGGAAGATAATCTTGGGAAAGGCGAATCGTGTCGAATTTAAGTAGATAATTTACCCTATGTTAAACAAGGGTTAAAATGGATTCACAATATATCGCTGGGTTCTTCGATGGTGAAGGTTCCCTCATTTTGAGGTTCAAACCTGACAATCGATACAAGACTGGAATCCAAGTTGGAGCCCACATAAACATAACACAAAAAAATCTTGAAGTTTTGAAATTAATTCAAAAAGAACTGAAGATGGGAAAAATCTACTTTCATTCACGAGACCAACTTTGGTTCCTCATTATTTACAAAATTGAGGACAAGATGAAGTTTGTCGAACTGATAAAAGGCAAACTTTTTGTGAAAAAAAACGAGTTGGAAAGATTTTCTGTAATCCTTGAAACGATGAAAAATAAAGAGCATCTTTCGAAGGAAGGAATAGAAAAATTGAAGATGATATGGTTCGCCCCCAAAACTGAGGCTAATATTCCATAATCATTCTATGCTGGAATGCTTGAATGATCAAAGCTACGGCGCCAAAGGATGGGACTGTAAAACATCAGGCAGTTGTGGAGGTAATGTCTCCACAAACCGATAACGTTTACGGGCTATGGAAGTAGGAGCCTGGAGATGGATTCTGAGACATGAATCCAGGTACTACGGTACGCAGCAGGCGCGAAACCTTTGCAATCTGTTAACGCAGGACAAGGGAATCTGGAGTGCTTTTGTTTTAACAAAAGCTTTTGTTCACTGAAAACGGGTGGACGAATAAGGGGTGGGTAAGACGGGTGCCAGCCACCGCGGTAATACCCGCACCCCAAGTTATGATCACTATTATTGGGTCTAAAGCGCCCGTAGCCGGCTTAATAAGTTCCTCGTGAAATCTTACAGCAAACTGTAAGGCGTGCCTGGAATACTGTTAAGCTCGAGACCGGGAGAGGGCAGAGGTACTCATAGGGTAGGGGTGAAATCCTATAATCCTATGCGGACCACCTGTGGCGAAGGCGTCTGCCTGGAACGGGTCTGACGGTGAGGGACGAAAGCTAGGGGAGCAATCGGGATTAGATACCCCGGTAGTCCTAGCTGTAAACGATGCCCGTTTGGTGTCACATACCTCTCGGGGGTATGTGGTGCCGGAGCGTAGGTGTTAAACGGGCCACCTGGGAAGTACGATCGCAAGGTTGA
>Ga0315279_10000699_pt1 | contig 62351 bp, 60 predicted proteins | sample YL17G06_20_MG_FD_203694 | JGI IMG/M metagenome (GOLD analysis project Ga0315279, IMG submission 203694) | Sediment microbial communities from Yellowstone Lake, YNP, Wyoming, USA - YL17G06_20 | ecosystem: Environmental > Aquatic > Freshwater > Lake > Sediment | place: USA: Wyoming | collected...
CTGAACCATAGCACAAAGTAGTCGATCGACTCTAGAATTTTCTTCTCGGGGGGTACTGGGTCTGTACCCCATTCAGGCGGAAGCTTAACCATCTGGATCCGTCTCCAAAACGTTTCGAGAGCAGGGGTCATGAATTCTAGAACTAATCTGTTTCAGATTCGCTGTTTTTCCCTCCGCCAGTATTATCTGGTTCAGGTTCCAAGGGTCGACGATGTTCAACCGTCCTCTCAGCCAGGTCATTCCCAGCTCCCCTAAACCTTGCAGGGGTAGTTGTCATCCATCTGTATATCTGCTTTTCCTTTCATTCCTGTGTTTATGCTGATAGTTTTTTGAACTTCCAGAGGATGTTCAAGCGTCTCGTCGGTTTCAATGGGAAAAGGCGATGAAATTCTTTTGAGTTGAATGTTGAAAAACCATCTTTTTTGAAGGCATCAGTGATTTTTGATTCGAAGGCACCTGATCTGCGACTTCGTGTTAAGAGCATGATGTTGCATTGGCAGCTGACGAGATTGAGCATTGTCTTGAGTTCATATTCTTTCTGTCTGCTCAGATTGGAGGCTGATCCCCTCGGTTTTTCATGTCTGAGACGGAGACAATGCACTTCCTGACTTGGCTCAAGAATTTTGGGCGAGTTTGAAGCAGCTGTTGTTATTCGGAGGTCCGCGGAAGACCGATCAACAACAAGTTGCGTGGGTCAGAATTGATTCTGGGCATCCAAGCATGGATCAGAGTTAAAGGCATGGGCACGATTGCAAAGATGCTTCACAAAAGCAAAGGCTCCACTGCTTGAAGATCAAGCGTGCTGGGATTGAAGAAGAAGAGAGAAAGAATCTTGCGCCTTCTTCTACTTGTGTGCGGAGCTGGCAGCAGAACTCCGGAAACAAGGCAGGAGGCTCCCGTGCTAAAACATAGGCCATGGACTCGCAACGAAGAAAGGAAGCTTATCGAACTTGAAAAGGCTGGAAAAGACACTGGCATAATCGCAAGACGCCTCGCAAAAGTGAAGATGCAGTGTGGATTAAACTGGCTAGCCTTGGGATTGAAGTTGTTGTTGAGTCGAAAATTCATCCAACAACAACTTCTTCTGCGCAAAATTCAGATGATCCCATGACTATCGAGGGTGCGCTGAAGAAGCTTGGTTCAGCCTTTCAGCTCTGAGTAGTAGTAGATGAGAATTTTCTGACTACTACTAAGGGTGGGTGAGTTTGACTCCTTGCAGAATGGTATTAGTCGACTGATAGAAGAAGAGACTTTCAGGGTTTTCTCTTCTGCATGACAACTTCTGCAATGCGCCCATGTTCTGGCGGCTTGGCTTCGGAAGTAGTAGTCCGTAGCGTGTGGAGATCGGTGGACGACTACTTCTAAGCTGGCCAGACTCTGCCATTTGGCATAATGAAGACCTAACGCGGTACAACGCCTCGAAGTCATCAGGCCTAATGCGTATGCTCTGCTCGGCCATTCTCCTCACCCCAGATTTCAAGCGCAAAACTCGTAACTGCCCAATGCCAACCGCGCTGCTCAACCAACTTCTCACCGATTTCCTTCTGTAACCGCTTGTTCATGCGGACAATGCGGCGGCTCACCTGATTCCTCTGGACTCTGTAACCTGCAAGCCTTGCAGCAAGCTCCTTCGGCAACAAGCCACCATCGCCGGCCTCAAGAAGCAACTGAAGGATCTCCCTCTCTACCTCATCCGAGCAGCAGATCTTCTCAATCAAAGGCTTCTCAAAATGAAACAGACCTTTCAAACCAGCAAAAACAGTCCTCGCCATAAGTTCAAGATCTCGAACGTCCCCCTGCACTTCCCTTATCAGCTGCAAAGTGTACTTAACACGGCCGGCCCTAGCCTCTCTAGACCGCTTTTTCCGCGATTCCGCAACATCACCAGTTTCAGTTTCCATGACAAAACGCACACTCCAAGTTTTTCCCAATGTTGACAAGGGCAGAAGCCGAGCCCTGCCAACCTACACTGGTTGGTCTTAAAACCGGGCGCGTTCCCAAATTTCGGAGGAAAAAAAGAGGAGGTGCGGAAGACATCGCCAAGTTTATATGCATATGTATTTTTTTAGGCATGATCTAGAAGCCGTGATAGGATGTGAATGATTAGAGATGAAGCCACTGCCGCGAGAATTCAATATTCTTGAGATTGAGCGCAAATGGCAGACCAAATGGGAAGAGACGGGCACGTATCATTTCGACTCCAGAGACAAGAAACGCCCATCCTTCAGCATTGACACTCCGCCACCTTACCCATCTGGAGACTTTCACATGGGCAACGTCCTGAACTGGACCTACTTTGACATCGCCGCCAGATACAAGCGAATGAGAGGCTTCAACGTCTTTTTCCCTCAAGGCTGGGACTGCCACGGGCTCGGCATAGAAGTCCAAGCTGAGAAGGAGAACAATATCAGAAAGCGCGAGATTCCGCCTGACAAGTTCAGAAAACTGTGCGAGGTTCTGGTCAACAAGTACATCGCCATCATGAAAGAAGCCGTCGTGAGACTTGGAATCAGCATTGACTGGAGCACGGAATACCGCACCATGAATCCAGACTACTGGAGGCGCACCCAACTGAGCTTCATACTGCTCCACAAAAAAGGCCTCATGTACCAGGGCACTCATCCCATCAACTGGTGCCCACGATGCGAAACCGCAATTGCAGACGCTGAAGTAAACTACGATCAGCGGGAAGGCACGCTGCACTACATAAAGTTCCCATTAGAAGACAGCAAAGATCACCTCATGATAGCCACCACGCGACCAGAACTCATTCCAGCCTGCGTAGCTGTCGCCATAAACCCAACGGACGACCGATTCAACAAGCACATAGGCAAAAAGATCATCGTTCCAATAGTCAACCGTGCCGTTCAGATAATCCCCGACGAAACGGTTGATCCCGGATTCGGCACTGGCGTAGTGATGATCTGCACCTACGGCGACAAAGCCGACGTCAAGACCGTCCTTCACCACAAGCTCAAACCTACAATCATTCTGGCTGGCGATGGCAGAATAAACCAGAACGGTGGAAAGTACGCCGGCTTGACAACTAGCGAGGCGAAGAAGGCAATAGTTGGCGATTTGGACAAAGAAGGATTGCTTGTGAAGACTGAGAAGATCCTGCAGGAAATCGGCACTTGCGACAGATGCGAGTCACCAGTGGAGATCCTTGAACTCAAGCAATGGTTTATGAGAACGCGGGCCTTGACTGATGACGTTGAAAAGACCGCCAACAAAGTTGTCTGGTATCCCGATTACATGAAGACTCGCCTGATTGATTGGGCTCGTTCACTGGATTGGGATTGGGTAATAAGCAGGCAACGGGTTTTCGGGACGCCCATACCTGTTTGGTACTGCAAGAACTGCAAAGAAGTGATTCTAGCTGACGAAAGCTGGGTTCCGATAGATCCCAAGCTTGAAAACCCAAGAATCAAACAGTGTCCAAAGTGCGACCGATCTGAGTTCGTTCCTGAAAGAGACGTGTTTGACACGTGGATGGACTCTTCAATATCTTGCGCTGTACACGCTGGTTGGCCAGACAGCAAGGATTGGAGAAGACTGTTTCCCGCTGACATGCATCCATCAGGCATTGACATCATTCGAACGTGGGCTTACTATTTGATGGTTAGGCATCTGGCGCTTTTCAACGAAACTCCATACAAGAGCTGCCTAATCAACGGCATGGTTCTAGGCCTTGATGGCAGAAAAATGAGCAAGTCTCTCAAAAACTACGTTGCTGCGCCCGATGTCGTGGACAAGTACGGAGCTGACGCATCCAGGCAATGGGCTGCTGCCGGGGGCGCAACCGGTTCGGACATTCCGTTCCGTTGGCCAGATGTGGAGTATGCCAAGCGTTTCATAACCAAGTTGTGGAATGCTTCAGGCTTCGTGAGCGGTCTGCTGAAAGGCTACAAGCCGAATGAGAAAGCAAAGCACGTTCTTCAGCCTTTGGACAAGTGGATACTGAGCAAGACTGAGAAACTAACTAAGACAGTGACTGAAGCTCTGGATAAGTGTCAATTCAACATTGCAGTGGAGGAGATTAGGAACTTCACTTGGCACGTGTTCTGCGACTGCTACATCGAAGCTGTGAAGGACAGACTGTACAAGCCCGTAGTCCACGGTGAAGAGAAGCAAAGAGCAGCGCAGTGGACGCTTTACACGGTCTTGCACAGGCTTTTGCAGTTGCTGGCGCCGATCATGCCGCATCTAACAGAGGAAATCTATCAGGCGATGTACGCTGAAGGAAAAGGGTTCAAAAGCGTACACCTTTCTCCCTGGCCTATTCCAAACGAGAAATCGGTTGATGAAGAGGCTGAGAAGCAGGGCGAGGCGATTATGGCTGTAATAACAGAGATCAGGAGAGAAAAATCTGGAAAACACATGCCGTTGAACTCGCCGATCAAGAAATTGACAGTTTATGCTGGGAACAAGGAATCTGCAAATATGCTTTTGGAAGGCAAAGAAGACATTGCTGGAACCTGCAAGGTAGAAAGCTTGGAAATACTGTCTAAAGAGGGCGAAGGCAAAGAGATCGCTCCTTACGGCATTCGGTTCGTTGCCAAGTATTGACCCGTGGTTTCGGAAGCGAGTGAAGTGCGAAAGGTTGGCATAATCGGCTGCGGTGCTATTGGCACCTTGATTGCAAAGGCTGTGGACAGATCTATCGTCAAGTGCGACGAACTGATTTTGTATGATTCATTGTCTGAGAGGGCCGGAAAACTCGGCAGAGTCCTACATACGTCAGTCACAATCGCTAGCAGTCTTGATGAAATGATCAGGCTCAAGCCCGCTGTGATTGTGGAAGCTGCATCGCAGCAAGCCGCAAGAGATTACATAGGCAAGATTGTCACTGCAAACATCGACCTGATCGTTATGAGTGTAGGCGCTCTTCTCGAGTTGGACGTGAAGCGTGATAGGATTCATGTACCCTCGGGAGCCATCGGCGGACTAGACGCACTTTCCAGCGCCAAGTTGGCGGGGATCGAAGAGATTATTCTGACCACGAGGAAGAGTCCAAAGATTCTGGAACTGGACAATCGCGAGGAGAAGCTCGTCTATGAGGGGAACGCTGAGGAGGCCGTTAGGCGTTTTCCGAGGGAAATGAATGTAGCTGCCACGTTGGCTTTGACCGTGCCCAGCGAGAAAGTGAAGGTGCGAGTGATTTCTGACCCAAATGTGAGAAGAAACGTGCATGAGGTCAAAGTAAAGTGGACAGGCGGGAACATGTTTATGCGATTCGAGAATGAACCGCATCCGGACAACCCTAAAACGAGTGCGCTTGCAGCTTGGTCAGCGATAAAACTGCTTAAAGACCTGCTTGAAAGGCATGCTTAACCTCAGGGCCTGAGTCCTGTTCCGACGTCTACCCAGAGTTTCTCGCCTATCTTCCTGAAGCCGATTTTTTCGTAGGTTCTTATGGCCGCGTAATTGTCTGATCTGACAAACAGGGCTGCTGCTTCAGCGTTTCTTAAGGCTTCTTCAGTTACGGCTGAAGTAGTCTGTGTGGCATAGCCCCTGTTTCTGTGGTCTGGGTTCGTGTAGACTCCGCCTATCATCCACACTTGCGGTAGCTGTAGGAAAGATCCAGCGTAGGAAACCAGTTCGTCGTCTATGAAGAGGCCGTAAAGCGGCATTCTGCGCATCCAGTCGAAATATCGCTTTGTCGAAGATGGAGTGCGCTCCGTTCTAGTCTCCAATAGCTTGTGCAACTTCTCAGCGTCTTCCTCTGTACGCAGTCTGCATGCGAGTTCTGACATGGATATTCTTGTTTTGCCCTTTTCGACGAGCATCCAGTTTTCAATATAATGCTTCGCATATGGGAATCTCTTCTCTATGGTTGGCAACAGATCTGGTGGTGCGTGCATGACAAACTCGTCGGCTGGGGCGTGCTCGATTAGTTTTTTGGCTGTTTCGTTTTCGCATTCCATTATGACGCTGAGCGTTTCCAGTGCGGTGTAGGTGAGTATGTAGCCTTTGAGTTTTCCGCTTTCGAATGCTGCGTGCATCAATGTGTGTTCTGGGTCATGCTGGATGTCGTAGAAGGCGAAAACATGTTTGATCATATCCGACTTGAGTAAGTTGACCACTTGCTTCTTGTTACGTTCATCAACCGTTTCGATCGTGAATCTTGCCATTCTTTATCCTTTGAGGCTCTTTATCTCTTTCACTAACCTGTCGATTTCCTTTTCCGTGTTGTAGAAATGTGGTGAGACCCTTATTCCGTTGGCTCTAGCTGAAACGACTATTCCCTTCTTTCTCAGCTTTTGAACCACTTTTTCAGGTTCATGGATCTTGAAGTTCACTATTCCTGAACGGTGATGTTTTTCTTCTGGCGTTTGAACTTCCAAGCGAAGTTTCTTCACGTTCTCAATCAAACAGTCTGTTAAGTGGATTATCCTCTTGTGAACATTCTCGATGCCGAAGTCAAGAAGCATCTTCATTGCTGCGTCTGCCGCTGTCAGGCTTAGGTAGCTTGGAGTACCGGCTTGGAAGCGGCTTGCAGTTTTTGCCAGCGGCATTTCGTATATGTCATACATATCTGTCGTTTCGAAGATTTCTTGGTTTACGCTTGCCCATCCGACGAGCGGTGGTTCGAACTTATCGATGAGCTCGTCTTTGACGTACAGGTAGCCTACTCCTGGCGGGCTCAGAAGCCACTTGTAGCAGGAGAGTGCTAAGAAGTCTACGTCGTCTCTTTTCGTGTCCACTGGCATCGTGCCCACTGACTGGATGGCATCCACAATCAGATACGCATCATGTTGATGTGCTATTTCGCTCAGGACTTTCAGGTTGTGGCGAAAACCGTTAGCATACTCAACATGGCTTACGACCACTGCCACAGTCTTATCGTCAACGGCTTTCTCCACGTCGTCAAGCAGGATTTCTCCTTTCACGTTCTTGACGTAGTAGACATTTACGCCAAGTCTTTTGCGAAGCCAAGGGTAGACCGCTGAAGGATACTCAAGGTCTGTCGTGACGATCTTGGAGCCTCGGGGATAATTGAGCATGTTCGCGACTACGTTTAGACCTACAGAAGTATTCTCAACAAATGCTATCTCTGCAGGGTGGGCACCGATGAGCTTGGCGAAGTTTGCCTTTCCGCCGTCGTTCCATTCGGCTGAAGTCGTTCCGAAATTCGAGTCTTCGTCAATGTATTTGTGCATGACGTCTGCAACAGGCTTGGGTAAAGGCGACTGGGCAGCATGATTCAGGAACACTTTGTTCTTGGTTATCGGAAACTGTTCACGAAGCTTGTTAATGTCTTCCATGTGAAATCCATCCGTCATTTGCGCCAATATGCCTAGATAAATGCAGATCAGGTATTAAAATCTCGAGAAGCGAAGCAATCATGGAATCGAAATGAGTATCGTAGAAGAGACGTGCAAATGTTGGTTCCGCGGATCAATAAGGTATGCGAGGTCTTGACCAGGGACTTACGATGAGCGGGTGAGAGAGATGTGAAAGTGAGGGTGAACGGAAAGTTACATAAAGCTTATATTCTGGCTATCCTTCGAGATTGAAACATTCTTATACTCTTGGGAGGAAGTGAGGGTGAGTCTGAATAAAGCCAAAGGTCTAACGCTACTCGGTTGTTTCATGTTCTCGCTTTTCCTGTCCGCCTACTCTGTGCCCCGCGTTGGCATTCTTGAAGGCGGCAGAGACATCCAGATCTACGTCGTAGACGCAGCTGATTCGCCCAACAGCTTCGTTGGAAGCACGAGCGCTGTAAGAACAGGCGTGCAAGCAGCCATCAACGACGCTTCAAACAGAACGAAGGTGAAGCTGGCCGGAGAAAACATCAACCCGCCCATATGGGTGAGCAGTGCTTCGGACCTTGAGTATTACTTGAACAATCCTCCTGAGCGGGCTGTGTTCGTCAATGCGCACGGCGAACCTGTGCCCATGCCTAATGACCGTTTTTCCCCGTACGTGAGTATCGATTCCCCTGTGGACGGGGCGTTTCTTGAGGGTGCGGTGACGGTTGAGGCTACTGTGAAGACTTTGGCGGGCGTAGGGCTTGAAGGGCTTCCTTACCTGCTGTGGGGTTACGCGGGCGATGCCGGAAACCCCATTAGCATGTCTCTTGTTGACCCTGTTAACTGCAGGTATCGTGCTACGATTCAGCCTTACTGGTCAGACAAGTATGAGGTCAGAGTAGTCGCCAAGGCCGCGTGTGGGCTCAGCGTCTGCGCGTACGAGTACTTCAGCTATCGAGGCGTGCCTCATGAGGCTGGAACTGGTAGTGGCGGTGGCGGTATTCACAGGATGCGCTTGTGTCCGTACTTGTACGCGTGGGACGGCGAGGCTTTCGCGGAGGACAACAACATTCTTCTGGGGCTTAACGAATCTCGCTTAGACTATCACAAGGTCGAGAGGGCGCCAGTCCAAGATGCTGACGGCAACTACCTGCTGGGCTTACGCGAAAGCGCTGACAAACGCGACTTTTTCGACCGTGTGCAGCTGTCTGCGGTTGATCATGAACAGGATGTTGGAATAGCGGTTGACTCTAACGGGTCAGTTTCGACGTATAGGAGTCCGCGTTCGCCGTGGTCTGCGATGGCGCACTGTGAACGTTGTGGGCAGGTTGTGTATGAGCTGGGGGTTGTGGATGATTGTGGATTTTATTTTGCTGGTGGTGATTGGGTGGATTTGGATTTTGGCTGTGTGAATGCTTCTTCTGGTGCCAAGTTGGTGTTGCACATGCGTTGTGGAGATGGGGGCGTGGTGGGCGTGCAGAGGTTCGATTCGTCTAGCGGCGTTTGGGAAACTGTGGCTTCTGTGCAGCCTAGGCGGTGTTTGGGCCTGAGCGTGGTTGACGTGAGTGAATGGTTCTCTGGGATCGTGAATGATTGTAGGGTGCGGCTTCTGTTCAACTGCAGTTGCTACGTGGATTACACGGGGTTTGACACTTCTGCAGAAGCTAGCGTGACGTTGCAGCAGGGTGAGCTTGTCTCTGCCTACGATTCCAGTGGCATAAACGCGACTTATGGTGACTTGTTGTTTGAGGATGGGGTGTGTGCTGAGTTGGATCATGGTTATGACATTGATTTGAGATTTCGGTTGCCGGAGCTGAATGGTTCGGGCTTGGAGAGAGACTTTATCTTTGTGGCTGAGGGTTATTACGTGGAGAATGCTGGTCAGGGGCTTGGCGGCATGGGTGCGGGAGGTGGAGCTGGCGGTGTGGGCTGTCCTGTGGACATGAAGGCTAACTGGAGGGGCTGGTTTGACTTGATTGAAAACCGGTGCCGCACGATGGGCTGGATTTGGGCTAACGTTGCGGGGTACAGCTTTCACTATTTCGGCAACAATGGTTACTGGAGCCTGATGGGACAGGGCTATGACCAGCGGAAACAAAATGATACGCGGCAACCACGCAGAGACGGACTCAAAGAATACCTTGACAAGAACGTGGAATGCAACAATTCCGGAGGACCCATTGCCAAGCTGGGATTCGATTATACGGAAAGGAGTGGATTCTGGGACACATATCCTGGGTTGGACTATCACAGAAACGTTGGTGCGTCGCGACCGTTTCTAAAAGGTACTGAGCTTCCTTGGAACATGTTCTTCTATAAGGACCAGGAAGTAGACGCATGGTCCTCAGCTACTATAGCCATGAACAAGACCGTGCTTGGCGACACATGCGATCCCGGAGTCTTTGTTCATAACGGCTTTAGCGAAGACGTGGATATGGATGGTATGCCAAATACGTATGCTGATGACTGGTTCAAAGGCTACGTGGCGACAGCTCTAGCCGTAGAAGAAGCCAGAGCCTTCATAACAGTGCCTACACTTCAGCAAATAGTGTGGACTCAAGGCTTTCCAAAACACACAGCGTGTTTTGGAGCGGCGTTGAGGGCGGCAGACCGAGGCGAGCAGTATGATCCGGTGGCTGGGGATTTCTATAGATATGTCCGTTTGCTGTTAACCACTGGAGCCCACTTCAAAAGGACAGGAGGGTACTATCTTGAAATGTATGGAGCCTACTACCTTTCCGTCGCAGATATAAGCCTTCGTCGCGCTAGCAACGTAAGTTATGTAATTGATGAATACAAGTCTGGTTGTGAGCTTGGCGCAAAACCCTCGATTATGAACGACGTGTTTTGGTATGGCATCTCCGTCACGGCAGGCTTCATTCCGCAAGTCGGGGTATTTCTCGGTCCAGCATTAGACTTGTTGCCTATTCTAGTGGCGTCTTTCCAACCAGCCTCGAAAGTTCTGTCTGGAGAGGAGGCATATGCTAATGGGACGAGGATAAACCCTTGTGAGCAGGGGCTTGACAGGGGCAAGGGAACGATCGGCTTCTTCGTAGAGACGAGATTCTACAAGCATACTGGTGGGGTGAGGACATACACGTTCACTTATGGTATGGCTTCATGGATAGGCTGGATAGGTCTTTGTGATGTTCCATATGTACTATTCATACCGTACACGACGCAATTAAGCTTTGAAGCGAACTGGACCATTTAGGCCAGATGAATAATATGGGAACCAGAAACTTCATCTTAACAACAATAGTAGCATCCTTCTTTGTCTCGCTACTTCTTTTTTCAGCTATCTTCAATGGAACTGGCGCTTTGACAGAAACCAGAAGATCAGCCTTAATTAAGACGTTAAGTCAAGCGCAGATCAAGGATTTGGGAGCTTTCCACAACTTCTTTGGTCCATATTTGGCCGGCTTCTGGACAGAACAGCATTACGTAAATGAAGTAGTCACAGTAGATGCTTTGCTCATTCTTGAAACCCTGAACGCTTCAAGCAGTGTGAATGTGGATCGAGCAACGGATTACATTGCCTGCAAACAATACAGTAGGGATACTGGGGCTGGGGGGTTCGGCGCATACTTTGAAGTTGATGGTTCCTTCCAAGGATGCAACCTTTACAGCACATATGAAGTGGTCAAATGTCTGAAAGTATTTCATTCTTTGGACAAGATCAATCAAACCTTGCTGTTGGATTTCATCACAAAACGATACGATGACACGATTGGAGCTTTTCACGAACTCATAACGGTGGTTGATGGCAAAGAATATGCTCATGGAGGATTCCCGTTGACTTTCCGTAGCTTCATGAGCCGGATTGCTTATGCCCTTCCAAATATCATCACCACTTACGCTGGCGTCTGTGCGCTTAAAGAGCTTGGCAGGCTGGACTTGATTAACATCACTAAGACCTTTGAGTGGGTAATGCATTGTCAAGCTGAGAACGGCATGTTCAAGCCCTATCCAGACGCCAGTTACATGCCGCTGCCCGACTGGTCTCCGCTCAAGACCAATCCTTTTGAAGTTGACCGCTACGGCACAGGCATACCGTACACGTTTGCAGCCGTGACCGCCCTTGAGGCGCTAGGAAGATTAGATGCCGTTTCCGCCGAAGATAAGGAAAGAATGGAAAAATACATAGCGCGCTGCCAAACCGGCAACGGGCCGATCTACGTTCATGAGGACTACGATCGTTGGGGAACCTCGTATACCTACGAGGCTGTGATGATATTGCATGAGCTTGACATGCTGAACGAGAACCAAACAGTCGTCAACAATATTGAAGGATACTTCCAAGAAATCCAAATACTGGTCCTTGATTACTCTGGGCCGATTCCCACTTCTGGATCTACAGAGTATGGACTTCACCACGGTGATGAGACACCGCCTGCTGACTCGTACTATGCCGTAGCTGTATTCAATGCTACCGGCCATCTTAACCTGCTTAACCAGCCAACGCCTCGCACTAATTCGACATGGCTCAACCTCCTCGTCCTCTCCGCCATAGCAACGGTCACAGCAACAGCCATCTTCATAGGAGTTCTGCAAATTCGAAAGTGGCAGCCGGAAAAAGCTGTGGGAACCACTTCTTCTATAGACGACAGGTGAATGGCAGATGATGGAACTTCTCTTGCTCAGCAATGATCTCAGAGTCCTCATAGTGAGCATTGCCACTGTCGTCATTTTGCTCATGATGAGAATGGGGCCTTTTAACAGACAAAAGAGGAGCATTGACCTATTCATTATTGCTTTTCTATTTCCTACAGTGACGGGATTGGTTGGTCTTGTTCGCTCTCTCACTGGCTCATTTTTTAGCGATTTTGGAATATGGACGAGCATTGTTCTGCCTGCGTGGTATGCCATTGAATCAGTTCTTTTCGACGCGTTTCTGATAGCTGGTATGTTGAGAATTGGTTATGGAAAATTGAGAGTCAGCTTGGCTAACTTGCTGGCAGTAGCAGTCTTGGTCGTTTCTGGATTTGCACCTTGGGCATCAGATGCCAATGCGCCGAGGTTTGAAATTCGTCCTCTGTCGTTGAGTTGGTACTCAGACGTGAGAAATTATCCGCTATGGCTTTTCATAGCTTCTGTAACTCTGTACGCCGCCATCTATTTGACGCTCATTCTTTCGATGAGTGCTGAGATACCGCACCCGAAACTCAGGCGTGCTTTGGGCGGATCATGCATGGTGCTCTCCGCAATTCCCACATTCACTTTTGCTGCGGCACTATTATCACGGCAATCTGGAACCGTCGGAGCGACAAGCTGGTGTGGTCTGCCGCTTATATCAACCATAATCATCTTCTACATGACTTTTCTACACCAGCAAAATTCTATAAAGGCTTCACCGGACCCACTGACTGCTCTCCTAGCCCAGAAACCCTGAGAGAAGCGTGTTCAATTGATCGAAAGCTGCTACCGTTCGAAAGGCTGGGTTTAGGCTACTGTTGCCGGGTAAAGCTTTCGGTAGAGCATAATGGTGCAACTGCATGAGAAATCTCAGAAAAGTGGCAGTAGCTTGGATCATCTTGGTAATCATTATGACTGCAGCGCTGGCAGCTGCTTCGTTCGGAGTGTTGAGAGAAACAAGAAGAGATGCCTTAATCGCGGGAATAAAAAGGCTACAGAGTAACGACGGCTCATTTGCCTACGGCTCAGCCGAGGTTTTGCTGACTCTTGATTCATTGCACTCACTGGAAGTCATGGACCTCAACAGTTCCATCCAATACCTTATCAGCTACACAGATTATGAGGAAATGTACCACCCTTCCCTGGTTGTGCAGGCACTGAATGCCACAGATGCATTGGATAGGGCTAACAGAACGATGTTCATCGACCTCGCTTTGAAGGGCTACAATTCCACCAGTGGCGCATTCTTTGAACCCATTCGAATCAATGATGGAGGAACAGAAGAAGCTTACACACATTTCCCTATAGGATTTCGACTTGTTTCGCCACAGTTTGCTTATCGAAATGACAATGTAATCAACACATACCTTGGAATAAACATGCTAGAAAAACTGGGCGTTCTCGATAGAATAAACGCAACCAAGACCGTCGAGTGGGTGTTAAGCTGCGGAACAGCAAGCGGAGGATTTAAACCATTTCCAAATTGCACGTATAGAGGGACAGATTTTGACGTAGACTTGAACTGCAGCGGAATAGCCTTCACTTACTGTGCAGTCGAAACTCTGAGAATGCTCGGTCAAATTGATCGGATCAACAAAACTGAAACAAGAGATTACGTACTTTCATGCTATGATGGAGATTTTTTCTACAATAGACAGCATCCTGCAGGGAGTTTCTATGTCGAAACTGGATGGACTTACAATTGGTGGGCAATGAAGACGTCGGCTGACATAGAAGCTTTGAACCCTAACGGGACTGAAATCCCTAACGTGATCCAAGGGATTCTGGATGATCAATACCTGCATACAAGCGGCTGGCCTATTCCTTATCCCACTCCAGAAACGCCTTATGGACTTCTAGGACGCTTTTATGGTGACACTGCCATAAGTGGAACATACTATTCTGTCATGATATTGTCCGAGGTTGACTTGTCGTTGCTTGATCAACTGACTCCTAGAGCCCTCGCATGCAGGAACAACATTTTCATGATCGCAACCATCGCCCTATTACTACTAGCTGCCGCTCTCTTTATTGTGAGAACCTACGATGAATTCGAAGAACGTGCCAGGAAACTAGCATCAGAGCAGATTGCCGTAGCTGAGGCACAGTCGAACGGAAAAGGAAACGAAGACAACGGACTACCCGAAAGTCAAGGCGCAGATCAGGCGAGTCAGGCTGGACTTATGTGGCCGCTAACAGTGTTTCCACGCAGAACATCGAAGGCCTTTCGAAACGCAATTCCGCAGTCACAGCGTTCAAAGACTAATTCAACCTATATGCAGAGGTTTGAGTTTCTCCGAAGGCAAAGGCTTATACAGTATTTCGGAAATGAAGCGTTATGGCATGACGTTTAGGCCGAAACCGCCAAAACATGCCCAATGCTTCCTCAACAGTCTCTTCAACTCGTCAATCGTCATCTCAACCGTCCTGCGACACTGCTGCGGTTCCTTTGGTGGATCATAAGGATCTTTCACATCTATCTCACTTAGACCAGCAACGCCAGCGGCAAGAGCATACCAGCACGCAGGCAAAACCTTCGGGTTATACCCGCTTCCAATCAACGAAACAATCCTACCACCGCAAATCCTATCCGCGGTTCCCTTGAGAAGCTGAGACAGTCGGAAAAAGCCTCTGACCGTCAAATTCAAGTCGCCTAACGAGTCTGCAAAGTGCGGATCGCTTCCACCGTTTGTTATGATTACTTCAGGCCTGAACTCCTCAGCTAAGGGAACAAAAACCTCGTTCAAAACGTAAAGATAGGTCTCATCACCCGTCCCGGCAGGCAACGGCACGTTCACATTGTAGCCTTCTCCCTCTCCTTCGCCGATCTGCCAAACAAAACCCGTTCCAGGGTAAAGCGTACGTGGATCCTGATGCAAAGAAATGAAAAGCACAGAAGGATCACGATAATAAATGTCACTTGTCCCATTGCCAGCGTGCAGGTCGTGATCCAAGACCAGAAAACGTTTAACACAATGCTTGGCTCTCAGATACTCAATCAAAACGGCAATGTCATTGAAAAGACAGAATCCGCCACCGTAGTCTCTTCCTGCATGATGATAACCTCCGCCCAAGGAAACCGCACGTGCTGCCTTTCCGCTTAGAACAGCGTTTCCGCATTCAATTGCACCTCCAGCTATAAGCAAGGCAGCTTCAAGGATTCTCTCAGACACTGGCGTCTCAATATCGTAAGGCCGTTTTTCCTCAGCCAAACGAAATATCAGGTCAACATAACTTGCATCATGAACTCTTAGCAAGTCTTCCTTAGAGGCTGGATGCGGAGAAACAAGTGTGACATCGGCACGACTGAATAGGGATTGGCTTTCAAAGAATCTCATCGCGTTTTCAAACCTGTCTCCTCTGAACGGGTGACCTTCGCCCAAGTCGTATTGCTTATACTTCTCATGGAAAGTAATGAACGTCTTCTCTGGCAACTGGAAACGCTCTCTAATTAGAATCATGAAAGCAAGTATCAGTATAAACCCTGCGTCGTGTCCTCTGGGAATGGTAGAAGAAAAAGGGAAGGAGATATTCTGCTATGCTTCTTGTTTTTCCTCGGCTTGCTTAGGTTCAGAAGACTCTGACTTGTCGGTAGCCTGCAATGTTTCTTGCGGCTTTTCTTTTTGAGATGATGAATCCTCAGTTTTTTCGACTTGCACGAATTCCACGACGGGCTTAGGGCTTTTTTCCTGTACGGATACCACAACCGGCTCTGATGACGGCTGTTCCAGCAGCGTGATGTTTCCTTTCAAAACTTGATCTGAGGCTTCTTTGATTGTTTCCAGTTCCTGCCTCGCGGTTTCAAGCCCCATCGACAGCACATCGATCTCGCGTTGATAAGTCTGCTCATCCACTTCACCGGTCACGTGCTGAAGTTCGAAGTTCGCAAGCAGAATCTCCAACGTTTTCACTTGGTCTGCAAGTTCTCCCATTCTCGAATCCATCTTTTCCTGAAGCATCCGTTGCTGTTTTTCAATCTCCGCCGTAGCCTCGTCTATTTCTGTGTCGAACAAGTCATGTGTGGGCTGAGAAATTCTGCCATCCGCCAGCAAATTGTCTAAAGCTTTCTTCTTCTTTGACACCGTCTCGTGTTCTTCACTTAACCTTCTGAAAGACTGTCTCCACGAAATCAAATCCTGCACCATTCACCTGTCTTCAATGAAAGAAGAAAATAACATTTGTTAACATGCAGATATATCCCACCATATTAGACCCTTCAAACATGCTCATTCGACTGGAAGAACAAGCTTTAAAAATGGTGCAGCCTGAGGGCTATCTATAGCACTAAATGAAGCAACTTATTCGGACGTTCTCGCCGAACTTTCAGCAATTACAATGCCTCCCTTCAATGCATTCCGCCTCTGCATGTTTAAACTTTTGGCCTCCGCTCTCTACATCCAAATCGGAGTTAGAACGAAGTCCAAATACATATATATGACCAGAAATATAAAAATGCGAATAAATATGACTACACTAGCTGTAACCCTTGGCGGTGGAAAAGTTGGAAGGAAAAGTTTTGAAAAAGATGCATGAGAGACTGATCAAGAACTTCATGGACATAATAGTTCTTGCCGAACTGAGAAGCGGACCGGTAAGCGGCTATGACGTGATCTCTCTAATCCACATCAGGTTCCACATTCTGGTAAGTTCAGGCACTGTTTATTCACTACTTTACTCTCTTGAAAGAAACGGTCTCGTTGAAGGAACGTGGAACGAACGAAAAAGAGTCTACAAGCTCACAGACAAAGGCGCAAAAACCATAGAAGCAATAATGGGCGCAAACGACCAACTCAAGAACTTCTTGGCCAACCTTCTAAAAGTCCAAGCCCCTTCATAATTCTTTCACGCAGCCCCGCGTCATAGAAATGCTAAAATGCTCCCTCAGAACTTCTAAGAGCGAATGACAAGATCCCAAAGGGCCCGTAGCTCAGTCAGGATCAGAGCACCGGACTTTTAGGCGTCGAGCATCGAGCGTCGCATGGACATCCGGTGGTCCCGGGTTCAATTCCCGGCGGGCCCGCCAAAAGGCTCGTGCATAATCCAGCTGCCTCAGCTTGATGTTTCGGCAGAATCTTGTCGGGTTGTTGGAAAAAAAGATGATGGAAGCCTTCTCCTTCTCCGCTTCGGCTAAACTGAATATACGTTGAATCTTCATAAAACGTTTGCTACCTTTCGTGGCATATATCACCTTTCAAAATATGCTTGATTCCAATCTCATTTTGTCGGCGGAAATCTTGCTTTTAATCTCGCAAGAGAAGATTATTCTGACGAGAAATGTTTGAAAACATGGCTTCAGAAGCAGTTCAGGTGCTTACGATACTATTCTGGTTCACACTGGCCGTAATAGTGATCAGTGGGGCTCTCTGGGTCAAATCCGTAAAGAAATCGAAATAACAAAATCCAGCTTTTCAGACTGCTAGGCCTGCTATTCGGTCCTGTGGCACGCCACGAAGTGGTCGGGTTTAATCTCGACTAAGTCTGGTTCCACGTTCTTACATCCGTCTTCTCCGTAGGGGCATCTTGAGCGGAAGCGGCATCCTGGGGGTATGTTGATTGCTGAGGGCACTTCGCCTTTGAGTTCTGTTGCTTTTCGTCTTCGCTCTGGGTTCGGCACGGGTATAGCTGATAACAGGGCTTGAGTGTATGGGTGTATCGGGTTTGAGAAGATTTCGTCCTTTTCTCCCATTTCAGCGATTCGTCCAAGGTACATTATGGCGATTCTGTCAGAAATGTATTTGGCGATCGCCAAGTCATGCGTTATGAAGAGGTACGTAAGTCCCAAGACTTTTTGCAGATGCAGCATCAAGTCGATTATTGTCATTCTGAGCGAAACGTCGATCATAGACACTGGTTCGTCTGCGACGATGAATTCTGGCTCGAGAATGATCGACCTCGCCATAGCGATGCGCTGTCTCTGCCCTCCGCTAATCTGATGTGGGTACAGATCAATGAACTGCTCAGGCGGTGTAAGCCCGACTCTTTCAAGTATGTCCAAGACTTTTTTTCTTTCTTCTTCGCCCTTGGCCAAGCCGTGGATCTCAAGCGGGTGTCCTACGGCACGGCCGATCTTCATTCTCGGATTGAGTGAAGCATAGGGATCCTGAAAGATCATTTGAATCTTCCTTCTAAGAACTCTGAGATCTTCTGTGCCTAGTGACGTAGTCTCAACATTGTTGAAGAACACTTTTCCCGACGTAGGGGGGATCAGTCTGACGATAAGTCTGCCCGTTGTTGATTTTCCGCAGCCGCTTTCGCCTGCCAAAGTAAAGACTTCCCCCCTGCGAACAGAGAAACTCACGTTGTCGACGGCCTTGACGAAGCTTCTGGAGCGGGTCAGCAGTTTTTCTAGGAAGCTCTTCTCGACTGGAAAATACTTCACCAATTGCTCAACCCGAAGAATTTCGCCTTGGCTCACTTTGTTTTCCCTCCTTCGTACAGGTAACATCGCACGTAATGGTTTGCGCCAGTCTCGAATAATGGTGGTTCCTTTATACGGCATTTCTCCATGACGTAGGGGCAACGTGGCCAAAATCTGCAGCCGTTCGGAGGATTGAGCAGATCCGGTGGAGACCCTTCTATGGCTTCAAGTTTCTGGTCGGTCAATTCAATGTTGGGAATTGACTTCAGAAGTCCTTGAGTGTAAGGGTGTTGTGGATTTGTGTACAGGTCTGTGCTTCGTGCATATTCCGCGACTCTCCCAGCATACATCACGATGAGTTTGTCGCTTCTTTCCATTACGATGCTCAGGTCGTGCGTTATCAATATGAGAGCCATTCCATAGGCGTCCCGTAACGCATTCAGAAGGTCTAGAATCTTTGCTTGTACAATTACGTCCAAAGCTGTTGTCGGTTCGTCTGCGATCACTATGCTTGGATTCAGAGCTAGGGCCAAAGCGATCATTACGCGTTGTCTCATTCCGCCGCTGAGTTGGTGGGGATAGTCGTTTATGCGTTCAGGTTGGATTCCCACGTCGTTAAGCAGCTTCTTGGCACGCTCAAAAGCTTCTTTTTGGCTGATTTTCGGTTCATGCACTCTTATCAGTTCCACGAAGTGTGTCCCGATTTTCTTGACGGGGTTTAAAGAAGTCATCGGATCCTGAAACACAAAAGAGATTCTTCTTCCTCTGAGGTCTCTTATCTCCTCATTCTTGAATTTCAAGATGTTTTGGCCTTCGAGGAATATGTTTCCCTTGACTATTTTGCCGGGATAAGGGACAAGACGAATCAGAGACAAGCCTAGCGTGGACTTTCCAGAGCCTGATTCGCCGACTACTCCTAGGGTCTCAGATTTTTCCAGTGAGAAAGAGAGGTCTTCGACCGCTCGTATCTTTCCTCTTCTTGCCCAATACTCAACAGTGAGCCCATCTACCGTCAGCAGATGCGTCGGCGCCTTGTCTTTCTTGCTCATTGTTCAAGCCTCGGGTTCAAGAGTTCGCTAAGTCCTTCTCCTATCAAAGTGAATCCTAAAGCCAAAAGAATAATCATAATCCCAGGGAACGTTATTACCCACCACGATCCACTTGCCAGAAGCCTGCGTCCATTTGTCAGATCATACCCCCAATCTGGGATGTCCACTGGGACTCCTAAGCCTATGAACGTTAGACCTGCTGCTGTCAATATGGCATCTGCGAAGTTCACCGTTGCGACTACAACAATTGACGGGACAACATTTGGCAAAATGTATCGAGACAAGATCGTGCGGTTTCTTGCTCCTGCCGCGCTTGCCGCTTCCACGTACGACATTTCTTTTATGCTTAGCACTTGGCTTCGGATTACTCTGAAGTATGAGGGAACGTAGACTACGGCGATGGAAAGAGCCATGTTTACTACGCCTGTTCCGAGCATTGCGGCAATCGCTATGGCTAGCACTAATCCTGGGAACGCGTAGACGCTGTCCATTATCAAGCAGAAGCCCTTGTCAATTAATCCTCCTGCGTAGGACGAAAACAAGCCAAGAGGCACGCCTATTATCAGGCAGACAATGACTGACAGAAAGGACACTTGGAGCATTATGCTTCCTCCTGAGATGATTCTGCTGAGCATGTCTTGGCCTAGATCATTTGTTCCAAGGGGAAATTGAGCATTTGGAGGTTGAAGTGGTATGCCCACGTTTATCGTAGATGGGTTGTGTGGTGAGATCCATGGAGACAGCGCCGTCATCACTACGACACCTGTAACTAGGACGGCGCCTAGTATTATGAGCCATCCTGCTAGTCCCCTTGTGGCTAGAGAGCGTATGCTTGGAAAAACTGTCGAAAGCATGCCTTTTTTGACGTCGGGCTTCTGCATTTTCGGGTATCCTCCTAGAGCCTTATTCTTGGATCGAGATATGCATAAAGCAGGTCGACTACTAGGCTTACAATAGATACGAAAACACCGAAAACGACGATTGCTCCTTGAATGGCCGTGTAGTCTCGAAAGTTTATACGGTCGACTAAATATCTTCCTAGACCTGGCCACGAGAATGTGGTTTCAGTTAGGACAGCTCCGCCTAAGAGCGCGGCGAACTGAAGTCCCATCATCGTGAGTATGGGGAGGAAAGCATTTCTCAAGGCATAGCCGTATGTCACTGTGCTCTCTTGTAGTCCTCTTGCTCTGGCCGCAGTCACGAAGTCAAGCCGCAAAGTTTCAAACATGTTACTCCTAGTTAATCTAAGGAAAACGCCGGAGAGAACTAGCCCAAGCGTTAAGGAGGGAAGAAGCATGTATCTCGAGGCTTGAACGAATTTGACTAGGTTCGCTTCGAGAATGCTGTCTGCCGTGTACATGCCAGTTGCGATGCGCAGTTCCCCAATAGACATGTAATGCCATCCTGCAAAGGCCCAGAGAATCCACACGAAGAGAAAAGCTACCACAAAAGCAAAGACGATTTTTCGCGTAAACTTCCTGTGTCTTGCTTTTGTTATGCCAAGGCATGTGGCAAGGGTTAACAGACCTGGAATGGAAGACAACAGGAAGTGGACAGCGAATCCCCAAGGCGGCTGTGAGAGACGGATGACTAGTCCAACTGGTTCCATGGTTGGGTAGGTTCTCCCTCCGACTGGAAGCCAGTGCAACTGCACAGCAAAAACCATCTGGAGAATCATGCCCAGAAAGAAAACGGGAATTGCATAGGTGACTATTCCGAAGACTCTTATTATGTGATCTTGGGGCTTGTTGTATGCTTTTGAAGCTTCCACTCCTGAGATGATGCCGATGAAAACGGCTATTATCATCGCGAAGATTGCCAGCTCCAAAGTTGCAGGGAAAGCTGAGAAGATCTGTTCAGCCACAGGTGAATAGTCCTGCATTGACTTGCCGAGGTCTCCTTTGAACAGCCCAACTACGTAATCAAAATACTGAGCCCATATTGGCTTGTCAAGTCCTAGCCTGCGTCGCATTTCTTCCATTGCTTGGGGGTTTTCCACTTTTTCGAAATGGAGAAGCACGGGGTCGCCTGGCAGGACTCGTATGATGGCGAAAACCATCGTCAAAAGTATGAATATCATGGGAATAGTGAGCAATATTCTGGAAATCACGTAGGAACGTAAAGTCATTTAGTTCACGTACCTTTGCCTAAGTGTTTTGAATGACAAAAAGAAAAGGGATTAGGGTTTTATAGGTTACTCTGTGGCATAAAGTAGCCAGTGTCGCCAAGACTGTGTTATGTCAAGATAGATTCCTTGGACGTTCGTGTTTGAAACTGCGTAGGCTGCGCCTTGATATAACGGAACCATCGGGCAATCTGTAACCATGAGGTCCTGTATCTGCCCGTAAAGGTCGTTGCGGGTAGTTGACGTTGTGTTTCCTCGAGCCCATGCAATGAGTTGGTCCATGTCAGTGTTGTTGTAGTTGTGATGTAACCATGATCCGCCTGAAGAATCCAAGAATGGCTGAATGTAGTCGTCAGGGTCAATGTAATCAGGATACCATCCATAGATGTATGCTTCCATGATCTCTTGGTCTCTCGCCTGTTTGTAGCTTGCCCAATCGCGGCTTTCAAGCGAAACACTGATCACTCCGCTGGCTTCAAGAGAGGATTTGAGCACTTGCGCCTGTTGCGGGCTTTGCGGATAGTGTCCTGAGGTTTCATACCACAACTTGAAACTGAGCTTGTTCGTTTCGTTGTAACCCGATAAGTTGAGCAGTTGTCTGGTCAGCGTGTAGTTTGGATCGCCGAGAACTACAAAAGCGTCATCGTACCCAAACATTCCTATGGGTATCATGCTGTAAAGTTTCTGAGCTTGACCTTGAAACACGGTCTGTACAATTGTCGTTCGGTTTATTGCTGCGCCAACGGCTCTTCTGATGCTGGTCACGTCGAATGGAGCATATTTTTCCTGAAAAACTAGATATTGAATAAATGCCCCTGTGCCCTCCCAAACGTGCAGATTAGCATTTGTCTTCATCGTGTTGACGTCCGTTGTGGCAAGTTGCCTAAAGGCGATGTCAACATCTCCAGTGGTCATGGCCAACGCTAATCCTGTGGAGTCTGCATAGAATGTTATTATGATGTTCTTAGTCTTCGGGTATCCTCCTGGCGCGTTCCAGTAGTTGGGGTTAGCTTCAAGTCTGATAGCGGAGTCTTTTCCAGCCGTTCTCGTCCAGTTTGCAAGTTTGTATGGGCCTAGGCCCATCGGATGGTTTTGTCTGACAGTTCTGCTAGAGTTGTATTCGACGATGGCGGTCTCTGGTGCATATGTTGGGTCAACGATGTAGGATGCTTGACAAGCCATGAGCGATAGAAAAGCAGCGAAAGGAATCTTCAGATAGAATTTCACAACGTACTTGTCCGCAACTGTCACGTTTTCGATGATGCCGTTGTATCCGATACCTACGAAGGCACCGTCTTCGTCGGCTATGCCTATTCCTCTGTCAAACGTGTACTTAACGTGGGTTGCGTTGAACTCGGTTCCGTCGTCATACTTGACGCCTTGTCTCAGGTTGAATGTCCATATTTTTCCATCGGTTGACGTTTCCCAAGAAGTCGCTAATGAGCTAACTATGTCGCTAGATGCGCCAGTTGCTCCTGCCTTGTATTCTACGAGTCCACAGCCCAGGGATTGGATTATTTCCCATCCGAAGAAGTCGTAGGCTGCTGCTGGGTCGAGGCATCTTTCTACTGAGTCTGTTGTTCCCATAATCAGCGTTTCCTTAAGCTTGGGTCCTGCTGGCATCATCAGAACGTAAGCGGCTACTCCTGCAATGATGATTATGATGATGACGATGCCTATGATGAGCATTTTTCCTATTGCCTTAATGTCTTTCAACTTTTTCACCGTGGTTATAGGGATTGTCATACTCTGGATATAAAATTTTAGCTTAGGGGGCATCTGCGGGTCAGATGTGAGAGGATTTTAGCATGCGTGGCATTCAAGAGCGAGAAACTTACTAAGAGGGCAAATAGCAAGGCGGTTGGAAATGCTGAAGCTGAATCAGAAACACATAAATCCGTAGGTTTGTCTTAGGATTTTCGGTCGGGCGGTAGCTCAGCCTGGTAGAGCTTCCGAGTCAGCGTAGGCTAAAAGGCTAGTAGCTGACGGAGACGCTGTAGACGTCCGCCCACGGTGGGTGTCACTTCAGCCTATCAGGCGTACAAGCAGAAACCGGAGTGTCGCAGGCCCAAATCCTGCCCGCCCGACCAAGCCTCTTTCGACAACAAAAGGCAGAAATAAGGCTATTTTTAGCAAACAACAAGATTTTCGCCTTTCCTTGTTTTCGAATTTTGTAACGAAGATTGGGCTTCACTTCGAGGTTTAAGACTTTCACGTGCCGCTTAAGGAATAATGCCTGTGCATACGTTAGGATAGATTCAGACTCTCGGCTCAAATACCTTCATTTACTATCATTTTACGAGCAAACGCTCGTAAAATCGCAATAGAAATAACTAGATTTCACTCACATCTTCGCTAATGGACGAGTGCTCAGGCTTTTGATCAATCAGTGTTTTCCAAATGTCAGATACTCAGTCTCCTGTGTATTCTGGAATTATGCCTTTTATGGTTCGTTCTTCTTCTCTGAGTTCACGTTCTAACTCCTTCCAGAACCCTCGTGCCTTTTTCAGTCCTTTGCTTCCCATAGCCCTTCCTGTCTTCGTGTAGAAATCTCGTCTTGGTCCTTTTTTCCCACTTGGAATTTCCATCATAGCCTTCACGCCCATGTTTTCCTCTCTCATGAAGTAGTCGAATACTCTTGCCACCCCAAGATAGCCTACAGAACAGGAAAGGACGTCCACATCGTAAACCGCTTTCGCCTCAAGAGTTTTCGGCTCATCTGTACCCCGAGGACCATGGGCATGTATGCAATGAGCTATCTTGTCGATCTCTTTGCTCTTAAATCCAGCTTTCTTCAGATACTCCTGAGCCTTCAATGCACCAACTTCATGATGGTCGCCTAAGTTTGGATACAATCTGCCTATGTCGTGAAGTAGTACGCTCGCTAGAACAACCTTCATATTACCTTTCTCAGCCTCGCCTATCATGACTGCTCTTGCGAGATCCCGAAGTATGTGATGCCAATTATGGTGAATTGGTCCTTTTGTCGTGAAATCTTGCTTGACCAACTCACACAGAGCTTTCAGCTCGTCGTAATGCAACAAGTAATCGTCGAGTCTCATTTTCTCACGGTTCTTATCTATTACCTAGGATGCACTAAAGAGTTTTGTCAAGGTTTATATGGTGGCTTGGAATAGCTTCGAGCTCCCGTCCAGCATGTCCATGAAGATGCGAAGAATTTAAACGCACGTGTAAAGCTATCCCGTCCGACCAAGCTCCTTTCACCAAAATAAGGCAGTCTATGGGTTATTTCAAGCAAATGGCTACACTATGGCCTTTTTTGGTTTTCGAGATTGCCGAGAGGGAGATGCCAAACCGTGATCGTAATACGACATGGATGCAAACATCATCCTCCCTGGCCATATCCACAGTCTCGCATACTGCGTGCGCGCGCTAGAGCAAGCTTTGAATAAGCAGGTTCAGTATTACTTGGTAGGTGCTGATGTAGAGGGACAAGGGACGCCGACGAGAACTACTTTGCCCTGCGGATGCATATACGAAGACGCTGGTTTCATGCTAATCCGCGCTAATGAATGTGAATATCATAAGCGAATGCGAACGAGGAAGCGGCCCTATCGTCCGAAAGCCGAATGCGTAAGGCCGTAGTCGATTTTCACGATTTCCCCAAGTCTCTCATGTTCGTCTCGTCTCATCAAACAAAAAGATGTGAGTGTGCGTTAAGTCTTATATGATTTCACGCGTGACTGTGCTTGCAAAGGTGGGCTTCGCAGAATGGCGGTGAAGACTATTGTTTGAAGGTTCTGATAGGGTCCGTTTGATTAAGCCTTCGTCTATTCGAAAGATGCTTGATCTTTCGGCGGGAATGAAGAATGTTATTCACATGGAGCAGGGTGAGCCTGATTTCACGACGCCTGAGCATATTCTGAAGGCAGCTATAGAAGCGATTCAGAAAGGCTTCACCCATTACACTGCGATGGACGGTACTCTTGAACTGCGCGAAGCCATAGCTGAAAAACTTGAGAAGGACAATGGCATAGCTGCTGATCCGAAGACTGAGATTACAGTTACCTCTGGTTCTCAGGAAGCCATGCTGATCGCTGCTTTAGGGTTTCTGAATCGCGGTGACGAAGCCTTGATTCTTGATCCGTACTATCCTGCATGTTTTGAAGATACCCTAATAGCGGAAGCGAAGCCTGTTGCAGTTCCGCTTGATGAGAGAAGAAACTACGGAATAGACATGGAGGAGCTGGAGAAGAAGATAACAAAAAGAACTAAACTGATTTGGATGTGCAACCCTTCCAATCCGACGGGACACGTTTTCTCGAAGCAAGACCTCGAAGTCATAGCTGAGGTAGCACGGAAGCACGATCTGATAGTTTTCTCAGATGAGATTTATGAGAAAATAGTGTATGATGACGCAAGGCACATCAGCATAGGCTCTATGCCTGGAATGGAAGAAAGAACCATCACAGGAAATGGCTTCTCAAAAGCCTACGCAATGACTGGATGGAGAATTGGCTACATATCCGCTGGAAAGAAGCTCTCCACGATCCTGCGGAAGCTTCATTACTATGCAGTTCTATGCCCAAACGCAATATCACAGAAGGCAGCTTTTGCAGCGTTGACAGGTCCACAAGACTGCGTCAAACAAATGATAGCAGAATTTAGCAGAAGAAGAGAACTTATGCTTCATGAACTTCAAAGGATCAAGTCCTTATATTTTACCGTGCCGAAAGGCGCGTTCTATGTTTTCCCAGACTTCTCAAGTTCCGAAAAATCCGATGACGCACTTGCAGAGTATTTGCTACGAAAAGCTGGAGTCGTGACCGCCCCAGGCTCAGGCTTCGGAAAAACTGGTGAGGGGCACCTTAGAATATCATACTCTATCTCATATGAACTCGTCAAAGAGGGAATGGAGCGGCTCAAGAGGTGTCTAGACGAAAAGATCTAGACAACGTCGCGGTTATGTTAGGATTGTCGCTTTGTCACTGTTAGCGTGCCATTTTCGGCATCTACCTTGACGAAGTCGCCAGTGTGAATAGCTTCAAGTGGGTCCTTTTCCAATCTGTCTACTAGAGGAACTTTCGCGATAAACGCGCTGACCACAAGAACTGTTTCCACATCTTTGACTATCAACGCCTTGGGAGCGAGATTGTGTTGGGCGAGCTTGAACAATCCGTCTATCTGAACCACCGAGCTGGCTTTTCCAGACGGAAACACAAGAACCTTGCCCGCAACATTCCTTCCAGCCAACTCATGATCTTTCTCTCTTACAATGCCCGTCTTGGGATCTGTGAGATAGAAGCAAATAGGCTCATGAGAAACCAAGGCTTCACCTTCACCATAACCGCCTATAATCTTGTGACATTTCATCACGATTTCAGAACTCTTCATTCTCATTTCCCCGTGATGGCTGCTTCAACACAGTCTCTCAGCCTTTCTACTCTAGCTTCTTTGAACCTTCGATAGTAAGCGCATTTAGGCGAATCCGTCATGCCCACCTTGTCTTTGTACGCAATCCAGCAGGGCTCGTCAATACACGTGTCCACCACCACATGTCCACCCGCTTTCTCTATGATATCAACATAACCGTCTCGCTCAGCCAATAGTTTGCCCGTTGCAGATGTGCAGATCCAGAACGACAAATCCTTATACAGTTTTTTACCCTTCAAGAGCCCAGCGACCTCTTCCAACTGCTTCAGCGTATAATGCGGACACCCAAGCATAACAAAGTCTATCTTGCCGCTTGTTGTCTGAAGCTCATCATACGCTCGTTTCAGGTCTCTGTCCGTCACGGTGATTTTGTCTTCTGGAACGTCGCCCTGAAAGGCCTCTTCAACGGTCGAAGCCTCAACCGTCCACCCAGGCACGTAAAACATGGAAATCGCGCCAGACACGTTTGACATAGCGCAGAAGTTAATGAACTCCTCTGTACTCGGCTGCCTCTTGATGCCAGTAAAGACAGGGATTCCATAGCCAATCTGCTTGCCAACATAATAACCTAGAAGCGTATAATCGAACTCATCCCTGAGCGTAGCGTCAACCTTGACAAGGTGCGTACCTTTCCGATTCTCCTTGATATGCAGCCCATACAGAGGCGTTTTTCCGATGACTCCAGCAGCCAGCGCACTCTGAGCCGCTTCACGGTTGGTGTTTGCACCAATAACCGAATTCACGTAAGGCGTGGCGCTTGACTCGGAAAAAGCCACAGTCTCACCAAACAGCGGAATATTCTCAGCCAGATATGGCACACAACTCCAACTCAGAATGGCGCCCACACGCTTGTAAGCTTTCATGACTCTTCGAGCCACATCAGCCTGATCCTCTGGGATTCCCTCAAACGTCTTGTGAAAGTATGGAATGTCATATACCGGATTCGTGCTCGTAGGCACCGTACAACGGGCACCGCCGTTAGCTAGAAGCTCAACAAAGTACAAATCTCCTTCTTGACCGCTGGCAGCAGCATGAGCGCGGCTAATGGGAATCATCTTTTCAGCATCGTACGCGTCTCCGATGGCAACGAGCAGTTCAAGAGCTTTCTGTGGTCCTTCTCCAAGCTCGCCAGCAAGCATTCGTTCTTCATCCCTGGTCAAGTGCATCTCAATTCACTCTCTAGCAAGCATTTTGCTTATGCCCATCTAAGAACTTTACAACATTATCGATGCAGATGTCGGTGCATCTCTTTGCAGCTTCAACCGTATGGAAACCAATGTGAGGAGAAAGCACCGTATTGTCAAGCTTGAATAATGGATTGTCTTTGGCCGGAGGCTCCTGACAAAACACGTCCAAACCAGCAAAGAAGATCTTGCCTGATTTCAACGCAGCGACCAAAGCCTTCTCGTCTACCACTTTCCCTTGAGACGTGTTGATTATAGCCGCACCGTTTTTCATGGCTTCGATTTCCTTCTTTCCCAAAAGCCCCTCCGTTTCAGAAGTCAATGTAACGTGCAGGGTTATGAAGTCGCTTTGTTTCAACAATGTGTAGAGATCAACGTATTTTATTCCGATTTCTTCTGCTCTTTTCAGGTTTGGGTACTTGTCGTAGCCCAGAATCTGCATTTTGAAAGCTTTGGCTATTTCTGCGACTCGGCAGCCGATTGCGCCGGTGCCGATTATGCCCAACGTTTTTCCAGCCAGTTCTCGTCCTCCAAATGGTCTCCAGTCAAAATTACCTCTTCTGACATGCTTGTCAGCCAGTGGCAGTTTTCTGACCGCTGCCAGCAACAATGTGAAGGCGTGCTCAGCAACAGATTCCGTGGAATAGGCTGGTACATGGGTGACTACAATACCTCTCTTCTTCGTTGCCTCAAGATCGGCGTAGTGACAAGTGGTAGCCCATATTGAAACCATCCTGAGCTTTTCGGCCGAATAAATAACGTTCTCGGTTAGGTCGCTCCAGCCAACTATAACGATGTCGGCTTCCTTTATTCTTTCTTTCAATTCCTCTGGTGTCTTCGCTGGTGCTTCAAAAACCTGTAAATCACCGAGTGATCGTAGTTTCCTGATATGCTCTTCTTCTAAGTAGACGTGATCGACTACGACAATCTTCATTTTTCATCATTTTCATGGAATGTTGGTAGTTACTTAAGTCTTGTGAAGGGAATTCAATCTTCTAAATAGGTAAGAAATTGGGGAGGGTTAGCGGGCTCTTGATCTCACTCTTGGCTCGATGAGCGTCCAGAGCCACTCTACGAATTCCTGCAGGTTCTTTGTTTGTATGTAGATGTCTCCTGGACCAGTAATCTGGGTGACTAGGCCTTCTCCGCCGAGTATGGTTTCTTTCAATCCGCCGAACTTTGTGACTTTGTAGTTGCAGGTGTCGCTGAATCCTACGAGGTGGAAGTTGTCAACAATCATCGTCTGTCCCGGTTTCAAGGTGTGTTTGTCTATGGCTCCGAAAGTGTTGATGAACAGGGTTCCGTTTCCAGTCACTTTTATCATGAACAGTCCTTGTCCGAATAGCCCTTTTGTGAAGCCTTCCCACTTGATGTCTAGGTCGACGTTTTGGGTTGAGGCTATGTAGGCGGATTTCTGTATTATGTAACCTTGGCCAGGCTTGACTTCGAGCATTTCTATGTCTCCTACTGGGGCGGCGACGAGTGCCACTTCTCCAGGTCCGTTCAAGGCAGTGTAGTCATTCACCCAGAAGGATTGACCGCCGATGATGGCAAGTCCCAAGCTGCCCAGGATGCCTTTTTCTCTTTTTCTGGTGCGAGGCTCTATCGCTGGATCCATGTAAGTCATTGCGCCGGCTTCGCCCGTGATCGTCTCGCCTTTGTCCAAGCTGACTACAAGCATTGAATAGGAGGGCTTGTATTTTATCTCATACTTCATTCTCAGTTTCCTCTTTGTCTACTTGTATAGTGAAAAACGGTTATTAACATCTTCCCCGCATACAATTTTGCAGTATGGATCGATTGAGCTTGCTTACCTACGATCTGATGGGACTTATAGGTCTGATCATACTCGGCTTGGTAATACTCTTAGTCATTCGTCTAATCATAGTGCTCATCCCCGCTGCAATCGTAGCTGTCGTGGTCTACTTTCTCACCGACAGCACATGGTGGGCTGGCTTAGCTTTCTTGATAATCGCGGCCTTGTCCATACTGAAGAAATTGTAGAGAAGTTGCTTGCCGTTTTAGCATTGGTGTTCATAAAACTTTTATATGTAAGTACGATGTGCATATGAATAATTGATCAAAAGGTGCTTGAATGGAACCCAGCAAGAAACCGCTTAACGTGTTAATCAAGCAGCTGAACGCCAACATTTCAGTCATGCTGAAAAATGGTTGCGAATACAAGGGCAAGATGATCAAATGCGACGGTCACATGAACATACTCTTGGAAGGTGCAAGCGAAAGCAAAGACGGCCAATTGCTTACCAACTATGGCAACGTTCTGCTGCGTGGAAACAACGTTCTCTACATATCAATCGGCTAGGCTTGGAAAATAGGCATTTTGCTGGTTCCAGTCACGTAAGCCAAGGCTTCTTCCAGTTCTACATTCAGCTTTTGCTTTCGCTTGAACCATAACAGTACATTCTGAACATCCCGTTTCAGAAGCTCTTGCGCGTTCTGCTGCTCGCGTTTGATGTATTGTGGCCAATCAATGATTAAAATGTGCAAGTTGGGCTTCAGAATTATGTTGTATTCGCTTAGATCGGCGTGAACAATGCCCGCCTTCAGATAGGCTTTTCGGACATTCTTCAACACCTCTTTCAGAATCCTATCCAGTTTAGGTATTCTGCCCACTTTGGCAAGTTCCGCACCTTCGATCATTCCCATGACTATGACGTGGCGATTTTGGCTTATCGGCTCTGGAACAGCGACGCCTTTTGGATAGACTATCTTCAAGGCTTCAAACTCTTTCTCCGCTGCCAAGCGTGACTGGAAAAGCCAGCCTGCATGCTCTTTCACGTAGCCTCTTTTTCGTTGTGTCTGTCGAAAGCTGATTCTGCCTAATCTGTGGAACTTCACTGCTACTTTTTCACTTTTCGGGTTTAACGCCTCGAAAACATCAGCTTCTTTGCCAACGCCAAGGGACTTGCCGAACGCCTCAAGAACTCCAGCCTTGACTAAGCCGTTTATTGCGAGACAATCGTAGCCAGCATAGTTCAAAGTGTAGCCAACATACGCGCCTCGCATCTGATAGATCAGACCCATTTTGCTCAGACGGTTCAATCTGAAATCTGTATCTCGCGCAAGGTCGAGCTTGGCGAATCTTGCAACCATTTCTTTTGAGACAAACTCATGTTGGCTCATCGCAGTCTCTATGACCTGTAGCACCCTGAGATCTTCGTTTTCCAGACTGCGAAACACTTGAACCGCAACGTCAGCAGATGACATAACACCACAGGGTAAGGCTATCTCTTCTAATAAGAAATTCCATTTGATCTAAATCGTAATCACTTCGGCGTGGTTCACTGACTCGTCAACCATCTTTTCTATGTCAATTCCTTCTTCAGCTTCCTTCAGCATTGCCAATCTTGCTTGAGTCGCTGGCTGACTTGGTGCTGCACTGCAACCTTTGGCTTTACGAATCGAAATCTCATAGGTCCCGATCCTACGGGCCAAAGCTTCAGTCTCTGTTTTGTCAAAGCCCAAGAGCGGACGATGTATAGGATAGTTCTTCGCCGCTTCGTCCAATACTCTCAGGTTGGTCATTGTCTGGCTTGCCTGTTCTCCAATGGCTTCACCAGTGACAATGCCCTCAGCCTTCTCCAAATTTGCTATGCGCTCTGCAATGCGGTACATCATACGTTTGCACAAAAGACAAGTCAATCTTCTCGGCGCTTTGTTGACGAAAGTCTGAAGGTTCGCGCCGTGAGGCACGATATACACTTTTCTCGGATGGCCAAAGGACCATTCGAAGAGCTTTCTCGCGATGTCAAGGGCTCTGGTCCTTGTCGCCTCATCTGTCAGGGGCGAATTATCAAGATAGATCGGCACTATTGGACAGCCACGCTTCATTACGAGCCAGCAAGCCGCGGGCGAATCAATCCCGCCGCTTAGGAGGGCTACGGTTTTTGCCTGTGAGCCAACTGGAAATCCGCCTGCACCGCGCAGGGTCTCTACAAAAACGTAAGCTTCAGCGTCTCTGACTTCTATTTCCAACGCATGGTCCGGGCTGTCCAAGTTCACGTACACACTTCTTTCTTTCAGACTGTCTAGAACTTGCTTTCCAACTTCTCTGCACACGTCAATGCTCGAGTATGAGTGTTTTCCGACCCTGTGGCAGCGCACTGCAAAGCCACTTTGAGCTTGAATGGTCAACGAAGCCATATCAAGTGAGGTTTGCACGATCTCTTTAATGTCTGAACTAGTCTCAACGGCTGGGGAGACCGAAGAGATTCCGAAAACTCGGGTCAACTTCTCCGTGGCTTCTTGCGTTTTATGTGTTTTCACGTAGAATCTGCCTCGCCTGCGCACAATTCGGTCGTAAGCGATGCTTTGGCATTCTAAGGTTTCTTGCATGTTTTTGAACAAGATCCTCTCATAAATGCGTCTGGTCCACTCGCTCTTGATACCTATTTCCCCGCCGAACCGAACAATCACAGAATCAAACTTCGTCTTCTAACTCAGCCCCATAGAACCTTTCTGACTAGGAAATCTGGGCGAAGAGATTTAACAGTTATGCTCAGACCTAGGCCCATCCAGATTCTTTGCTCGATTAGTTGACTGAAAACTATTGTGGACAGTCGTCGAACTAGTGAATGGTGATTACAAGAACTGGAAAAGACTACAAAGGTTAATTCCGTTTCTTTGCCGCTTTGTTCAGAGCACCAAATCCGACCAAACTGATTTGGCTCCTGCAGCTATTGCATTGAAGCACTATTTTCTCCAGGCAGTTTCCTCTCACCACAGGTTCCAAGATAGTATAGACTTCCTCTGACGTGTCATCTGGAGAGATCTCAACACCGCATTTTGGGCAACTAACCTTGCCTTTTCCGTGGATCTTGGTCAAGTCAATCGTGTAAGGTTCTGTTTTCTGCATTTTTCTCTCCTCTGATGCTGCCTTCTGCACACAATAGCCTATGACATATGTCATACTTAAGCATTGCTCACAGAAGGAAAATTGCGTATCAAATGCAACACGAATCAGCAGCTGTGCCCCATTCTGTACGAAGACCCTTTGAAAGGAACCATGAAAAACCTGGGACTATCTTTCATATGAAAACCTTGGACCCCACTTCAAAATGTTTTTCTAGGTCCCCAACATGAGAATAAGAACTGAAAGGAAGCGTTGAAAATGGAGTTCAAAGGAAGTCGAACTGAGAAGAACCTGTTGGGAGCGTTTGCTGGTGAATCTCAAGCTAGAAACAGATACACGTTTTTTGCCAGCGTAGCTAAGAAGGAGGGATATGAGCAGATATCCGCAATCTTCCAAGAAACGGCTGACAACGAAAAAGAGCACGCTCAGCTTTTCTTCAACCTCCTCAAAGGCGGACTAGCAGAGATCACGGCATCCTATCCAGCAGGAATCACTGGCACAACAACCGAGAACCTGAAAGCGGCAGCAGAAGGCGAGAAACATGAATGGGGCACGCTTTATCCTGGCTTTGCCGAAGTTGCGGAGAAAGAGGGTTTCAAGGAACCTGCTAGAACATTCACTATGGTTGCCAAAGTAGAAGCTTATCACGAACGGCGATATCGAAAACTTCTAGAGAACGTAGAACAAGGCAAGGTCTTCAGGAAAGGCCAACCGATCAAGTGGAAATGCAGAAATTGTGGATACGTCTACGAAGGCAACGAAGCCCCAGAAAAATGCCCAGTGTGCGATCATCCAAAAAGCTTCTTCGAAGTGTGGTGCGAAAACTACTAACTCCACCTTTTTTTGTCTTTTAAACGCATTCTGGACCTGCACAGTGGTCTCTGGGAAAGACAGGGCTTTTGAAGACTTGTTCAGGGTGTACGATCTCAAAACAGCTTAATTAGAAAGACTAGAACAAAGGTTTCGCTGCAGTTCTTGTTCTTCTAAGCGTTGATTTTAGCTTTCAAGCCGTCTTCCACTCTGAAGGAATCTTCGATGGATGCAGACCAAAGCGAGAGCAGATACACGCGTAGTATTCGGTTATTCACCGCAGTTCCAGATGTACAAGTGGAAAATCGTTTTCCTCGTTTCTGGCTCTGAAATCATGTTTCAAGTACAGTTTTAGAGGGCCTGAAGGGTTTTCCGCTGAACTTCTCCTTGCGTAAGTTTCAACTACTTTGAATCCTCTTTGCTTGAGGTCGTCTAGCAACCCTTTAAGCATGGCCCTTCCAAATCCTTTCCCGCGGTCGTCCTTGTCTATTATGAAGAGGCATGCGATGAAAACCGCTTCTGTACTCGGCTGTTCAGAGGTATATTCTTTTACTTGGGGGAAAAACTTTGCGGGCGCGTATTGCATGAATCCTATAGGTTTGCCATTCAAGTATGCAGTTTTGATGCAAGGTCCAGATGTGCTAGTTACCTTCTTGAACCATTCTCGCTTCTCTTTTTCTCTTTCAGACTTGAGCATTTCTTGGCTGTATTCGCCCTTTGTTTGCCAGTAGAGACAGTACCTACAGGGGCTTGGTATATCTTTGAAGTTTTCTAGAGTGGCTCCTTCAATCTTAAGCAAGTCAATTGTCCCGCTACCCTAATCTTAGAAAGCAATGCTAAAAGCTTTTCCAGTTTAAGTACATACAGAACAAAAATCACCTTGACGCCGCAAGTCTGTGTTTGAGCAAGATTGACCAGGTTTTTTGGAACTGGGGGAAGATTCGTCACGATAATGCAAAGAAAACGTGCTGCAGGAATCACGATACTTGATGAAAAGGTGGACATGTATTTGGATCTAGGTCGGTCGGCAGGTTTGACAGACTTTTTCTGAAGGATTTTTAACCTGAAAGGTATGTATACTAGCCGTTGAAGGGTGCAAAGGTTCATGCGGATTGTGCTGAGAATCGGTGGGTCGGTTGTTGCTTCGCCAATCAGACCGGACTTAATAAGCAGGTACACTGGCTTGCTGAAGGATCTGAGAAAGCAAGGTCATGAAGTCGCAGTGGTTGTTGGAGGCGGCATACTAGCAAGAGAATTCATTCAAGCTGCGAAAGACATGGGGCTGCCTGAAGATGCGCAAGACGACGTTGCCATCTCGGTATCGCGAATCTTTGCCCAACTTTTCCTCAAGAAACTTGGCAAATCAGGTTGTGCTAGTGTTCCATTGACCGTTGAGCAAGCGTCGAACTGCCTGCTTGAGGGGAAAATTGCCGTGATGGGCGGATTGAAACCTGGCATGACGACGGACACGGTGGCGGCTCTGATCGCTGAAAGCATAAGTGCTGATCTGCTGATTAAGGGCACAGATCAAGATGGAATCTATGACGAGGATCCGAGAACGCACAAGAACGCCGTTAAGCTTGACCATTTGAGCTTCGAAGATCTGTCAGATGTCTTTGCAGAGGACAGGCATAAGGCTGGTCTACATCAGATCGTTGATCCTGAAGCGGTTAAAGTGCTAAAGCGCAAGCGTCTTAAGGTTGTGATTGTGAATGGGTTTAAGCCTGAGAACGTTTTGATGGCTGTTGAGGGCAAAAGTGTTGGAACGTTGATCGAGTAAAACCTTCAGTTTTTGACACAAAGCTTAAATATCACTATTGATATCGCTGCCGATATCAATTACGATATCGATGGTGATTAGAACATTGCTGCTTAAGAGGCATTGGATGAGACATACTGCTATGGTGCCAAAGGGGTTCATACGTTATCAGGTTCTTGATTCGCTTAGCGACAAACCCATGTCGGGCTCAGAGATAATAGACGAGATTGAACACAGGACAGATGGGCGTTGGAGACCAAGTCCAGGTTCGATCTACCCACTCTTGGCTTGGCTGCAGGATAATGGTCACGTGAAAGAGTTGCCAACAGCCCAAAGTGGGCTGAAGCGCTACGAGCTTACTGACAAGGGCAAAGGCTTGCTTGAGGAGCAGAAAAAGATCAAGAAAAAATTCGGAGAAGAAGCGAAGCTCCTTCCTCCTCCGTTCTTGGGAGCCTTGTGGTTCCATATTCCGCCGGAGAAAACTGCAGAGGTCCGAGAATCTGTTAGGCGAGTCATGGGAGCGTTTTTCGAACTTGGAAGCTGTCTTGAAGAGAAGTTTTCTGAGCAGGCGGTCGAAGAAGCGACGAAAGCTTTAGATGAGACAGCGGAGAAGCTTGAGGGAATATGCAAAAAACTGAAGGTGAAGTAACGTGAGTGAAGAAGTCATTAAGACCGAAGGGCTGACGAAGGTTTTCAACAAACATCTGACAGCAGTTGATCATGTGAGCTTCAGCGTGACGCACGGTGAGATTTTTGGGTTCTTAGGACCGAACGGTGCTGGAAAGACGACAACAATCAACATGCTGATAACGATACTGAAACCAACCGAAGGCAAAGCCTCTGTCTTAGGCTTTGACATTGCAAAGCAAAACAATAATGTCAGAAATGTGATCGGTGTCGTTCCGCAAGAATACACTGCTGATGAAGACCTGACTGGTTTGGAAAACATCCTTCTATGTGCAGACATGTATGGAATCTCACGCAAGGTCGCAAAAGAACGTGCCCAAGACCTGCTGAATCTCGTCGAGTTGACCGATTTCAAGGACAAGAAGGTCCAGACCTTTTCTGGCGGAATGCGCCGCAGGCTTGAGCTTGCATGCGGACTAGTCAACAGACCCAAAGTGCTTTTCTTGGATGAGCCCACCCTGGGCTTAGACGTTCAGACTAGGACAGCGACTTGGAATTACATCAGAAAGCTGAAGAAGGAATATGGCATGACGCTTTTTATGACTACACACTATCTCGAAGAAGCTGATGCACTTTGCGATCGAGTAGCAATAATCGATCATGGAAAAATCGTTGTGATTGGTCCACCTGAAGATTTGAAGCATGGTCTAGGTGGTGACTTGATAACTCTGAGCATTAAGGAGGACGTAGATGTGGCTGAATCTATTCAGAAGATCGAGCACGTGAAGGATGTCAAGAAGGACAATGGCTCCTACAGAATCAAGGCTGAATATGGGGAAATAACAGCGCCTCTTATTATCGAAGCCCTACGGAAAAAGGGACACACCGTGACGAAGCTTTCACTCACAGAACCTACATTGAACGAGGTCTACCTAGAGTATACAGGCAAATCGATGCGCGATGCAGAAGAGTCCAGAGAGGCGTTCGCAGCACAAAGGATGGCGATGAGGAGGGCTCACCAATGAGCGAAGCTAATGGCAATTCCAAGAGCAGACTGCATGGTCTTTGGGCTTTGACCAACCGAGAACTCAAGAAATGGTACAAGGCTCCAGTTATATTCCTGCTTTCCATAATCCAGCCGATTCTATGGATGGGCCTGCTCGGAAAAGCAATGAACGTAGGCGCCATATTCTCGGGTAGCTCAATCCCGATGCCGCAAATAAACCCGCCGCTGACGCTGCCCCAACTTCAACAATTAGGCAGCTACTTTGCCGGGCTACAATCGAATATCATGCAAGGAGCATTCAACACGACTGACTATTTTTCATTCATGTCTGTGGGCATGATTGCCTTCACAGCACTCTTCACGACGATGTTCAGCGGTATGTCAGTGGTTTGGGACAGACGCTTGGGCTTCTTGAACAAGGCTTTGAGCACACCTGTGTCAAGAGCGGTGATAATATTCTCTAAGGTCCTTTCTGCAACGTTGCGGTCAATATTCCAGGCGGGTCTCATAATAGTCATTGCTGTGGCATTTGGTCTCCAGTTTGGGCCTAACTTCAATCTACTGAACATACTAGGCGTCTTCGCGATCTTATTCCTGATATGTGTGGGCTTATCTTCGGTCTTTATTGCGATCACGATAAGGTCTACAAGGATAGAGACGCCGATGGCCGTTGTCAACCTGATAAACCTGCCACTAATGTTCGCGAGCAATGCCTTCTTCCCAACCAAGTTTATGCCTGACTGGCTTCAAGCCATAGCGAAGGTTAACCCGCTGACCTACACAACTGACGCAGTAAGACAGCTTTTGATATTCAATACTGATTGGGCGCAGCTTGCCGTGGACTTCACATATGTTGGGATATTTGCTGTGGTGGCTGCAACGATTGGTATAGTGCTGTCATGGAGATTCTTGACCAAGTAGGACCGTAGACAGTAACGTGGAGATGGTATGGGTGACGGCGATCGTTGAAGCAATCAATCTGAAGAAGACTTACATGCTTGGTAAGGTTCCAGTCGACGCCTTGCGAGGCGTGAACCTGAAGGTTGAAAGTGGCGACTTCGTAGCCATATTAGGGCCTTCTGGAAGTGGCAAATCCACGCTGCTCAACCTGATTGGTGCATTAGATAAGCCTACAGAGGGCAAAATGATCATAGAAGGAACGGACATTTCAACATTGAACGACAATCAGCTAGCAGACTTGAGGCGCACAATCGGCTTCGTATTTCAGTTCTTCAATCTGATTCCAAGGCTGTCGGCGGAAGAGAATGTTGAGCTGTCGATGTCAATTGCCAGCATGGGAAGGGCAGAAAGGAGAAAACATGCTGAGGACTTGCTGGGAATCGTCGGTTTGAAAGAGAGAATGGGTCACAAGCCGGCGGAACTTAGCGGTGGAGAACAGCAGCGTGTGGCTATCGCGCGCGCTCTGGCGAACAATCCTCGTTTTCTCCTGATGGATGAGCCCACGGGCAATATTGACTCCAAAACAGCAAGCGAGATAATTTCGTTGGTCCGGCGACTCAATGAGGAGAAAGGCGTGACTATAATCATGGTTACCCATGACCAGCGTTTGGCCATGGAGACGAAGCATACGGTTCAGATGTTCGACGGCGTGATAGCACAGGACTTGGTGAATTGACATGAAGACACGGGATGTTTTTTCCTATGCCTTTAGCGCCATACGACTGCGAAAACTTCGCGCAGGCCTGACAACCCTGGGGGTAGTCATCGGCATAGCTGCTATCGTAGCGCTGCTTTCACTTAGTCAAGGCTTTCAGAACACGATCACTCTTCAGTTCGAAAAAGGGTTTGCAACAAACACTCTGTTAGTCTCTGCGCGGAGCTTCGGGATGACAGAGTCGAGTTACCAGCTTTTTGTGAATGATACGAAGGTAATTGACAGCATTGAGAACGTGAGCATGTCGGTTGCGGTCATCCAGAGAGCTTGTTACGTTAACTCAAGCAGAGGAACGTTCTTGCTTTCGGTCACGGGTATTGACTTCGCGAAATATGATGGAATCTATGGGTCGACTTTCGTGGCAGCGAGCGGGACTGTGCCTTTGGATCCAAGCAATGACACTATTGTGATCGGCTCGCGGATACATAGTCCATGGAAGAATGAAACGGTACTTGCAGACGTGAACGATGCAGTTGAGGTCACGTGGACTAATACCACTTTCGTGCAAAGCATTCCAGTGCGCGTTAATATCACTTATACTGGGCATGTTTCGGCAGTGCTCAGCGAGATCGGAGGTTTCAGCATAGGCGGGCCTTCTGATACGGGCGTTTACATTCCGATTTCTCAGGCTCAGAGCTTCTTTGGAACAGATCAGTGTGATTCGATACTTGTGCAGCTGGTTAACAGTGACAATGCCACAGTCACAGGCGTCTCAGAAGCGATAAAGAATGCTTTCGGCGACCAAGTCTCTGCGACTTCGCCCACGGCTATACTGGACATTATCTCGACGGCTTTCGGAAGCATAGAGCTTTTCTTGGCTGGAATCGCTGGGATTTCGCTCTTGGTAGCCGGCATTGGCATAATGAACATTATGATTGTGTCTCTTATGGAGCGCACGAGAGAGATCGGCATACTCAAGGCTTTGGGAATGAAAGGGCGAACGGTGTTATTGGTTTTTCTGAGCGAAGCAATGATTATCGGCTTGCTTGGAGCAGCAATAGGCATCGGCTTAGGCTGGGGCTTGGCTGAAATCTTCGCTAGATTCAGTTTCGCATATATTGGGGGCGGCGGCAACTCGCGTGCAAACCCAGGTGCTAATATGGGCAATCTTGCGATAACGCCCGTTATTTCGCCAACACTATTCATTGGCGCCTTTGCTTTCGGCTTGATAGTAAGCGTGGTATTCGGGATCTATCCAGCTTGGCGGGCTTCAAAACTCAAACCGGTGGAAGCTTTAAGATACGAATAGGCGAATGGCTTATCGAGGCTTTGAGCTTTGAAAAGGCTCTATCCTGTCCAGCCAATCGTAGGAGTAGGTGCAGTCGTAATCTGTGACGGCAAGATTCTGCTCGAGAAAAGGCGAAATGACCCAGGCAAAGGAAAGTGGAGCATTCCAGGTGGTCTGGTGGAACTGGGTGAGGGCACGGAAGAAACGGTAATCAGAGAAGTCAAAGAAGAAACTGGATTGGATGTTGAAAAGCCTGAACACCTCGATGTTGTTGACAACATAGATTTCGATGAGAATGGGAAAGTGAAGTATCATTTCATCATAATCGACTATTTCGTAAGGCTTAGAGGCGGTGAAGTGAAGGCTGAGAGCGACGCTGAAGAGTTGAGATGGGTTCCATTGGGTGAAGTGGAAGATTATGATTTGACAAGGACTATCAGGTCTTTCTTTCAGCGGAACAAGGAAATGCTGGAGAAGCTCAATTCATGTCCTTGAAGAAAAGCCTCGTTTCTCCCATTGTCTTAACGTCTAGAGCTTTGATCTTGACGACTACTGGGAAGTCCCTTACTGCTCTTCCTAGAGAGAGACAATAGTGTGGCGGTAGGTCTCTGGCTATAGACTTGACCGTCTCTGCGTCTACACGTGCGGCTCGTGAGACTACATCCAAGTCGTGTTCGTTTGTGAAGTTGAATAGAAATATGTTGTCGGCTTGGCGATAGATATTCTCTTTGACTGTGTCAGGCTGGTTCGTAATGAACGTAGTGAATATGCCAAAATGCCTCATACGTGTCACAATGTCATCCCAGTAGGTTTCTCGCAGGTACAGGTGTGCTTCTTCAGCAAAGAGAAACGCTGCCTTCAGTTTCCAGCTTGACAGTGACTCAACAAGTTTGCCGAGGACATATTCTACAACTATCTGTCTGTCTATTGCCGACGTGTTGCGCAGGTTTATTACTACGGCTCCTCCATGCTCCTTGGCTTTGAACAGACTTTCTTCTAACGCGATTGCTTCGGCGACATTATCAGTGAAAAAACCCGAGTTGACAAGTGCGTGGAAGCGCGATGCAAGCGCGTCGCGAACATGCTGGTTGCAGTTCCATATGCGTATTGTCTCGCCCAAATCATGCAGGGTCAGCATGTCTTTTTCCTGAAGAGCCTTCCATATGCGCCGAAACTCTCTCGCCGATGTCCCAGGCAGGTGAAGCGCGTGAATGAGAATGCCGAGAAGAACATGCAGGTTGACTTGTTTCAGGGCTACTCTGAAGTTCTGGGAAGGGGTCAACACGTGAATCTTGTCATAGTAGGCGTTTCTTTTTCCGTCTGAAGTCGTTCCGAGGCTTAGGTATTCACCGTTCAGGTCAAAGACTACGACGGTTGCCTTGAAGCCTACTAGGCTTAGCATCAGAAGTTTGGAAAGGTGAGATTTGCCTGTGCCTTTTTTTCCGCTTATTATGTTTAGTCCGCCGTCTAACGCGGTGGCGTCAATTGTCAGCAGTGAAGAATCTTTCGTGCTACCGAGTATTATGGGGAGGTTTCCGTTGACTTTGGCGAGTTTCATTAGCATCGGTAGTGGAAGCTTCTTGACTGTCGATTGTGAGCGCGAGGGCAACCATGAACTGCTGGGGCTTAGGCTGTCGTTTTGCATCGTAGCTCTGATCTTGCAGATAAGCAGGCTTGCATCCTGAATGTAGGTGATGTGCGGAGCTATCTCCAGCGGGTCAAAGTTCTCGCCTTGCATCAATTCGCCGCCGTCAGGCAAAGTGCGCAGCAGTTCTTCGAGCACACCTGGGATGCTAGCAAACTGTACGTCGATCACCTGTACGATCAAAGCTTTCTCCGCTTCAGCGTCTTCAACAAGCAAGTAGTCCCCTTTTTCTGCACTTTCGTTTGAAAAACTCAAGATCTGCAGTATGTTACCTTCTTTCTTGTAGAGTTTCATGAATAGTACTCTCCTCTTCCGAACGGGCCAAAGAGCAAGCTGTGCATGTCTGGCCTATTGACTAGTCTCAGTCCATATCGCCGCGTGGTAAAATGCTGCATGGCTATGACCTCGTTAGCCGTGAATGTGCAGAAAATATGGGCTAACCGAAGGGTTTCAGGATAGCTTTGCGAGAGCAGATCGTTTCCCAGGAGTTGCTCAACAGCGCGGATTTTCCCTTCTGCGGAGGCTTCTCTGTCGATATCAAGCCTGAAGGCATAGCTTCCATTTGCCAGTTTTGCGACGTAGACGTCACCCATCAGGGCGATTGGAGCTTTGGGTCTTAGGCTGTCTATTTCGAGCAAGTAAGGTGGTTTGTTTTCGAGGGGCAGATCTGTTATTAGGCGTCCGTTGACTCGGAGGTTTGTCATTTTCGAGAAGGCTAGCACCGTATTGCCTCCTTTTCTTGCAGTTGTGAGAATTTGCCTCATGAGTTGTATCGGTGTGTCTGGCGTTCCCGCTGTCAACGAGCCGTCGAAGAGGATCAGTCCGTTTTCTGTGTTTCTTGCGAGCATTGATTGGAGCCATCTTTCGAATAGGCTTGCCAATCGTGTTGGCATCTGTTGAAGGTTTGGGCATCCGTGGTGGTTCTGGTTGGGTGAAGAGTCAAAGTAGGTTCTTTGGAGTATGCTGTAGACTTCGTGTTTGTTTTCCTCTGTTATGTGGAATATGAAGGGGCCGAGTCTCGTATAGTGGTACCGTTTGTTCTGTTTCATAATGCTCGCTCCCCTCACAGCTACGAGCAAGCCGGTGGTCGTTTCGCCGATCTTGATAACCGAAGTGTCTACGGCGGCTACTGTGGTTTGTTCGTGTCTTGGCTTCAGTGTTTTAGGTGGCATTCTGATTCTGACGGCTTGTGTACTCGCGTCCAAGTTGTTGATTTGTTGAAAGTCTTGTTGAATTAGTTGAAAAGGCTGGTTGTGTGCGTGCTTCAGCGAGTGCAGGCTCAGTTCTATGAACCGCTGCGGTAGGCTTAGGTCCATGGTGGGCTGTGGAAAGTTATATTTTGGTGTTGCTGCAATAGTGTATTGTTCAATCAAGTGATTCACCAATAGCCAATAAGCAACGGAAGAGATATTTAAGTGTTGCGCATGTACATGATGTACAATACAATAAGCAATAGCATGATGAAAGAAAGGGTGACAGGTTGACCGAAAACCAGCCAAGGCCTCCTATAAAAGTCAAAATGAAAGTGGGCGAAATAGAGTTCGAAATAGAATGCCAAGAAGACCAACTGCAGCCAACTGTTGACAGAATACTCTCAACAGTCACCGAGAAGCTCAGAGAGTCACCATTGATGGGTGAGAGAACCACGCAGCCACCAAGGGCTGAGACATGCAAGGGCATAATTCAGAAGCTTTGGGAAGAAGGCTGGTTCTCGCAAGCCAAAGGCTTGAGCGAAGTGCACACGGAGTTGGCGAGGCGAGGTTTTCACTATGATCGCACAGCAGTCGCGCATGCGCTAATAGATCTGGTCAAAGACAATGTGCTGACGAGAGAGGGAAAGCCACGCAGGTATCAGTACGCTCAGAAGAGGCCACCGCCATAGGCCCGTTTTCTGACTGTAGCAGTTCTTTGTTACGCTGAAACGCTTATATCGCGTATACCAGAGTCCGAGGGTGGAAGTAAGCGCGCAACGCTTCTGATCTTGTCTTTATCAGTTGGGCATCTTTCGTGCTGATTAGGCGAAAAGGGCGGCACATGGTTTAAATCCCAATTTGAGAAGGCCTCATGAGATGTCACTTTGAGCGTCAATGAATCATCGATTAAAGCGGTTACTTTCGATCTTTGGGGGACTTTGCTTTTTGAGAGGAATGGTGCTAGTGGTCGTAGGAGTTCGGCTCGTTGTAGCAGTGCTGCGGAAGCCTTCAATAAGCTTGGAGTGCCTGTTTCTACAGAGCAAGCAAGTTCGGCTCTGAAGCAGGTGATAGAATCGCTCTTGGAGGTTTGGGACAGGAACGAGGACATCAGCCATGTGGAGCAGCTCGAGCTTCTTGTTAGATACGTTTCGAATGGTTCTCTTGCTCTGAAGAATGAGTGGGTTGAGGAACTGAGTTCGGCTTATGTGTCGCCTTTTTTCGGAGTTCCTCCCTATCTGAATCCAGACGCCGCGAGCGTGCTTGAAGGCCTTGCCAAGGAGGGAAAGCGGATTGGATTGATATGCAACACGGGTGTGACTCCTGGTTTTGCGTTGAGAAGGTTCTTGGAGTCGGAGGGAGTGCTGGAGTATTTTGATGTTTTGGCTTTTTCTGATGAGATAGGTTTTCGGAAGCCTGATTCAAGGGTTTTTCATCTTGCTGCCAGGAAGCTAAAGATCGATCCTTGCAGTATTGTTCATGTTGGCGATAACTTGAGGATCGACGTATGGGGAGCCAAGAAAGCAGGGTTCATGGCAATGCTCTTCGTATGCGAGGAGGGAAAAGACAAGATGGCAGAAGCAGACCCAATGTCGCTCGTGGCGTTGTCAAGAAGACTTGGAAAACCGGAGAGAGACCTAATAAAGCCAGACAAAACGATAACCAGTTTGACTATGATAACAGGAAAAATGTGAAACTTCTGAACGGTAACAGTGGCTGCTTCACATCGCACAGCTTTCCCAAAGACGAAGGTTGAAACTGCTATTCCCATGTTTTAGCGTCTTGGAACGGAGACGTGTGGGAAGTGCGGAAAGACTTATAGCTCGACCTAAAGGAGTAGTTGAAGTCCAGGTGTGACAATATGAGTGAAGCCGATATTTATCTTGTCATATACGCTGGATTGAGTTTCCTTGCTGGCTTCTTTGTTGATTTCTTCTTCGATATACTAGGAAGACACTACGGTGAGCATCGTGATAGAGTTGTCCAAAAGAGAGTTCTGCAAGGTGATTTGAAGGCAAGATTGAGAAACTTCTGCAGTTCATGGGAAGACCGAGATTGCATAATCCCTGCCACAGACTTGAGAAAAGACCTTGTTAGCCTGACAAAAGACATTAGAGAAAGCCTGAATGACGAGTTCGCCCAGTTAGATGAAGAGGAAAAGACTGCTATCCGAAAAGTGACAAATGACTTTCTGAAAATAGCTGGCAAGTTTCCAAGTAATGACAATGCTGCTTGGAGTGAGAAAGTCAAGGGTGAAATGGAAGAAATACGCTGGAACATTAAGAGAATCCTAGAAACATGGTCTTAAGCTGTCTTCTCGACTTTCCTTATGTCATAGCCTTTCAATCTGAGCTCTATTTGCGTGCTGACTGGGACTCCTGTTTTGTCTCTGATTGATTCCATTTCTTTTACGACGGACTCCTCAATCCTGAAGCATACTTGCCTTTTCTTTTCGTCTGCCATTGTATCACGCCTCAAGTTGAATACATGTGTTGTCTGCTATTTAAATGCATTGCATTGTACCGCATGTCAACGCAATACACGCAAGACAGCCCGCACATCAGAATTGCAGAGAATCAAAAAGACTAACATCGGTACTCATCAAACGCAAGCAGAAGCCATTGAAGAAATAGAAGCGAGGGTTTAGGCAGGCAGGTACCACTTGATGCAGAAATGCTCTGTTTCAGGTTTCGGCTGCTATTCTTCCTGCTTCTCTGACCGCTTCTAGGTAGACTTCTTCCTTTAATCTGAAGCCATGCTTTATCAGACTGTTCAACGTTTCGAGAAGCTCATTCAGGTCGATCTCGTTTTTCTCCAGAACTTTGAGTAACACGAAGATTGTGCCTCTTGGTTTGAGATTCATTAGTCTCGCCGCGGTTCTAGCTGAGACTTCGTCGATTAATACTTCTTTGAGTTTGAGGTTTTTTGCCAGGGCGATGGTGGCGGTTTCTCCTTGTTCCAGTTTTATTGGAATCTTGATCGGTTTGGCGTTTAGGACTTTGAGCCAGCCTTCTGTGATGGCTGCTTCGATTATGTAGGCGTCTTTTTGTCCGAGCCGTTTGCCTTTGTCCACGACTTCGGTCTTGACTTCTTGAGGGATGAAGACTTCGCCGAACACTTTCTTTAGTAGGTTGATTTTTCCAGCTTTTGCTAGGTATATTAGTGGGGTGGCGTTGGATGCGATGCCGTTCACGTCAAACCCTTCAGGTCTTCTCGGAGTTCGTCTAGAGTGTAGGGAACGCGGATTTCTCTCTTCTCAACTTCGTGGATGGCTTCCCAAAGGGAGAGCCCGCATCTGGTGGCAGCTTGCCACAGAGTCAGCTTGCCCGACTCGTAGTCTCTTAGGCTTGTGTCAACCAACCAATCTCTTACTGCTTTGGTTAGGAACCTTCTAATGACTGTGGATCTATCCATTCCTTCTCTCTCAGCTATCTCGTCTATAACTTTGACTAGATTATCTTCAACTCTGGTGGTAACAGTCGTGGGCATTGGAATCACCGTATTAAATTTATTCATTTTAATATATAAACCTACCTAACCTCGGCACTCTTCAACCAGAAGGTTATCGACGTTGGGGAACCACGAACGCAGGTTTCAAGTAAATACTTTTCATATGCAGGGAGGCAAAAGCCAGAATAGCGGAAGATATCTCCACGGCGGAGAGCATTCAGCCGAGAACCGGTCTATGACGACCTATTTAAAGAAGCATGAATCTGCTTTCAACAAAACAGACCAAAGCTTCTTCTACATTACTCAATCTGTCGGACAGAGCTTTTCCAACTACCGGCAAAACTGCAATCTGACTAACCTGTCTTAGCCCTTATTCTTGGAAGAATCTCCTTCTGCGTCTGCACAACACCAAATGTTGTCAACTTGTACTTGTCGTCAACCGTCTTCGCTGCGAAGTCGGTCTTGACAAGTTCGCCAAGGCGTGTGCTAGCTATCTTTGCGTCCTTACCTAGCTTCGCCTGCAGATACTCTTTCGAAACTGCATCGCTTTCCATCATGCCTAGCCTGAAACCCACATAACAAGCCAGAAGCCACGAAGCTAGGGTCTCATTATCCGTCAGCTTGTCTCGGGCAACAAGAAGGTTTGCGCCTTCAGGCGAAAATGCTATCAGTCCTTCGCATTCTTTAGCGAGCTTTTGCAGATCGACGTTCAACGTCAGTTTTTGGGCTATTTCGAAAGACGGCAAGAACTCACTGAAGAACTTGTTTACCGCCAACCAAACCTGTTCTGGATCGCCTGTGAAGGTTTTCTCAATATTACCGTATTTGATTTGGATCGTTATGCTCGCTGACGGTGTGCTCAAGCCATTTTGCCCCTGAGCTTGGCTAAAACTCCGTCTTCAACCCATCTTTCGCCCTGCATGGTCAGCTTGAACTCTGGCCTATTCGGGTCAGGCTTGAACACTTGCCCTCGCTTGGTCATTTCATTGAGTCTTGCCGGAACCATGCATTTTATTCCGCTTGACTCCAAAAGCCTCTGGATCTGCGCTGCAGTGTTCTTCTTCTCGTCGGAAGCGTACAAGGTCAAGCCTATGGCTTCATAATGCGTGAGGCTCTCGCGCGCTATTATCACAGGGCCTTCTGTCGTATGCTCCAAGATGCCCTTTAACTGGGCTCCAGAAGGAATCAATTTGCTTGTAATCAGATTTGAGACTTTCTCCATAAAATCAGGTGGAAAAGCTTCAAGAATGCCCACGACTTCTTGCGGAGTCTCGCCTTCAACTATGATCTCGCCGAACGGAGTCTTTATCTTGGCTTCAACCTTTTTCATTGTGCTTCACCTTTCTGGCTTAGCCCTTCCTCTGCAAGGATGTAAACGAAACCCGTATCCGTATTCCAACGTCTGACCGTGCCCTTCTTGACTAAACTCATGAGCACATTGTTCAGTATGCGGCCTGAAACATTCATGCCGCTGGAATGAAGTGCTTCTCTCATCTCTTCGCCTGTTCTCGGTCGCCATTTGCCCCAATCGGTTTCGAGAGTTCGCAGTATGGCTTCGTCAAGGTTTTCTGTTGATGCTATCTTAGGATATTGTTCAGTTTTGGCTTCTTGTTTCTGGGAGCCAGTCTTGACCGTCAGCGTAGTAACTGTCTTTGGTTTGACGCTTTCAAAAGCCTTGTGAACACTGGTTATCAGGTTTGGGAGATCATCCACTGTCTTCAACACTTCTTCGCGTGATCCGCTGATTTCCACTTCGTATTCACCCATTCGAAGGCGAAAGCCGAAATTTTCGCTTCGTTTTTTTGCTGGCTTTTTTGGCAAGGTTATCCCGTGATATAAGTGAATGTCAACTCCTTTTAGGATTTACGTATGAAAATCTCAATTATAGGCGAATTCCTCCGTGTTTTAAGGTGTTGGAATTCTGGAGGCGAGGCTTGCCCTTCTTGACATATTCCGAAACGGGAATATCGTATTAAATATTAAGATACGCTACTCTACTATTGCTGCTGACCTCAAAACATGAAGGGACATGCTTGTCGAAAAAAGGACTCATTGTCTGGCTGTTCAGCTCCTTAACCTTCATATCACTCGCACACTTCATAGAAGCCGTAACCGTCCTAATATTCAACAACCAAGCCAGACTCCTAAGCCTATACCCATTCATAGGAGAAAAACTTCAGACTCTAGCGCCCGTGACATATTTCTGGATAAGCGCAGCCGCAACGATAGCCCTCTGGGGAATAACCTGCGTCGTGACCTTCGACAGTCCTATGGAAGCATTCCTGAACAAAATACTTTCAGACGCCAAACAGCAAACCGCAGTCGAAACCCAGCTTCTGGACAACAAGAGCGAACTCCTCGACCTTATGTACGAGACCATAGAGTCAGACAACGAAATCCTTGCACAAGTCAAAGACCTGATGACCAACGTGAGAGCCGATGTGAGAGACATCCAACCATTGAAGGAGAGCATCGAGAAAACACGCACTGAGCTAGGCAGCTTAAGAAAGGAGATCAAACGCATAGAAGAAAAGGCTCAATACCCAATGCTATGCACAGTCTGCGACAAGCCGGTGATGCCTGACTTCAAGATGTGCCCATACTGCGGAGCACAAGTGAAGGTTCAAAAAACGCCACTCATTGATCTCAAAGACTACAAGTAAAGAAAGCCAACTACTTCGTAATCTCCTTCAACTTCTCTTTCAACAACTTGCTGACTTCACCAGCGTCAATCTTGCCCCGCAACTCCTTCATTATAACTCCCATGAGTGGACCAACACTAGCTTCCCCTCGCTCTTGGATCAACTTCTTATGCTCAGAGATCACCTTATCAACGAAAGCACCAAGATCATCACGCGAAACAGTCTTCAAGCCCAGACTGGCCATCGCATTTTCCAGACTCTTTCCTTCATTCTTTGACAGCCATATAAAGACATCTGACAAGGCTTCCTTCATCAACTCTCCAGAATCAACGCTTTTGAAAATTCCCTGCAACTCTTCTTCAGAAACGTTGTCGATCTGAACTCCGTCGCGCTTCAAAGCCGTTATGGTTTCTGTCAGAAAAGCTGCAACGGTTGTTGCCGAGACTCGGCTCTCTTTCACGATTACATCAAAAAGCTCGCTGTACTCGGAATCAAGAACCTGCTTAGCCAGCTTCTGATTCAGCTTGCACTCTTTCATCAAACGCTCAAGCTTCTGCTCAGGAAGCTCAGGCAGACTCGCCTTGATCTTCTCAACGTAGTCTTCGGCTATTGGCATTGGAGGAATGTCTGTCTCAGGATACATTCTTGCCGATCCCGGTCTCGGCCTCATGAAACGTGTTGTCCCATCCGGGTTAGCATTCCGCGTTTCGTCGGGCACGCTTTTCAGTGATTCGCGGGCTCTTTCAACAACTGCCTTCAAAGCATCCTTGGTATTCTCTTGCTTGTCGGCAACAAACACGACCGCGTCATCCTCCTTCGCCTTCAATGCCTTTCTGAGAGCTTCAACCTCCTCAGCCGTCACACCGTAAGCTGGCATCTCATCCGTGTGGAATATGCCGCCTACCCTTCCCCAGAAACGCGCCCTATCCGCCATCTCAGAGCCCAGACGGAAATCGGGCAGAAGCTCCCACTTCAGGAAACCCTTGAACCCGGGCAGTCTTACGGCCAATACTCTTTGCTTCTGATCTAGAGCTTTTCGGATGACCTTGCACTTCGTATTCTGGAAAACATCTGTGACAACGGAAAACTCTTCTCTTAGATCCTCTTCTTTGACTCCTTTTTTCGTGAGTTCCTCCTGTATCTTAATTAGGTTGAGTTGCCGCTGAACCTCGTACTCGACGGCGATCGAGACCAGCTCCAGTTCCTGAACTCCCTTAATCTCGATCAGTGCACCCTTCGGGATTGAGATGTTCAAGTCTTGGCGGATTGTGCCCAAACCTCGCATGACTTTGCCTGTGGCTCTCAAAATCGTTCCAATTGCCAAGGCCACTTCCTGAGCCTCTTCAGGTGAATAAATCACAGGAGCAGTGGCAACTTCAATTAACGGTATGCCTAGGCGATCAATCCGATAGCGTATCGTGTTGCCCTCTTCAGTGCCTGTCTTTCTGGCAGCATCCTCCTCTAAGCTTGCGTGCTGAATCGGAATAACCTTGTCTCCAACCTTCATTTCCCCGTTCATTGCGATCACGCAGGTTCTCTGGAAGCCTGTGGTGTTTGAGCCATCTATCACCGTCTTTCGCATCACTTGCACTTCGTCAATGGGTTTGGCATTCATCATCAAAGCCGCTTTCAGAACGATTTCAACGGCTTCTTTGTTCAGCGGATGAGGTGGCTCCTCATCCATCTCGACAAGACACGATGAAACACGATTGGCCTCGTAGAGGATCTTGACTCCTTTCTGAAACTCGAAAAAGGCTGCTGGATCAACTTGGCCCAACTCGCTCTGAGTCGGTCTAAGCCTCCGCAAGAACGTTATTTCAGGCTCTTCCTTGAAAAGCTCGGGTTTGCACCCGCAGAAGAGTTTTTCAGACGTGTTCAGTTGCTGATGGATTTCCAAGCCGACTTTCAAACCGACCTTTGCATAATCAATGGTCATAATCGTATCATACTCCTTATTCATTGCCTATCTTGTCTGGAAGCGTTCTCGGCGACAGCTCACCTGCAATGTCTGTCTTCAGCAGTCTTTTCGCTTCTTCAGGGTCTTTGGTCTGCCCGAAAATCCACATGAGCTTGACAAGAGCCGTCTCCGCAAGCATGTCGTCCAACGGTATGACTCCCAAAGCTTGCAGGTCACGCCCTGAATCGTAAACGTTCATGTTGACGCGACCCCATACGCATTGGGAAGCCATTGCCACGAGAACTTTGTGCGAAGCCGCGTTGCGTATAGGTTCAAAGCAATATCTCGCGACATGGCCTAAGCCCGTGCCTTCAAGAATCAGACCATTGTAGCCTTTCTCAACGTACCAGTCTATCACCTCAGGGTTCATGCTTGGATGAAATTTGACAAGAGCAACTTTGTCATCAAACTCTGGCTTCAGAACAAGCTTCTTCGCATGATCACGCTTCTTGAAATCATCTGTCAGCATGGTTATCTTTTGATCCTTTACTCTTGCAATGGGCGAAGCGTTGACAGACCTGAATGTATCCCTTCTGCTCGTGTGACATTTCCTGACTTTCGTCCCTCTGTGAACTGCTATGCCCGTGTCTGATGGCGTCTCATGCATTGCCAACACGACTTCAGCGAACGGAGCCTTCGCTGCCAAGGTGACTGCGCCAACAAGGTTAGATGCTGCATCCGAACTGGGCCGATCAGCAGAACGTTGCGAACCTACAAGCATGACTGGAACTGGAAGATTCTGAAGCGCAAAGCTCAATGCGGCAGCCGTATAGCCCATCGTGTCAGTTCCATGAGCTATAACCACACCGTTGGCACCCTTGGCTACCTCTTCCGCAACAGCTTCCGCGATCTGCGTCCAGTGCTTTGTTTCAATGTTCTCGCTGAACAGGCTCAGCAGTATCTGAGCATCAATACGCGCTATGTCAGCAAGTTCTGGAACAACACTATAAAGGTCGCTTGCCGAAAGCGCAGGCCGAACGCCCCCAGTTCTGTAATCCACTCGACTGGCTATGGTTCCGCCTGTGCTTATGATCGTGACCCTTGGAAGCGCTTCGTCTTGCTCAGGCTGTGCTGGAGCAACAAAAGCTGGTTTTGAGCCCTTGCCTATCTTCTCAACTCGCGCGCCAGACGTTATACGCACGCCGACATTGTAGCCCGTCTTCATCTTGATAACAACGTGCTTCTCGTCGCCATATTCAGACCGCGGAATCAGAATCCCTTCATAGACTTCACCGTCTTTTGTTATTCTTATCAGGTCGCCTATTTCCACGCCAGCCTTCTTTATGGCTTTCAAAGCTTCGCCCTTGTAACCAGAACTATCATCTTTTTCATTCATTCTCTAATCCACCAGCATCTTTGACATGTAAACGCCGTCATGCTTGTAACCGAATCTCATGTAATACTGCTTTGTCCCAAGAGCACTTATGACAAGAATCTTTTTTAAATTATAGTCCTGCCTTGTCAAACGCTCAGCTTCGGCAAGAAGAACAGCGCCATAGCCCTTATGCTGCCAAGCCTTGGCTAAGTGCTTGCCAACTGGGACAAGTGGGCCATAAACGTGAAGCTCCCGCACAATGGAGCTGGGTTTTGCCTTTATTTCTGGCCGGTGAGCCTTCTCTGATGGGATTCGCAAGCGAAGATAGCCAACTAAAACATCGTTTTCTGAATCCTCTGCGGAGATGAAAATCTCTTCGCCTTCAGAGGCTTCATACTTGATTTTCAAGAGGCTCACATTTTCCGGGTCAGGTTTGACGTTATCTGTGGCCATTCTGTGGCCTACTTCTCTGCAACGTATGCACCTGCACCTAGAACCGTCGTTCTCAAGCTTCTTACGTACGACTTCACGCAGATCACTTCTCTTGACTCCTGCAACAATTAGATGAGCAGGAATGTCTCGTTGGACACGCATGATCCGAACCCACGGCGGCGTCACCTTCTTGATTTCAGCAACTACGCCGGTTGCTTGCTCGGTACTGTATGGCGCGTACTCGCCTTTGGTGTGCCATTCGAAAGCTTTCGTGCCCTTCAGGACTAGACACGGGTAAATCTTGATCATGTCAGGCTTGAAATCGGGGTCGCTGAAAACCTTCTTGAATGCTACTAGATCCTTGTCGGGGTTTGAGCCGGGCATGCCGGGCATGAGATGGTACACTATCTTTAGTCCGGCATCCTTCATTATGCGAGTGGCTTCAACAACATCTTTGACCGTGTGTTTCCTTCCAACCGAACGGTAAATGTCATCACTTGGGTTTTGGACACCCAACTCGACCCTAGTGACGCCCATGTCAAGCATGTGGTCAACGTGCTGCTCCTTAGCCCAGTCAGGACGCGTTTCAACTGTGATGCCGACATTTCGGGTTCTGCTAGTTTCCGTATTCTTCTTAGCTTCTTCGAGGCTTGATGACTCCTTACCTGTGATCGCGTCTAGGCAGCGTTTTATGAACCATTCCTGATAGTCCAAGGGCGTTGCTGGAAAGGTCCCTCCCATTACGATGAGTTCGATCTTGTCAACCCTGTGACCGATAGCTTGTAGCTGTTCAGTGCGGCTTTTGACTTGAAGGTAAGGGTCATACTCATTCTGCGATCCACGCATGGCAGCCGGCTCGAAACCAGTATAGCTCTGAGGGACGCCGAATCTTGGTCCGCCTGGGCAGTAGGCGCATGGTTCATCCTGCGGGCATGGATAGGGCTTGGTCATAGTCGCTACGACTGTGACTCCTGATAATGTGCGTGTGGCTTTTCTTCTGAGAAGAGGCAAAAGCTTGCGTTTTTCTTCTCCTCTAAGTTCGCAGATTATTTCCGAGTTTGAGGGAACTTTCGCAAGCTGATACTTAGCTGAGATTCGCATTTTAGCGCGGACAACGTCACTGTTACTAGGCGATGTTGTGTTCATCAGTATGTCAACGATTTCTCTTGCTGCCTTCTTCGTTGTCAAGTGAATTGCAACTCAGTACTGAGTAGAAGTATACAGGCAAATAAACTCCGCTAATGCAGTTGAACGGTCTGATAAGGTTTTTATCTTTCATTGGTTCTATGCTAGCGAACTCTACAGTATCGGTGAGAAATGCTTGCAGACGCCGAAGTTCGGTGAGCGCCTCAGACAGGTTGGTGGTCTCAGCCGCAATGCGAGGCTTTACATAGTGTCAACCACGTTGGTAGGCTTCGGTTCTGGCATTTGGAATGTCATATTCTACCTGTATCTCAATCTTCCAGAGGTGGGTTTTCAGCCTGATTTCATCAGTAACATGTTTACAGCGGGCGCGTTGGCCACAGGAATCATAGCCTTGCCCGCAGGACTAATCATTGAGCGCCTCGGAACCAAGAAAGCAATACTCATCGGCTTGACTTCAAACCTCTTTAACATAGTTCAGTTTCTTGTCCTGCAGCCCTCGCTTCTGCTTTTCGCGAGTCTCTTTTCAGGTCTGATTGGAACCGTAAGCTGGGTTGCATCCGCGCCTTTCATTATGGAGAACAGCACCAAGGAAGAAAGGACTTTCCTGTTCAGCGTTGACTGGGCAATAATGATCATCATGAACTTCGTTGGCAGCTTAGCAGGCGGAGCAATGCCTGATCTATTCAACTCTTTCCTCGGTCTGCCAACAGGCTTGAGCGCCTCAGCCGCTGGCTATCGTTTGTCACTGCTAATCTCTATGGTTCTCTCACTGGTGTCTGTGATTCCGATCCTGCTGATAAGAGAACGCAAGAGGCAAGCCCAGCAAAGGATGGGCGATTTGTTTGCTTTGAAGAACGTGAAGAGCGGTCGCACGATACTGAAATTCATGTTACCCGTCGGGATAATAGGCTTCGGCGCCGGCTTCATAGTTCCCCTTTTCAACATATTCTTCAAGTTGAAGTTCGCGGCAACCGCAGAAGAAATAGGTGTCCTGAGTGCTTTGAGCAACATCACGCTGGTCATTGGAACTCTTTCTGCTCCAGCACTAGCTAAGAGGCTGGGCAAAGTCAAAGCCATAGCTCTGTGCGAGTTCTTCTCAATGCCCTTCATCATGCTCATGACGCTTTCGCCGAATCTTGGCTTCGCAGGCGCAGCCTTCATCACAAGAAACGCTTTGATGAACATGGCCGGCCCTATATCAACCGCGTTTCAGATGGAAATGGTAACTGAAACCGAACGCGCCACGACGAACGGTCTCATGGTCATGTCTGACAACATTCCTAGAGCCATAACCGCGTCGATCTCAGGCGGAATGATGACGCTAAGCGACTTCTATACGCCATTCTTGGCCACCACAATCACGTACTTCATGGCCAGCTCACTGTTCTACACATTCTTCAGAAAAGCAGAAGCCAAAACCACCGAAGCACAAGCTAAGCTGGTTCCCTAGAATAAACGATTTTTCCATCAACAATAGTCATTTCAACTTTGACATTTCTTATTTCATCCGGCTTGATCTTGAACAGATCTTCAGATAAAATCGTGAAATCTGCAAGTTTCCCAGCTTCGATGGTTCCCCTTTTGTCTTCGTCAAAAGACGCATAGGCAGAATTCAAAGAGTACGTCTTCAAAGCTTCCTCGACAGTAAGGCTTTCCTCAGGGAAACTTTTTCGCGCCACGGCAGCCCAAACGCCAAGAACTGGGTCTATCGGTTCCACGGGGCAATCTGAGCCAGAGACAACGACCAATCCTTCCTTCAATAGCGACTTGAAAGGATAGACCCATCGGGCTCTTTTCTTGCCCACACGGTCAGTGGCCCAGAAATCCGAAAACACGAAATGAGGCTGCACAGAAGCTATCAAGTCTAAGCGCTTCATACGTTTGATGAGTCTTGGATTGAGGACTGAGCAGTGCTCGATTCTGTGCCTGTGATCCTTGCGTGGATGCTCTTTCAAGGCTCTCTCGTATGCGTTGAGAACTGCTTCCATTGTTCGGTCGCCTATGGCGTGTGTTGCTACCTGCAGATCGGCTGCATTGGCTTCCGAAATGAGCTGGTTCAGCTTTTCTTGCGAGTAGAGCATCATTCCGCTTGTCTGTGGTTTGTCAGCATAAGGCTCTATCAAAGTGGCTGTCCGTCCGCCGAGGGAGCCGTCAGCCAAAATCTTCACGAAGCCTATCTTGACCATGTCGTTTCCAAAACCCGTGACCAGACCTATGCTGATTAACTCGTCTAGAAGTTCTATTGGGATGCCAAGATAGACCCTCAGTGGCAGTTTTCCTTCGGAATGGAGCTTCTGTATTGCCCTCAGCTCGCTTGAAGAGCCCAACAGCCAGTGAACGCAAGTGAGTCCGGCTTTAACGGCTCCCTTGCAGGCTGAGAAACATGCTTCTTCAATCTCTTCTTGACTCGGCTTGGGAACGGCTTTCCAGACGAGTTTAAGCGCATTCTCGCGAAGAATACCGTTCGGTTCGCCAGTAGCTTCATCCAGATCGACTTTTCCACTGTCGATTATGGTCTTTTCTGTTATGCCTGCCAACTGCAAGGCTTTGCTGTTTGCCACTGCTATGTGTCCGCAAACGCGAGACAACAGAACTGGCTTGTCTTCGACCACTGCGTCTAGATCCCATCGAGTGGGATAGCGTTTTTCAGAGAACCGTTCTTGATCCCATCTTCCGCCCAGGATCCAGCCATTTCTGCTATTCTTTTGAGCGTATTTCCGCAGTTTCTGTTGCACTTCTTTGATTGAGCCCGCGTTTCTAAGGTTCAGCGTTTCAAGGAACTGTCCGAACCCTGTCATGTGCACGTGGCAGTCTACGAATCCAGGAACGACCATCTTGCCCTTCGCATCGATCAATTTCGTTGTATTGTCTACGTGTTTGCGGATCTCCCTGTTGGAGCCTACTGCCACTATTTTTCCGTCTTGCGTGGCTATTGCTTCAGCTCGGGGTCGTCTGGCGTCTAGGGTTACAACGTTTGCGTTCAAGATTGCCAGTTTGGAGCCTGACATGAGTGCTAGTTATGCATTGAAACAGAATAAAAACTTGAAGCTCTGGGGGTTTACACCCAGTTTTGTCCAGCTTTTCTTTGGAGCATTATTCGTTTCTCGAAATTGCGCTTGTTTCGACACCGTGGATTGGGCTTAGTTTTCTCTGCAGCTTGGATTTTAGGAGTCTGTGACCTGACTTTTCCAGCTTTCGAGAGCGAACCGTGAGTCGGCATTCAAATACACCTGCTTCCATGTATGAGCCTATAGTAACTCTTAAACATTTCCGCATGCAAATCCTTATGGCGAGTGTGCGCGGGGGTCGCCGAGCATGGTCAAAGGCGTAGGCTTCAGGAGCCTATCCTGTAGGGGTTCGTGGGTTCAAATCCCACCCCCCGCATCTACTATGAAGAATTGTAGGGGGGTCCAGTTTAGCTGATGTAGTCTTTAGGTTTTCTGAAGATTTTTCCGCCATCATCATAGTCGCCTGTGACGTATTCAAATCCAGCGTCGACAAGGACGCAAGCTTCTTTGGTGCATTATTGTTGTTGAGGAGTCAGCATTTTTTTCCAAAGCTTTGCTATTCTAACTGGCTTTCTACGCAACAGATTTTGGAAGGTGCTTTTTCTAGTTTTCTCCAACAGATCACGCTTCAGGTAACGATTTTTTGGAGTTCCTTTATAAGGTAATCATATTGTTTCAGACCAAGCTCCCAGAATTCCGAGTTCGTAACGTTCAAATCAACAGTTTTACTTAATTCCATAGGAGAAATGCTGCTGCCAGCTGAAAGCATTTTCTTGAACTTAGGGACAAATTCTTTGCCTTCTTCAAGGTATTTCTGATAGAGAGCATAAGCAAACATTTGGGCATAGACATACGGATAGTTGAAGAATCTAAAGTTGGCAAAATAGAAATGTGGAATCATGGCCCACCTTGCAGACGATTCATTGAACCACTCAACAGAATCTGCATAAAATTTACTTCTTGCTCTAGTCCAATATTCAGATATAGTTTTATAATCCAAGTATTCTCCCCGTTTAATGGCATCATACAGACTTTGCTCAAACAGTGCTGAATTGGCTGTCTCGAAAATGAGACGACCTGCAACGTCAAGAATTCCGCAAATAATCGCCTCCTTCTCTTTGTTTGATTCTGCTCGGTCAAGCAATATATCAGTTAGTAACTGTTCTCCAAAAACTGATGCGGTCTCTGCGACAATCATTGGAAGACTCTCAGAACTTCCGTTCAGAATTGTTTGATTACGTTGATAGTAATAAGCATGAGTTGCGTGGCCGAGTTCATGAGCCAGAGTATAGACGTCAATTAATGATCCGTTAAAGTTGCAAAGTATGAAGGCAGATTTTCCATTATACCAATCTCTACAGAAAGCACCAAAACTCTTGCCAAGTCTTGGCGAAGGATCTACGTGATTTTTGGCAAACATGTCTTTAACGGCAAATGCATAGTCTTCGTCAAATCTGCTATAGGCTTCTACCACCAAATCTCTTGCTTTATCATAGTCAAACCTTATGACAGGAGTACCAGGTATTGGACCGAAAATATCGTGACAACCAAGTTTAGGCAGGTTCATTAGTTTGGCTTTAAGCCTCAAATATCGCTGATACATAGCAACGTGATCCTCAACTGTTTTCAATAAGCAAGCTATTGTTTGTTGATGGATATCATTCGCTATCAGACTTGCCTCTATCGGAGAATCATATTTCCTCCTTTCACACACATTCAGCCAATCACTACTAATATTTCTGAGGGCTGAGGCGAATATTTCTCCATCTTTTTCAAAAAGTCCATAAATTGATTTATGTGCTGATTCTCGGGTGGCTCGGTCGCAATGAAATAACAAGCCATATGCATCGCCAAAAGGAAGGGTCTTTTTCTTACCTTCAACTTCCGCTTCGAGCATTCGAGTGCTGACCCATTTATTCCGAAAATCCTGCCACGCTACTACGCCGAACTGGTCCTTTTCGATGATTAGCTCTTCCTCACTCTCTGATAACTGATGAGGAACTCCTACCTTGAGCCTCTTTAAGAAGTGACGATAATTCTGCAGAATTGGCTCATGGATAATTCCAGGTTTTTGGCAGACTAAATTCGCCATTTCAATCTTGAAAAATGCCATCACCTTATCAAGTTTTACCTTCGTTTTTTTCATCTTGCCATCAAGCGATTGTGTATCCGGTAAGGTCATGTTCGCGGCAAATAACAATGCAGCAAATGAGTTAATCTCACAGAGCTTCGCATGGTATGCTTCAAACTCCTCAGTACACTTCAACAGCTCTATGGAAGATAGACCTATGATTTTTCCTTGATATTTCGTTGAAAAGTCTTCTGCTGTCTTAATGAGGCCATCAATGGTTTTTTGAATTGAAGGATCAGTGGTGCTTGGAAACATTTCCGACAAGTCCCAAACAATCTCCATTTTCGTCATGACCTCATCTCACATAATATAATTGTATCCGTGTTTCCATTTTAAGACTTGCGCAAAAGATCATGATGAGCCTCCTCAGCTCGGTGCGCTGGGGCGGGTAGCAGGGCTGACGGATAGGATCTTTAATCGAGTGGACTTGAACCTTTTGGGTATGGGGACGGGCAGACCTGCCATGTTCAGGTGTCTTTACCGGTAAAGTTGGGTGGGGATCCCACCCCTCGCACCATCCATAATTAAGCCGATTTTGGATTTTTTGGCGAAAACGACATGATATGTGGCGTTGTGTTTGACACTGCGCAATGAGTTGTGGATTTATATGTTTTTTCGATTATAGTTGAGTGTACTGCTACTGGATTTGTTTGGGATTGGCAATTGAAATGTGAGGTGATAGAACATGGGTGGAGAACAGAATCCACGCAGAAAAGCCATCAATAGTGCTCCGCCGTGACAAAGCGAAGGGGCATCAAACGAGAAGAGCTCGTGAGGGAAAGAAACAGAAAAGAAGGTAAAAACGCAATTAACATTACATACATACAGAGGACTCATAAACAAGGTGAATTTAATCCCAGAAAGTACTATGAGCGTGGAGACGATTGGTTAGTCACCTGTCCTGTATGCCATGGTATAGGCACGACAGGTGAAGGGGTTTCCAGAAAACGATGCCCAAAATGTGATGGAGCAGGAAAACTGAGACGCTAGCAAAGGCAATAATTGGAAGTTCTGGTTTCAGCTTGTTAGTCACTTCATTGTGAGGTTCAATCGCCTCAGGCTAAATGCTCTGTTTTCATATGATGCAGTCAATGAGAAGGAGAACACCAGATAGAAGGAAGACTTTCTTCAAAGCTCACAATTAAGCAAACTTGAGTCATAAGACTTTCCCATGATTTGCAGTTCTAGTCACATACCATCCGCGCACGCTCAAAAACCGCATACCATCCACAATGCCATAGTCTTTCCACTTGTGAAAAAGTAAAACGTTTCATAAAACGTCATTTCCACTGCTCAACTAATCCCGATGCTCGTGGGATTCCTCTTCAGATTCTTCTTCGCGCTCTTCTTCTTCCTCGGCGGCCTCTTCTCCTGCGGCTCTTGCTTCTTCTTCAGCATCTCCTTTTGGGGGATAAGCCTCATCTAACCAAACTTTTAACTGTTCTTTGCTTTCAGGATCGGAAAAGGCCCACTCACACAGTTCACTGACGACAGTGTTGAGATCAATTTCGTGATCGTCGGCCAAATGCTTCAGAAATTGTTCCCACTTTGCAGGCAGAGATACCGTAAGCCCAACCATCTTGCGTTTTCACCATTCATCTTGTATCATTCAAGTCGTATTTAAACTTCAGCGCGCGGCTCAAGTTCTTACTGTCTATCTTCACTCTTTTCGGAATCATTTCTCTTTCTCTTCCATCCTCTTAATAGTATTGTTGCGCGCTTCTAGAAAATCTGTGACTTCTTTCTGAATAGCACCAGCAGTAACAAGCGGGCGAATGTATCCGCTCGTTTCGAAAGGCTTGTCATACATTCCATCATACATATCTCTAGAAACTCTCAACCCATATCCTTTATCAGTCAAATGTAAAAAAGAAACATATTTTCAGCCCTGCATGCATGCCTAGACGAATGATAGGAACGCTTAAACATGCTCCCCAATTGCCGCTTTCCATCTTCGGTTGGTCCAATTCCTGCTGTCCTGATTCTTTGAAGACTTCTTCGACCTTCCTCAGCTTAGCGCGAAGTAGCTCTATTATTTCTGTTGGTTCATCTTTATATTTCTCTCGTAAGTGCTGTTCTGCATAGCGACTTTCTCGTACTTCTTACCGTTTCTTCTTTCACTTTCCTGAGTTTCGCGACCCATTCATCTTCAGTCAGTTCAGTTCCCCCTTTCACTGTTCTAACTAATTCGTCTGATTCGGCTACAAGTTTTCTGCATTCTCCAGATTTTCCAAGATAGGAATGCGTGTTTGAGGCGAAATTTGCGCGCGCTCTTGGAGTTCCCTGAAAAAATGAATAGGCCAGGTTCTATCTTTGTTCTTTTAGCAATAGCAGTCTCTTTGCGATTTCTTTAGAGATTTTTTCAAGACCCTTAGCCAAATCTTCACGGGTGGCCTCATCTAACGGGTACACTTTCCCATGCTTATCGACGAATGCAAGTTCCAACTTCCCATTTTCCATTATTTCACCTCCATTAAGATTCTATCATCTGTTATTTTAATTTCCCGCATAAGCTATTTTCGCCCGCCTACATAAGCCCAAGCGACATGCAATATAGTTCAGCGCACGCTTAGCATAAACCCCAAAGAATCTGGGGAATAGAAAAAATAGTGACATTATTGGCTTATTTTAGTAATTTCAGGCTTTCTTCGAGAGTCATTGCTAATTTGATTTCGCTCGTGTTCCAAGCCATCCATTTCACAATTTCTGGTTCCATTGAGAATTTTTGCAGAGCATCTGAGCTTGGGGCTTCATACACCCAGATCAATAGATGTTCCGGAACCACAGTCCAAGCTCCAATCCTCTTGACTGCATGTTTCTTCTCCAGTCCGCCCAATTTGCCTGGCAATTCTAACGTCATTTTCTTCATTTTCTCATTGTTGAGCGGGCAGTTCTCTGCGGAATGTCTGGAAATTATCAGAAATATCGGCATAATCGCACTCTCAAAAGTAAGAGTCTGAGAAAGTCGGATATAAGCTATTTGCATGCATAAACTCTGGTCTAAGCCTTTGAGGCACAGTCTAAAACGTGTTTACGCTCGTTATGTGCAAAAGCGCGTGCCATTACAAAGTTGATCGCGCGCGCCAAATAGTCTTAAGTATTTCTATTTTGGACATAGACTTGTGATGAACATGACAGAGGTTCAGCGAATACTAGTGACTTTTGACAAAGATCAAATAGAAATAATCAGGTCGCTCAAAGGTTTCGGAACAGAAGATGCCGAGATAGTCCGGTCGATAGTCATGGCCTATCTGAGCGAACACAACTATATCAAGCAAGCGTCGGTCGATCGCGATCGAGTGATGGAGGAGTCAGATAGAAAATACAAACTTGACCGCGCTCGCGGCAACTACTGAAAAGCGCGGGCTCTTTGCTACGCCTACGCTTGAGCAAATTGGTCTCATTGTCTAGGCGCGCGATTGATTCTTATCGGCAGTGCGTTACAGCCTTGGCTTT
>Ga0315279_10000700_pt1 | contig 62313 bp, 58 predicted proteins | sample YL17G06_20_MG_FD_203694 | JGI IMG/M metagenome (GOLD analysis project Ga0315279, IMG submission 203694) | Sediment microbial communities from Yellowstone Lake, YNP, Wyoming, USA - YL17G06_20 | ecosystem: Environmental > Aquatic > Freshwater > Lake > Sediment | place: USA: Wyoming | collected...
CATCGGCCGCGTGCCGTCAAGAAGCGCATCGGCTACATGAGCCAGCGCTTTAGCCTGTACGACGATTTGACCGTGGGCGAGAACCTGCGCTTTTATGGGCGGACGTATGGTTTGGGCAACGAGCGGTTGCGCGAGCGTATAGAGTTCGTTTTGGAGATGGCTGGGCTGGTGGGCCGTGACCGGCTGCGCACACGGGAGCTTTCGGGCGGTTGGCGGCAGCGGTTGGCTTTGGGCACGGCCATCCTGCACGAGCCAGAGCTGGTCTTTTTGGATGAGCCGACGGCGGGCGTTGACCCGGTCAGCCGCCGCTCGTTTTGGGATTTGCTGTATCGGCTGGCCGAGGGCGGCACGACGATTTTTGTGACCACGCACTATATGGACGAGGCCGAGCACTGCCAGGAGTTGGCGTTCATTCACGCGGGCAAGATCGTCGCGCAAGGCTCGCCGGCTTCGATCAAGGCCACGCTGATGAAGGGCCAGGTTCTGGAGATTTCGCCCGACCGTCCGGCCGAGGCGATACGCCTGCTCAAGATCGCGCGCGCGGAAGGTCGGTTGGATGTAAACGATATCGCGTTGTACGGCGCTCAAGTCCACATCGTCGCGCCGGACGTGGGGCAGGTGATGGAATCCATTGCGCACTTGCTACAAGCCGGTGACGTCCAGCCGGGCCAGATGGATGTGATCGAGCCGTCGCTGGAGGACGTGTTCCTGTCGTGTATTCGGTAGCAAGATGCAAGAGGCAATAAGCTGACATCCTGCGTCTTGCACCCTGCATCTTGTCAGGTGAAGTATGAACATTAGACGCTATATCATTTTGGTCGTTGTCCTCGCGATCGCGATTGGCGGCACGTTTTGGTACTTGCACTCCAATCCCGACATTGGGAATCAACTGTTGGATCGGCTTGGCCTGGGGCGATCGGAAAAAGGGTGGGGGGCTTCCGGGTTCATCGAGGCCGAAGAGGTCGCCATCGCGCCCGAGATGGCTGGGCGAATCACCGCGCTGCCTTTTGGCGAAGGCGACGAGGCGCGCGCGGACGATGTGCTGCTGCGTTTGCAAGATGACATCCTCTCGGCGCAGGTCGAGGCGGCGCGCGGCAAGTTGGAGGAAGCGCAAGCGACCCTGGCGCGCGTCAAGGCTGGCACGCGCAAGGAAACGCTCGACCGGTTCGCGGCGCAAGTGGAACTCGCCAAGGCCGCGCGCGACGGGGCCAAACAGGCTTGGCTCGACGCGCAAGCCATCCGCGACCATCCGCAGACGCTCAATGTCCAGATCGTCGCGGCGCGGGCGCAGGCAGTGGTGATGCAGAAACAATACGAGGCGGCGTTGGCGCAGCGTGACATTGCCGAGGAAGCTTGGAAGAATTACGGCAAAGGCTCGGATAAACTGGCGGGTATCCCCATGCAATTTCGCCCGGCCATGCCCACCTCGTTTTACCTGGTCCCTTATCAGTGGGAGCAGGCGCTTGCCGCCACTGATGCGGCGCAAGCGGCTTATGCAGGCGCACAGACGGCGCTGAATCACTTGTTGGAGCAGCGCTCCAATCCGCAGGAGGCGCAGGCGCAAGTGGATGCGGCTTTTGCGCGTTATCAATCGGCAGAGGCGGCGGTGGCGAAAGTGCAGGCTGCGCTCGATGCGCTCAAGGACGGCGCAACGGCGGAGCAAGTCGCCGCTGCGGAGGCGCAGGTGAATATGGCACAGGCCGCGCTCGAAGCGACGCAGGTGCAACTGGGCAAGGCGACGGTTCGCGCGCCCACCGGCGGCGTGATTGTGGCGCGCAGCGTTTATACCGGCGAGATGGCAGCACCCGGCGTCACGGCGCTGACACTGGCTGACCTGGACAGCGTGACATTGACAATTTACGTCCCTGGGGGCAAACTAGGTGAGGTGACGTTAGGACAGACGCTTGACGTGCGTGTGGACGCTTTCCCGGATCGTGCGTTCCCCGGCGTCATCACACACATCTCTGACAAGGCCGAATATACGCCACGCAATGTGCGCCCACCTGACCAACGCGCCAACCTGGTGTACGGCGTCAAGATCAAGATCGCCAACCCGGATCATGTGCTCAAGCCTGGGATACCGGCGGAAGTGCAGGTGACAAGATGACAAGGAGACAAGAAGACAAAGAGACAAGGAGCACGCAACACGCAACACGCAACACGCATTACGCAGTACGCGCCTTGCTCATCTGCATGATGGCGTTGATCTCCGCTTGTCAATCCAACAGCGATGCCAGCACACTTTCCTTCAGCGGCGTGATCGAAGGAACACAGGCGGCAGTGGTCGCGGAAATGGGCGGGCGCGTGATCGAGCTGGCCTCCGATGAGGGCGATGCCGTCCAGGCGGGCCAGGTGTTGGCGCGTCTCGACGATGTGGCGCTCCAGGTGGGGGTCAAGCAAGCGCAGGCGGCGGTGCGCGCGGCGGAAGCGAATCTGGCGCAGGTCAAAGCCGGCGCGCGGAGCGAAGAGATCGCCGCTGCCCAGGCTGCGTTGACTCAGGCCCAGGCCGAGCGTGACGGCGCGGCGGCGGCATCCAAGAACGCCGAGAACATGCTCAAGAATCCACAGCAACTCTTGGCGCAAATTGACGCGGCGCGGGCGGCGGCCAAGCTAGCCGAACAAAGCGTGGCGGCTGCGAAGAGCAAACTGGCCGAGGCGCGTTGGTGGCGCGACTTTTACGATGACGACAAGGGGCGGCACCAATCGCTTGACAAGCAGATCGCCATCGCCCAGAGCAATCTGGATGCAGCCCAGGCTCAACTGGACGGAGCCAATGCGCAAGTAAACGCATTGCTGGCGATGCGTCGTGCGCCGGTGACGCTGCAGGCACAGGTCAACAGCGCGCTCAGCGGCTACAGTCTGACGGTGGCGAGCGTGGCTGTGGCCGGCGCCGCGTTGACCGAACTGAAAGCCGGGCCGACGCCCGAAGAGATCGCGCTGGCCCAAGCGCAACTGCATCAGGCCCAGGCGCAGCTCGAGTTGGCGCAGGCCTATCAGTCTCGCGCCGAGTTGCGCGCGCCGCTGACGGGGTTGGTGGCGAGCCGCTCGGTACACGTGGGTGAGACGGTTCAACCTGGCGCGGTGCTGATGACGGTGTCCAACCTGGACGAGGTGACACTGGTAGTGTATGTGCCGCAGACGCAACTGCCACGCGTGCAGATCGGCGCGCCGGCACAGGTGCTCGTTGACGCTTATCCGGGGCAGACCTTCACTGGAGGGGTGAGCTTTATCGCTCGCCAGGCGCAATTCTCCTCGCGCGATATTCAGGAACAGGCTGACCGCGCCAACGTGGTCTTTGCGGTCAAGATTCGTTTGTCCAATGCCGATCACCGCCTCAAGGCGGGCATGAACGCCGACGCGGTGATCGAGACTCTGGAGGTGGCTCGATGACGGACGCTAACCCTAATCCCAGGCAAGCCCTCGTGCTCTCCGGCGGGGGAGGGCGGGGGGCCTATCAAGTCGGGGTGCTGCGTTTCCTTGAAGAGCACGAGTGGTATCCCGATGTGATCGTCGGCACATCCATCGGCGCGGTCAACGGCGCGGCGATTGCTTCGGGCCACACGTCACATTCGCTGTGGGCGTTGTGGCGGCGGCTCAAGACGGATGATGTCCAGCGGCGTGCGTGGGACCTGTTTTCGCTGGAGCATTGGGATCACTTGTTGGACACCGCGCCGCTGCGCAAAACGCTGATTGACGAAGGCTGGATTGACCTGGATCGCGTCAACGCCCAATTCCCGACCAAGCACCTGCGCGTCACCGCCGTCGAAATGGAGACGGGACGCCTGCGTGTCTTTGGCAACAGTGCCGATCCCACCTCGGCCAGCCGATGCGAGCACGTGCCCATCACGCTCGATCACATCCTGGCCAGTTGCAGCATTCCCATCGTCTATCCGCCCACCAGGATTGCCGACACAGCTTATTGGGACGGCGGGACGGTGTCCAATTCTCCACTCGGTCCGGCGATTGACGCCGGCGCCGAAGACATCGTCGTCGTGCTGATGACGCCGTGGGAAGATGCGCAGAACCGTCCACGTTACACTTCTTCCGGCGGCGTGCAGGGGTTGATCGCCGCTGCCCAGACGGCTTTCGAGTGGGCGCTGCTGGCTTCGTTCCAGGCCGACCTGAAACTCTTTCGCCGCACCAACGAAGTCGTCCAGCTGCGGGCAGAGGTGGCTCGGTTGCAAGCGGACGCGGAGCGCGCGGCGCTCAAAGCCGGGCCGGTCAGTCAGGCTGCGCCACCCGATCAGGCCAGTTCGGCGCATCGTGAGATTGCATGGCCCGTCATCATCGCGCCTCAAGAGGCAATCCCGGTGGCGGACATTATCCGCTACGAGTTGGACACTCACGAAAAGCTTTGGCAGATGGGATATGAGGATGCACGAGCGGCCTGGAGAAGGACCGGCAGGAAAGTGGAGGGAGAGTAATCACTCAGCCGCTCTGAAGAATACGCCCTTGCGCGGCTGCCGCTCCTGCGCGACGAGCGGCCTGAGCTGACGCAGCGGGAGTTGGCTCGCATTCTGAGCAAACGGTGAGACGTATTCCGCGTTGGGCGTGATGCTGGCGTAGCATTCAGCGGTGCAGCACAGTGGCTTTCGCGGGATGCGTCACGGGCAGCGGCCAACGAATAGACGACACACTCCGGCCGGTAAGGGTCGCAAACCTCTGGACGAATCCGCCGAAGAAATGTTGGGCAGGCTCGAAGGAGAAAACGTGGAGTAAATTTTATGAACCTACTCGGCCCGCAATATGGTGCGGATGACGCATTTAAGCGAATTGCTCGAAAGCATCAGTCGGCTCATCGCGCAAATGTTCTCAATGTCCCATATGACAAATACGGGAACATGCTTCAAGAGAAGGACGCACGTGAGGGTCTAAATTTCTATAGAGAATATGGCGTTTTCGACGCTGTCAAAAAACGCTACCCTGTATATGACAAACAGCTATATGCAAATCTCCTGAGAAGTGAACACATCCCTTTTAATATGTTCGTTCCTTTCAGGGCAGAGAGCGCTTTATTTGCCTCAGTAATGGCGCAAGCCGTTGGCGTAAACGTGGTTGCAGTTAAATCTATTGAAGTTGAATGCGCTCCAGAACCAGCCTCAGAATATCTGAACGACAAAACTGCATTCGATGTGTTCTGTGACTGTGAAGACGCCACAGGAGGCAAGTTTTTTCTTGGGATTGAAGTAAAGTACACCGAACGAGAATACAGGATGGAAAAAAAGGAAGCCAAGTATTGCTCGGATCCACAATCGCCGTACAACAGGATTACCACGCAAACATCACTATACCGACCAGAAATTCGTGATGCGTTGAAGACCGATGCATTTCGCCAAGTGTGGAGAAACCATCTTCTTGCCGAGTCCATCATTCTCGCAAACAAGTTGAATTACCGTTATTACAAATCGATTATTCTCTATCCGTCCGACAACACTCATATTTCTAATGTTGTCAACGACTACAAAAAACTCTTAAGTGACCAACGTGCGGAAACATTCGCAGGGATTACGTTTGAAGAGTTCTTCTTGTTGATCGACAGATACGCAGAATCTCCAGGCGCGAAAGACTGGGCCGCTTACCTGAAACGGCGCTACATTCCGGTAAAAGAGCTTGCCTAACACGCGGCAAGCTAGCGACTCGCGCTCCGCTTCGAAGTGCGCTCGCACGAGCGCCTGAACCGCAACGTTGGGCGGTGGACAGAAAAGCCTTGAGTAAGACACGCTGGTCTTGCTCAGCGGCGTCGGCGGCTGGCATAGGGATGCCAGCCTACGGTTTTCGGGGTTCTAAATCTAGGCACTTCTATGAGTTTGACTTCCGCTAACTATCTGACCAACCTGTTCCGGCTGCTGCGCGGCGACCGGATGCTCGCGCCGCTAGTCGTCTCGTATTGCGTCACCACGGCCTGCAATTTGAACTGCCGTTACTGCGAAGACTTTGGCGCGCGCCGCAATGCCGCTGCTCGATTGCCGATGGCAATCGAGCCGCTGTCATTGGCCGATGCTCGGCGACTAATCGGCGTCGTCCGTCAGGCCACGGATAGCCTCATCTTTACGGGCGGCGAGCCGCTGCTTTACCCCGATCTCGAAGCGCTGGTGGCTTTCGCGCGGAGCGAGTTGCGTTTCCACAGCCTGACGCTGCTGACGAACGGGACGCTCTTGCCGGAGCACACGGGCATTCTGAAGCACGTCCACCGGCTGGTGATCAGCCTCGACGCGGTGGACCCGCTGGTGTGGGATCAAACGTTGCGCGCCGCGCCCGGCACGGCCCAGGCGATCCTCGACACGCTGGTGTCCATCGCGCAGTCGAGACGCCCAGGCGATGCGCGCCTGATTGTCCATTGCGTCGTCGCGCCCGAGACGCTCTCGCAGGCGCAGGCGGTGCTCGACTTTTGCCGTGCGCACCGCATCTTGTTTTCTTGCTCGCCGCAATCCGCGAACAACTGGCCCAGCTACGGGCTGCTCGTGTCGGACGAGTACCGCGCGTTCATGGCGCGCCTGATCGAGCTGAAGAAAAGTGGCGCGCCGATCTTGGGCAGCTTGCCCTACCTGCGCCTGATGATGAACTTCGAGCCGTACCCGTGTTACCCGCTGCTGGCCCCGCGTGTGATGCCCGATGGCGCATTGGCTTTTCCCTGTCGCCCGATCGAGCGGAGCGGCAACGCGCACGGCGGGCGCGAGGCCAATCTGCTGGACACGGACAACTGGGCTGAGACGCTGCGCCGCAGCGTGGACTTGTACGGCACGCCGCCGTTGACGTGCGGCAGTTGTTACCAGCAGTGCTACGTCGAGCCTTCGTTGATGCAGGCACGTCCGCTCGATTTTTTGCGAGAGGTCATTGCGTTTCCTGCTTCGCGGCAGGCAAACATTTGCACTTATGCTCCAGGGTAAGACTGCTGACCGCAGATGGATGTCGGCGGTCTGCGGCCATGAGGCCATTGCCTTGCAAGACAAATCAAATCAGGTCATCGACGTCATCATCATCGGCGCGGGCGTGGCCGGGCTGACGGCGGCTCTGCACCTGGCCGAGCGCGGCTTGCGTCCCCTGGTGCTGGAAGCCGATCCCGATCGTCCTGGCGGTCGCTTGAAGGGCGGCGTGCCCGTCGAGTTCGAGCACGCCGGGCAGACGTGGCGCTTTGGGACAGAGCACGGCGTTCATGGCATCTGGTCGCCCTACCGCAACTTGCAGGCGATGCTGGCTCGACATCTCATCCGCCCAGTGTTTATCCCGGCGCAGGAAGAAGAATGGATCATGGGGCTGGGCCGATGGGTGCGGCGCGCGCAGATGGGCAGCGCCATTCGTGATAGTTGGGTGCCGGCCCCCTTTCATTACCTCGGGCTGTTCGCTCGTCCCCGCTTCTGGGCCATGTTGACCCTGCCCGATATTTTGTCCATGTTCCCTCTCCTGGCCGGGTTGCTGTCCATGCTGTCCATTGATCCGCTGGGCGAAGAGCAGCCGCTATCCGGTATGACGATGGCGGACTTTTGCCGGGGCTGGACACCCACGCTCGTTGACTTTTTCGCCGGGCTGACGCGCAATGCCATGTCCGCTCGCGTCAATGAAATCCCGGCTTCCGGGTTTGTGGCCTTTTTGCGCTTTTACACACTCCTCCGGCGCGATGCCTGGGCGTTTTCCTACTTGCCCGTCAACGGTGGAGGTTCCATCGTCGAGCCGATGGTGAATGTGCTGCGCGCGTTCGGCGGTGAGGTCATCACTGGCGCGAAGGTGATGCAGTTGACCCTTGCGAAGGCTCTGCCTTCCTTCGCAAGGGTGAGTGCGGCTGGTTGGCGCGTCGAGTGGCAGCAAAACGGGGAACGACCCCCATCCCCGGCCCTTCCCCCGTTTCACGGGGGAAGGGAGTCGGCGGAGGCGGCGCATGTGATTCTGGCGACGGACGCCCCGGCAGCCGAGGCGCTATTGCGCGCCAGTCCTGACACGGCAGAACAGGCCGCTCGACTGCGCCTGCCGGTCGGACGCCCAACGGCAATTGTCCGCCTGTGGTTCGACCGAGCGCCTCAATCTTTGCGCGCCGAAGCGGGCATCTTTACTGGCGACTTTTCACTCGATAACTTTTTCTGGCTGCACCGTATCTACGACGAGTATGTGCGTTGGGGTCGCGCCACAGGCGGCTGCGCGATTGAATCGCACATCTACGGCCCGGCAGAATTGCTGGCCGAGCCGGACGCCGCACTGCTGACGCGTGCCATCATGGACGTGGGCCGCGCCTGGCCTGAACTCAAGGAGCATCTCATCCACTCGGCGCTCACGCGCAATGAGGCGACGCATACGCTGTTGCACGTGGGCCTGCCCGACGAGCACCTGGGCGTGGAGACGCCGTGGCCGTATCTCTATTGTTGTGGCGACTGGGTGCGCGACCGCAACCCGGCGATGTTCTTGGAGCGGGCGTGCGTTACGGGTATCAAAGTGGCCAACGCAGTGCTGCGTGATTTGGCGCTAGAGCCGTGGCCGCTGTTGTCATATCCTCAGCCGGAGGCGGTGGCCCGCCGCGTGGAAGTGTTCATGCGCGGCGTGCGGCACGTCATACGTCAGCGGCGGGAGATGGAGTAGAAGCGTTTACAGAGTAGATTTAACGCAAAGGCGCAGAGACGCCAAGTTTTACTTCGCCTTTGCGTTAAAAGAGGATGCTGACACTTTACTTCAGGATTTCTTTCAGCGCAGCCTCGGCAGAGGGAAAGCGGAAAGCAAAGCTCAGTTCCAGCAATCGCTTAGGTATCTGCCGTTGACCGTCGAGCAGGACGGTCGCCATCTCGCCAAAGACCAGGCGTAGCGCGAAAGCTGGCGTGGGCATAAAGGCGGGCCGCCCCATCACGCGCCCGACGACGCGACCAAACTCGGCGTTCGTGAGCGGGTTGGGCGCGCACAGGTTGAACGCGCCGCTGGCCTGGCGGTTTTCGATGAGGAAACGAATCGCGCTTACTTCGTCGGCAATGTGAATCCAGGGCAGCCACTGTTTTCCATTGCCCAGCGGCCCGCCGGCAAAGAGTTTGAAGGGCAATAGCATCTGCGGCAGCGCGCCGCCCTTGTTGCTCAACACCACGCCCGTGCGGATGACGGCGCGGCGCACGCCCATCGCCTCCACCGGCGCGGTCGAGTTCTCCCACGCCACAGCAACTCCCGCCAGATAATCGTCGCCGGCTGGCGTGCTTTCCGTGATTTCTTCGTCGCCGTGAACACCATAGTAGCCCACGGCGGAAGATTGGATGACGACGCCCGGTTTCCTGGCAACAGTCTTGACCGCTTCCACGACTGCTTGCCCGGCGTTGACGCGGCTTTCGCGGATGCGACGCTTGCGTTCTTCCGTCCAGCGGCCCGAGGCGATGCCTTCGCCAGCCAGGTTGACGATCGCATCCGCCCCATCGGCCAGAGATCCCCAGCCAGTGGCCGTGCGGCCGTCCCAGCGTTCGGCGCGCACGCCAGAGGGGAGTGAGGTAGTTCGCTCAGGTGCGCGGCTGAGGAGGATAACCTCGTGTCCGTCGTTCGCCAGGTTTGCGGCGAGCGCACCGCCAATCAATCCCGTTCCCCCGGTGATGATGATGCGCATGTCGTCCTCCCAAACAGTTCACGCGGCGTCCAATTCTTTAATCGTGTTCTCGACCAACGCGACGGCCTCGCGCAGTGTCTCGGCATCGAAGGCGAACTTGGCCCCTGCGGCGGCGTACAACTCCGGCAGCGGAACCGTGCCGCCCAACGACAGCGCCGCTCGATAATGTACCACGGCATCCGACTGATCTTCCAGCGCGTTGCGCCATACCTGCACCGCGCCCAGTTGCGCCAATCCATATTCGACGTAGTAGAACGGGTAATGATAGATGTGGAGCTTGCGATGCCAGCCCGTCACCATCTCGTTGTCCAGTCCGCTCCAATCCACGCCGGGCGTGAACCGCCGCCACAACTCGGCCCACTTGGCATCGCAGTTCTTGGCGTCGGCGGCAGTGACCGGGTTTTCGTACACCCAGTGCTGGAAGGCATCCACCACGGCCATGTAGGGCCAGAAGAGGATGAGGCCTTCCAGGTGTTCGACGCGAGCGCGAGCGGCTTCCGGCTCGGAGTAAAAGCTGTCTTCTTGAGCGGGCAGGAACGGCGCGGCGAGCAGCTCCATCCCCATTGAGGCCACTTCGGCGAATTCCATACTTACATCCCATTGTTGATAGTAGGGCAGGTGGCTGGCCTCAAAAGCATGAAAGGCGTGGCCGGCTTCGTGCAACAGCGTTTGCACATCGTCGTGCAGCCCGACAGCGTTGGCGAAGATAAAGGGACGCTTGGCGACTTCTAACCGTGTGCAATAGCCGCCGGGCGCTTTGCCTTTGCGGTTGCCCAGGTCGAACAGTTTCTCGCGGCGCATCGTCTCAAAATAATCGCCGAGTTGCGGATCCACAAGCCAGAAAATGGCGGCTGCCTTGCACTCCAATTCGTCAATGGTGCTAAAGGGGCGCAGAGGCGGGCGGCCCAGCACGTCTACATCCAGGTCCCACGGGCGCAGCGTGCTCACGCCCAAACGCTTCCGGCGCTTTTCATAGATGCGGGTGGCCGCCGGCACGACGACTTGCTCAATCGCCTGATGAAAGCTGGCGCAGTTGGCGGGGGTATAGTCAAAGCGCAGCATTTGCTGCCAGCGATAGGCGCGGTAATCGGGTTGCTCGGCGTTGGCGGCCAGTTGTCGGCGCACGTCCAGGAATTTGACCCACAGCGCGTTGATGGCGTCACGGTCGGCGAGTTGGCGTTCCGCTGCCAAAAGCCACGCCCGCTCGCGCAAGCTGCGGTCGGTGTTTTGATACACCGGCCTGAGTTGTTGGAGAGTGAGTTCCTGGCCCTCCCACTGAATCGTCTGCGCGCCGATGATTTTGTCGTACTCGGAGGCCAGCTTGCGCTCTTGCGTCAGCAGCGGCAGGTTGGCCTCTCGGAAGAGCGCGGCTTCGGCGCGCATGTTGCGCAGCGGCACGTCAAAGCCGGCGAGTTCGAGGCCGCTGGCGAGCAGTTTTTGCTTGAGCTTTTGCTCGGCAGCCTCGACAGGTGGGTAGATGTTCTCCAGGAAAGCGTTGAAGCGCCGTTCGGCTTCGGCGTCGGTGGTATCGCAGTTGGTTGCAACGTGTAAGCGCGCATACATTTCGCTCGCCCGCGCTGCCACGCTCGTCCAGTCGGCCAGCCAGTCATTCACGTTTTCGGCGGTCAGCGAGCGAGTCTCAAGGTCTTGGTAATACGGCTCGATTTGAGACCACGTCCAGTGGGTGATTTCTTGCGCTGTTTGGGGAAGCGAAGTGAACATAGATTGTCTCCTTACGATCAATGGCCGTTACGCTCGACGAACGACGAATATTGTATCACCTTTGCCATTTTCCGGCAGACCGTTTGAGATTTGTTATTTGTAAGACTCTGCCTGCAACGTGAATAGCCGCGCGTACGTCTCGCCTTGCGCCAGCAACTCGGCGTGCGTCCCTTGTTCGGTGATGTGGCCCTGCTCGACGACGAAAATCCGGTCGGCCATGCGGACAGTGGAAAAGCGGTGGCTGATGAGCACCGCCATCTTGTCCGAGGTCAGCTCGCGGAACTGTTGAAAGACGCGCAGCTCGTTCTCCGCGTCGAGCGCCGCCGTCGGCTCGTCCAAGACGAGCATCTGGCAATCGCGCATGAACGCGCGGCCCAATGCGATCTTTTGCCATTCGCCGCCGGAGAGATCGCGTCCTTTGGAGAACCAGCGTCCCAGCGTCGTCTCGTATCCTTCAGGCAGCGCGGTGATGACGGGGTCGGCGCCGCTTTTCTGCGCTGCGCCCACGATGCGCGGCCGGTCGTCGAGCGCCTCGATTTGTCCAAAGCCCACGTTCTCCGCCGCCGAAAGGTGATAGTGAACAAAATCCTGAAAGATCACGCCGATCTGCTGGCGGAGATCGCGCAGGTCGTACTCGCGCAGGTCAACGCCGTCGAGCAGAATCTGTCCCTCGGTCGGATCATACAGGCGGGTGAGCAGTTTGATCAGCGTGGTCTTGCCCGCGCCGTTCGGGCCGACGAGCGCGATCTTTTCACACGGGTGGATGCACAGGCTCACATCGTGCAGCGCATACTCGTCGTGACCGTCGTACTTGAATGAGACGTTACGGAATTCGATCCCCTGCCGGATTTCTTGGGGCACAGGCCGGGGACGAGCGGCGATCACCATTTGGGGTTTGAGTTCGAGGAAGGCAAACAGGTTGCTCATGAACAGCCCGTTTTCGTACAGATCACTTAGGCCGTAGAAGATGGCCTCGAACAGGTTTTGGCTGTTGCGAAAGATGCCCAGGTACAGCGTCATATCGCCCAGCGTGATCATTCCACCCACCGCGCGCCAGACGATCCAGGCGTACGAGGCGTAGTACGAGAGCGTGGCCAGTAATCCCCAGCCCAGCGAAGCCCAACTGCGCTTTGCCGCGATGGCCCGGTCTTCCTTCACGAACTTCCAGAACAGGTCGGCGTAACGGCCTAGCAGCGGCTCGCCCAATCCAAAGAGTTTGATTTCCTTGACCGCGTTATAATCGGTAAGCAGGTATTCGAGGTACGACAGCTTGCGGGCTTCGGGAGCACGCCACGAAAGCACGCGGAAATTCAGCTCGGCGTATTGGCTCTGTGCGATAAAGGCCGGGAGAGTGGCGACAAACAAAATGAGGGTCAGCCACGGGCTGAAGCGGAGCAGCAGCGCGCCAAACGAAGCCAGCGTGAAGGCATTTTGGACGAGGTAAAAGCCGTCGTTGACGATTTGCAGGCTGCGATAGTCGGCCTCGCGGCGGGCATTTTCCAGTTTGTCATAGTACTCGGCATTCTCAAAGTGCGAAAGGTCCAGATCGAGCGCCTTGCGGATGATGCGCGCGTTGATGCTCAGGTTGATCTGCGCGTGCAGGACGTGCTCGGCGAACTTGCGTGCCTGTCCGGTGGCGGATTGAAGCACCAGGAAGATGAACTCGGCGGCCAGCAGCGGCAGCACGGTGCGCAGCCCGGCTTGCGCTCCGGCGTGTGTGTTGATCGCCTTGACCACCGCATCCACGATGAGCTTGCCCACCCACGCCTGCCCCACCGGCAAGAACGCGCCGATGAGTGTGCAGGCCAGCATCGCCAGCGCCGAAGGCACGTGCGCCTGCCAGACCAGCCAAAACGCCCGCCGGACGTTAATCGCCGCGTCCTTGAGCTTGGCGCGGCGTTCGGAAACCCAGGTCTTGAATTTATTCCAACGACTGTTCATAGTTCTCTCACTGCAAAGACGCAAAGAACGCAAAGGTTCTTTGCTTTGCGTTCCTGGCGTCTTGACGATTCAACTCAGGCCGACAGAACTTGTGCTAGACAGGGACACCCTCAACTGGCAAGGGAATGCCGTCTGTCATGACAGCGCGGTAAAGCGGGAGAAGAGTTCGCTGTGTTTCGGCCCAGCGAGATTGAGCAAACACTCGCGCTGAAAGCACCACATTGCGCTCCAATGAAACATCGGAAGCGATCTGCCACAGTTCCCGGCGCAAGTCGTTGTCTTCAACATCCACCAGCACCAACAAGTCAATATCTGATTCGGCGTCGTCATCTCCGCGTGCTTTGGAGCCAAACAGCGTGACACCCAGGATGCGACCGGGAAATCGCTCACGAATCCGCGTCATGTATTCTGTGATAGCCATTTGCTCGTTGGGCGAGAGGTTTAGCTTTTCGTCCATGGCAGTTTATAGCATAGCACATTCAACGCGATAAGACAACCGCCAAGACCGTTTCCATTAGTTACTTTTGGATGAGCAACTTGTCCACCGCCGCGGTCAATTCGGCCAGGGTGCTGGCTTGCAGAATCGTGTCGCACAGCGGGGCGTACTTCTGCATGTCGCTATCGCCGGTGCCCCACAGCAGAGGCATTTCGGGGTTCAGCCAGATGGTGCGGCGGCTGCGGCGCGCGATCGCGCGAAAGATGTCCAGCCGGGGATCGTTATAGTTATTGCGCCCGTCGCCCACCACGATAAAAGTCGTGCGGCTGTCTATCGTTTCCGCGTAATCCTGCGCCAGGCTTTCGAGGCTGCTGCCCAGATCGGTGTTGTAATAGCCCGACGGCAGGCGTTCCAATACTTCTGCGACAGCCCTGTCCGGCTCTTTCCCCGTCAAGTCCGGCGAGATGTACTCCAGGTGATCAATGAAGGCAAAAGCATGTGTCTTGCTGATCTGATCCTGCATGGCGTGGAGCAGGCTCAACATCAGCTCGGAGCAGTGGCGCATGGACGTGCTCACATCGCAAATCACCACGAGCTTGGGCTTGAGGTGGCGGTCACGGTGCTTGATCTCGATGGGCACACTGCCGTGCTTGAGGTTGGCGCGGATGGTGGCCTTGGCGTCCAATTGTCCGGTCTTGGCCCGCTTTTGGCGCAGCGCCACCCGTGTGCGCAGTGCAGCGGCCAGGCGGCGCACTTCTTTGCGCAGCCTGCCCATGTCTGCATCGGAGAGAGCGTTGAACGGCTGGTTGAGCAGGCTTTCAATGCCGTCGTCGGGTGGGCGCTCGCTCATGTTTTCGGCGATGCGCTGACCGGCGTACTGGCGCAGTTGTTCCTGCAAGGCTTGCTGATTGGCCTGCAAGAGATGGCGCATCTGCTCCAATCGTTTCTTGCTCATGCCCATCTGGGCCAAAAGCTCCATCAACTCTTGCAGCGCGTTTTGAACCTCGCGAAAGCGCAGCGCCTGTTCCATGCGCCGTGCCATCCACTCGCGGTAGCGCAGGTCGTTGGCGTTTTGCAATCCCACCAACTGGCCGAACTCGTCCAGTTCCTCTTGGCTGAGTTTTTCGCCGCGCAGCAGTTTCTCCAACATCTGGCGCAGGCGCTCGCTGAACTGGCGCATCGCTTGCGCCAGCAGGCGGGCTTCTTCCGGCGTCAGGTCCTCGGTCAGATTCATCAGCGGCGGAGTATCAGCACTGCTGAAGAATAGTGGGAACAACTCGTCAAAGGTAGGCAAGTCTTTAGCCTCTTTGACGAGCGTCGCCCGCAGGCTGAGCCGAAATGCTTCTCGATCCTGCACGCCCAGTTTGTCCACGGCGTTGAACGCATCGGCGCTTTCGGCCAGGCTGACGCGCACACTACCCGCGCGCAACGCAGAGATGAATTTCAGTATCCGCTCTTCCATTGGCGTACCTCTGACTCGTGAAGCGTGAAAAGCTCACGCATCACGTCAATTCCGCCGCCGATACTGGTACACGCTCGGGTCGTCGTCATCCACTGGACGGCGAGGTTTTTCGGCGGGACGATCCAGTTCACGCTTGACTCGCTGCAAATCGGTCTCGTGCTTGAGCAGCACACTCAACGTCGTTTCCAACGTCTTTGGGTCAAGGTTCTGGGCGTTGAGCGAGACGAGCGCCTTGGCCCAGTCCAGCGTCTCGCTGATGCTGGGCGATTTGCGCAAGTCCATCGAGCGCAGGCGCTGCACCAACTCGACCGCCTGGCGGGCCAGCTTGGGCGCCAGTTCCGGCACCTTGAGCCGCACCACAGCCAACTCTTGCTCTATCGAGGGGTAGTCAATAAAGAGATACAGGCAGCGGCGCTTGAGGGCCTCGCTCAACTCGCGGGTGTTGTTGCTGGTGAGCACGACCAGCGGACGATGCACGGCGACGAGGGTGCCCAGCTCGGGCACGCTCACCTGGAAATCGCTCAGCACTTCCAAGAGAAACGCTTCGAACTCGGCGTCGGCGCGGTCAATCTCGTCAATCAACAGAACGGTGGGCTGGTCGCTGAGAATCGCCTTGAGCAAAGGCCGCTGCAAGAGAAAGCGTGTCGAAAAGAACACGTCTTCTTCCGCCGCAAGTTTGTCGGCGGCGGCGGCCAGGCTCGTCGCGCCGGAGAGCGTCTCTTGGAGTTTATCGCGCAAGAGCTGTGTGTAGAGCAACTGCTTGGCATATTCCCATTCATAGAGCGCTTTAGTCTCGTCCAATCCCTCGTAACATTGCAAGCGAATCAACTCGCGGCCTGTCGCTCCGGCAACCGCTTTGGCAAGCTCGGTCTTGCCCACGCCCGCCGGGCCTTCGGTGAGCAACGGCTTGCCGAGCTGCTGGCTCAAATACATGATCGTGGCGATCTCGTCGCTGGCAATGTATTGCTGGTCGCCCAAGCCATCCTTGATTTCTTGCGGCGACGTAAAGGTGCGCGTCTTGTCCATTTTTCCTCTTTTCGTTCATCAGGAACACCAAGCCCACGAAGCGTCCCTTCATGTTCCGGGTGAATTAATCTGGCTGTGCGTGAAGGGTGAATGTCCCTGCGGTTCCCTTGGCTAATGGTGGGGACGATTCGTATTATGCCACAAAAGTTATTTTGGTGCTTGCAATACGGAGGCAGGTCGCACTCGCCGGCAAGGAGCTCGACCCGGTGTTGACCTGCAAACTCGCGCGGCGGACAGGGGATGTGCTAGACGCTGGATGGCCGCAATGACGCGACGCTTTGCGTGTCACGTCCGGCCCGCAGGGGGAGAGTGGTAGCGGCCCGAAGGGGGCGACTGCTCCGCGCCGCCGACCATGACTGGGCCGCCTATGCCGTTATTGAGCTACGTAGGAACAGCTACATACTCGGCGAAAGAACGAGATTTAGGAATTGGCAACTCATCTTCGAGCAAACCACGAACGTGCATTTCGATAGCCTCGTACATATTGCGTGTAGCTTGCTCGCGGGTCTTTCCTGTTGCTGCACAGCCGGGCAAATCTGGTGAGTAGGCAGAGTAGTTGCCATTCGCTTTTTCGATGACGATAAGGAAGCGATACATCTTTACTTACCTTTTCCCTTCTTTGGTTGTTGTACTTGCCCTTGCCTGAAGACACTATTGAGCGTACCAGGGGCTAAATCGTCGTTGGGATGACCAGCAATCGTGACACGGCCAGGTTTGGCGGGATGCTTGTATTGCCGATGTCTGCCTTTCGTGGCAACCAGATACCAACCATCGGCTTCGATCAACCCGATGACGTCACGAATCTTCAATTGCCGTTTGCCCTCACCGTGGATGGTTGGCGTCGATTGATGCTACACTACAATTCTAACACAAGTTGCCGACAAGTAGCTCTGGATTACTTGCCCACTGACTGTGGGGTAGGGCGGCACTAACGGTTGGGCTCAGCGGCAGCGGCGGAGCCGCTGTCCGCTAGAGCCGGTGTTGGGCGCTTTTTGCCAAACCTTGACTCTACAATTCACATATCTTATCAAAAACATTAACTTTTCTCATCAATAACCTTTCGCTGGGCATTGGCATCAGACCATAAGTCTGAACAAATGCGATTGAAGTAAGCAAAAAGGTCTCCATCCGCATGAGTAAGGCGAAATGCTGGTCGTTCCCATATTCCACTTCGATAAGCGGGAAGTTCAACATGTATCACAGAATTTCCTTTAATCTTGTTCTGTGTCCACATCAAAGTTAAAGTGGGAACATAATTGAAAGCTATAAAGTCAAACTCGCCAGATGTATGATGCTTTTTTGTATAATCCTTCAAATCCTGAAATATATTTAGTGCTGCCTCTATTTCCGAAGAGAGTTGCTTTGTGGTGGTGCTTTGTCCCATTGCCATTAAGGATAGAACAGGACTCTTTGGATCCAGCACAATGAACTTAAAATTGCAACCCTGTTCCAGCATGTGCTTATATATCGTTTTGAGCATATTGGTTCTAGTAAGTAAAGTAACTCCTGACATAAACACATCAGTAGAGCCAGAGACAAAGGTTCCTAACGACCCCTGAGAGTCTAAAGATTTGATGATGTCGCTTGGCTTTACGCTGGTCAACTGTTCAGCATGCGGTATCAATGGCTCAGGATAAATTCTTAGATTCTTTTCTGCGCCATAATTTGCAATACTTTTATATAATTCTCCTTCCCATCCCGCCTCATCGGTTTTATAAATAATTGTTCTAACATGTCTTAAATCGAAAGGGATATCATCTATGTTATTTGAGACTAATATTACTGGCTTACCAATAGCATGGGCTAATCCTAATTCATAAAACACATTAGGATTTCGTGTGCTCATGTCACATAAAATTAAGTCGGATTCCTTAATGGATTTTTGAATGTCCTCTATGATAGGATGAGAACCATATAGTTCATCCGCTCTGACCACATTGTATTCTACTGATTCGAGAGCTGGTCTGTAAATTTTAGAGTAATAAGAATCAAAAGGTGCTCGAAAAGGCATGAGGATAAAGGCTTTTTTCATTGTGAGCAATTCCCTTCTTTAACTCATTATTTTCACATGCTAACAAGCGCCCAACTCGTTATCGAGCGGATTCGGTGTACCGAATCTGCCTAAACGAATTCAACGGCATACTCTAGTCAATTCTATTTCAGTCGCGGCGAAAAGTCAAAAGAACAAGACCCCAAGGGCCGCCCGCTTCAACCCAGCCTCTACCACTTGCTCGGTCCCATCACGACCCAGCCCTGAAGAGCCGGATGACGCGACGCTTTGCGTGTCACGTCCGGCCCGAAGAGGAGGAGTGGCAGGGCGGTGGGCGACCGCCGCCCTGACCATAACTTGGGCGGCGATAACGCAGACTCACGGTGATGTTACCTGACCCATTACAATTGCCAATTGACCTTTGTACTCACCTTTGGGATTTGCGCTAGATATGGTGTAACTAAGAATGAACCTCCCCACCATTCTCTCAGCGACAGTAACGACAAATCTATGCCATTCGAGCGGGTGTCCGTATGCACATCTGTCATCACCGGAACCATGAAATGCCAGCACTGCTGGATACGGCTGAATACCTTGTTGTATCAGTTGTCTTGTTGCCTGCCAGTCCGGTGTCGTGCGTTCGTATCGGTCTCTGAATTTCGGCGCAGAGGTGATGCTATTACCATCCCATGAGCATTCGACTCGAATGTCAATTTTCTCGGCGGGATCGCTCCCTTTCGCAATGTTGAGAAGGGCTAGTCCGAATCTGAAGTCTTGATTATAGCTGGTTTGCGTGAAAGCAATCTCATCCACATGTTGCCCCATATTGTCGATAATCTTCAATACCAATTGGGGCTGTGCTGAGCGTGGACTCCCAGAATCATTATAGATGTTAGTAATCTTGTCTCTAACGCTTACATCATCTGCAATAAGCTGTGAACCGGGTTGACGATTCGTTCCTAGAGCTTTCTCTTGGCCTTTCTCTATAAGGATAGGCGTCAGATGTTCAGGAATGCCCTGTAACCGGATTTGTACGCATCCAAGTTTATAAGCATCTTCGATTATGCGACCTGCGCCCAATGCTTGGTAAAAACCCACCGCGAAGGCGATGGCAGCCCTATCGCCGATTTCTCGATTCATTCCGATAACATAGTTGATATGTTTAGCAAGGGCTTGGGCCTGTGCTTCCGAGTAACACGCACTCAACAGGACACACTCTATTTGACCAGAGAATTGCTCAAACAAAGCCGCTAATGCGTCAGGTCGGACAGGTTGCATTTGCCCTGATTGATTTTCAATACACAATTCCCCAGCACTTGTGCCGTGGCCGGAAAAATGCACGATTTGTGGTTGCACATCAAGTAATGCTTGACTAATATCTGCTGGCCGAACTGACATTCGTTGCTGTAGATTAAAATGGTCTCGATGTTTAGCAAGTTGGAGTTTTTCTTGAATCTCTCGTAACTCCTCACCGAGTCGCAGGCGAGACAAATCAGTAGGGTCAGATGCCAAGAAGAGAATGGTGATACTGGCAGGCGCATGAATGTCTTGGGGAGCGATGTCTACCTCGATTTTTGCCCCAACCGGGTCTTGAATTCGAGATGGATCAAAGATGTCCTGAGCTTCGGAGGTTGAGGTATCCAGTTTGAGTTTTTCTATCGGAGCAAGTTCACCTGTGTCTCGCAACTTCTTGGTGATATACCGTTTACCGTGCTCAAACAGAACTTTCATCAGGTTGTAATTGTCATTGTGGAGTCCCCACACGGCGACGAGTTGGAAAGTAGCCGTAACTTGAACGAGATGTGGGGAAGTTCGACTGCTTTCTTCCGGTTCTCCAACGAGTGACGAGTCAACCATGTTGAAGGGAAATAACCACCCTATAACCGGTTCAAAAGAAGGTAACTGTGATGGTTGATCGAAAGTCAGAGTCTTCTTCATGTATTCCTTCTCGACCCTACGTGTGGTGATGAATGCCGCACTAACGGATGGCGCTTCAGCCGCGCCCAAGTCATGCCGACCAACCGATACGACGACCACGCTCAATACCACTCGTTAACAGGCGCGCGTGTTAGGCCGCCTCTTCTACGTGCTCTTTTAAGTAGTTCATAAACTTGGGAGAACGGATGAAATCGTTGAGTCGTGACACTTGGATTTTATACGCGCAAAGTGCAACTGCTGTGAATGAAACCAGTTTTTCGAATAGTTCCCTCGTTTCCCCTTTTGCATCATAAGGATTGAATTGCTTCACTTGATCGCGCATAGACTGCAAAGTCGAGGGGGCGAGTTTATCGAGTTCATTAGTGGAAAGATCATGCACAAACTCGTTCCGTATGCTGCGGATCAAGTCAGCGCAGTTTAGAATCCGTGTTGGAATTAGTTGCATCGCTTTTGCAACTGCAATCCGCGCCGAAAAAGTAAAATCTCGGTTTTCCTGGAGAATCTTATATCCTGGCATGATCGCAGAAAGTAACCTGTCAACTGCATTTTCCACGATTAGTGCTCCAAGCAATACTACTGAATTTTCAAAAACTAATGTCGCACTCGATCGCTCAAAAGCCTTAGACATTATTTGAAACAAGAGTTCAGCGCGAGCACGGTCTTGACTTGTTGTTGCGTTCGATGGGCGTCAAAAGGTCTCAATGGTTCTCTATGGGTCTTTATGGGTCAAATCAGGTCAGCGATGTGTCGAGATAAGACTGCTACTTCGGAAGAATCTCTTGCCAACAAGATCCTCCGAAAGACTGCTGCGACATTAATTATTGAAAACTCAGTAACAAGCGATCATCGTTTAGATTGCGAACATGAGCGAGCTTTTCGTCGATATCTGTTTGTAACTCTGCAACAGATTCGGGAGCCATGCACCACATCTTGAGTTCATAAAAGATGGACTTCCCTTGTGGGCCCTCAATATGTAGTATCTCTTTTGGTTCTGGTGAATTCATGTTTCAAAACCTTTCGATACTAGGCCAGTGGACTGTTTGTGCTCAGGCGGGCCTAACAACCATTCGGCGGATTCGTGTACCGAATCTGCATAAACGAATTCAACGGCACGCTGTAATCAATTCTATTTCATTCGCGGCGAAAAGTCAAAAGAACAAGACCTCAAGGGCCGCCCGCTTCAACCTAGCCCCCACCACTTTTTCAACGCCAGCAGAATCAACACGCCGACTCCCCAGATGACATAGCCAACCAAGAACGTTGGCATCAGTTTCAACTCCATGCGCCAAGCCAGCCAGACAGCCAGCAAAAATCCCACCGTGGGGAAAATGCCCCACACCAGGCTCTGGGTAAACTCTTTCATGGACGAACGATCGCCGCCGGTCGAACTGTACAGGATCCACATCGCCAGAGGAATGTTGATCGGCATGGTAGCTGTGATGGCGGCGATCAGTTTGTTTTGCTTTTGCAGGATCGTCACTGCGACAATGACCCCAAAGGCAACCAGAATGTGCAAGATTTCTTGCCAACTCATCAGTGACCTCATCCGGTTTTCTGCTCCTCAATTTCGCGCAATCAAAAAGCGCGGGGCTGTCCCGCGCTTTTCACCGGCCATCAACCGCAACCGCTATCCACTGACCGCTTCAAAGCGCGCCTGGAAGAAGCGCAGGCTTTCCGGCTCGTAAACCATCTTTAGCCCTCGGATTTTTCCCCGCTCTTCATAGAGCGCCTGACAACTTTCCGCCACAACGTCCATGTGCAGGTTCGTGTACACGCGGCGGGGAAGGGTCAGCCGCACCAGTTCCAGCTTGGGGTGACGATGGTCGCCGGTCTTGGGGTCGCGTCCTGCGCTGACGATGCCGCGCTCCATCGAGCGCACGCCGCTGTCCACGTACAGCTCGGCGGCCAACGCTTGCGCCGGAAACTGATCTTGCGGGATGTGTGGCAAGAATCGCCTGGCGTCGAGGAACACCGCGTGACCGCCCACCGGCACCACAATCGGCACGCCCGCCTCCTGCAACTTGCGGCCAAGATATTCGACTTGCCGCACGCGGCTGGCGATGTAGGCATCGTCCACCATCTCGACCATGCCGCGCGCGATGGCTTCCATGTCGCGTCCAGCCAGGCCGCCGTAGGTGTGCAGACCCTCGAACACGACGACCATCTCTTTGGCTTTGGTAAAGAACGCATCGTTGTTCGTGGCGACAAAGCCGCCGATGTTCACCAGATTGTCTTTCTTGGACGACATCGTGCAACTTTCGCCGTAGCTCATCATCTCGCGCAGAATCTCGCGGACAGGCTTGTTCTTGTACTCTGGTTCGCGTTGCTGGATGAAATAGCAATTCTCGACGGCGCGTGTCGCGTCAAAGATGATGGGGAGGTTGTAGCGCCTGGCCCACTCGGCCACCCGCTTTAGATTTGCCATCGAGAACGGCTGGCCGCCCGCCATGTTCACGCAGGGCGCAATCGAAAGATAGGCAATGGACTCGGCTCCTTTTTCGTCTACGAGCTTTTGCAGCTTGTCGAGATCAACATTGCCCTTGAAGGGATGCTGGCTCTGCGGGTCGTGCGCTTCGTCAATGATGCAGTCATAAAACAAACCACCCGCTCGCTCGGCGTGTTCGCGGGTGGTGGTAAAGTACATGTTCATGGGCACGTACTGGCCTGGCTGGATGCGAATTTGCGAGGTGATGTGCTCGGCGGCGCGGCCTTGATGAGTGGGCACAAGGTACTTGAAGCCGTAAACCTCGTTGACGGCGCGCTCGAGATTGTAAAAGTTCCGCGCTCCGGCGTAGGCTTCATCACCCAGCATCATCCCCGACCACTGCCAGTCGCTCATGGCGCTGGTGCCCGAGTCGGTGAGCAAGTCAATGTACACGTCTTGGCTTTTGAGGAGAAATGTGTTGTATCCGGCCTCCTTGATTTTTTCCGCGCGGTATTCCCGCGTGGTCATTTTGATCGGCTCGACCATTTTGATTTTGTACGGCTCGGCGATGGTGCGCTGCTTCATGTTCCCTCCTCGTGGATGTTTGGAGATGCAGTGATTATACTTCCGCGCGGCCTTCGGGGCAATTGCCGCTTATCCCTGCTTGGCCTCCCTCGGAGGGAAAAGGGAGCGAAAATAAAGAAGCCCCGCCATCAGTTGGCGGGGCCTGTCGGAAACGCTCACTTCTTTTCGCCTACGAATTTCTCCGGGGCCTTGTCAAATTCGCGCTTGCAGCCGGGCGCGCAGAAATAGTATGTCTTGCCCTTGTACTCGGATTTCGCGGGCGCGGTCTTTTCGTCCACGTCCATGCCGCACACGGGGTCTTTGGCCATTTCGAATCACCTCCTTTCGCAACTCTGCTCTCGCCAAGCCGCAAAGGCGAAGAATTCAATGAATCGAGCAGATTTCTTTGCCGCCAGTCTACGCCATGCCCGCAGGCACGGTCGGCCCACCGGGGGACCTCTGCGTCTTACTTCATGCCCGGCAGCTTGATCCAGCCGGTGGAAAGCGCGATGAGAAACGCCAGCGCGATAACCGGCGCGATGAGTTGCGGCGCCATCTCGGCCAGTTGGCGCGGGAGTGACTTGGGTTTCTCAATCGTCTGCACTTTGTAGCCGCGCATCCGCAAGCTATTGGTCACGACAAAGATCGAGCTGAACGCCATCGCGCCGGCTGCGATCATGGGCGCGAGCAGCCCCAGCGCCGCGATCGGGATCAGCACGACGTTGTAAAAAAAGGCCCAGAACAGATTTTGAACGATGGTCTGCATCGTCCCGCGCGAAAGCGAGATGGCGCGCCCCACGCCGCGCAGGTCGCCGCTGATGAGCGTCACGCCGGCGGCGGCCATCGCCACGTCCGTGCCGGTGCCGATGGCAATGCCCACGTCGGCCTGCGCCAGCGCCGGCGCGTCGTTGATGCCGTCGCCCACCATCGCCACGATCTTGCCCTCGCTTTGCAGCTTTTTGACATTGGCTGCTTTATCGCCCGGCAAGACCTCGGCCAGCACGCGATCCACGCCCACCTGCTTTGCAATCGCTTCCGCCGTGCGCTGGTTATCGCCCGTTATCATTACGACTTCCAGGCCAAGCTTTCTCATCTCGTCAATCGCTTCACGCGAGCTGGGCTTGACCGTGTCGGCCACGGCGATGACGCCGGCCGGGGAGGGGGCTGCGCCGTTGGCTTCGCCCACCGCCACGAGCATCGCCGTCTTGCCTTCGGCTTGCAGTCGCGTCACCTCGCGCTCCAGGCCATTCAGCGCGATGCCTTCATTTTGCATGAGCCGGATGTTGCCGATGATGACGGCGCGACCCTCTACGTTGGCGCGCACGCCGAACCCACTTACAGCCTGGAAGCCTTGCGGCTCTGCCAGCGCCAGCCCCTTTTCTTTCGCCGCCGCAACCATGGCTTGGCCTAACGGGTGTTCCGATCCACGCTCCGCACTTGCCGCCAATCGAAGCAGCTCATCGCTCTCCGCTCCACGCTCTCCGCTCCACGCCACCACGTCTGTGACAGCCGGCTCTCCTCTGGTTATGGTCCCGGTTTTGTCCAGAACGACAGCACGCACGCGGCCTGCGCGTTCCAGCGATTCGCTGCTTTTGAACAGGATGCCGTTCTCTGCGCCACGGCCCGTACCGACCATGATCGCCGTCGGCGTCGCCAGACCCAAGGCGCACGGGCAGGCGATGACCAGCACCGCCACCGCATCAATCATCGCCCGTGTCCAGTCTACGTGCCCGATGACGATCCAGGCGATGAAGGTCAGCGTGGCGAGGCCGATGACGGTCGGGACAAAGTAGGAGCTGACCTGATCGGCCAATCGCTGGATAGGGGCTTTGCTGCCCTGTGCCTCCTGCACCATGCGAACGATTTGCGCGAGCACCGTGTTCTTGCCGACCTTGGTCGCCTCGAACTTGAGCAGCCCTTCTTTGTTGATCGTCGCGCCGATGGCTTCGTCGCCGGGGCCTTTGGCCACCGGCATGGACTCGCCGGTGAGCATGGATTCGTCCAGCGTCGTACGGCCTTCGACGATGATGCCGTCCACCGGGACTTTTTCGCCGGGACGCACCAGGATTGTGTCACCCACCACAACCTGCTCGATCTTGATTTCGACTTCGACTCCATCGCGGATCACGCGCGCGGTTTTGGCGCGCAGGCCCATCAGCTTCTTGAGCGCCTCCGACGTGCGCCCTTTGGCCCGCGCTTCCAGGAACTTGCCCAACATGATGAGCGTGATGATGGCCGCGCCGGTCTCAAAGTAGACGTGCTCGCTTTTGACCAGCCCGAACACGACGGCCACGCTGTAGAAATAGGCCGCCGAAGACCCCATTGCGATCAGCACGTCCATGTTGGCGCTGCCCACGCGCAGACTCTTGTAGCTGCCGACGTAATACTGCCAGCCCACAAAGAATTGGACAAACGTGGCGGCGATCATCATCAGCCACACGTCGCCATTGAACATCGGGATCAGGCCAAAATCGCGGCCCATGCTCAAGATCATCAGCGGCACGGTAAAGATCAGGCCGAGCAGGAGTAAGGTGCCCTGGCGGCGCACCTCGTTCGCGCGAGCCTTGGCTTCCACGTCTTCCATCTCTTCCGAGTCGCCTGCCTGCACCACGTCGTAGCCGGCCTTGCGGATGATGGAAGCCAGGTCGGCGATGCTCGTCACGCCAGGGATGTACTCTAGCGTGGCGCGCTCCGTGCCGTAACTGACACCGGCGGCCAGCACACCGTTCTGCTTGGCGAGCAGCTTTTCCAACGCGGCCGCGTCGTTGCTATCGCGCATCCCGGTGATGGGCAGCTCGGTCTTGCCGGTCGCCACGCCGTAACCCACTTTTTGTACCCGCGCGATGATGCCGTGCTCGTCCAAGAGCGTTGGGTCGAACTCGACCGTCAGTTTCTCGCTGGCAAAATTGACATTGGCCACGCCCACGCCCGAAAGCTTGCGGACGTTGCGTTCAATCGTCGCCGCGCAATTCGCGCACGTCATGCCGGTAACAGGCAAGGTAACTTGTTTAACTTCAGCCATTCGTCACTCCATTCGTCGAAGCCATGCTTCGCGCGTCAGCTCCATATCGTAATACAGCACCCAGGTCTGGTTGTTTTCCTGCTTAAAGTATTGCCATAGTGCAGCGTAGCAAGGGTGGCGCAGAACGACTAACCCCACATCGCCTTCGGCTGGGTAGTAAAAGTCGCCCACGCGGCAAAAGCCCAGTTTTTCGTATACGTGAATCGCCCGTGCATTGACGGCTGAAACATCGAGCGCGATTTTAGAGAGCCCGCCTTCGCCAAAATACCAATCGAGAAAACCGATCAAGGCTTCCGTGCCATAGCCGCAATTGACAAATTCAGCGCCGAGGCCGATGCCGAGCCGCGCACATTCCTGGCCGTCAATCTCCCGCAAGCCGATGCGACCAATGAATTGACCCCACGCTGTGACGATAGCCCACTCTCTTCGCAGCGGGTCTCCCATTCGCAGTGCAAACCACAAGTCACGTTCCTGCTCTGTCTCGGCTGGGATGTTGTAGCGCAGCAACAATGGATCGGTATGCGGTTGCAGCGCATGAAGCGCGTCCACATCCGTTCGTTCTAACGGGCGGATGACGAGGCGCGCGGTACAGATTTGCATTAGTTGGCAGGTGGATAACCGATTTCATCCAAAAGCGTCTTGATTTTGTCCCAGGACGCTGGAGCTTGCCAGGCGACTGTGACCATTTTGGTGTTCTGGTCGGCCTTGACCGACGTGACGCCTTCCAGCTCGCCTACCTCGCGCTGGATGGTCATGGTGCAGTGGCCGCAGTGAATCGCCGGGGCTTGAAATGTTTTGGTTTCCATTGCCTTTTCTCCTGTTTTGATTTAGACCTGGCAGGTTTTCAAAACCTGCCAGGTCTGCTAGACCTTGCGTGACATCTCAAACACGTCGCTGATCTCGTCCAGCACGCGCTCGCGCGCTTTGGGATCGTTTCCGCGCACGGCTTCGATCACGCACGTGTTGAGGTGGTTCTCCAGAATCAGCTCGTTGAGCTTGGCCATGGCCGCTTGTGCGGCAATGACTTGGCGCATCACGTCAATGCAGTACTGATCCTCTTCGACCATCTTTTCAACGCCTTTGACGTGGCCCTGGATGCTGCGCAGGCGGCGGATTACTTGTTCGCGGGTTTTGGCGTCCATGTCGTTTCTCTCAGCCTCAAGCTCTTTCTATCGCGATATACTTTTCCGGCGCTTTGTCGAACGCGCGCTTGCAGCCGGGGGCGCAGAAATAGATCGTGTTGCCCCGATAGTCGCTCGTCAGCTTGGCGGTGGCCGTGTCTACCGCCATGCCGCACACCGGGTCAAGCGCATACTGGCGCGCGGCGCCGGTCTGCACCAGCCGGACCAGCGCGACCATACTGAGCAAAAAGAGCGCCACCATCAGGGCTGCCGTGACCCACACGGCGACGGGCGAAACGTTGATCATCACGCCGAGCATGGCCCCCATCATGCCGCCCATCATGCCGCCCATTCCGCCGTCCATCATGCCCATCAGCCCGCCCACGCGCCCAAACACCACGCCAAAGACGACGCCCATGGCCACGGCGACGAGGTTGCTGATGAACATGTCGGTAGCGGCTCCGATGAAATAACCGACGGTGATGCCCGTCATCATCCCGAACGTCATGCCGATCATCATGCCCAGCATTTCGGTGACGGATGATGTGTAGCGTTGAAGGTACCAGCCTACGCCGCCGCTGATCATCAGGACTAGCGCTCCGCAGATGATGGCGACTAGGAGATCCATGCCCTGCTCCTATCTAAAGTTGACGTTGAAGTCAAAGCGTACCTGCTCGGCAGGTTGTCCGGGCCGCTCGACGACGGTGATGGCACGCCAGGGGCCGGGCATCATAAAGCGCACCTGTCCAACATAGCGACCATTGCCCTGCGGCGCGGCGGCCACAATGTTCTTGCCGTGGCTCATGGTGGTCATGTCCAGGTCGAACAAGACTTGCGCATCGTTGATGGACTGGCCGTTCGCATCGGTGACGACGGCTTCCAGTGTCCCAATGCCCCGGATAGGGGGAGTGGGGCTGCTGGATAGCCGCACGACAAAACTCGCGGACTTTTTATTGCCGAGCGTGCCTGGCGCAAGGGTTGGGGCCTCATTCGCTGTCGGTGTGCTGAGTGGGAGCGCGGTAGGAACGCTGGGCGCTTGTGCGCTCGGCGTGGTCAGAGTTGGTGTGGGTGAGACGTTCACTTTGGGTGCGCAGCCGGCGCTCGACAAAAGAACTAGGAAAGCAAGTAGAAAAAGTACACCACCGTGTTTGGGCATGTGGGTTCCTCGAGATCAGTTTACTATCCCATCCCCCACCGGGGGGGATGCCAGTAGTATAACACAGTGCAGTTTTTTGTCAAGAACTATTCTCAATAAGACTACGGTAGATGCTTTCGGCGGGCCGCCCCGTGTAAGCAGGTAGACGATTTGTATTCGCTTATCCATTGGTATCCGCTGCCGTCGTGGTGACCTCGAACACGGGTGGGTGTTCCAGGTGCTTTTTCACGGCGCACTGTTCGGCAGATTTGATGACGGCGGCCTTGTACTTGTCTGGAAAGCCGGGCGGTAATTGGATTTCGAGCGCGATCTTGCTCACCAAGCCAGTGGCTCGGTCGGTTTCCATTCGTTGCACCAGCTTGAGGCCCTCGGTGGGCAGGCCACGCTGCTTGCAAAAGCCGAGCACGTAGATTCCCGCGCACGTCCCGATCGAGGCCAGGAACGTGGCGAATGGAGTCGGCGCGGAGCCTGTGCCGCCGCCCTGCACGGGCTGATCGGTTTTGATGGTGAATCCGTTAAAGCGGGCGTCCACTCGCGCGTCGCCGGGGAAGGTGATTTCCATTTCCATGTGTGTTGCTCCTCAGACATGAGTATTGGGTATCGGGTATTCCGCTTGTTTAGATGCGCCGAGTCCGCCTGGGTTGCATCCCATTTGACTTTCGTTTCCGTTCTGATAGAATCTCCCTTGTCTTGCATCTTGCTTCATGCCCGATAGGAGAATCCGATGAATACCTTGACCTGGCTGCACCTCTCTGATTTGCATTTCCGCGCTTCACAAGCTTACAATTCCAACGTCGTACTCAAGGCACTGTTGCGCGACATCCGGGAGCGCATTCAGAAGGATGGCCTGCGCCCTGATTTCATCGCCGTGACGGGCGACATTGCCTTTTCGGGCCATCCGGCCGAGTACGCGTTGGCGCGGGCGTTCTTGGATGATCTGCTGGCTGCAACCGACCTGCCCCGCGAGCGGTTGTTCCTCGTCCCTGGCAATCACGACGCGAACCGCAGTCTGGTCACGCTGGGAGTCAAAGCCATCGGCGCGGCGCTGACCGACCGCGAGAGCGCCAACACGTTGCTGACGACTCTCGAAGACCGGCAGCGAGTGATGGCGCGGTTCAAGGGCTATGCCGAATTTGTCAATGACGACCTGCCGCACCTGGCCTTTGACGACGAGCGCTATTTTTACGTCCGCACGCCGGACATGGCCGGGCAGCCGGTCGCGCTGCTGGGCCTCAACTCGGCGTGGCTGTGCGCTTCAGACAAGGACAAGGCGGACGGGCTGCTCATCGGCGAGCGGCAGGCGCGGGCGGCTCTGGAACAGGCAGAAGGCGCTGCTCTGAAAATTGCGCTGTTGCATCATCCGTTCGATTGGCTGCGCGAGTTTGACCAAAACGACAGCGCCGCCATGCTGACGGACGGGTGCGATTTTATTCTGCAGGGGCACCTGCACCGCACGGCGGCCACACAACTCACCACACCCGATAGCGCGGCGATGATTCTGGCCTGTGGCGCTTGCTACGAGACGCGCGATTTCCCCAACATGTATAACTGGGTGCAGTTGGATTTGGCTGCTGGGGCGGGCGCGGTTTACCTGCGGCGCTATTCGCCAGAGCGTGGCGGCTTTTGGGCCAAAGACACTCTCACTTATCGAAATGTCCAGGATGGCGTGTACTCGTTTTCGCTGCGTGGGCGACTATCTGGGTCGGCTCAACCGCCCGGTGGTTGGCCGCAAAGCCAGCCGTCTGTTGTGCCGGGCGGCAGCATCACCAGCGTGGGCAGTGGCAACATCAACGACACTGGTGGAGTGCAAGGCGGTATCACCGTCAATTATGAAAGTGCGCGGCCTGCCCAACCCGCCGCGTCGCAGGACGAGTATAACCTGGAAATTGTGCGTGAATTGCTCGGCGCTGCTTTTAGCGACGAAGAAATCGTCACTTTGGCTTTTGACCGCTTCCGTCGAGTGTACGATGACATCAGTGGCGAGATGAGCAAAACCAAAAAGATCCGTCTCCTGGTTGATTGGTGCAACGAGCGGGTAGTATTGGGTGAGCTGCTGGCCGAGGTCAAGCGACGCAATCCGAATCAGTATGCGCGTTTTGCTTCGCGCTTGAAGATGCAATGAAATCACCCTTGCGAAGATTCTGGACCTTCGCAAGGATGCTGCCGTGATGTGGGGGCGGTCGGAAAACGCGGCGGTTCCTTCAACAATGAGGCTCGCGACGTGCGCGGCGTGTACCGCGGCAGGGACTATCCCTGGGACTGGAACACCCAGGGGGTTTCGCTGCGTGTGTGCGTCTGGCTCTAGTTCTGGGTCCTGATTTCTGAATCCTGATTTCTGATTCCTGAAAAACTGGAAACGAAAATCTGAGGTATACTGTGGCTCAATCTCAACCACGCCAAGCGCCCAGCCCGGCAAGGAGCGTCGCTGTGCCGAGCGGCCAATCGCCGATCTTTGACAAGACGCAAATGTTGTTGGTTTGGCTCCTGCCGCACACCGAAAAATTTCCGCACGCCGAAAAAGTTCCGCATGAAGCAGCGAGTCGAAGATACTGCATTTCAGTTTCACGAACTGCTGCTGCGTGCGGCCAGCGGCGCGGTCAAGGCGCGCCGTTACCTGCCGGAAGCTGATGACGTTGCACGAAGAGCGCGCGCAGGCGCAGCTTGTGGGCGAGGGGATCACGTTCCTGGGGCTCCGCGCGTTTCCCAATCACCGCCGGTTGAACTCGCGACGCGGTCACTATGCCCGGCGGCGTTTGTGCGCGTTGGCGGCTAGAGCCGCGGCGGGGCGCTTTCCCCTGACACGACTATCGGCTAGCGTGATGGGTTGGGTCGTCCACGCGGCGCACGGCGATACCTATGGCTTACGCCGGGTTGTGTTGTCCTCTTTGCATTTTGGCGTCTTGGCCTGAGGCCACACCCCATTAACAACCACATACCCATCAGCACGGGGGCTTGGGCGATAGCTCTTCGGGGCCTAGGGTATGGAATGTCGCCGGAGAACTCTGGTTGTTGAATTCGGTGCGGATCCAAGCCGCCGAGCGCCCGACGTTGGAGATGCGGACCTCGTCAATGAGGCCATTCCAGAGTCTCAGATTATAGTCAGAGTATTCTCTTCCGATAAAGGCATACTCCCCACTGTCGCCTATTCCAAGAGTAGATGTATTTGCCTGTTGATTTCCGTCAATGTCCAGGTAGTTGACTCCGCCTCGTCTTACGCCGACAATATTGTGCCAGGCCGTGTCGGTCCAAGTATGGTCACTTATGGTCGGCTGTATATTTGTCCCGTCGGCTGCCCAAAAACGAAAGTCACCGGTGTTCCACCGCGCCAGCCCAAAACCGCTGGGACTGGCGCTGTTTTCTCTCAGTTTGCCAGCCAGGCCATAGTACACGCCGCTGTTATTTGGGCGCAACTGTGCCCATGCCTGGAGTGTGACTTCTCCCGTTCCTGTTATCTGTAGACTTGGAGCATTCCCCAAGTCAATGTAATCCCCACCAGCGCCCGCAATCAGCCCGTCGAAATCCAGGCCCTGACCTATCTGTGCATTTACCAGGTTACTACTCGTCATGCCCCCGTTGGGGGTCCCATGATTGGCGTTGGAGGTGCTATCTCTGATTGACCCAGGCCCGGCGGATGGGTCTTGCGCCAGATGCCACACGCCCCTGAAATTCGCATCCCAGACATTGGCGACGTCTTGCTGATTGGCGGCGGCAGGGTTGCCGTAATAGAGATAGAGTACGGTGTCTGCCGTGGAGGACAGATTAGGCACCTTGACCCACGCGACGAGTTGACCCGTAGTGATGCCGTCGAACCTTTCGATTTCGTGGTTGAGCTTGGTGACCTGGTCGGCGGCTGTAAAGAGGAGGTCGTTACCGTTGTCCAGGGCGCGGGCGGCGAGGTCGGCGTCGGACGCCAGGTTGATGAGAACGGGAAAGTCAGTGAGGTCGGCGGCGACCTGGGTGTGATTGATGGTGATCCTTTTGCGATAGGCCCACTGGCAGTTGTGCCACGGCGCCGTCGTGGGTGTTGGTGTGGGCGTGGATGTATTGGTCGGCGTAGGTGTGTTCGTTGAGGTCCCGGTGGCGGTCGGCGTGTTGGTCGTTGTCCCTGTAGGAGTTGGCGTCGCCGTGTCAGGTCGCGGCGGAAGCGGGCTGGTCGGCGTCGCCGTGTTGGGCCGCGGCGGAAGTGCGCTGGTGGACGTCGCCGTAGGTTGTGACGGGGGCGGCGGTGCCGGCGTATCAGTCGGCGGCACAGATGTGGGCAGCGGCGTATCGGTCGGCAGCACAAGTGTCGGCAATGGCATGCGGCTCGGCAGGGCGGTGGGACGCAGCGTTGTCGCAGGGAGTGGCGTGCTGGTCGGCAGGCGGGTCGGTGGCTCAAAAGTCGCCGTCGGGCGGGTGATGTCCGTCGCCCGCCCGACGGACGTCGGAACCTCAACAACTTTAATCGGTGTGGCGGTGCTGGACGGAACCGGAACAAAGACCATCGGCGAGACGACGACGCCCTTTCCCACCGGCGTCAGGAGTCTATCCAAGTTCCAGGCGGGAGGCGTCAATACTTCTTGCCGGAGCGGCTCGACGAGAGCCTGTGATCGCCGCAAGTTCTTGTCTGGATTCAACTCGGAGAGCATGTTGGCGGGGACTTGCCACGAGCCGGCCGGTGTGATCGCGAGCTGGGCTGTGGCAAAGAGACACGCAAAGACTGCCAACAGCAACAGCAGAAGCGCCAGCAGGTCGCGCCGCGTCCGTTTCTTATCTCGGTCGGTTTGGGAGTCTTGCGCCATGTCATTGACCTGCTGCGTTGCGTTAGCCCGGGCCGTCCACCAGCGCCGGAAGAATGATGCTGAACGTGCTGCCGACCCCTTTTTCGCTCTCGACGCGAATTTCTCCTTCGTGCGCCTCGACAATGGCTTTGGTCACATACAGCCCCAAGCCCAGACCGCGCACGTCGTCCGCCATATCGCTGGCTCGGAAGAAGCGGCTAAAGAGTCGCGTCTGATCTTGGGACGAGATGCCCACGCCGGTGTCTATGATGTCGAGAACGGCGTGACCGTCGCGCGCCGAAAGTCGCAGCGTCACCTGGCCCCCGCTCGGCGTGTACTGCCAGGCGTTCCGCACCAGGTTGATGAGCGCCCAGCGCAGGCGTTTGATGTCCGCATTGACTCGGCACCCGTCAGCCAGGAGGTTAACCTGGAACACCAGTCCCTTGTCTTCCATCTCCGGTTGCCATGTCCGGGCGATTTCTTCGACCAGCGTGGATAGCACGACGGGACGCCGCTGCAGCCCCAGCCGGCCTTTGGCTTCCATCTCCGAAAAGTCCAGCAAGCCATTGATCATCCCGATCAGGTCATCGGTGTGATGGCTGATGGTTTGCAGGAAGCTGCGCTGTTGGTCGTTCAGCGTCTCAGGAGCCGCCAGAAGCAAATCGCTGTAGCCCTTGACGGCCGTCAGCGGCGTGCGCAGTTCGTGGGAGACGTGGGCCACAAACGCATCCTTCAGTTGTTCGGCCTCGGCTTCGGCAGTCACGTCCCGCATCACGATCACGTTGCCGAGATGTCGGCCGTCGTCGGTGCGGACGGCGGCCGTGTGGACGCTGACCGTCTTGGGGCCCATCTGGAAGCGCCGGTGTTCCAACAGCCAGGGGTTCAACCCTGACTCGGAAGCCGGCTCAGGCTTTTCCGATAGCTCGCGCAAGGGGCTGAGCAAGAAATTGGATGCCATTTCTGTCAGCATAGTGTTGGCGGCTGCGTTCAACGGGATAAAATCCCCCTGTGTGTCTTCCAGGATCACGCCATCGCCAATGCTGGACAGGATCGCTCTCATCCGGCCGGCCGCTTCTTTGTAATCTTGCAAAAGTTGTTCTAGCGCCTGGGTCCGATCTTCCAGGCGTCCGGTCATCTCGTCGAAGGTGTTTGCCAATGCTCCGATCTCGTCCGAGCTGATGATGCCTGTGCGTTGTGTGAGATCACCTTCGGCAACCGCGTTGGATGTTCGGACCAGGCGATTGAGGGGGTGCGTGATCCGTTGAGCGATCAAGTACCCGATCACCACGACGCACGCCATGGCGACGGTAAAGAGCAACGCATAGGTATTGCGGCTGGTGGCGCCGGCGCGAATGATAAAGTTAGTGGGCAGCGCGACGGCAAAGACGCCCAACTTGTCCCTGCCCACACGCAGCGGCCCACGGCCCAGCCGGTACGAGCGGTCGTGAATGAGTGTGTTTTCTCCGGCGGTGGAGTCGGCGTTGTCCAGAGTGCTCTCGTACAAGTCCGGTGTGATCGAAAGTGTTTCCAGCAGAGCGGTCGTATCGGTGGATTCTTCGGGGAGTGCAAAGGTTGTGCCTATGGCACGGCCCCCATCCAGGTAGATGATCACGTCGGCCACCGAGGAGGCTTTGAAATATGGCAGCAAGGTGTCTAGCGAAGTGCCCACGATGACGACGCCGACCACTTTGTCTTCCAGACTGACGGGGATGGCCGTAAAGTAATAGTAACGCCGGTTGGCCGGCAGCAGCCCCAGGCCCCGCTTGGGCAGTGCGTTCGGGTCGCCGGCCTTGAGCAGCGTTTGCACCATCCACAAACTTGCCGTATCGAACTGGCTCTTGACAACCTGAAATGAACCGTCGGTCTGTTTCAACCCTTGCAGCAAGTCGTGGCCATCTGCATCCACGACGATGAGACATTCGACTCCCAGGCCGGCGCCCGCCGGTTGAGCCAGCCGGGTGACGCCATCCTGATCGCGGGTGGACAAGGCCTCTGCCAACCCTCGCGTAAAAGCTACAACCCGCGCGGCTTCCAGGTGAGCGATTTCGCGGCGCGCCAGGCTGTCCGAAACGACGCGCCCGGCTTCCACCAACTGATTGGTCAATCGTTCGTCAAGCGAGCCGGCGACCAGGCTCGTGACCACATAGGTGCCGACGACGGCCACGATCAAAGTGAGGACCAGATAGGGGAGGATAATCTTGGCCCGAATGTTGAGGACAAGAAAGTTGCCCAGTCGCTTTCGCCACCCAGGGGGATGCCCTGGTGGTTGGTCCGGTATCATTGAGGTCTCTCTAGAACATAGCCCGGCAGTGCTCGTGGTTGCTCACCCTTGCGAAGGGTGAGCACATCGGTATGGTTCGACACGTCAAGTATATTATGGCGAGGTGCGGATGTCAACTCCCAAAAGTTAAGGAATGATTACAACTTGGTGCCAACTCGCAATAATGACCCTCTCCCCCGGCGGCTTGCGCAAAAGAGTGCGACATGACGTTGTTTTCACCGTAAAGCTGAGGGGTATTTTGAGGAGCTTGTGTCCTAGCAGCCTGTCGGAGAGACCCTGTACGCGAAGCGTAGGGCCTTGCCGCAAGGCGTCGCCTGCCGGTCGGCAAGGGGCTAGGCTACCCAGGGCTGTTCAGTTCTTGGCGTCGCTCCACCCGGCCGTGAACGTCCGGGCTACTTTTAGCCCCGTTCATGGGGCGTTGCTCTGTAGCCCGGCGAGTTCATCGCCGGGCTTTGCCGCGTCAGAGACTGGGAATGGAGTCAAGTGGGCCGCCCCACGTTGAGCGTGTGAGTGAGGGGCTCTTTACCAGGTGTTTTTGCTCATTGTGCTCAGGTGAAGTCAAATGCAGTTTAGCCGCGACCCAACCATTCTCCGCGAATAACACGAATTCTCGCGAATAGTTTTGGGTGTGACCAAAATGGAGTCACACCCAATTGTCTTATTGGCGTTCATTCGCGTGATTCGCGGAGAAAAAGATTCGCGGCGTCATCGGCTGTGTCGTTCCGTTTGCCACAGCACGATGAGAACCAGAATCCCCAGCACGACGAGCGCGACGAGCTTGTAGAGCCGCGGCGGTGAGATGAGCGCCAATGCGCCAAAGGCGGCGCAGAAGGCATAATACCCTAGCACGATGATCCACTGAGGGATCCCCGCGTCGAGCAACCGAAAGTGCAGGTGATCGCGCCCGCCTGCACTTACTGACACGCCGCGCCTCATGCGGCGGAGGATGAGCCAGGCGACGTCGGTGATGGGCGCGGACATGACGAGCAACACGATGGCGACCTTGGCTCCGCCGATGATGGCCAGGCAGCCCAGCGTAAAGCCGAGGAACCACGCGCCCGACGATCCCATGAAAACGCGCCCGGAGAGGTTCCAGGGCAAAAAGCCCAGACATGCGCCCAGCATAGCTAGTGGCAGCAGCGAGACGCTGGTCTGGGGGAGAGGAGCAGCCAGGAATGCTGCGTAGATGAACAACACCGCGCACGTGATAGCCGTCACGCCGGCCGCCAGCCCGTTCAGCCCGTCCATCCAGTTGACGGTGTTGACCATCCCCATGATCCAGAACATTGTCAAGACAACAGTGAACCACATTGGGAAATGAATGATGATCTTGTTGTCGGTCGTCAGCGGGTTAGCGATGAATTCGATAAAGATGAGGAACACGATGGCGATGGCGGCGGCGGCGGCGTGGATGAGGTATTGCCAGCGCGGAGGGATGTTCCAACGGTCGTCGGCCAGGCCGAACAAAAAGATAAACACGCCGCCGGTCAGCAAGCCGATGAGGCGGATGATTTCGTTGGGGTCAAAGCGTGGAACGGGGAGCCATTGCGCGAATAGCGCAGCGACGGTGAACGCCAGGTACAGCGCCATGCCCCCGGTGCGCGGGACGAGTCCGGCGTGCTGACGCCTCCCGCCGGGCACATCGGCCAGCCCCAGCCGCCGCCCGACGAATCCCGCCAGCGGCGTGATCGCGAAGGCGAGAATGAAGGCGAAGAGGAAGATGAAGATAAAGTTCATGAGGGCCGATCACTGACTGCCGACGGCTGACCGTTAAGAGAAGCAAGTTCATGTTGCCGCTGGCTGCATAGTCAAGTGAGGATTCACCAGGCGTGAGCGAGGAGGAGCCATGGCTTCGATTTCAACATAGACAACCGGGTTCTTCTCGCGCACCGGGCGCGCTTTTTGCGCCGCATCTAGATTGATGCGATATAATTCCGGGTCGTCTTTGGGGAGCAAGACCACTTCCGCGCCATTCGGAATCTGCTCCAGCATTTCTGGGTGTTCCGAGATGTATCGCTCGAACTCTAAGGATAGCGTGATATTCTTTTCTGTAATAGTTTCCTGGTTGTATTTCATCGGTTGCTCTCCTGTTCGTAGGCAACACGGTAGCGCTTCCAGTTCGTTTTGATGTCACGTTCCCCCAATGTCAGCACTTCTCCACGGGAGTAACCGTGGAATTCTTGCTTTTCCTGCGTACCATCTGGGTGAAGGAGGTCTCTGTGCGGCCAGCCGTGTGCTGTATCGTAGCGCACGATAGCTTGCCACTCTCCACGGATGAGCGCCTCATATTGGATGCGGAAGCGAACAATCCGTCCTGACTCCAGGTCGTGATAGTACCGAAACCGGTCTTGACGTTATGGCGAGAGATAGACGATGTATTCCTTTTCGCCCATGCCGGTCCCCACAGCGATGTTCGGCCACGACTCTACCCATCATTGTACCTGTATGGGGTAGAAGCGTCAAGCGCTTGCCGGCCACTGATTGTCATCTCGTGATATTTGTGATCCAGAGTTCATCGTCCGGCAGCCGCGCGCCGTCTGCGCCACGCGCCTCAATCCGCGTGCCGGCGATTGCGTCGTACATCCCCGCCGTCACGCGATATGTCCCCGGCGGCAGGCTTGCCAGTGAGACGATGCGTGTGTCCGTGATGACGTCGCCAGGACGCCACCACGAGGTCGGCGCAAAGCCTTGAGCCGGAACGCCATCATCCTGCGCAGCCACCTTGCCGCTCGAATCGTAGACGTGTACGAATACTTTGCGATCTGGCACAGTTGTCACTGATTGCCATGTCAATATTGTCACGCCCTTGTCATTTGAAATTTGAAATTTCGCGTACTCGCGGGCTGTGCCGAGATTTGAGATTTGAACTCCACCAAGCGTCGCACTTGCCTGATTCATAGATGCGCCGGGTTGCCACGCGGTTGAGAGATCAAAGAGTCGCCACTGGAGCAGGTCGAACACAAACACACGCGAGGTAGCGAGCCGCTGACGCAACTGCTCGACCGATGCAGCTTCGCCAAAGGTTTGCCAGCCGGGTTGATATTCGTGCACGGTGACGGCAGAGGTGGAAATGTCCGGCCCGCCGTTGTAGAACACAAAATCGCGCGCGTCGGCATAGGGCGGGATGACGACGGCCCCAGTGGGCGCGAACACGAACGGGCTGCGGCACTCGGTTCCCTTGCCCCGCGATGAGAAAAAGTACGGCAGGTTGACGAATGTCACCTCTTGCCCCGGTGGCACTGATCGAGTTGCACCCGCCATCATCTGTCCGACCTCGCCCGCCATTCCCTGGTACGCCAGCTCGCAACGCATATAGCCGGCGGACGGAAGGTAACATGCCGCAAGAATCACGGCGCAGAGTCCCCATTCCGCAATCCGACCTCTGACCTCCGACCTCTGACCTCTGAATGTTAGAATCGGTATTGACCAAGCCAGCGCCGCTCCCACCGATGGCAAGTAATACAACCTTGGGCTGCCCAGAACATAGTCATTGTCGAGGATCAGGATGGAAGGCAGCGAGGCAAGCGCCCACACGATCAGTCCGAACGCGAACAGGCGAGTGACGCGAGCATAGCGCGCCACCACAAACAGCACGACGAGGCTGATCGCGGCGAGTATTGCTAACGCCATCGGGTTGTGATTCGCTAGCGGCGTGACGGGATAGACGAGCGCTTGCATGAACGGCAGCACATTGGCGCGCATTGCCTCCAGCGAAAGTGTCCGCGCCTCGGCGGTCTTGGGCACGAGCAGCCACACGATGGCAAAGATCGTCGGCTCGGCAAAGAAGGACAATGTTGGTAGTGACGCCTTGAGCCGTTCGCCCCATGACCGACTAAAGTCGGCACTACGAACAAACTCTATGAGAATTAACAACAGCGGTGCGATGACGGCATTCTCTTGAGTAAAGACCGCCAGCACCAGCGAAACATGCGCCGAAACGAATGCCCACCGCGCCCCGTCCTCGCGCCAGCGAACGTAGAACGCCAGCGTGAGCAGGATGAGGAGCGTCACGAGCGGATGCACGAACGAGCCGACGTACGGCACGGCCTCGTAACTGAAGGGGTAGAGCGCAAACAGCGCACCGGCCAGCGTCGCATACGTCAGCCGTCCCGTCAGCCGATGCGCGAGCCACACGACGAGCGCCGCATTGGCCGCGTGCGCCAGCACGTTGAGCAGGTGCAGCGCGAAAGGATCGTGCCGGCCCAGGAGCGCGTGGAGAATCTGCCAGAGGATGAAACTGACCGGGCGATAGTAACCGTGCCCGCCGGCGTCCGTCAGGAGCGACCAGACCGACCGGCCCTCCATCCAGCGGAAATGTCCAGTCGGGTCGTCGTTGAAAAAGCCGAACCTCAGCGACGGCGCGTAGAACGCAAACGCCATTACTGCGACGACGAGCATTGTGAGGGCGAGTTTTCGATTGCGGATTTCGGAATCTCCCCCACGGCCTTGGGATTGCGGTCTGGCATCCGGGCTTGGAGCGGCGGCGGGGCAGGCGACTGCCCCGCCGACCGGAACTAGGCGCTATTCCTAATTGGTAGGTGTGCCACCGTCCGACATTCCTTGTCAGGCCGTTAGCGTATTAGTCATCGTAGTCGTAAAAGAGGTACCAGTTTCCTTCGATGTACCTGTATGCTGTGAACGACTTGCTATCTTTTGAGCGGTACGTGTCGAGATTGTCCACCATCAAGCTCGGACGTTTGAACGTGTAGACATATCCTTTGACTGACCCTGAAACTGCAAGTCCGCGTGTCGAGACGGTGAACTCTACAGCTTCCAGGTTTTCTTGGCCGTAATGCCGCCTCAGTGATAAGCTTGGCCGGAGAGCTAATCCAAGATTGACTTTCCAAAACAATCCATCGTAAGCTTTCAGACGTTCAGGCGTAATGCCAGCCGACTGTAAGTTGGCCGGGTCTGTCCATTGGTATGCCACCCCCATCAGTTTTTGGTCGGCGAGAAACATCTGGAGCAATTGACTGAACTCGGTTTTATGCGCTTGAAAATTGTCAAGCATTTGCTGGTCGGTAGGATGTGACCCAACCAACTCATTAGACACAGCACATAGAGTGACCAGTCCGAAGACACATACAGCGAGGGCGACAATCGCACTAATCCACATGTAGACTACAGCACATCGCTTAGTGATTGAAGTTAATCTATGTTTCCACATTGTAGCTCACGTGCTGGTGTGTATTCTCTGCTCTTGCTTTGGAACGTATCTGCTTTTCTGTATGTTGCCTTCGATGTGAGCTTTTACGCTTGTTGCGCGCGTCGGATGTTGCGGTTTGCGCGCCCAACTACCTATTAGCTCGCACGCTCCGCTTTGCGCCTAACCGACTGATTACCCCGTCCCGAATTGCCGGTCACCCGCATCGCCCAGCCCTGGCACGATGTAGCCGATGTCGTTGAGCCGCTCGTCCACCGTGGCGATGTGGATCGGCACATCGGGGTGCGCCGTGGTCAAACGTTGGATGCCCTCCGGCGCGCCGATCACTCCGACGAACTTTATCCTTTTTGCGCCCCACTTTTTGAGAATGTCGCACGTCGCCACGGCCGAGCCGCCGGTCGCCAGCATCGGGTCGAGGATGAGGCAGACCTCCACCGTGGGGCTCACAGGCAGCTTGTTATAGTATTGCACGGGCCGCAATGTCTTTTCGTCCCGGTATAAGCCGATGTGCCACACCTCAGCCGACGGCATCAATTCCCAGATTCCTTCGACCATTCCCAGCCCGGCGCGCAGAATGGGCACCAATCCGATCTTTTCCGCAAGTTGCGCCCCACGCGCCTGCCCCATGGGTGTTGTCACATCCTTGTCCACCAATGCCAGGTCGGCAGTGGCTTCGTAGGCGAGCAGCACCGTCAGCTCGCGGATCAGCTCGCGGAACTTTTTCGGCTCGGTCTTCATGTCGCGCAGCAGCGTCAGCTTGTGCCTGACCAGCGGGTGTGTGCATGGAAAGACGAGTGCCATTCAGGGCCTCCTGAGTGCCAGAGTTTAGGTCATTGGGTTGACCGATGAGCAGAGCAGCGAATCGGTTGGCTTGACGGAGGGGATTGTACCCCGGCGCTCCCGCATTGTCAAAAGAGCCTTGCGAGGGTTGTATGTGAAACCCTCGCAAGGCTCTCAATACTTGCAATCAAGCTGTAACCGGTTAGAAACCCACCCGCGCCGTAGGATGGGGTACACTGGAACTGGGTGCGGCATGGTATAATGGCCCTGGTCGGGCAGCGTTTCTATTCTGGCCCGCCTGAAGGCTGACATGCCCGAACGAATGGTGTCTCCCAAATCGCGTGATGAAGATACCGCGCTCGACCGCGCGCTGCGTCCTAAAAAGCTCGCGGACTTGATCGGTCAGGAGCGGGTGAAGGAGAACTTGTCCATCTTGATCCAGGCCGCTCAAGCGCGGGGCGAGCCGCTGGACCATGTGCTGCTGTATGGCCCGCCGGGTCTGGGCAAAACCACGCTGGCCCATGTGATCGCCAACGAGATGAGTGTGCCCATCCGCGTGACCGCTGGGCCGGCCATCGAGCGCGCGGGCGACTTGGCGGCCATCTTGACCAGCCTGCGCGCGGGCGAAGTTTTGTTCATTGACGAGGTGCACCGCCTGGGCCGTGCCGTCGAAGAAGTGCTCTACCCGGCCATGGAAGATCTGGCGCTGGACATCATCATCGGCAAGGGGCCGTCGGCGCGAAGCATCCGGCTCAAGCTGCCGCACTTTACCATCGTGGGGGCGACGACGCGGCTGGCGTTGATGACGGCTCCGCTGCGGGCGCGCTTTGGCGCCACTTTCCGGCTGGACTTTTACGATGAGGCGGCGATGGCGGCCATCGTCCGGCGCGACGCCCGGCTGCTTGCGCTTTCGATTGACGAGGGCGGCGTCGCCGAAATCGCGCGGCGCGCGCGCGGCACTCCACGTGTGGCGATTCGCCTGCTGCGGCGCGTGCGCGATTACGCCCAGGTGCGCGGCGATGGCAACGTCACCGCCAGCACGGCCTCACAGGCTCTGGCGCTTCTGGATGTGGACGAGCTGGGGCTGGACGATCTCGACCGGCGTGTGCTCCGTGCGATCATTGAGAAATTCGGCGGCGGACCGGTCGGCCTGGACACGATTGCCGCTTCCATTTCAGAAGAATCGGATACAATTGAGGATGTGGTGGAACCTTATCTGCTGCAATTGGGTTTTCTCGACCGGACGCCGCGTGGGCGTGTGGCGACTCGCCGTGCCTACGAGCACCTGGGCGTGGCTTTTTCAGAGCGGCCCGAGCAAACATCCCTGCTATGATTTTAGATTGCTGATTGCTGATTTTGGATTGAGCAGGTGTGCTCCAATCTCAGATCTGAAATCTGCAATTCGAGAGAGTGGGCATGTCTGACTTGACGGGACAGCGCCTCGGTCAATATCAGATTCTGGCGCGCATCAGCAAGGGCCCGGTTTCGACGATTTACAAGGCCTACCAGCCCAAGCTGGATCGCTTCGTCGCCATCAAAGTCCTCTCGCCCCAAGTGGTGGACGAGGAAGGCTTTCTGGAGCGCTTTACTCTGGAAGCGCGCGCCGTCGCGCAGCTCGATCATCCCAACATCGTGCCGGTGTACGACTTTGACCAAGTGGGCGATATTGCTTACATTGTGCTCAAGTATGTCGAAAGCGGCACGCTGCGCTCGATGATGACGGGCCAGCCGATGGACCTGGGTCTGACGGTGGATCTTATCACCCAGGTCGGACTGGCTCTGGGTTACGCTCACAAGCACGGCGTTGTCCACCGCGATGTAAAGCCCAGTAACATCCTGATCGGTGAAGGCCGCTGGGCGCTGTTGACCGATTTTGGGCTGGCCAAGATTCTGGGTGGGGGCCGGCAACTGACGCGCTCGGGCATTGGGATGGGCACGCCGGACTATTTGGCTCCTGAACAGGCGCAGGGGCTGCCGGGAGATGGCCGCGCCGATTTGTATTCGCTGGGCGCGACGCTGTACGAAATGGTCACGGGCCACGTGCCGTTCGAAGCCGATAGCATGATGGCTGTTGTCGTCAAACATATCACCGAGCCACCCCTGCCACCCTCTCAGATCAACCCTGATCTTCCCGCCGAGGTCGAGCGCGTGATCCTCACCGCAATGGACAAGAACCCTGACTCCCGTTTCCACACGGCTGAAGAGATGGTGGCGGCGCTGATCCGCGCCGCAACTCCCTCAATAGTGCCCTCGGCGACGCCGAGCGTAGAGTTGGCCGCGCGCAATGCCGCCCGGCCATTCGCAGCCAAGCCCGGGATGTTGCAGAGCCTGCCGGTCAAGGCGCGACGGTTCGGAGCGAATGTCCGGGGCGCTACGTTCAGGCTGTCCAGGCGCGGTCGGATGGCATTGGGCGGAGCGGTATTAATAGCGCTGGTGCTGCTCTTTGTGTGGGGCAGTCAGGCGCTAAAGCCCCCTGCTACCCAGGCCGGCCTGCGGCGGACTGGCACACCCAGCCCGCTCCCTGCGACGGCGACCGAGATGCCTGCCATGGCGACTGCCACGTTTATTTCCACCACGACGCCAACCTCGGCGCCGACTTACATGGCGACCGCCACCCTTACCCCGACTGTAACGCCGGCGCTGACCTTGCTGTCCGATTCAGCTTCGATCCGGCCAGGCATCTATGTCAAAGCCATCAAGCCCGACGGGGTGGTCTTGCGCAAGGGCGCGGGCTTTGACACGGACTATTACACGACCCTGCCATTGGGCACGGTGTTGTATGTGCTTCAAGGGCCGGTCAGCGCTGACAGTCTGCAGTGGTTCCGGCTTAGCGGCGGCGCCTGGAGTGGCTGGGCCAGGCAAGACGAGGTTGTAGCATATGCGGTCAAAAAGACGCCATGAGTGACTTGAGTGATCTGGGCAAGTTTATCATTCTGGCTGGGGCGGCTCTGCTCGTGTTGGGCGGGCTAATCTGGCTGGTGGGCCGGATTCCCTGGCTGGGCCATCTCCCCGGCGACATCCGCCTCCAGCGCGGAAACGTCTCGTGCTTCTTTCCGCTGACGACGATGATCATTGTGAGCGTGTTGCTGACGGTGGTCCTGAACATCCTTCTACGTTTGTGGCGCAAGTAGGTGGGCATCCCTATGCCCAAGAGTAAGCTGATGCTGACCCGTGACCTTGACTATGACCTGCCGCAAGAGTTGATCGCTCAAACACCCATCGAGCCGCGCGACGCGGCTCGATTGTTGATCGTCCGGCGCGACACGGGTCAGTTGGCTCACCACGTCTTTCGCGACATAGGCGAGTTTCTTCGTCCCGGCGATTTGCTCATTGCCAACGAGAGCCGTGTGATTCCTGCGCGCTTGCGGGCGCGCAAGGCGGGGACGGGTGGGGCGGTGGAGGTGCTTCTCCTGCGCAAGCTGGACGACTTGACGTGGGAGACGTTAGCCGGTGGCAAGCGCGTTCGCCCTGGGACACGGCTCGAAATCCTGGACGAATCACACAACTGCGCGCTCGCCGCTGAGGTCGTAAAAGCCCCCGAAGGGCCACAGCGCATTGTCCGCTTTGAGCGGCCCATCGAGCCGCTGTTCGGCGCGGTCGGCATCACTCCGTTGCCACCCTATATCCATGCGCCGCTCGCCAACCCAGAACGCTACCAGACAATCTATTCGCACACGCCCGGCTCGGCGGCAGCGCCTACCGCCGGCCTGCACTTTACGCCGGACTTGATGCTGGCCCTGCGCCGCCAGGGCGTCGAGTTCGGCCTGGTCACGCTGCACATCGGGCTGGATACGTTCAAGCCGGTGGACGAAGAACGCGTCGAAGATCACCGCATCCACACGGAATGGTGCTCGCTTTCCCCGGAGGTCGCGCGGCAGATCAACGAGGCCAAGCTGGCTGGGCGGCGCGTCCTCGCCATCGGCACGACGAGTGTGCGCGTCCTCGAAACCGCTGCAAGGAAATCTCGGCACAGCCCGCGAGTACGCGAAATGTCAAATCTCAAATGTCAAGCCAATGCCAGCCTCGAGGTATGCGGCTGGCAAACGGTGAGCGCGTTTGAGGGGTTCTCCGATTTGTTCATTTACCCCGGCTTCCAGTTCCGCGCGGTGGACGCTATGCTCACTAATTTCCATTTGCCCCGCAGCACCCTGCTGGCGCTCGTGTCGGCGTTCGCCGGGCGCGATCTCATCTTGCGCGCCTACCAGGCTGCCATCAGCGAGCACTACCGCTTCTACTCCTTTGGCGATGCGATGTTTATTGTGTAGAGTGAACCCTGCAAAGGTTTTGCCTACCCGCCGGGCTGCTTTCCGACAACCTCGCAAGGTTTTGCCCTCCCCCCTCTTGTTTTGCTCTTATGAAAAGTGGTGATATAATTTAAGCCACTTGGCCGAGATAAGTGCCAGCACGATTCAACTCTGTTACAAGGCGATATAACTGCCGAAGTGGACTAGTCTGAACTGTGCTGGCGGTCGCGCAGGTGCGGCGAGGAGCAAGCTATGCGCCAACAACTCGAAGACTTTTTGCATTACCTGCAAATCGAGAAGGGACATTCGGAAAATACCCTCGTAGCCTACCGCAACGATCTGGGGCAATTCCTCAAAGCTCTTGAGGCGCGGGTTCCGCCTCCGGCGAACTGGGGCGAGGTCAGCAAGGACGTGATTGTCGGTTATCTGGCCCAGCTTCGGGAGCGGGGGTATGCCTCTTCGACGATTGCCCGCAAGGTCGCAGCATTAAAGTCGTTTTGCCATTTTCTGTTGACCGAGGGGACAGTGAGCGAAGACCCGACGACGACGCTCGATTCGCCCAAGGTCAAAAAGCGTTTGCCCCGCACGCTGACTAAAGAAGATATTGATCGGCTGCTGGCTGCGCCCGCGCGCGAGGTTGGCCCCAAGGCGCAGCGTGATCTCGCGCTGCTCGAGTTGCTCTATGCCACGGGCATGCGCGTGACGGAACTGGTGTCGCTGCGAGTGGACGATGTGAATCTTGTGGCGGGCATTGCCCGCGTTCGCCACGGCAAAGGCGATAAGGAACGCATCATCCCCATTCACGAGCGGGCCATTGCCGCTTTGCGGGACTATATCGAGCGTGGCCGCCCCTCGTTGGCCAAAGTGGGCGCAGACAACAGGGCCTTGTTCTTGAACCATCGCGGCCAGCAGCTCACGCGCCAGGGCACGTGGCTGATCATCAAAGAGTACGCCCAGATGGCGGGAATCCAGGCCGCCGTCACGCCGCACATGCTGCGCCATTCGTTTGCGACCCACATGCTGGAAAGCCAAAAGGCCACACTGGCCGATGTTCAGCATTTCCTCGGTCACGCCAACATTTCCACGACGCAGATTTACACCCAGGTCACGAGCGAACACAAGCGGCGCGTGTACGACGAAGCGCACCCCAGGGCCAGGGAACCAGAACCGGAGAAACCCGCTTCCTAAATACAACCGATCACCCTTGCGAAGGGTTTCGCTGATTTTGCAGCGCATTCCGAGGAAACCTTCGCAAGGGTGAGCAGTACTTTCTCAATCTAAAGCGGCATGGTTTATGCCACGCCGCCATAAGGAGCAGATCCATGGGGTACCTCGAAGCGTTAATGGGAAAAAATGAGCAAATCGTGCTGACGACTCGCCAGCACTGGATCACGATTATCGGCGCGCTGCTTGTCAATGGATTCTTTATCTTGTTGCTAATCGGGATTGGTGTTGCGGCGTCACTTCTGGCGACCCCCTTTCTGGGGCCGCTTGCCTGGATCCCGCTGGCTGTGGCGGGCGTACTCTGCCTGGTGCCGCTGTGGCGGCTGGTATCCGACTGGATGCACTGGTGGAATGACATCTACGTCGTGACCAACCGGCGCATCATCCAGGCCCAGGGAATCATCAACAAGCACGTCATAGACTCGTCGCTGGAAAAGATCAACGATGTGGTGCTCACACAGTCAATGCTGGGCCGGATGCTGGGCTATGGCGACGTGGAGATCCTGACCGGCAGCGAAATCGGCGTGAACTTGCTCAAGCGCATCACCGAGCCGGTCCGCTTCAAGACAGAGATGCTGAACCAGAAAGAAGGCATGGGCGAGATGGACGCTTTCGAGTCCAAAGCCAAGCGCACGCTGAACGCGGCGGCTCCCTCTGCCAGCGACGTGCCAGAGCTGATCGCCGAGTTGGACGAGTTGCGCAAAAAGGGTCTCATCACCGACGCCGAGTTCCAGGCGAAAAAGGCCAAGCTCCTTTCGCAAATCTAGTCGAATAGTCGAGTGGTCAGATAGTCCAGTAATCTGACTGCGAGACTACAAGGCTATGTGACTGCCTGACTAGAAGACTATGAGTGACCTATTTTTCACTCGCCAGCAAATCGAAGAATCCGTCGCTGCTGTCCGTGCCTGCAGCCGGTATCAGCCTCGAGTGGGGCTGATTCTCGGCTCAGGGTTGGGGGCGTTGGCTGAGGCCGTCGAGCGCGCCGATGTTATCCCCTATAGCGACATTTCGCATTTTGCGCCGTCCACCGTCGAAGGGCACGCCGGGCGATTCGTGATCGGGACGTTGGAAGGCCAACCCGTCATCGTGATGCAGGGCCGGTCGCACTATTACGAAGGCTATTCGATGCAGCAGGTGACGCTGCCGGTGCGTGTGATGCAGCTCTTGGGTGTCGAAATCCTCATCGTCACGAACGCGGCGGGGGGACTTGCGCCGAACATGCGCCCTGGCGACCTGATGCTCATCACGGATCACCTCAACCTGATCGGGATGGCGGGACTTTCGCCGCTGCGCGGCCCTAACGATCTCAGCCTCGGCCCGCGCTTTCCGGACATGTCGGAAGCATACGACGCCGGGCTGCGTCAATTGGCGCTGCGCGTGGCGGCTGAGCAAAACATCGGGCTGCACCAGGGCGTGTACGTCTGCCTGGCCGGGCCGAGCTTTGAGACGCCGGCGGATTTGCGCTTTTTGCGCAAGATCGGCGCGGACGCTGTGGGCATGTCCACTGTGCCTGAAGTGACGGTGGCGCGGCATGGCGGCATCCGTGTGTTGGGCCTTTCGGGCATCAGCAACGTCGCGGTGATCGAGCCAGACTCCGTTCCGCCGACGACGCACGAGGAGGTTTTGCAGGCCGGACAGGTCATCGTGCCCAAACTCACGGCGCTGATTCGCGGTGTGCTCAAGGCCCTGCCATCACAGTGAGTCGCTGATCGGGATAGCGGCTTACGGTTCTGCTATTGGCGCGGCCCAAGATTGAGGCCGCGCTTCTGCGTTTCCTATAGACCTGACAGGTTTTCGAAACCTGTCAGGTCTCTTCTGTCGAGGAGTTGCGTTGTTGAAGAAGCGGTGGCCCATCGTTATCTTGCTTGTGGTTGTGTGTGTGGTCGTCGCCGTGTTTGGCGGGCTGGCCGCGAGCATCTATGCCTACGCGGGCAACTCGGAAACCAGTCAGGCGGATGCGGCCATTGTTCTTGGCGCGGCGGCGTGGGGTGAACAACCGTCGCCGGTCTTTCGAGAACGGATCAACCACGCGATTGATCTCTATCAAAGCGGGCAGGTCCACAAGATCATTTTCACGGGCGGTCAAGGCGAAAGCAATGAACCCGCCGAAGCGATAGTTGCCCGACAGTATGCTCTTGAGCGCGGCGTGGCTGAAGCCGACATCTTGACCGAGATCCAGTCGAGAACGACGGAGCAGAATCTTCGTTATGCTCGCCAGGTAGCGGCAGAGCATCACCTGACGCGGTTTCTCGTCGTCAGCGATCCACTCCACATGCGGCGGGCCATGCTCATCGCGCAAGATTTAGGCATGGACGCGCATCCATCTCCCACGCCGACTTCTCGCTATCAGAGTGCGAGGAGCCAGGTCGAGTTCCTGGCGCGAGAGACGTATTACTATTTCACTTATCTGGTGCGCCGCCCATTCATCGCTCGATTTTGACGGGCGTGACAAGTTGCAACTTAGCTCTCCCGATGGTAGAATGATTGTGATGAATACTTCCATTCCCACTTCTAAAATTCTTGCTCCGGTCATTCGCCCTGCGGGATTGGACGATCTCAATCTGTGCCTGGCGCTCGACCCATCGTATTCGACGGAGTCCGTTTGGCAGATGGATTTGCGCAGCGAAGATGGTCAACGGGCGATGACGTTTCGCACGGTGCGCCTGCCGCGCTCGATGCACGTGGCGTATCCGCGTGACCGCGATCAGCTCGTCGCCAGTTGGAAGCGCTGCGATGGATTCCTGGTGGCGCTTCAGCCCGAGACTCTCACCGACGGCATCATCGGATACGTGGCGCTGACGACGCACGCTGCCGAAAGCGCGGCGTGGATCAGTGACCTGGTCGTGGAGCGAGAGCATCGTCGTCGAGGAGTGGGAACGGCGTTGCTGAATGTGGCGGTGGAGTGGGCCAAGTCGCGCGGTCTGCGCCAGGCATTGGTCCAAGTGCAGACCAAGAACCATCCCGCGATTTGTTTTTGCGAGAAGCTCGGTTTTGCTTTCTGTGGGTTCAACGACCGGTACTATGCCAACCAGGACATTGCCGTTTTCTTTGCGCGCAATTTGCGCTAGTCAAGTGATCGCCAGTCATCATGGTCACCGTGGTTTTCTATGGCTACTGTTTCAACTCCGTTTGTGGATGCCCTCGCGCTGACCAACTTTATACTGTCTGCGGGCATCGTCATCACCAGCTTTTCGCTCCTGGCGTACATCCTGGTCTATAACCTGCGTTCCAGCGTGGCCCGAGGCTTTTGCGCGTTGTTGGCTTGTGTGCTGGTGGTGTACTTTGGCGACCTGCTCCTATTCTCCGCAGCCAATTTAAGCGCAGCCGAGCGGTGGCTGCGCTTTCAGTGGGTGGGCATCGCTTTTGTTCCGGCGGCCTACCTCCATTTTTCCGATGCGCTCCTGCGTACGACCAACGTCCGCTCAGCCTGGCGGAGGAACGCGTCACGCGCCAGCTATCTCATCAGTGTGATTTTTTTGTGGATGGCGGCATTCAGTGATCTTATCGTGCGTGATGGCGTGCTCGTCCTGCACGCGCCGCGCCTGCACTCTGGTCCGCTGTTTGGACTGTTCATTTTGTATTTCTTCGTCGCCGTCGGGTGGGGGCTGATGAACACGAGGTGGGCGCGGCGGCGCTGCCTCACGTCCACCTCGCGCCGCCGCATGACGTACCTGGCCGTGTCGTTTGCAGCGCCCGCCCTGGGGGTCTTTCCCTATCTGTTGGTGACCAGCCAGCTTGCGCCATCCACGCCAGAGATTTTCTGGCTAGTGCTCATCGTCGCCAATGTGGGTATCGGCGCTATGCTGGTTGCCTTGGCCTACACAGTGGCCTACTTTGGCGTGCTGACGCCCGACCGCGTGGTCAAACACCGGCTGATTCACTTCCTGGTGCGGGGACCGTTCACGGCCTCGTGCATTGCCGGCGCCGTTATTTTGGTCGCGCGCGTCGAAGAGTTCCTGGGCCTGCCACGCGACATGCTGGTGCTCGTCGTCCTGGTTGCGTTGGTAGTGCTGCTGCAGCTCTTTGTCAGTTTCATCCGCCCGTATGTGGACCTGGTAATCTTTAGCCGCGACCGCCGCGAGCTAGTCCGCATTCAACGTCTGTCCGAGCGGTTGCTGACGACGACCGACCTGCAACAATTCCTGGAAAACATTTTGAGTGCGATCTGCGATTTGCTGCGCGTGCCGGCGGCGTTTGTGGTAGCCTCCACGCCGAACGGGCCGCAGGTGGAAGCCGTGGTTGGCCCGGTCGAGCGCGCGCCGATGCGCGAAAGTCTGCAAGTTTCGGAGGTCGGTGACACAGCGAGCGGCTCGCTCGACGACAGCCCGCGTGTGGCGTTGGGCTATTGGGTGTGGCCAGTCCGGGCGCACAATGGAAATGGCGACTCGATCTTGGGCGCGTTGGCTGTCACCGCGCGCAGCGCTCAACCCGATCTCACGCCGGATGAGACTGTCGGGGTGACGGCGCTCATCGGCCAGGCGGCCAAAGCCTTGCAAGACCGCCGTTTGCAGCAGCAGGTATTCGCCGCCGTGGACAACATCATGCCGGATCTGGAGGCGCTCCAGCGCGAGCGCAGTGCTGTGCGCTATGCGGATTCATCCACCCGCGTGCCACTGGATGCCGAATTAGCCGGCAGCCCCGAGTTCACCACCTGGGTGCGCGATGCGTTGGGCCATTACTGGGGCGGCCCCAAGCTCACCTCTAGCCCGCTGATGCGGTTGAAGGTCGTCCAGCAAGCCATTGAGAGAAACGAAGACAGCCCCGCCAAAGCGCTCCGTGCCGTCTTGCTGCAGGCGATGGAGCGGCTCAAGCCGGAAGGCGACCGCAAGATGACGGCGGGTGAATGGCTTCTCTTCAATATCCTTGAGCTCAAGTTCATCCAGGGCCAGCGTGTGCGCGAGATTGCGTGGCAGTTGGCGCTGAGCGAGTCCGACTTGTATCGCAAGCAGCGTGTGGCGCTTGAGGCCGTGTCGGCCGCGCTGGCCGACATGGAGCGTCAGGCCGAAAAAGCAAAAACCGGAGTCGCCGCTGCGCGATGACCGCGTTTGACATTCTTTGCGCCGCACTTATAATTATCTATTGAGTTGCTCTAGCAAAATGATTGCGGGCGGGTTCCGGTTGCGCTTGATTCCGATGTACGCTCCGAAATCGGAAATCGAAGAGGGTGTCTGGTCTCGTGGATAGTGCAGGGGGAAAAGATGGACGCGCATGTTCGAGATGACGAAGTGGAAGAGGAAAGCTACTGGCTGGCATTGCTCAACGAGGGTGATGTGGCGCGCACGGTTTCACCGGAAAGCCGGGGGGAGTGGCAAGCGGTCGCGGCCGCGCCGCGTGACATGCCCAACGTCAATCCGCCGATGGTGAATTCGGATGAAGCCTGGCAGGCGGCACAAGCTGCCGTAGGCTCATCCGAGGTGTGCACTGCGCAAGTGATCGGCCACAACCGGGGTGGGCTGCTGGTGGACTGGAAGGGCTTGCGCGGGTTCGTGCCGGCTTCGCATTTGGTGGGCCTATCGCCGGTCATGGACGACGAATCGCGCCGGGAAGAGTTTGCGCGGCGGGTGGGTTGGAACTTGTGCGTCAAGGTGATCGAGGTGGATCGTGCTCAGAGCCGGCTCATCCTTTCGGAACGCGCCACGTCGTCGGAATCAACGCGACGCGAGGCGCTGTGGGAGGACTTGTGTGAGGGAGCCGTCCGGCGCGGTTACATCACCAATGTATGTGACTTTGGCGCGTTCGTAGATTTGGGTGGGCTGGAAGGGCTGATTCACATCTCAGAGATTTCTTGGGGGCGCGTCAATCACCCGGCCGATGTGCTCAAAAGCGGCGATTCGGTGGAAGTCTATATTATCGGCGTGGATCGCGCCGCCAAGCGTGTGGCGCTCAGCCTCAAGCGGCTGCGCCCCGATCCGTGGGCCACGGTCGCAGAGCGTTACCACGTGGGCCAACGGGTGACAGGGACGATCACTAACGTTGTCAGTTTTGGCGCGTTCATGCGCGTCGAAGATGGGTTGGAGGGCTTGATTCATGTTTCGGAATTGGCGGAAGGTCAATTCCTGCACCCGCGCAACGTGGTGAGCGAGGGCGATGTGGTCACGGCATTGGTCATCAACATTGATAGCCACCAGCGGCGCTTGGGGCTTTCGCTGCGCAAAGCGATTGGGGATCTGGCATTGGCGGCTGTGCCGGTGTCCATTGAGTCAGCGGTTGACGCAGTTGGACAAGTGTCGGCGTAAAGTGTGACGACGACGTTTTGCCTTGTGGGATTGCGGCTCGACTAGCGGCAGAGCATTTGTGCGGGCTTGTTCACGGCGGAGAATATGCAACAAGTCGCAAGTTGGCTTATGCTTCTGTGCGGAGTTTTGCTCATCGGAGTGGGCTTGTTTGGCCCTCAGATTCGCCGCCGGTTGGGCTTGCGCGAATGGAGCAGTTTTTTCACCGTGCCGGCTCTTCACCGCTCGGCGCAGCTTCAGGAACGTGTAGGGCGAATCACGCAGGTGTTGTTGGGCATCGGTTTTATCTTTTTGGGAATTGGCGCTCGATATTCTCCATGGCCGGGCCTTTGGTTTTCTATGATCGGATTGGTTTTTGATGGGGCGGCGATGGTTGGGTGCCTCATTTGGGTCGGCATAGTCCTGGCTTACCGGCGGCCTTCACCGTGAGAGTAGATCGGTCTCGCTTGAGTCGGTTACAGGAAGTGTGATAGATGGCTCGACAGGCTGTTCCTCGCCCATCGAAAAGCAGGCGCGAAACTCGGCGTCCGGCCCCCGTCCGTCCAAAGTTTACGTGGGGAGGCCGCCAATGGGAAGTGGCTGGCGTATTGTTGGTGGCGCTGGCCGTATTCACGGTGGTGGCGCTGTTTCGTCTCACGCCCGGACGCCTCAGCGACGGGTGGGCCGATTTGCTGCGCCGATTGTTTGGCTGGGGCGCGTTCATTGTGCCGCTTGTGTTGGGCGTGGTTGGTTGGCAGGTTTTCCGGCACGGCCAGAGCGGTGAAGGCGAAATAGATTGGCTGACGGTCGTGGGAGTGGAAGTGGCCTTTTGTGGGCTGCTGACGACGCTTCACGCGCTGGCCTTGTGGGCCGATCCGTGGCAACTTTTGAACGCGGGTGGCGGCGGGGGCATCGTCGGCTGGGGGCTGGCGATGCTGGTGGCGAACGCCGTGGCGCCCGGTTCTTTGGGACGGGTTTTTACCGGTCTGGTGTTCTTGCTCGTCACGCTCGTCGGCGTGTGGATGGCGTTCCGAGTGCAGATGGCGCAGTTGGCCGTGCGATGGAGTGGGCTGCAACTGCCGGCCCTGGGTCGGGCGCAGCAGTTGCCGCTGCCGGAGCCTGAGCCGGTGCACGAAGCGCAGATCGAAAAGCCGCGCGAGGCGAAACCGAAAAAGGCCAAGCCGGCCAATGTAGACGTCAAGATCGTCACAACGCAGGAAAAGAAGACCAAAGCGCCCAAGCGCGATCGCCACTTGCCTCCGCTTGATCTGCTGGCGGAGGAGAATGTAGCGGCGCTGGAAGAAGACGAGATCAAGCGCAAGGCCGCGTTAATCGAAGAGACGCTGAAGCAATTTGGCCTGGTTGGCAAAGTGATCGAGGTCAGTCCCGGCCCGGCGGTGACGCAGTTCGGGCTGGAGCCGGGGTACATCGAGCGGCCTGGGCCGGATGGCACGGTGCGCCGTCAGAAGGTGCGCGTGGGGCAGATCGCTTCGCTGCGCAACGACCTTTCGCTGGCATTGGCGGCCTCGCCGCTACGCATCGAAGCGCCGGTGCCGGGCAAGAGCATTGTCGGCATCGAAGTGCCGAATGAAGGACGATCCATCGTCTCGCTGCGCGGCATTCTCGAGTCGCCGTCATTTCGCAAGCTGGCTGGCAAGCCATTGGCAGTCGCCTTGGGGCGCGATGTGGCCGGCGGCGCGATCTCGGCTGACCTGACGACGATGCCGCACTTGCTCATCGCCGGGACGACCGGCTCCGGCAAGTCGGTGTGCATCAACGCCATCATCACGTGCATGGTGATGAGCAATCAGCCCGAAGATTTGAAGCTGGTGATGATTGACCCCAAGATGGTCGAGCTGGTGCGTTGGAACGGCTTGCCGCACTTGCTCGGCAAAGTCGAGACGGATCTGGAACGCATCGTCGGTGTGCTGCGCTGGGTCACGCGCGAGATGGACTCACGCTACAAAAAGTTCTCTGAGGCGGGCAGCCGCAACCTGGCCGACTATAACGAAAAGAGGGTGGAGCGCGGCGAAGACAAAATGCCTTACCTGGTCGTGCTGGTGGACGAGTTGGCCGACCTGATGATGATGGCGCCCGTCGAAGTGGAAAAGACCATCTGCCGTCTGGCGCAAATGGCGCGCGCCACCGGCATCCACCTGGTGCTCGCCACGCAGCGTCCTTCGACGGATGTGGTGACGGGCCTCATCAAGGCCAACTTCCCGGCGCGCATTTCGTTCGCGGTGGCTTCGTCGGTGGACAGCCGCGTGATTTTGGACAGCGTGGGCGCAGAGACGCTGCTGGGCAAGGGCGACATGCTCTACCTGGCGTCGGATTCTGGGCACACGGTACGCCTGCAGGGTTGCTTTGTCTCCGACCTTGAGATGGAAAGCATCGTCCAGTTCTGGAAAGATAAAATGGAAGAAGAGACACCGGAGGAAGCGCCGTGGGAGCAGGCATTGGCGACGCTGGCGGAATCCGGCGGCGGAGAATCTAACGGCGGCAGCAGCGACGAGGAAGATGACGAGGAATTGCTGCGGCAGGCTATCGGCTTGGTCAAGCGGCAGAGGGGCGCGTCGGCCTCGATGCTGCAGCGCAAGATGCGGATCGGTTACCCCAAAGCGGCGCGCATCATTGACCAAATGGAAGAAATGGGTATCATTGGTCCGCCGGAAGCCGCTGGCCGTTTGCGACAAGTGCTCGTCGGCCCCGACGACGAGGCTGAATTGTAGATTGCAGATTGTAGATTTCAGATTGAGAATTGCATGCGCGAAAGCTGCAATCAGAAATCTAAAATCAAAAATCCAGAGGAGAGAGTATGGCCAAACATAGACCGATTGAGGAACAAAAAACCAAGAAGGATGTGATCGAAGCCGTGGGCATCGTACAGGAGGCGCTGCCCAACGCCATGTTCAAAGTCAAGCTCGATACCGGCCACGAGGTGCTGGCGCACATCAGCGGCAAGATGCGGATGTATTACATTCGCATTCTGCTGGGTGATCGCGTGCAGGTGGAGCTTTCGCCCTACGACCTGGCGCGTGGGCGGATCACATACCGGTTCAAAAAGTAGCCGGTCTCTCAGGGCGGCACGCTTTGCCTATGCCGCCGAGCGGAATCGCTGGCAATGCTCCACATCGGCATGAGCGACTTGGATAATGGCGCACGGCCCTGTTTGTCAGGCGCAAGTGCGCGCGACGAACGGGCGTTGTATTCTCACGCCGGTTCGACGTGTGAACTCGATTTGGAGATTATCGTTTTTCATTCAGGACGCTCACCCGGTCAGCGATGAGAGGCTGCCGGGTTTTTGTTTGCGCTTGACCGTCACGAGAAGAGACAAGGTGCATGACGCAGCAGACCGAACGGTGGTTAATCTCTAGCCGTTTTCTGTGGCCGATGGTATAATCGAAAACATCGTGTGGCGCGAGGAGGTGCTGTATGCGCAACGAGTTCACAGCCATTATAGAGCGGGACGACGAGTGGTATATCGCGTATTGCCCAGAAGTCCCCGGGGCCAATGGGCAGGGGCGTACCCTCGAAGAATGTCGGGCAAGCCTCGCGGGAGCCATAGCTCTCATTCTTGAAGACAGGCGCGCAGATGTATTGCGCGGAGTTCCCAGTGACGCCGTGAGGGAAATGGTTGTCGTGCAATGAGGCGCGTGTCATTGCTGAGGCATCTGCGGAAATATGGCTGTTACCTCAAGAGGGAAGGGCGAGCACATTCCTTGTGGTGCAATCCGCGAACAGGCGCAGTTGAAGCCGTGCCTCGTCATACAGAGATCTCCAATAGACTTGCCCAGAAGATTTGCCGTAACTTGTCCGTCCCGGAAATTAGCAGTTGACATTGCAAAGCCCCCACCACCGGGCGTTGATGCGTGAATCCCATTACCGCTCGAGGCAGCGATATATCTGAATAGAAAGGAACCCCAAGCATGAGTGGACATAGCCATTGGGCTACGATTAAACGCAAGAAAGGCGCAGCAGACGCCAAGAAGGGTGCAGCCTTTACCCGTCTTGGCCGCGAGTTGGCCGTTGCCGCCCGCGAAGGCGGCCCGGATCCCGATTCTAATTTTCGTTTGCGCCTGGCCATGGACAAAGCCCGCGCAGCGGCAATGCCCAAAGATAGAATTGACAGCGCCATCCGGCGGGGCGCCGGATTGGACAAGGACGCTGCCGCATTTGAAGAGGCCATGTACGAAGGCTATGGGCCGCATGGCGTGGCCGTCATGGTCCAAGTTCTCACCGACAACAAGAACCGCGCGGTGGCCGACGTGCGGCGCACCTTTTCACGCCACGGCGGGAACATGGCCGAGGCCGGCGCCGTGGGCTGGGGCTTTGAGCAGCGCGGCTATATTTCTGCCCCGCGCAACGGCCAGAGCGAAGACAAGCTCTTTGAAATAGCGCTTGAAGCTGGGGCCGACGACGTGGACATTGGCGACGAGTCGGTCGAAATCTACACCGCGCCCGATGAATTGCACGCCGTCCGCGTGGCGCTGGAAAAATCCGGCCTCAAAGCCGAAAGCGCCGAGCTGGTGATGAAGCCCAAGAATTTGGTCAGCATGGCGGCCAAAGACGCGGTGTCGGTGATGGGCCTGATTGACGCGCTCGAAGAGCTCGACGACGTCCAGCAGGTCTATTCCAACCTCGACTTTTCCGAGGATGCGGTCGCGCAGTACGCAGCTCAGGCGGCGTGATGTTGGTGTTGGGCGTGGACCCCGGCACGGCCATCACCGGCTATGGGCTGGTGTGCCAGTCCGAGCGCGGCGATCAGTTGGAAGCGATTGCCTATGGCGCGATCACCACGCCGCCCGATTGGCCGATGCCCACGCGCCTCCAAAAAATCTACCGCGAACTGACTGCACTCATTTGCGAATACCACCCCACTGAGGGAGCCGTCGAGGAGTTATTCTTTAACCGCAATGTCAAGACGGCTCTGGTCGTAGGCCAGGCGCGCGGCGTGGCGCTCCTGGCGTTGGCCGATGGCGGGGTGGCGATTCACGAATACACTCCGCTGCAAGTCAAGCAGTCCGTCGTGGGGTATGGGCGCGCGGAAAAGGCCCAAGTCCAAGAACTGGTCAAGTTGCTCCTTGGATTGGAGGCGGTGCCGCAGCCCGACGACGCCGCCGATGCGTTGGCGATAGCGATTTGCCATCTACATTCGGCGCGAATGGCATCACTCATTGAGCGTGAAACGTGAGGCGTGACGGAAAAATCACGTTTTACGTGGGTGGGTTATCTCATGATCGCTCGATTGCGCGGCACGGTTGAATCAATCTCAAAGGACTCGCTGGTCGTCGGCGTCGGCGGGGTCGGGTTTCGTGTCCATCCCTCGGCGATGGCGCGGGCACGTCTGAGCGGCGTCGGCCAGGCGACCGAACTGTTTACGCATCTGCACGTCCGCGAAAACGAGCTATCGCTGTACGGTTTTGCCAGCGAAGAAGAACTGGCGCTGTTTGAGTTGCTGCTCGGCGTGTCGGGTGTTGGCCCCAAAGTGGCGATGGCAGTGTTGGCCTCCGGGCCGCCCGACGTGCTGCGCGCCGCCATCGCCAATGAGCAGGCCGATGTGCTGACCCGCGTCCCCGGCGTGGGCACCCGGACGGCCAAGGCCATCATCTTGCACCTCAAAGACAAAGTCGGCGGTGGCTTGGCGCCCGCTCCTGTTTCCTACCTCACCGATGCGGACGCCGAACTCATCTCGGCGCTCACCGGCTTGGGCTATAGCGTCGTCGAGGCGCAGACGGCGCTTGCCAGCCTTCCCCGCGATCCTTCGCTCCCGATCGAAGAGCGTCTCCGCCAGGCATTGGCTTATTTTGTAAAATAGATGTAGGGCCAATACCCGTGAATGAATTTCAACGCCCGCCTATGGAGCCGTGCCAGAATCCTGGTAGAATCTCGCTTTAGATCGTTTTGCCAGGAGCTATCTCATCTGCACCGGGTCGACGCCGGCGACGTGGCCGATCAGTTTGTTCGGGGGAATGTGTCCAGGGCCAATCGAAAGAATGAAAAGCAGAAAACAATTTGACGTTCGGGTGAGGCTGTGATAGAATAATACCGAGCAAGAAAACTCGCAATTGCGGGTGTAGCGCAGTGGTAGCGCAACTGCTTCCCAAGCAGTGAGTCGCGGGTTCGAATCCCGTCACCCGCTCTTTTATCGCCTGGTTTCGCAGCGGTGTACCCGCCAGGCCCACGCACGCACCCCTGTAATTGCCCCGATACCCGACGCGCCCCGCGCTGTCCTCGTGCAATGGTGGGGTGACCCAACCCTGTGGTTTCCGCCGTTCGCTGGATGGCACCTCACCCCAAAATATGGCCGCCCGGTCGTTTGTGTGCAGCGGCGCGTCTTGCACTGGCCTCAGTTGGCGGGCTAGGTACGATTTGCCACTTGTCTCACGCCCTCATTTGGGAGTACAATATCCCACAGGAGCACGACTTGACCCCACACATCGCGGCGGGCATCAGGCTTAAATTCCAAATGGGGTGCCCACCCTAACCGGCTTAGTTCAACTCTGGATTACGTGCACGCTTCGCGTGCCGGGCGGCTTTCATTCGTTTCATCCGGGCGCACGGGCTAACGGGCCGCACCTTGCGACATGGGTGCGTGGGCTATCCCGCGCCGCATGAATCCTTAATGTGCGACCCGTTCGCTCGAAACCGTCATGCAATGTAGATGACGTGAGGATGAGTGGGAAAGTTGGCGTCAACCTATTCGGCAGGTTGACCAGCACTTTGACAGACGGTGGAGGATACCGCAAGAAGCAAAGGCTTGAGGGAAAGCCTCAAGATAGGCTGACGTGGGGCTGCTGCACGAGAGGACACCGGAGCAAGTGGAGTCTGAGTCTTTTAGCAGACGCGTAAGCGGACTGAAGACCGGCCATCTGTCCAACTCCAAAGGCGCAGGTGTCAAGTTCTGTGGATGTGAGAGCATCCCAATAGAGTGCCGATGACAACGGCTCGTGTGGCAAGGAGCCGGATGAGTGCGAAAGCATGCCCTGAGCGAAGTCGAAGGGTCTCATGTCCGGCCCGAAGGGTGAAGTAGCGGTGGGGGAAGGGATTCCTCTACCGACTATAACCTACCGCGATGGCGGCTCCCGGACATCACTGATTTAGATTCTGGTGCACATCGATGAAAGATTGGACAAGGCTAGACTCGCCAAAAGTCACGCTAGCCATCGTCGTCATTGTATATGCCGTATTTCTTCATTTACAACTATCGAAAAGTAATTACGACTTCTCAGCTTTTGTTAATGCCGGCGACTTCTTTGTCAATCCAGCCATTGCGCCAGATAACCTACGAGTCACCCGAAATTCATACGGCTATGACGGTCAATTCTATTATCGCCTTGCACTAACACCCTTTACGAGTGACAGATCGGATCTTGGGATAACCTTGGATGTTCCCGCATACCGGCAACAACGCATCGTCTATCCGCTTCTAGTACGAGGCCTATCTCTTGGGCAACCAGCGTTAATTCCAATATCGCTCCTAATCATCAATGTTCTTGCGTTGTGTGCAATCGCGTGGCTCGGATCCAAGTATGCCCAAATCTCACTGCTTCACGCGACTTGGGGACTGGCGTTTGCGCTGTATCCTGGGTTTTTGCTTACGCTCTCTTGCGACACAGTCGAAATCGTGGAAATCTGCTTCCTCCTTGGCTCAGTAGTGTGTTTGCGACAGAACCGACAGTTCTTAGCTATCCGCTGCCAGCACATCGTGTAATTTTTCGGTGCAGAAAATTATCACTGCAAGGCATTTTTTGAACCTATTTTTCGTCATTTTACACGATGTCCTGACAACACGGCTTGTGTACGATGTGCTGGCAACGATTACTTAGCCACTACCTTACTCGTTCTGGCTGTATTAACCAAAGAGACCGCTCTCATCATGGCGTTCGGTATACTTTTCATCCTGCTAATCGAAAACAGGCGAACAAGCTTTCGCACTCTCTCGTTTCCTGCCATTGCGCCCATTCTCGCTTACGTACTCTGGCGCACGTGGCTGAACCATACTTGGAATAGCTCTTCGGTAGACATAGCGATCATTAGTACCAATATTGGCACACCACTTGTCGGACTGTCTCGTTTTGTACAAAGTATCTTTCCTGTAACTGGACATTCACAGTGCGTGTGGCTTATCGAGTTACTATTTGCGGCCACATTCATGATGGTCGTTATGTGGGTATTCTGCCAATCTACAGCATTGTGTTTCATTAGAGCGAATTCCAGTTGCATGTACGGGTTGCCTCTTGCGACTGAACATAACGGTGCAGGCCACAGGCTACAGAATAGAGGCTTTTCATCTTCGAATCCACGCCACCGCAGCCATCATCCCGTACACTCAATAGGAAATCGCTCTAAAGTATCGTGGCTCCTGTACTTGACCCTCATGATTTCATTGACACAGGCCGTTTGGGTCGCGGATTGGGCGTTTTTGCGTGCGCTATCAGAGTTCTATTTGCTTGGCATCATGATTCTACTAGAATCCCAATCGAGCCTTAGGAAGTGGATTTTTTGTGGGTGTATAGAGTCTTGGCTCCTATTGGGTGTTGATGTCGTCAATATTAGGTAGCGGTCCACCGATGGAATGCACTCATAACAACAAAAGCCGCCCAAGTTCCGGTCAGCGGGGTGGTCGCCCGCCCCGCCGCCGGTACACCTTCGGCCATGCATGAGACCCTTCGACTTCGCTCAGGGTATGCTTTCGCGTCACACGGCTCCTCAGCCTACGGGCTGTTGTCACACTTGCGCCTGCGCGCAAGCGCAGGTGTCAGCACCACTTGAGCATGGTCATCGTTGCAGTAGATCAGCCTGCCTGGAGCGCGGCTTATCTCGACCGTTGGCAGGCAGGATGGGTTAAACAAAAAGGACAGGTTTCCCTGTCCTTTTTGTTTCGCGCCGTAGCATTCACTTACCGGCAATCCGGAGGCGATGCTACGGCGCTGCGTTTAAAACTACTACTCATATAGCACCACCTCCTCCATCAAAAGAATAGCGAGGCGATCAAGCTGCCCAAATGATATAAACATTATGACTCAAAAAAGCCGTCCTGTCAAATGCGATTTGGGTTCGCCATCCCGTCGAAAAAGGTACTCACCATCGAATCAAACACTTTACCCCAGCCGAATCAAAGGCCGGCTCCACGGAATGGCGGACGCAATCGCCAGTATCGCCAATCCAAAAAAGATCGCCGTCAATCGGTGCTTGGACTTCGCCTCGGCGGCCTTCTTGGATAGCGTCCGTCCCACGTGCGCCAATATCACTGCAACGAACATCACGGTGACGTGATCCACAGCAA
>Ga0315279_10000701_pt1 | contig 62238 bp, 46 predicted proteins | sample YL17G06_20_MG_FD_203694 | JGI IMG/M metagenome (GOLD analysis project Ga0315279, IMG submission 203694) | Sediment microbial communities from Yellowstone Lake, YNP, Wyoming, USA - YL17G06_20 | ecosystem: Environmental > Aquatic > Freshwater > Lake > Sediment | place: USA: Wyoming | collected...
TGGTCGGAACTCCTTGAGGCGGCGTTTCATGCGGTAATTAATAATGTTAGCCGCCGAGCGGAGTTCCGACCACCTCTCCCCCGCCTCTATTTATTAATTATCAGGAAATTGATTCGAGGTATTTTTCCGCCGATATGGCGGCCATGCATCCCATTCCTGCGGCGGTGACGGCTTGGCGGAAACGGTGGTCCACCACGTCTCCGCAGGCGAAGACCCCCGGCACATTGGTTTCGGTTTTTGCGTTGGCGAGAATGTAGCCTTCCGCGTCCCTATCGATTTGCCCTTTGAAAATATCCGAGGTGGGAATGTGGCCGATGGCGAGGAAAAATCCGTCCGCTTTTAAATTGGAGGACTTGCCGGTTTTCACATCTTGGAGTGCGAGCCCCGTCACCTTCCCGTCTCCCTGAATTTCGGCCACGGTTTTGTTGAGAGCGAAAGCAATCTTGGGATTTTTCTTGGCGCGCTCGATCATGATTTTCGAAGCCCGGAATTGTTCTCGCCGGTGAATGAGAGTCACTTTGTTGGCGAATCGGGTCAGGAAAATGGCTTCCTCCATTGCCGAATCTCCACCCCCGACAACGGCGACTTCCTTCCCTTTATAAAAGGCGCCGTCGCAGGTGGCGCAGGATGAAACCCCCCGTCCCCAGAGCCTTTTCTCCGATTCGATCCCCAGTTTTTTCGGGCCGGCCCCCGTCGCGATGATCACGGCTTTCGCCTTGGCCATTTCATCTTCATAGGTGATTTCAAACGGTTTTTTGGAGAAGTCGACCTTGGTGGCGTCCTTATAAATTATTTTCGCCCCGAAGCGCTCGGCTTGAACCTTCATATTGTCCATTAGATCCGGGCCCAGGATCCCCTGGGGAAATCCCGGATAGTTTTCAACCTCGGTGGTGGTCATTAGCTGTCCGCCCGAAGAATATCCGGCGAGGACGAGCGGTTCCAGAATAGCTCGGGCCGAGTAAATGGCGGCGGTATAACCCGCTGGACCGCCCCCGATGATCACGATGTTTTGTTCCATACCTGCTCCTTAAAAATTCGAATTGAATCGTAGAACGCCATTTTATTCTTTTAGTAAATGGCTTGTGTCATTGAAAACGTTTACGCGCCACCGGCCTTTTCTTTTTTCCAGAATCGAAATGCTGGTGTTGCTGGTCCGCCAGGAGCTCCAGGTTTCAGGGGGAATTCCGAAAGTCCCTAACAATGCCGCTTTCACGGGACCTCCCGAGGTGAAAACCGCGATTGTTTTCCCTTCATGGTCGGCCAGAATTTTTTTGAGCCCCGACATTACCCGGCTTTGCAGCTCAGGCCAGTTTTCGCCCCCGGCCGGTTTAAAGTTGGGGTCGTTATAGTAAGCCTCGACGGCCGCCGGCTCTTTACTTTTTAAATCGGGGAAAAAAAGACCTTCCCACGCCCCCAGGTTTCTTTCCCTTAGCTCTTGTAACACCGAAACCCTGAGGTCAGTTCCCTCCAGGGCTATCTCCGAAGTCCGAATACATCTGGGAGCATCGCTGGAAAAGGCCACGTCTATTTTTTTCTTTTGCAGCCGTTTCCAAAGACAAGCCGCCTCCTCTTCCCCGTGCCTGGTCAGCGGTGAATCGAGGTGGCCCTGAATGCGCTCGCCTTTATTCCATTCGGTTTCAGCGTGGCGGATTAGAAGCAGGGTCGTTTTTTCGTTTGCCATGGGTAAATGCCATAATACGAAATCGTGAAAACCCTGAGATTAAACCGGTCAATTTTTGGCTGGGCCATGTACGATTTCGCGAACTCCGCCTACTCAACATCCATCGTCACCGTCCTATTCGCCGTCTATTTTGTGAAAGCAGTTGTTCCACCTCAGGGAGGAAGGTTCCTGGGAATTATGTGGGAGGGAGAATCCCTGTGGGGTTTTTTGGTGACGGCCGTGATGGCCGTGGTGATAATTTTCTCGCCGTTCATGGGAGCTTGGGCGGACCGGAACGCCTCCAAACGGAAATTCCTTTTTTGGCTGACCCTGGCGGGGGGGCTGGGAACAACCGGACTATTCCTGGCGAGGCCCGGGTATCTCGGGACGGCGCTGGGATTTGGATTTCTTTCCTTTTTGGCGTATGAGCTCGCGCAGGTGTTTTACAACGCCTTTCTGAACGATATTGCCGAAGGCGGGAATTCCGGACGGATATCCGGGCTTGGTTTTGCCCTCGGCTATATCGGCGGCGGGCTGTGCCTCGCCCTCAATTTATGGATGATTAAAAATCCTCAATTTTTCGGCCTCGGGGGGCCGGATTCGTCTCTACCGCTCAGGGCTTCCTTTTTTGTAGTGGGGATTTGGTGGCTGCTATTTTCCCTTCCGACGTTTATTTGGGTGAAGGATAAAACTATTCCCCGGGAAAGAGTTCCTTTACCTGTCATGGGCAAGGAAACCTGGGATGAATTGAGAGACACCTTCCGGATGGTATTGAAGGAAAAAGATATTTCCCGGTTTCTTTTGGCCTATTTGATATTCAATGATGGGATCCAGACCCTTCTGGTGATGTCTTCAATTGTTGGGGCGCGCCTGACCGGAATGTCCACGGCGGATCTCGCGCTCTGTTTTTTGGTCATCCAGTTTGTGGCTTTTTTCGGAGCCTCTTTTTTTGGCTGGCTCGCTGACAAGTGGAGCCATAAAAAGGCGATCCTCTTAACGCTGGCTGTTTATATATTTGTCAGCCTTTGGGCTTCCATAATGCGCCGGCCGGGGGAATTTTGGGTTTTAGGGATTATCACTGGAATTATATTGGGAGGGTCTCAATCCGCGGCGCGGTCCCTTTATTCGAAGATGATTCCGGCCGATCGGGCCAGTGAGTTTTTCTCTTTTCTGGCGGTCGTGGGGAAGGCGTCGGCCTTATTTGGCCCGCTCATTTTCGGTTTGGTGGTTCAAAAATGGGGACTGCGTCCCGGCGTCGCTTCTTTTGCTCTTTTTTATTTGGTTGGAGGATTAATTTTGTGTTCAGTGAAAGAAAGAAACTATTGGTAAAATCGAACATCGGAGATTTTGAAAGGAAGGAAGAAGTTTAGATGAATATTTTGAGAATTTTTCCGGCAATGTTTATTACCGTGGCTATTGGCTTATCCTCCCTTGCCTGGGGAGATGAGGCGCCCAAGAAAAATTGGAAAGATTCAGCCGAAGTTTCCATCGTGAGCACAAACGGCAACAGCAAAGCTTCCTCGGCCTCCGGGAAAGATACCTTTTCGTATAAATGGAGCAAATCGACCTTGGATTTGTTCGCCTCAGCCTTAAAATCGGAAGCCAAAGGTGTTACGACCGCTGAAAAATATAACGCCGGCGAGAAATTTGAATACGACCTCAGCCCAAAAAATTACGCATACCAGAGATTTGTATGGGACAAAGATAGGTTTTCCGGCATCCGCAACCGCTATGATTCCTCGGTTGGTTTAGGGCGTGAACTTATCGCCACCCCCCAAGATAATCTCATCGCGGAGCTTGGCGCCGGTTACATCGTTGAAGAAAGGATTGGCTCCCAGACGAATGATTTTCCTTCATCGCGGGCCTTTGGAAAATATGTCCGGAAAATCAGTAAAACGTCCGATTTTAGCCAGACCGTTGAATACATTCAAAATCTGAAATTTGGGGATGATTTTCGGATAAATACCGAATCCGCATTGACAGCTGTTGTATCAACACACGTTTCCATGAAGTTGTCCTACCTTTGGAATTATGTAGCTCAACCGCCGACCGGGTTTGGCCGGAACGACACTACCACAACCGTGGCCTTGGTTGTTGATTACTAAAATAGTTGATATCCAATCCATTGCCATATGATTACCTCTTCTGAAAAATTCGACGTGATTGTTATCGGGGTGGGGCATGCAGCCATCGAAGCCGCCCTCTCGCCCGCCCGAATGGGTTTGAAGGTTCTAATGATGACCTTGGACCCGACCAAGATCGGCCAAATGTCGTGCAATCCATCAATTGGCGGGACTGCCAAGGGTCAGGTGGTCCGGGAAATTGACGCTCTTGGGGGCGAAATGGGGGTTGCAACGGATAGGGCGGCGCTTCAGTTCCGAATGTTAAACCGGGGAAAGGGCCCGGCTGTCTGGAGTCCCCGGGCTCAATGTGACCGGGGGTATTATCGCGATGTTATGACTCAATCCATCGGGTATGAGAAAAATATTAGGGTTTTGGCTGGGGAATGTGTGGATATCTTTGTGGATAAAGGCCGGGCGGCGGGCGTTATCGATGCAGGCGGGACCTGCACCCTTTCCAAGGCTGTAATTATCACAACAGGAACCTTTTTGCGGGGGAAGCTGCACCGCGGGTTGAATCATGTGGTTGGGGGACGGTGGGGAGAGCTGGCCGCCATGCACCTCACCGAATCTTTGCGGCGACTTGGGTTTGAAATTGGACGCCTGAAAACGGGCACCCCTATGCGCCTTGATGGAGCCACCATTAATTATTCAAAGTGTGAAATTCAGCCGGGTGACTCGAACCCCATCCCCTTTTCATATCAGACAAGGTCTCTCCCTCAAAAACAAATTCCCTGCTGGCTGACTTACACCAATAGCAGGACCCACCAAATAATTAGAGATAACTTGGACCGATCCCCCACTTACTCTGGCAAAATTGCCGCAACGGGCGTGCGCTATTGTCCATCAATCGAAGATAAAGTGGTTAAATTCCCTCATCATGATCGCCACCATCTTTTTATTGAACCGGAAGGATATTTTACGAACGAAGTGTATATCAACGGGTTTTTCACTGGCCTTCCGGAGGATGTCCAGGAGGCGATGGTTCACAGCGTCCCCGGCCTCGAAGGTGCCGGGTTTATCCGCTACGGTTATGCTGTTGAGTATGATTTCTGCCAGCCCACGCAATTGAGGCCGACCCTGGAGTCCAAATTAGTTCCCGGCCTATTTTTGGCGGGGCAAATCAACGGAACGACCGGATACGAAGAGGCCGCCGGGCAGGGGTTGGTGGCGGGCATAAATGCGGGACTTCTTCTTAAAGGGGAGCCTCCCCTGGAATTGGGACGGGATGAGGCCTATATCGGCGTCATGATCGATGACCTGGTCACCAAAGGAGTGGATGAACCTTACCGTCTTCTCACCAGCCGCGCGGAATACCGTCTTCATCTGCGATGGGATAATGCCGACCTCCGGCTCATGGACCTGGGCCGACGGGTGGGCCTTGTACAAGATAAGGACTATGGGGAGTTCAAATTATATCGGCACCGCGTGGCGGAAATAATTTCCCGGCCTGAAAATCTCGGCTCGCCGATGAAACCGTTTCCCGGAGAGGGGGAGGGGTTTGGCTCGGAAACTTCGGATCCGCTCCAATCTTTTCAAATTGAAGACGGCCCCTGGTCGGAAAAGCAGGAGGCTTATCAAGTATGGGTTCAGCACAAATATTCGGGGTATCTCGCCAAACAAAAAGCGGATATCGTGAAATTCAGGAATCTTGAGTCGAAGCGGATACCCGAGGAATTTGACTTCGCCAATATCCCCGGGCTCCTTCTGGAATCCCGTGAAAAATTTCGAAAATTGAAGCCCGTGACGGTGGGCCAGGCCTCCCGAATTCCGGGAGTTCCGCCCGCCGACATTAATATTTTGCTAATTTACCTGAAAAAGTTTTCCGAAAGTTTAAATCGAACGGCGGTTCGGAAGATCTGAGATAAAAAATGGTTCAAGAAAACCAAGATTGGCAGCCAGCACTTAAGAAAACTTTGTTGCGGTGGGAGGTGCACCTCACCGACCAATTGATGGAGTTTTTTGAAGTCTACTTGGACGAACTCGTCCAGTGGAACAGTAAAGTCAATTTAACGGCGCTGAAAGAACCCCTTCATATCGCCCTCGGTCATTTTGCCGATTCCCTGTCCCCGATGACAATTGACGATGTTTTCAAGTCAAGGCACATTCGCGCCATTGATATCGGAACGGGGGCGGGTTTCCCCGGACTCCCTTTAAAGATTGTGAACCCCGATTGGCAGGTCTCGCTTGTTGAATCCACCGGTAAAAAATGCGCCTTCCTGCGCGCCATTGTGGCGGCGATGGAATTGGACGGGGTGGAAATTTTTAACGAAAGATGCGAGGAGTTGGGCTACCAAAAAGAACACCGGGAGAAATATGACCTGGCCTTCGCCCGGGCGCTTTCCAGTCTCTCCACCCTGATTGAATATGGATTGCCTTTTCTCAAAGTGGGAGGGTTGCTCATCGCCCACCGGGGGAGAACGGCCGCCGATGAGGCCACGCGGGTGAACGTCGCTCTCGAAGAATTGGGAGGCGAAGTCAAAGAGATTAGGCATTATGAAATTGCCGGTTTGGGCGGGTCCCGCAACCTCGTCGTTATTCAAAAAGTGAAACCGACATCCAAGCATTATCCCCGGCGAACCGGCGTCGCCGCCAAACGGCCCCTTTAATTAATTGTTCCCGTTAAGAGACAACATCCCCTCCAAGACGATCCCCTTCGTAAATTTTCTCCTGATTTTCGCGAACCTGGCAGCCTTTTTTAATGAGTGGCACCTGGCGACCAAGGGGGCCCTTGAGCCTTTCATCATCCAGCACGGGCTTGTGCCGGCCCGGTTTTTCCACTCGCCCCTCGGGCAAATCCCCACCATTTTTTCGTCGATGTTCATGCACGGAAGCTGGGGACACGTGATCGGGAACATGTGGTTCCTGTATATTTTTGGCGATAACGTGGAAGACCGAGTGGGCCATTTCCGGTATTTTTTCTATTACCTTTTGATGGGAGTGGGAGCTGCCCTCGCCCAGCTTTACGCGAATCCCGCCAGTCACCTCCCCATGGTGGGAGCTTCGGGAGCCATTGCTGGAATTTTGGGGAGTTATTTCATCCTTTTTCCCAAGGCGCGGATTGAAACCATCTTTGTCTTTATTATTTTTATTCAAGTTATCGAGATTCCCGCCTTTTTCTATCTGGGCTATTGGTTCCTGATTCAGGCCCTGAACGGCGTTGGGTCGCTCGCAGTGGGAATTAAACGGGGCGATATGGGCGGGGTAGCCTGGTGGGCTCATGCCGGCGGTTTCTTGTCGGGTTTTCTGGCCATCCATTTTTTTAAGAAAAAGAAGCGTGCCGCGAAATTCCTGCCTTTTTCCTGATCTGGTTCCTTTAGCAATTCGAACCATCCCCTTTTTTGGACAACGATTGTTTCCAATCCTTCCCAAGGGGGACAACTCGGCTGGCGGGGTGAATCGAATCCTGTTTCCACGAGAAGCCGCGGTTTATATCTTTGGAGAAACTCCACTTCCCATCTTTGCCGATCCGAAAATCGGGATTGAAGAATGTCGATGCGCTTCAATCCGGATTGCAGAATAAATTTTTGAGTTTTAGTTGGAAGGTAATGGCTGAGAAGGATGTTGGTTTTTTCATAACGGATGAGTAAAGGAATTTCGGGGGCGGATCGAGTCGCTCCGGGCAGGCTTTGGAAGGTGAAAGGAGGAATTTTAAACTTTGCCTCCGGCTCCGCCAGACTTATGAATTTCTTAGCGGGAAGCTTCTTTGAAAAAAGTTTTTTTAGTTCGGGGATATTGGAAGGGGGGTGAGAAAAGAGGACGGCGTCCAGCTCACTGATATTTTTTTCGGATAGGAACGGCAGAAAAATTTTCTCGAGCGCCCCGTCCGTATCTTTGGCCGGCGGGTTGATGAGAATTGTGGTTTTCCCGCTTTGAATTACAGTTGATATTTCGCGGCCGGCGGAGAGCCAAATGACGGAGAGCGCGCCTTGCGGAACAGGGGATTTTAAACCGGAAATAAAAGAGAAAAAAATAAATGAGAGCGATAGTGAAAATCCAAGGCGCGCCGCTTTTCGCAGCCGGAGATGCGAGACGGAAAGGCATCCCAAATAAAAGACGCAACACCATAGATAGGATGGGGATTTAAGCCAGATGATTTTCCCGGGGTGATCGGCGAAGAACCGGACAAGATTAATTAGGAACTGAAGATAAAGAGAAGTCAGAGATTGGAATCCGCTAAGAATATGCGGCATATAAATCAGGTGGAAATGAATCGAGTGAGATATTAGCAGTAGAAGCCCCGCAGTCAGGCCTCCGGCGGCCAGGGGGATTACAAAGATATTGGCGATCAGAGAAACCGGATAAAACTTTTTAAATACAACGGCGGTTATCGGCCAGAGCCAGATTTGGGCGGTGATGGTTGACCCGGCCAAGAGATATAGCCACCGGAGGTATGACGGGCTCCGCCAGATCCAAGGTTGAATTTTCGGCAAATAGTAGAGCAAGCCAAAAACGGTGGCGAAGGACATTTGAAATCCCACATCGAATAGGGTCCGCGGATTAAGGATGATCATGGCGAGCGCCGCCAAGGTCAGACTGTGGAACGCTTTATCTTCGCGGGCCAGAAGATAGCCGGTGATTCCCGCCGTGGCCATTACACCGGCCCGCAGAATGGGGGGATCTCCTCCGACAATGAGGACGTAAGCCCAGACTCCCGGGAGTGAACTTAACACGGCCATTTTCCGGGGAAACCGCAATAGAAACCTGGCTAGAAGGTACCACACCCCAATCACAAAGGCGACATTGGAACCGGATGCCACCAAAATATGCATGGTTCCCGATTCCACGAAAATCCGTTTTATTTCGGGATGGAACCGGGGACGGTCGCCCACCGCGAGGCCCGAAAGAACCGCCTCTTTCTCCGGGTCGAGGTACCGGGAAAAAATTTCCACAATTATTTGGTGGATGCGCCAGCCGGCCCGGCGCAGGGAATATTCCCGGGAAGGGCCTAGGTTTCTGACCGATCTGGCGCTGGTATAAATTTGGCTGTGGATTCCATGGTTATGAAGATATTCATCGTAATCAAAAACGCCGGGAATCTTCGTGGATTTTGGCTGCGTTATCTTCCCAAAAATTTCCAGCCGGTCGTTGGGCGAGCCAAAACCCGAAGGGGCCCCGCCGATCTGAATAAAAACCAGGCCGTTTACCGAATGGGTTGAATGGGGGTCCCCCGTGATGCGCAGTGTTTCGGCGCGCAGGATATATACCGTTCCCCGCGGCCGGGGGTCGGGCTGACTGGTGATGAGCCCCGTTAATACCACGCGATTTCCCGTCCAACGGCTGGGGTCTCCGGCTGAGGCCCCCTCCAGGAGTCCCATGCTTTTCCCCAACATTAGAACGCCGGCATATCCCGCGAGGAGGACGAGGAGGGGTTTAGGTAAAAAATACTTAAACACCCAGTCCCGGCCTTCCTCATAAACGCCCCGGAAAAAATTACTAATCGGTTGAACGAATTTTTCAAAATTGACCATGGCTATTTCAAAGGGGTAACTTGGGAGGGGTAAATTCCGGAGGGACCTCAACTTTAGCAAGGATTGGAGTCTCTGCACAAAGCCAATTGACAATTTTTTAACCCTTTTCTATTGTGGCAAACCAGTAAGGAGGCTATTTTTTTGGGCATAAAATTTGGGACATCAGGCTGGCGGGACGTTATGGCCGAGGGTTTTACCTTCCCCAACGTGCGCATTTGCACTCAGGCGATCGCCGAAGAAGTATTTAGTCAGAAAAACCACAATAAGCCCTTCATTGTGGGTTATGACACCCGGTTCTTGTCCGAACATTTTGCGAGGGAAGCAGCCCAAATCCTGGCCAATAACGGCATCGAAGTTTTCCTGAGCAACCGGGACGTCCCCACTCCGGTGGTGGCTTGTGAGATTATCCGGGTTGGAGCGGGGGGCGCCATCAACATCACCGCCAGTCACAATCCTTTTGACTATAACGGCCTCAAGTATTCCACTGATTGGGGAGGGCCGGCGATTCCGGAGATCACCCGTTCGGTTGAAAATTTCATCTCCTTGATCATTAAGGGGGAAATTGGGGTCATCACCAAAAACGAGGACGGCCGCTTGGCCGGAAAGTTGATTCAGGAAACTGACTTTAGGCCCCACTACCTTAAGCACATCAAGCATCTCCTTGATCCGGCGGCCTTTAGAGGACACAACCCCAAAATCATCGTTGATGTTCTCTTTGGCACTTCCCGTGGATATTTGGCGGATATTTTGCAGGAAATGGGATGCCAGGTTGAGGTAATCCATAACCAGCGTGACGTCCTTTTTGGCGGGAAGGGGCCGGATCCGTCCGAAGCCGTATTGGAGAAGCTTATTCAGGAGGTGAGGACAAAGAAAGCCGATTTGGGCTTGGCTTGTGACGGCGATGCCGATCGTTTTGCCGTGGTGGACGCGGGCGGATATTATCTAACTCCCAACGACATTCTGCCTCTCCTCGCCCGTTATCTTGTCCAATCCCGGGGTTGGAAGGGAATAATCGCGAGGAGCGTCATGACCACGCACGGAGTTGATGCCGTGGCCAGAAAATTCGGGCTGGAGATTAAGGAAACGCCCGTCGGATTTAAACATATCGGGGAAATTATGAAAGAAGCCGATTCCATTATGCCTTCAAATGACGGGGAGTTCGTCATGGGGGCTGAGGAATCAGGGGGGTTCACCATGCGGGGGCATATCCCCGAAAAAGACGGAATTCTGGCCTGTCTCTTGGTGGCGGAAATGGTGGCTTCATCCCATAAAACAGTCCGAGAGTTAATTCAATCCCTTCATGAGGAAGTGGGGGCTCACTTTAGCAAGCGCATCAATTTTGAAGTCACCCCCGACCATGTCAATTTACTCAAAGAACGGTTTGGTTCCAAACCCCCCACAACCATCGATGGTCTCCATGTCCAAAGAATCGTCGATATTGACGGCTACAAATTCATATTTTTCGGAGGGGCCTGGCTGGGAGTCCGGTTTTCGGGAACTGAGCCAGTCATCCGGTTGTATCTGGAGGGGAATTCCCAGGAACAACTGAATGTTTTGGCGGAAGCCGGGAAAAAGCTGTTGGATTTGGTCGTTGCATCCAAGGACATAAAAAAAGCAAACTATTAATTATTTCACGAATAAATTTCTTAAAATAGCAGTCGCAGTTCCACTCGGTTTGAGACCAATTTGGGATAATAAAAATAAGGAGAATGAAAATGGCTGGAAAATTGTTGTCAGGTTTAAAAAAGGGTTTTGGAGGGGAGGAGGAGAAAAAAATCGTTACTCCGGCTGCGACAGGGGCGGTTGAGTTTCCTCGCGAAAACGAAAAAGTGAGCCCCGGGCATTACGCCGTCAGGGTTACCGGTTTTCCCGGTGATCAAGTCCAAATTTCAATTAATAAGGGAGACTGGCAGGACTGCCGGTTTGCAGCGGGTCATTTCTGGTTTGACTGGTTCCCGGTAAAGCCGGGGAAATATAATTTGCAGGCGAGGCTTAAGAAGGGCGGGAAGGGGAAGCCCGTTTCAGGCGATCCCCGTAATTGCCAAGTCGTCGGCTGAATCTTTTTTCCTCAATCTGTTAAATTTTCGGAAGAGCGTCCCATCCGCGAAAGGAGCCTCCTTTTGCGCTTTTTATTTTGTTAAAATCGCCCCTTCTTTCCCATCTAATTCCTTGAAATTTTGCCCTTTTTGGGCCGTTTGAGGTAAACATGTTTTCTGCGCGACAAAAAAACCGGGGGAAAATGCCATGGGTCATAGGCCATCGCGGCGCCATGGGTCACGCCCCTGAAAACACCATGACTTCCTTTGAATTGGCCGTCAATTTGGGAGCTGATATGCTGGAATTCGACGTACGGCTCACCAAAGACGGGGTTCCTGTTATTGTTCACGACGCCAACCTCGACCGCACCTCCAACAAATCCCTCAACGTGGCTGATTTAAATGCGCACGACCTTCTGGAGCTTGACGCGGGGTCTTGGTTTGACCTGCGTTTTGCCGGAGAACGGATACCGCGGCTGGCCACACTTCTAAAATGGAGCCAGGATAAAAAGACCAAGTCCGGAAACCCCTTCGCCTTTTTTGTGGAGCTGAAAGTGGATGGAGACGAACGGCGCCGGGAAATGCTGGTAAAAGCGGTGGTGAAGGAGCTGAAAGAGTTTAAATTTTTAAATCGCTCCGCTTTAATTTCATTTGATGAACCCATCCTTCTCCTCTGCCGCAAAATATGCCGGGAGGCGGCGACCGGATACCTTTATTCAGACAACCTTTATGATGCCCTGGACCGGGCAAAGAGGCTTAAAACCAATCACATTCTTCCCAGGAAAGATCGTGTGACCGGGGATCTGGTTAAAGAGGCCCATTCGGCCGGGATGGCGGTCGTGGCCTGGACGGCGGATCGCCTTGATGAATTTCGGAAGCTTGTCATCTGGGGAGTGGATGGCGTCGCCACCAATTATCCGGACAGGCTGATTGAATTTTTTAAGCGCTAAGGCTAAGGTGCCGTTGTTCACACTTTGGCCAACCCCCTTTTCCGGTATTAATGTGAGATGCAAAGTGTGAAGTGTGAACAACGGCACCTTAACATAAGATCGAAAGCGATCGAGCTTGGTTTTGATCGTATCGGGTTTACTCCCGCTGAAGTTCCTCTTGAAGATCAAAAAACTTTCGAGTCCTATTGCCGGGGAGAAGCCGGAGCCAATTTAGAATACCTGACGAAAGACCCCAAAAAACGGATGGACGTCCGTTCTTTTTTCCCCGGGGCCCAAACAATAATTAGTCTCGGGGTGGGATATTTTCAAGGGGCCATACCGCCCCAGCCGGGACCAGGGTTTGGCCGTGTGGCCAGGTACGCGTGGGGGTTGGATTATCACCGGGTGATCTCCGACCGCCTCGATCAATTGGTTTCATTTTTGAGGGAGGAGTTGGGGCAGAATGTGAAGATGACCCGGGGGGCGGATTCGCTTCCTCTTTTGGAGAAATCTTTCGCCCGAACAGCCGGATTGGGGTTCATCGGAAAAAATTCAGTCCTTATCGTCCCGCCCGGCGTTCGGGAAATGTCCTCCGTTGGGAAGCTGGGTTCGTGGATTTTTTTGGGTGAAATAATTTTGGATTTACCTGTTTCAGCGCCTGATCCCGAACCCAAAAATAAAACAAACTGCGGGGATTGCACCCGGTGCGGGGCGTCCTGCCCCACCAACGCTCTCGATAAACCTTATACTTTGGATGCGGGGCGGTGCATTTCCTACCTCACCATTGAAAACAAAGGCCCGATTCCCCGTGAGCTTCGGAAAAAAATGGGACATTGGATCTTCGGTTGTGACGATTGCCAGGATGTTTGTTCTTTTAATGCGGGGACTTCCAAGACTCGCTGGCCTGAATTTGAAGCCGACCAAGGCCCGGGGCCATGGGTGAGTCTCCGGGAGGTTTTGGCCATTCCAGACCAGTTGAGTTTTATTGATAGATGGGCTGGAACATCATTTCTCCGGACGAAGAGGAAGGGACTGGTTCGCAATTCCTGCGTCGCGGCAGGAAATTCCCAGGATGAAAGTTTGATTCCGAACCTTAAAACATTGCTTACTGATCCTGACCCTTTGGTCCGCGGTCATGCCATCTGGGCCTGCGGGGAATTGCTCCCAGCAAAAGAGCGGCGGAATCTGGCGGAGCGCCTCCTGAAAGTTGAAAGTGACCGCTGGGTACGGGAAGAGTGCGAGTCGTTGCTGTGAAAACGCAATTAAAGATTTCGAGAGCCGCTCAGTTGATTGAGCAGGAAATCGAGCGGTTTGGGCCCATGAGTTTCGCCCGGTTTGTGGAACTGGCGCTTTACCACCCCATGTATGGTTATTACAACCGGAAAGCCTCCCCGCGCGGGCGTTCCGGTGATTATTTTACGGCGGGCCAGGTATCGGATTTATTCCCGGAAATTGTCGCCGAGGCGGTGGCAGCGATGATGACGACAATGGAGAGCGAACAATTTTCCATTATCGAAGTGGGCGCCGGCTTTGGGGAGATCCTGGAAGGAATTCTGATAAGCCTCAAGGAAAAGGGGTTTAATCAAGGGGTGAAAGTTTGGGCTGTTGAAAAAAGCGGGCCTGCCCGGGATGAACTTTGGCGGAAATTGTCCCGGTTTCCCAAATGCGAAATAATTTCTTCTTTGGATGAAATTGAGATGGTGGGGGGGGTGGAGGGATTGATTTTTTCGAATGAGCTTTTTGACGCCCTTCCCTTTCATCGGCATCGCTTTTACGGCTCAGGCTGGAAGGAGATTTTCATCAATTTGAAAGGGGGGAAATTAGTAGAGGAAGAGCTTCTTTTGTCCGACCCGAAAATTCTCGACGGTTTAGGTTTGGAAAAAAAGGAATTTGAGGAAGGGCAGGAAATCGAGGTCCGTCCGGATGCGGGGGAAATTCTGGAACAATGGGCCTCAAATTTGACTCGGGGCTATATTATGACCTTCGATTACGGGTATTCCCGCAAGGATTTATATGGGCTGTCTCATCTCCATGGGACTTGGCAATGTTTTCACCGCCACCGGATTAATCAGCATCCCCTGGAAAATATCGGCGAGCAGGATATAACCGCCCATGTTGATTTCACCCGACTTGGGGAAGTTGGTGAAACATTGGGATTCACCCCTTCTTTTTTCAGCAGCCAGGGGATTTTTTTGACCCACCTCGGGAAAGACGTCATCGAAAAAAAGCTGCAGGGCTTACAGGCTTCTTCCGAAGGAAAGAGCGCTCTTGAGCACAGATCGTTTGCGGGTTCTTTGCAGCAACTACTCCACCCGGACGGGATGGGGGAAAAATTTAAGGTCCTGATTCAAACGAAGGCCGCAAAACTCCCGCCGGTTTTTCAGTCAATACCCAATCGCCTTAAAAGTCTTTGAAGAGGCTTATGCGAAAGGCCGTCATTCCTGCTTTCGCAGGAATGACGGCCTTTCGCATTGTAAGTTTTGACGGTTTTTTGACGATTCTTTTACGCCTTGTCCAGCTGTGGTTGTTTATTATTCAAACTTCAAAAACAGGTTTCTCAAAAACAGTTTTTTCAGGCAAGCTCCCTCCCCCCGATTCCTCTCTTTTTTTTCTTCCTGATGGTGCGCTGTTCCCTTCTTTGAGAGCGAACGAGGAGGTTCAATGTTAAGAAATAAAAAATCATCTATTCGGGGCCAGGGCGTAGTGGAGTATATTTTAGTCACGGCTTTTGTGGCCCTCGCGGCGATAGGCATTTTCAAAGCGTTTCGGGAGAACTTGAGTCAGGCCTATAAGAAGGCGGGAGAAATTCTAGTGAGCGGGGTGGAGCAAAGTCTGACCGATCCGCAAACCAATGAATGAGAGGTTTTTGTGGTCAGCGGCCATTTTAATATTCATTTGGCCTTCCTGTTCATTGGCCAGGGAGCGCATACCGAGGGATAAAACACCCATAGAGGTCCAGGTGGAAATCACGGAAGTGGATCACTCCAAGGCGAAGCGTCTGGGAGTGGAATGGCTTGATTCCATCTCCTTCGCCGAAAAATCACCTCAAGGAATAATATCCCCGGGGTCCTTTGATCGGCTCACCCCGCTCTCAGCAAAGCTCCATTTTCTCCTGGAAGAAGGGGCGGCTGAAGTCCTGGCCAAACCGAATCTCCTCACCGAGTCGGGAGCCACCGCCGATTTCCGCGCCGGGGGAGAGATCCCTTACATCACCACCAGTGCTCTCGGCTCCAGCCACGTGGAGTTTAAACTTTACGGGGTGGCTTTAAAAATCACTCCCAGGCTGTTACAATCAGGGGCCATCGAGGTAAATTTAAGGGCGTCAGTGAGCTCGCCTGACCAAACCAATGGGGTTTTTTTGTCTGGTAATATGGTCCCGGCACTTCTGGAAAGGGAAGTTATCTCGAAGGTTACCGTCGACCAGGGCACCACAATCACGTTGGCGGGATTGGTACAAACCATTAAAGAAGAATCGCAAAGCGGAGTGCCCATCCTGCGGAAAATCCCGGTCTTGGGTATGTTATTTCGCTGGAAAAATCACCGCTACCGACGGACATCTGTTATTATATTTGTCACACCCAGATTGGTTGAATTATAAAGGAGACTTTGCATGGACGGAACTAGTTTTCACCGGAAGCCACTCATCGCCGCCAACTGGAAGATGAATAAAACGATCGCCGAAACCGAAAGTTTTATAAAGGAGTTTGTCTCCAAGATTCCGGAGGGCCTGGACGTGGATGTGGTCATTTGTCCTCCCTTCACAGCCCTGGCCAGGGCCAGGGAATTATTGGCCCAAACTAAAATTGGGGTGGGGGCCCAAAATATTAATGAGAACGATTCCGGCGCCTTCACCGGCGAAATCTCTCCAGTCATGATCTCCGCTCTCGGCTGCCAGTACGCCATCATTGGCCATTCCGAACGGAGGCAGATTTTCAAAGAGTCGGATGAGCTGGTTAATAAAAAAACAATGGCCGCCTTCCGGTATAAGCTTATTCCGATAGTTTGCGTGGGAGAAACTCTTTCCGAGCGGGAAGCCGGAAAAACCTTGGAAGTGGTCGATCGCCAGGTCAGAAAAGCTCTGGTTAATATCCCTTCCGCGGACGTTCAAAAACTTCTCCTCGCCTATGAGCCGGTGTGGGCTATCGGCACCGGGCGCACGGCCACCCCTCAGCAAGCTCAGGAAGTTCATTTCGCCATCCGGAACGTTCTAAAGGACCAATACGGTTCAAATACTTCCCTGAAAGTGAGAATTATTTACGGCGGTTCGATCAAACCGGACAATATGCCGGAATTAATGGCGTGTGAAGATGTAGATGGGGGGCTCGTGGGAGGCGCGAGCCTGACGGTGGATTCCTTCCTCAAAATTGTAAACTACGCCCCCGAAACGATTAAACGCTAAAGGGTGTTTACAAACCGAAAATGAAGGGCAATAAAATGAAAATAGCTTTGGGCGCGGATCACGCCGGATTCGCCGTGAAATCAGAACTGGTTAAATTCTTGAAGAAGAAGGGATATCAGGTGTTTGACTTTGGCGCCGCCAAGCTGGATGATGGCGATGACTATCCGGATTATGCGATCAGGGTGGCCAAGGCGGTTTCAAGTGGCCGGTGCAAGCGCGGGATTCTTGCTTGCGGCTCGGGGCTGGGAATGGCTATTGCCGCCAATAAGGTCAAGGGAATCCGGTCTGCTACCGTTTGGACTCCCAAGGTCGCCGCATCCGCCGCCCTCCATAATTGGTGCAATGTGCTTTGCGTTCCCTGCCGTTATTCGGGACTAAGTAAAATAAAAGCAATGGTTCAATTCTGGCTTCAAGCTTCCTTTGAAAAAGGGAGCCGCCATGAGCGCCGGGTCAAAAAAATAATGAAAATTGAAGGCGTTTTGTAATCCTCCTTCCCTAACCCGCCTTTTCTGGTGTTTTGAATCTAAAACTCCGTCCAAATCTTAAAAAATTATTTCTTTACGAAATCCTTGAAAGTCACCCGTCTTCCAGCCATATAAGTATAGGGGATATTAATAAAACGGTGCGTCTTCACAGTTCAATGATGCTATTTACGAAGGTGCCAAGGGAGTATTGATGGTAAAGTTTGACCTTGAGCCGGCTCCGGAGGAGCCCTCGGGCTCCGATAACGCCAAAAAAGAACCGGACGCGGGTCTGGAAAATGTCATTAATGAACTTCGCGATGTATTGTCAGGGCTAGGTTCGGAGAAAAAGGATTCGGATCCGGAAACAAAACAGAATGTTTCCGAGGCTGAAAAAGCGAAGACCCCGCCTCCGCCGGAAAATCCCAAACCGGAAGTTAACACCGAGGAAGTAATCCGGGAGCAAAATCCGCCTTCAGATGCTGAATTTTGGAGCGGAAATGTTTTGGGATGGTCCCAGGAAACCCCCCCCTCGCCGGTTGAAGAACAACCTCCCGAAGATTGGCAGAAATATCCCCCGGAAGAAGCACCGTCGAAAATTGGCGAATCTCCCCCTGAGCCGGAACAGCCCCGGGAGGTGAAGATCGAACCCCCGAAAATCCCGGGACCGAAGGAGAAAGATCGGGCTTTTATTGTTGATTCCCGGGATCCTTCTTCTCCCCCGGAAGTGGCCCCTCCTGAGGAAGAAAAATTGGTTGTGAACCCTTTATTGGGTGACGAAGAGGCGGTGGGAAAAAATTCTATTTCTGAACCCCTTGAGAAGCCGCATCTCATCTCCCCGGCGGCTTCTTTGATTGGATCTGATATTCCAACTTTTCCTGATGCCCCAGTTCCCATCCCCGGGGATATAGAACAGAAAATAAGAGAAGGCGATGTGAAGGATTTTGAATTGGAGGAGCCGGAGGGGGCCCAGAAAGGGCGCCTCCAGATTTCGTGTATTTATCCTGAGGGGCAGGAAAGATCGGGTCAACAATTCGTTTTCAAACTTAAATGGATGGGAACGAAAATCGCCCAACCGCTCACCATCGAATCGGTTTATGTCCAGCCCTGGAAAGCGGACCTTTTGGATCTTAAGGCCTGGTGTCGCGCCTCTCATTTGGCGGGGGCCGTGGTTATTTTTATTTTGGCCGCCAAAAAAAACAAAACTCTTTTTGAGAAGTTAGGTTCAATCGCCGCAGAAGAAGGACTGAAAGCCAGGCTGATTACTCTTGAGCAGGTGAGTGTCCGGACCCTTTATGCCGATATTCTCGACCAATTAAAACGAATTGCTTATGGGAAAGATTGATTTCTTTGAAATTGGCCTGAAAGCCAATTACAGCTTTGACACGCTGGTGGTGGGCCCCCACAATCAGTTCGCGGTGTCCGCCTGCCAGGAGGTTGTGAAAAAACCGGGCGAGGCTTATAATCCCCTATTTATTTACGGGCCTCCCGGCGTCGGTAAAACGCATTTAATCCAGGCTGTGGCTCAGGCCATGCTGAAATCCAATTCCGACCTGAAAGTGAAATACGAGTCCGCCGAAAGGTTCATGAGCGACATTCTTTCCGGTATCGCCGAGGACAACGTTTTTCGGATTCGGGAGCATTTCAGCAAAATGGACCTTTTTATCATCGACGACATCCAGTATCTCGTGGAATCGCAGGCGACGCAGGAAGAACTCCTGCATATATTTAATTCCATGCAATCGCAGAACCATCAAATTATTGTGGCCGGGGATCGCCCCCCGAATAAGCTGACCGGCTTGAACGACACCTTGCGCAGCCGCTTTGAAGGGGGATTATCCGTTGACGTCAAAATTCCCGACCAGCAAACCCGCGTGGAAATTTTGAAAGTCAAGCAGACCGCCCAAAACCTTTCCATCCCTGAGGACCAGCTGAATTATGTGGCCCAAAGCCTCGCGGCCAATGTCCGCGAGCTGGAAGGCTTTTTAAAAAGAATGCACGCCTATGTTCATCTGTCCCACCAGCAGATTACCCCGCAACTGGTACAGCTCACCGTTAGTGAAATTTTACCGTCAAGGAGTGCCCAAGGCGCGCCTCCGATGGGGGCGCCTCCGGCGCCTCAGTGGAACTATCCGCCGCCACCGCCTCAAGCCCCAACATATCCTCCCCCGGGTATGCCTCCGCAAGCACCGTACTACCAGACGCCACCGCAGGGGTTTGAGGCCAATCCCAATTCTGGCCGGATAGTTCCACCGCCGTCGGGAGGTCCGCCGGCGGCGCCCGTCCAGCCCGCACCCCTCCAAGGGTCGGAACCGTTAATCGGACAGCCGGGAGGACCGCCTGGCCATGCGCAAGTGGAAAAACAGGACATGTTCCAATATCTAAACGAAATTCCGCCGGGCGCTCCAAAACCGGTCCCCGCAGAAGTGAACCCCCCCATAACGACGGGACCTCCGGTGGATACCGCAACTCCGTCCGACGGAGGGCAACCGGCCCCGCCCCAAGGTGAGGCTCAAGTCTCCCCGCCGGCACAAGTTCCGCCGGCTGAAGCTTCAGTGCCGGAAGAACTGCCGGCCGGCGTTAAAGAGGTATTGGCCGCCTTTTTTTATCCGGAAGGAACCGAAGAAACCCTGGAGTTGGTTTACAATAAATTCCAAGAGGTGATAAAAAAGCACAAACTTAAATTCCGCTTGAAGAGAGTCCATTCCGAACCCTATTCAGTCCAGGGGAAAGTGAATTACACCTCATTCGTGGACGTCTGCAAAAACGCCAAAGTTCCGGTGGCGATTGTGATTGGGCCGCCGCCCACTTCCCAATTTCCACAGCAGGATTTTTATGACTTGCTCTCGGTGACGCTGGACGTGCAGGGAATTTCACTCCAGCTGATTAATTGGTCGGAAGTCTCCAAAGATTACCGCTATCTGAATTTATCTTTGGATATTGCCTTAGTGAAGGGGAAATAAATGTGAATCTTCTCCTAGGCGGGAGATGGAAGGCCTCACCCACGGCGGAGGCGCTGGTGGCCTTTATCAAATCTTTGGACCTCCACGGGAAGGACGAGCTTTCCGTCGGGTCGGGTCTTCTGGATGTGGCTCGGGCCTATTTGGGAGATCGGCCTTGTTGCATTTGGAGAGTTCAGGACACCAAGCTTGAAAAGTCCTGTGAACGAGGGATGGTGGATGTTTTCTTCGATGAAGGAAAAGAGGACCACCAGGCGGCCTTGGCGCGGGCCATCGCGAGCGGCGCTCCGGAATTTGATTCCTGCAAAGTCAGCTCCATCATGCCCCAACTTAAGAACGGTTTCGACGGTTTTCTTCACATCCCAATCAAAACTCAAGGGATAGTTCTGGCCATCTTTTCGCTCGCAGTTTTGAAAAAGGAAGCGCAAAATGTCGGCTTTGTTCAACCGCTTGAATCCCTGGCCAGCATTGTCGGGATGGTTTTTCAAACCAAGCGCGACCAGGAAAAAATGGCGGAGCGGGAAACGCATCTGAAGGCGGAAGTGAAGGCCACCACGCAGGAATTGGAAAGCACCAATAACCGTCTCATTGAGCGCGTCAAGGAATTGAAAACCCTTTATAAAGAATTGCAAAAGAGGGTGAAGGAGCTTACTCAGGCGAACAAAGCCAAGAATGAATTTTTGTCGGTGGTGAGCCATGAACTCAGGACGCCGCTCACTTCTTTGACGGGCTTTGTGTGCGTGCTCCTCGAGGAGGAAGCGGGGGCGGTAAATCCCCAGCAAAAAAGATTTCTGACCATCATCAAACAATCCGCCGACCGCCTCAACGTTTTAATTTCAGATCTCCTCGACATTTCGCGCATTGAATCGGGAAGGCTCAATCTCCACATGTGTTCCTTCTCTTTAAGCGAACTTCTGCAGAGAAGCGTCGTCGACTTAAAAGCCTCGGCTCTCGCCAAAAGCATCGAACTAACTCTTAAGGGAGATGATTTGCCCTATGAAATCTGGGGCGACCCGAGCCGCATTCAGCAGGTGGTGGACAATTTGATTTCCAACGCCATCAAGTTCACGGAAAGCGGGGGGAAAATCGACGTCCTTTTGGAAAATAAGGGCGACGCCATGAAAATTTCCGTCATCGACACCGGCATCGGAATTTCTGCCGATGAGCGGGAGAAAGTTTTCGACATGTTTTACCAGGTCGACGCCTCAACCCGGCGGCCCACCGGAGGGACGGGACTGGGCCTGGCCATCGCGCGCGGGATTGTGGCGCTTCATGGAGGGGAAATTTGGGTCGAATCCGAAATGGGCAAGGGGTCCAACTTTTCCTTCGTCATCCCCCGCAAAAAAATCCCCAAAGCCGCCTAGAAAAAATTGGAGGGGTGAGGACTTGGTTTTGTCACCTCTACTTTATCACGACCATTTTCAATTTCTTGGTTTGGCTGCCGATTCTGGTGATGACATTGTAGTATCCGGAGGCCACGATTTCCCCGGATTTGTTGCGCCCGTTCCACGTTTCAACATGGGGGCCCGCGCCGCGGGTCTCGTTCACCAAGGTTAAAACTTCGTTGCCGAATCGATCATAAATAACAATAGAGACAGACGCCGGTTGAACCAGTTCATATTTAATTTCCCCCGCGCTTCCCTTGTTCGGATCAAAAAAATTGATTCCCGTCGAGGCAATTTCTTGTTGAGGATCGCCCACGTAGGTGAACCCCCCGCGGAGCGTGACGCTTTGGCCGTCGGGAATGGTGACAATCACATCTTTCGCCCCTGCCGTTCCCGCCGGTGTCATTATGGAAATAGTCCTTTGACCGATAAATCCAATAGACGTCACCGGGGTTTCGCCGAATTTCACGGTGGCGCCTGGAATAAAGTTGGAACCGATTATCAACACCCACGTACCGCCGGCGGTCGGGCCTGAGTTAGGCTCAACAGAAAGAATTTCCGGTCGCGCCACATAGGAATAGTTAAACCCGCCGGCCAGGGTCGCGCTTTGCCCGTCAGGATTGGTCACGACCACATCTTTCGCCCCCAGTGTTCCTTCTGACGTAGTCACCACAATTTTTGTGCTGTTGAGATACCCGATCGCGTTTACACCCGCTCCGCCAATTACCACTGTCGCGTGAGGAGCGAAGTTGGAACCCGTAATCGTCACCTCCGTACCACCGCAGGTCGGTCCCGAGCTGGGATCAATCGTAAATGGACCCGGTGGCGCCAGGTAGGTAAAGCCGGCAGCCAGAGTTACACTCTGCCCGTCGGGATTGGTCACCACAATATCTTTCGCGCCCGCCGTTCCTGGCGGAGTGACCGCCGTCAATTGAGTGCTGCTCACAAAAACGACTGATGTCGCGCTGATGGTCCCAATCATCACCGTCGCACCTGAAGCAAAGTTGGAACCCGTAATCGTCACCGTCGTCCCGCCGGAAGTGGGGCCAGAACTGGGGGACACGGGTAAGATGCACGGCACTAGAATATAAGTGAATCCGCCAACCAGTGTGGATGTTTGACCATCGGGGTTAATCACCATTACATCCTTCGCACCAGCCGATCCAGGTGGAGTAACCGCCGTTAGATGAGAGCTGTCAATAAAAGAAGTGGAAGTCGCGCTATTTCCGGCGAACCTCACCGTCGCGCCTGACATAAAGTTGGAGCCCGAAATAGAGACGGTTGTCCCTCCGGCGGTGGAACCGCTGTTGGGGTTTATTGTGATCGGTCCAGGAGCCAGGTAGGCAGCGACAGCCCGAACGCGATGGTTCTGTCTATCCGCAATAAAAAGAGTCCCATTGCTATCGAGCGCGAGGCCCGATGGTTCACTAAGTTTCGCGTTTGTGGCAAGGCCGAGGTCTCCTGAAAACCCTTGGTTTCCATTCCCTGCGACCGTTGTAATGAAGCCGGAGACATGATCAACACGCCGGACTCTGTGGTTGGCCTGATCGGAAACATACAGGTCGCCCGCCCCATCGAGCGCCACCCATGAGGGCCACAAGAGACCCGCCGCCGTGGCCAATCCGCCGTCGCCTGAATATTCCTGACGGCCGTTTCCGGCGACCGTCGTAATTACGCCGGTGGCACCGTCTACACGACGCACTCGGAAGTTGTCGGAATCCGCGATGATAAGATTTCCAGAACCGTCAATAACAATGCCAAGAGGGCTCCCGAGGCTTGCATTTGTGGCCGGACCGCCGTCTCCCGAATACCCGTGAATCCCATTCCCTACCACGGTGGTGATCTGCCCAGTCGCGTGATCAACCCGCCGAACTCGGGAATTGCCCATGTCCGCAATGAATATATCCCCTGTGCGACCGACTGTAATTCCACTTGGCCACTTGAGGCTTGCGTTAACCGCAAGTCCTCCTTCGCCAGAATATCCTTCCACTCCGTTTCCTGCGACCGTCGTAATTTTTCCAGTGACATGATCGACGCGCCGGATTCTGTCATCGTTCGCATCCGCAATAAATAAATTGTCCGAACTGTCCAAGGCAATATCCGTGGGCATTCTAAAGCTAGCATCCGTCGCTAAACCATTATCACCGGAATACGATGTCGTCCCATTTCCTGCGATTGTGGCAACCACGCCGTTTTGGTGATTTATGCGAAGAATTCGATGGTTGCCCCAGTCTGCTATTAAGAGATCGCCTGAAGAATCTAAAGCCAAGCCATCGGGCGATGACAGAGTCGCGGTAATCGCAAATAAGTTCTCGCCGGAGTACCAGGGCACGCCCGTCCCGGCCATCGTCTTTATGATTCCCGGTTGGGTCGGCAACAGCCAGTCGCCGATTGAATAGGTGAACCCCCCTGTTAATGTCCCACTTTGTCCGTCGGGATTGGTCACAACGAGGTCTTTGACACCCGCTGTACCGGGCGGGGTGGCGGCCGTGAGCCTTACGCTGCTGACGTAAACGACCGATGTAGCCATAGCGCCGTCAATTTTGACTATCGCACCTGAAACAAAATCATTCCCGGCAATCGTCAAGCTTGTTCCGCCGGAGGTGGGGCCAATGTTAGGAGTCACAGATAAAATACTCGGCTCCGCAATATAGGTAAATCCACCGGCCCAAGTTACGCTTTGTCCGTCGGGATTGGTCACGACCACATCCTGGGAGCCCCGCGTTCCCGCTGGAGTCACAGCCGTTAATTGAGTGCTATTTATAAAAACGACCGAGGTGGCTCTAACCCCGCCGATTATTACCGTCGCTCCAGATAAAAAGTTAGTGCCTCTGATAGTGACGCTGGTACCTCCAGCTGCGGGTCCAGAGGAAGGACTGATGGTGAAAGTTCCTGGTGGTGGAAACAATGCGACTTGACGGATTCGATGATTGTAGCAGTCAGCGAAAAAAAGGTTTCCTGCTCCATCAACAAAAATACTAATTGGATGATTGAGACCCGCGCTTATGGCCGGACCCCCGTCCCCTGAATATCCAGGAGAACCATTCCCCGCCACGGTCGTTATGATTCCAGTGATATGATCCACACGGCGGATTCGAACGTTACCGGTATCTGTGATAAAAAGATTCCCCATACCATCACTAAAAACCCCAATGGCCGGAGTGAGAGAGGCGCTTGTGGCCGGACCCCCGTCCCCTGAATTTCCAGGAGTACCATTCCCCGCCACGGTGGTAATGATTCCGGTGGCATGGTCCACGCGCCGGATTCGAAAATTTTGGTCATCCACGATGAATAAGTTGCCTGCGTCGTCGACATTAATCCCGTCAGGATCGGCCAGTTTTGCATTTGTGGCGGGCCCCCCGTCCCCTGAATATCCGAAGGTACCATTCCCCGCAACGGTGGTAATGATTCCGGAGGCATGATCGACGCGCCGGATTCGATTATTTTGGGAGTCCGCAATAAAGAGGTTCCCTGTTCCGTCAACATTAACCCCGGTCGGACCGCCAAGGCTTGCGCTGGTAGCCAGCCCTCCGTCCCCGGAATACCCGGAATTGCCGTTCCCCGCAACGGTCGTAATTATTCCGGTAATATGATCGACCCGTCGGATTCGACAATGAAAGAATTCGCTGATAAAAAGGTCCCCAGCTTCATCAACAAAAACAGCGTTTGGTTGGATGATAGCGTTGGTGGCCAACCCCCCATCTCCCAGATCCCCGGAAATACTATATCCACCCCCCGCTACGGTCGTAATAGTCCCCGAGGAGTGATCCACACGCCGGATTCGATCATTAAAGGAATCCACAATAAAAAGATTCCCTTCTCTGTCAATAAAAATTCCAGATGGATAATTAAGACCCGCGCTTATGGCTGGACCGCCATCGCCTGAATACTCAGGATTACCATTCCCCGCCACCGTCATAATATAACCCGGCGCGAGATCGGCCCATCCCGAATGGCTCATCAAGGCGAGCACCGCCAAACCGAAGCCAATTCTTAGGAATCCTCGCCAGATGTGTTTTTTTGCGTTCAAATTTTTCTTTTTCATTGTTTCGTTCCTTTATTGGCATCGGTCGAGCCGAACTTGGTGGAGAGGCTGGCCATGTGCATGGAATCCAGTTGGTTCACAATTCCGAAGGAATAATCAAATGTGAAGCGGGAGAGGGTAATTCCCAAACCGAGCGAGAAATGATTGAGGCCGTCGGCTCCTTTGTAACCGGCCCGGAAAGCGAGGGGGCCGAAGGTTTGTTCGAGGCCCAACGCAGGATAAGTCTTGGATTCATTTAGACTGTAAACGCCGTCCAGCATGAGGCGGGTGCTCGACTGGCCGGGAACGACCAGCCAGGATAATCCGGAGCGCCAGATTCGGGGAAGGTTGTCGCCTTCCTCATTATATTTAAGCTGGGTGCCGATATTTTGAACGGCTGAGCCAAACCTGAGGCGATGAGTCAGGGGGATTTGAAATCCGGCATCTGCAGCATAGGCGGCGGCCTTTTTCACCTCCGCCAGTTCCGAGGACAAATATTTTCCCGTCACTCCCAAATCGACGATTCCCACTTTAAAGGCGTATCCCAGCGCAACAGCAAGGTCCTTCTGAACCGTGACGGTTCTTTGCGACGCCCCGTCGAAAAGGTCGATTTTTCCGCCGTTAAAGTAGCCGATCGAAAGCCCGAGGCTCCCTATATAAATAGGAGAGCCGATTGATAGTTGGCCAAAAGAATCATCCGCCATTCCGGTTCGGTAGAAAAAGGACGCCTGTCCGCTTTCCAGAGTGTCCAGGGAGGCGGGGTTATAAGCAAGGCCGGATATGTCGTCTTGAGCCGCCGCAAAGGCTTCGCCCAACGCCATCGGGCGGGCGCCCCCGGATTCGGTAAGCGTCAATCCGCCTGATGTTCCGGCCGCCAGGACGACCAAAGAGTATTGGCAGAAGAACAAAAATCCTATGAATAGTGATTTAGATAAATATGGAGGTTTTTTCATGGGTTGCAAATTTCTAGTTTTTTTAACGGATTACCGTCGAGATTTTCTCCTTTGAGATTATCACGCAATTTATTGCATCGTTTCGGCCAAGAGGAAGGTGCCGTTGTTCACAGTTCACACTTTCCGACATCCCTCTTAACCGTTAAAGAGCATTTTCCTAAAGTGTGAACTGTGAACAACGGCACCTTCCCGGCACCTTCCTTAGGCGTATTCGAGGCGCTTTACCGCTTGTCGCTGGCGTTCTTCCAAGGTCAGGCGGTCAATGGCCAGGGCGCCGTCGGTTTTGATCAGAATGAAAATGGCGGTAAGGAACGGCGAGCCGCGCAGAATTCCGGCGAAATCGACGAAAACGTTGGCCGGGACGAGAAGCCGCACGGGAAGAAGCGGCAATTTCTCCTCCGCCAAAAGCTGTTCCAGGTTTTTCAGCTCAAGACGCGTGACGCTCTCGCCGAACCTTTGAACGAAAATATTCTCTCTAATTATGGGCCGCAGCCAGGAGGGATTTCCAAATTTGGTCTCAACGATCCTTCTCAGAGAACCTTCCATATTTTTCGTCGTCACGACGAGGGTATCAGGATGTTTTCCTGCGGGCCTTGTCCGGACGAGCCTGGCCAGGATTGTTTCAATTTCTTCCCCGGGAGTTCCTTCGGGAATGGTCACCAGATCGAGATAATTCTGGGGAGTTTCTTGGAGCACCTTTTCAAGGGAACCGTATACGGATTTACGCGCCGATCTTTTTATCTCAAAAATGATTCTCCTTGCTGATGTTTGGATTTTCCCAAAGGCTTTTAGAGCGTTGCTCCCCGGTATGAAACTTAAAGCGAGGAGCGGAAGCATCAGCAGCGACGCCTTGGCCGAAGGGATGAGCGCAACAAAGAGCGGGACCGAACACGCGAGCGCCCCGACTCCGACGATTAAGAAAATAAAACCCCAAAAATTATCGCTTGAAAAAGGGAGATCAAACGGACCAGAAGATGATCGAAGCTTCCTAACTTCCGAATCCGTCACTCGATTGAGCAAAAGTCGCTCAAATTCGTGGTTATTTGGATCCAATTGCAAGTAAACCTTTGTTATTCCATCCCTAACCAGAGATGTCCAGGGCGTCCCCGTCAGGGCAATCTCCAGGTATCCGAAGTGAGGATGTCCTTCCAAATTGAGGACTGAGTATTCCTGCCCATTGGTTATGGCGAACCATAAAAATGCTTCCCGGAGAAGCCGGGATGGTTGGTCATTTTCTGTTCCTGTGGGTCCTTGGAAAATCAGGTTTCTATTTTCGATGACGCTCCTCCAGCCTAACACCTCATCGCCCCAGGGAACTTTGACGGCCAAATCATTGGGGCGGTTTTGGATTACGCGGGCGGCTCTCCTTTCTCCATTTGATGCTTTGTTGTTGGTTTTCACCCAAAGCTGCCACAAAAATAGATCGTTGGGATTTTCTTCAAGTTTCATCTGTATGGTTTTGAGATTTTCCGCCAAACCTGGTTTATCTTCGGCCAGAATGCTGGAGAAAAATTCAACAAAAAGGAAACCGGGCGAGAGCTCCCCGCGGTTTAGGTAATTGTCAATCCGGTTGAGAGGCCCCCGGTTTAGCTCCCAGGTTTTCCAGCCGAGTTCGATCGCTGCCCGGCGATCGGTTGGGCCCAAAACCTCCAGGCGCGAGATGGTTTCAACGGCGCGCCTTGTAAACCGGGCCTTATTCAAAGTTGAGAGCAGTTCGCGAGCGGAAAAGGGTTTGTGAATGATGGGGATCCCGGCCGGGATTCGGAGACCGGCCAGCTTTTCGTCAGAAAGGCTGGTAATAAATATTGTGGGCCCCGATTTCCTTAAAATTTGAGTTTGCCTGAAAAATTGGTCGCCGGAGATTTGAGAGTTACGGAGATTAATGTCCGAAAGGAAAATATCGAAGGAGGAATCTGCGCCGGAGAGAAATTCAAGCGCCTGTTCCCCGCTTGAAGCGTGGACGACCTCGTAGCCCCTCCTCTCCAAGACAGTCCGTATGGTTTCGGCCAAATCTTTTTCATCCTCAAGGAGAAGAACTTTTTGATTTTTTTGAATCATAGGGGTGCCAAATAAGCTCATCGCCACCGGAGCCAAAAGCGCCAGGCTGAGGCCGGCCATTTTAAGGTCGGTTGAATATAGAGACATGGCGAGGTGTGAAACGAGCAACACCATCGTGGCCGCCCGGCTCAATTTTTCCCAACTCATTTTTGGCCCGACTGGCAGAGGATTCCCGGCAGGCTCGATGGGCCTCGTGTTTCCGCCGTCAATATCGCTCACTCGAATTTCTTTCCCGGCCAAGATGTCCGATACCCCTTGAACCCCGCTTCTTTTTGATGAAGCCGGAAATAGACCGAACCAACCGGGAGACGTGCCAATGGGAACCCCGTGCTTCATCAACCATTTCTTTAAATTGGGTTGATCATCTTTGGTGAAAATTTGAATATAAATCCAATGGGTAATAAATGCCCAGTATACCGTTAAAGCGATTCCCCATTTAAAACCCGCCACAGTCGGGAAGGAATAATAAAAGCCCCAAACCAAAAAATACGGGAGATGAAAAATAAGTCCGATCCCCAGTAACTTTAGCCGGATCAAAAAACGGGCCCGTCCCTTTTCAACCTCTTTCGGGACAATTCGAGGAGCCGCTCCATTTTCCCCCTCAACCATAAACAGGAAAACCTTGTTATGGAGCAGCCGGACAAAAAATACCGTGCTCAAAACGGAACAAATGATAATCCCCAGAACATGGGGAATTACAAGGGCCGGCCAGTAGAGAGGGAGCTTCTCAAGGAGCAATATTTCGCTTGCCCAGAACACCATCAGGGTGAGCAAAGTCTCCAGGGTTCCATAAAACCACCACCCGCCAACGGCATCTTCGGGAGATACCCCAAGTTCCAGCCACAAATCCGAGGTCGCAAAAAGTCCTCCTTTCATTGGCGCCTTCAATTCTTGCCGATCCATATACCCCAACGGGATCGATCCTTTGCTCAATTCCGCGGGACGGTAGGTGGTGGAGAGCGGATTTTGATCGGCGTTTTCTTCGACCGCCATAAGATACCCTTTGACGGATTTTTCTTTCGTTTCGGGAATTTCCACGTAAAACTTATAAAGTCCCACTTTTTCGGGCTTGAAAAATCCTGTCCACTTATAAACTTCTTCGGACAGTCCGTGCTTGTAAGATGCAGGATCAATCGGAATAGAAATCATTGGAATAGATATTTTCTCCCCGGAGGGGCCTTCCACTAAGAGGTTTAGATCCTTTGTTGTTTTTCCGATGACATAGGCGTCCACCTGAAAAGGATGAGTTTCTGATGGGTCGGTTTTAATTTGGCGGAATTGATAGACCTTTCCCCCGGGTTCAGGATCGACGTGGTGGAGTTTGGGTTTTTCACCCGGTTCAATTTTTGGTTTTTGACGGTCGCTGATTTTAATGAGGGCCTTAAACATCCGGACGGCCCTTTTGGCTTCCTTGGGAGCGGACGGATCTCCTTTGGCCGCCGCCAGTAAATCTTCCAGGTAAATAGGGATGATGGACTCCCATTGGTTTTCTTCTTTTCCGGGAATGTTCACCCGGTAGGAGTCGTCCAGTCCCAAGATGTCGTTCCACATGAGGACGAGCATTCGGGCCGGGGATAGGGCGAGACGTTTGAGGAGGGCCCTGTGGACGCGAGGGGTCAATTCCGTTTCATCCTTTGAGAACCAGTTTCCTTTTGGGAACATTTCGCGAAGGACCTCCAGGCGGGTCTCCGTGGTAATTTCTTTTTCCCAGCGAAATCTCATTCCCACGGAATCCTGGAGTCCGTAGGTCGCCAGGGCGTTGGGGATGTGGTTCGCCGGATGCCCGTCTTGGTTCTTCTTCTCTCCCCATACACCGGCGATGAAATTGGTTCCTCCCTGTCTCTCTGTGGATTTCTGAATGAGGGGATCGACGGCGCCCAGAGTTTCCAATATGATAGGGATGCCCGCTTCCTGGGAAAGGCGGAAGAATTCGGAAAGGATGGCTTCCCCCGGGGCCATCTTGAAATAAGCCGGGCGGACGCTGTCCTCCGGCGTGATTTCATTCCCCAACAAGTACTGAAGCATTTTTCCCTTGGGGCCGTTCTTATAGTCGGTGGCTCTTATGAAATCCCACTTTGGCTGGTCGTGGTAGACCAATTTCTCCGTCGGCTTCAGGCGAGTCCAAGGCGAGTCCTCGGGCAATTTATTTTCCAGTTCCTTTTCCGGCACCTGGCGAGCCAGCAAAACAGTGCAGCCTTCTCTTATTTCCCCGTCCCTGGAAAAGGTGTGCCTGATAGCATCGGGATGAAGAGTGTCTTTCAGGAATTCGGGGACGGTGTCATACATCTCCATCAAGCGCCGTCTCAAAGCCTGCTCCGCTTCCCTGGCTTTTTCGCCCGCTTTCCCAGTTTCTCCTTTTTCCCAATGGGCTTTTACTTTTTCCTGGTATCCATGGAGAGCCGTGTAAAGGCCGAGGCCCTTAAGAGTCATTTTTCCGTCGATATCTTCAAGGACATGGAAATTGCGGTAGAAACCCAATGCATGATCCAGACGTATGTAGCATCCCAGATTCAGGTAATATTTCAGTAGTTTCAGCCAGTAGCGGATGGTTTCGGGATGAGACCAATCATAGAGATAGTTTTGCCAGTATTGAAAATCGGCATAGTCGTCGCCGGGAACTCCCATCGTGGTGATCCGCCGGTATCCGTTTTTTTCCGCGAGGCCGAAAATAGTTTTCGCGTGGACCCAGGCATCCACTCCGTCCCGGCCGATTGGAATGTCAACTTTCAGATTTACCCCGCGTTCCTTGGCATAGGAAAGAAGCTCTTCAAACTGGGAAAAGGCGACGAACTGTTCGAACCAATGGAATAAAATTTCTTCACGGTTGTCCTGCCGGGCCTGTCTTAGGGCTTCAGGATCCCGATCGCGAAGGCGAGCCTCCCACAGCCGCCAGTCCCATTCCCGCGTGTAGGAAGGATGTTTTGGATTTGGTTTCTCCTCCCTCATATATTTTTCTTTGAGAGTGATGTAGAGCATGTCTTCGGCGAGATCTTCTTCGCGGGCCGACATGAATTTCTCAAATTGCCGGTAAAAACCAGTCCCCTTATTGATTTTTACGACTCCCCATATTTTCCGCATTGTTGCGCTTTTAATTCTGAGTACATCTCCATAAGGTACCCGGTCCTTATCAAGAAGCGGTTCGGTTTCTTTCTCGTATTCATCCAGGATTTTGCGGATTGATTTTTTGTCATATTTGCTTTTGAGGGCCTTTAATAAAGCTTTTAAGCTGATGTAAATCGGATCAAGGGCCCGGGGGCTCCAGCTGGTGTAAGGGGAATTGTTGGCGGCGGAGGGGTTGAAGGGCGTCCACGCCATGAGGTTTGCGCCGCACTCCGCGTGGATGTCCACCGCTATTTTCGCCACGTCGAAATCCCCGATCCCCTCGCCCCGCTTTGACTTCATTTGGAAAAGCGGGAAATACGTTCCCACCACGTTTCGAAAACCCGCCGTGAAAGGAGAAACGAATTGGGGGGCGACGCTTGCTTCCCGCGCGGGGAGCGCCTGCAAAACTATTTGCAACCCGACGGGGAGGAGAAAACCTTTTTGGGCAATCGAGAGCGGAGAGAAAATTAGAAAAGTGAAAAAGATAGTGAAGAGGGAAATCTGTCGCCAGCGAGTGAGAAAGTGTGTCATTGCGAGCCCCTCGCGAAGCGAGGGGCGAAGCAATCCCATAAAATTATGAAAAGTGAGATTGCTTCGTCGGCAAAAAGCAACGACGCCTCCTCGCAATGACACTTTTTTGAGAGTAAGAGGAGCAAGAAAATTGAGGACAGCATGGGGAACGATGGCTGCAATTAATATAAGGAGTGGGTTTAAATCGAACGCGGCGGGAATCAAACCGAGGAGGCTGAAGGAAGCGATTAAATTGGCGAAGAGATACGCTTTAAAAAACGGCCAATAGAATTGGAGCGGCGGGCCGCGGGGATTCCAGGGGCGGAGAATTTCCCATTTTCCCGTGCGCGGGTCGCGCGAGAAAACTCCCAGGAAATGGAACGCCAGATTTATTCCCAGCCACCAATAAACGGCCGCCCACAGGTTCGATTGGTTGAAAAGGATGACCGCTCCGGTGATCAATCCTTCGACCGCGGCCAACTTTCCAAATAGGGCACCGGCCTGATTCTGATGGGGAGGAGTTTTTACTCCAAACCATGAAAAGAATCCCGCCCAGGCGCCGGGATTAACCCAGCCTTCGCGGGGCCCTCCCTTTATTTTCTGAATTTTTCCTTTCAGTTCAAGAAGGGCCGACACTTGTTGGGAAGATAACCGCTCGAATCGCCCCGTGAAAAACCCATCGAAATCTTTTTTGAAATTTTCCAAATCCATTTGCAGCCAAAGACATATTTTGGCCCACAATTCTCTCTTCATGTTTAATTCTGGTTTCGGAAAACTCCCCAGCAAAGCTCTGATTCCGGTTATCAATTCGTTGGAAAGCTGGGGGTCCAGATTTGCTGGGAGGGGGACAAGGTGCTGGAGAAATTCCTCGTTCCAAATCACAATGTGGGGCTGGCTGGAACCGGGAGATTGTAACGTGTGCGGCATCGCGATGATGCCCAGTTCCGGCGAATCAAGTGAGGGAAGAACAAGGGGAACGCCGAAAAATTCTTTTTCCTCTGGGGACCCGAATTCGGCCAGCCAATACCGGAGCGATTCCACAACCAAAGCCCGGTTGGGAGGAGAAGTGAGCGCTCCCCGGATGACTTTTAAATCCGCCCGCGCGGCCACCCGGTGAACCATGGCGAATCTCTCCACTGGATTTCGGCGATTTTTTTCTATGGCCATTGAATCCAAAATCGTCGCAATGAAAAAGCGAAGATAAAGACTGAGTTTTGGTTCGTCGTCCAAACTTCCTCCCCGGGCCAAAAGCATCGCGTAACTGGCCATGTCCGTCGATTCCACAATCCCCGGCTCTAATAATGAGGAGTTCATTTTTCCAATCACAGATTGAATTTCAGGGACCGTTACGGTTCTGCCTGCGGCGGGGTACCTTTTCCCCAAATAGACAAATGACGCCTTGCCTTCGTAACCTCTAATGAAAGTCTCAACCACTTTGGAAATCGCCAAAAGTTTTTCTCGATAGATGCGGGCGCTCAAATTTGCGGAAAAGTCCAGGTTTTGCCGAAACCGGAGCGTCCTTTCTTTTGTTGGTAAATCCGGGTCGGAAAAAACTTGTTCGCACACCTTGGCCCAGTAGTTTTCCACAAAAACAGATTTTGCCCAGGTTTCAAAATCCCCCATTATCAAGGTAATAGGAACCCTCTTCCCATTGGCCCATTTCAGGGTTTTCTTGATTATTGGATCTTTGTGGTGATACCTTTTCCCCAGTTTCCCATGATAGGAGCGAAGCACATCCACTTTCATTGTTTCAATATCTCCCGTGAAATCGGATTCCAACTCTGCTTTTGTTACCTCATCCAGGACAGGTTTAACCAGGCCGTCCGAATCAAACTCAAATGCTTCGCCCGCGGGGAATCTGGATCTCCAGAGAGGAGAATAATCCAACAGGATCACAAGTTTTTTTCCCTCGTGTTCGAGCGCCGTTTTTTCTTCTTCCAGCCTGGCCACAATCTCATCGGCGTCGTCGGGGCCGACCTGGGTGGAATCAAAATAAACGATTTTCCGGCCTGGCTGATTTCCTTCCGGTTGGCCGGAGAGATCAATGCCCGTATCCTTAGGTTTTTCCCGGCCGGAACCAGGATTAAACAAGGAGCGCCCGGCCCAAGCGATGGCGATGGGAAAACCAATGAGAATGCCGGCGCCCGCCCCGTAAAAATGGAGGCCGAGAAAAAGAACGAGCAGACCAAGAGCCAGAACCGGGCCCCAGCCAGGATCAATTCCTGCCAATGAATGGGAGGGCGGCGGCCTGTAAATCCGGACATAATCTTCGGCGGGCTCCTCCCAGCCAAAATCCTTTTCCATGCAATTCACCTGGAGTTTTTTCCAAAGGTCCGGCCTTTCTTTGCGCAAATGGAGGGCGTCCACCACGGATCCCAGCAAAGCCTCCGGCAAAAACTCCTTAAATTTAAAGGCATTCCCCTCGCCCGTTTTGGGATCGAACTGCTCAAAACTGTCGCGCAGACCGCCGGTGTCCCTCACAATCGGAACGGCTCCCAAAGCCGCCTGCTGAACCGCCAGGAGGCCGAAGGGTTCATACAGGGATGGATTGATGGCGATATCGGCGGCCGCGAAAATCCGGGCGGGATTGGGCTCATATTTCATGTTGATGTGGGCGCGGCCCGGATAAAGAGCGTTGATGGCCAGGCCGATTTCCTCAAGCCGGCGCTCCAGCAATTTCCCTCCCTCATCAGTCGCGGCGGCTTCCCCGTGGATGACCACCTGCGTTCCCTCCTTCGCAATGACGAAAAGCGGGGTGTTGACCAGGTCTTCGGCTTTCGCCCGATCGATTTTCCTTCCGTTGATTTCCAACTTGTCAACCAGTACTTGAATTTCATCCTCAAAATCCAATCCCCGGAGCTGCCTCACGTAATCCGGAAAGCGATCGGCCAGGAGCCCCACGCCTTTTTGAAACCGATCGATGCGAAGCACCATGCCCATAAGCGTCCGTTGAGGATTTTCCTCCAGTCCCAATTCCCTTTGCAGAGCAATTTTGTTTTCATCCTTGAGCTCGAGGTGCTTGGCGTCGAATTGAAATTGGATTTGTTTATTAACTTCAGATCGCCAGTCGTCGTTCAGCCCGTTCCGGATGCCGACCAGTCGGCCGGCGGAGGCCAGAGTCTCCAGGAGGCCGTGAAATCCCTCGCCTCTCTCTTCGGTCTGGACTTCCTTGGCATATTGCGGGCTCACGGCCGTCGTGACGTCCGCGAAATACATTCCCGCCTTGGCGAAGCTCCAATCCCCGTGAAATTCGAGTCCCGCCGTCGGCGTGTTGACATATTCCCAGGGCAGCCCAGTCATCCCGTAGGAGGCCTTGGAGAATTTCCCCGGGAATTTCAGATTGTGGATGGTGTAAACCGACTTGGCTTCTCTGAAAAAAGAAATCCCTTTCTTGTTGTAAAACTCTTTCATGAAGACGGGAAGGAGCCCCGCGTGCCAGTCGTGGGAGTGGACGACGTCGGCCTGATAATTCAACTTCCGCATGGCTTCCAGGACGGCCTTGTTGAAAAACACCCATTTGTCCGGAGATTCTTCATTTCCGTAGAGAGGGCCCTTTCCGAAATAGTTGTCCTCCCCGAGGAAATAAATTTTGACCTTACCCAATTGGGCTATCCAAAGCCGCGCCGAACGCTCGCCTCCCGGCATGGGGACGGGAACTTCAATGCCCGTGTCTTTCAATTGAGTTCGGTCGATTCCGGAATGAAGCGGCACAAAGACCGAGACCTCATGGCCCAAGTCAGCGAGTTCCGACGACAAATCGGCGATGACGTCGGCCACGCCGCCCACCTTTCCGAAGCCGTCCACCTCCGCCCCCACCATGGCGATTTTTAAATGGGGAGACACAATCTTCAAGGCCTCATCTCTTTTATGGCTCAGATTCCATAGAACCTCCGCTGCAAAATCGAATTTAATTTCACTCAAGGCCTCCAAAATCCGAGCGGCTTTTAATTCTTTTATCCCAGGATCTTCCAGATATTGCGCCGCCTCGGCTGGCGGGAAACAGGCCAGGACTTCCGCGGCTTTTTTAAGGCTCAACTTCTTGAAAAGGGGCCAAACCCTGAAGCCCGCGTATTTTTCTGTGAGGGCTTGAGCAATTTCTTCCGGCGATTTTTCAAGAAGGGGAAGCAACTCCCGGAGGGGAATCCGCCGTCTGGCTGGCCCTCCGTTGGGCGTCGCAAGCGATAGAGCAATCAGAAAGGGAATTCCCGCCAGGTAAAATTTAAGGGACTCCGAACTCAAACCAAATTTGCCGAAGAACAAAAGGAGACACGCCGCCGTCCCCAGCCTGGCCCAATCCCCAACCGTCCAATTCCTGGCCATGTCCTTGGCTTGAACCAGCCATGCGTTTAGCCGGCCGCTTTCACCAAAAACCCCTGGCATTGTCCGAAGGAATTGGCGGAACTTAGCCGCGGCAGGTTTCCATTGGCTCCAAAAAGAAGGTTTGGGAATCCAGGCGCCGAGGCCGGCGAGATTTCCGACGGATTTGTACCCTTTCGCGGCGGTTCCGCCGACGGACAGGAATACGGTGACGGAGGTACCCCAAATGGTGACGGCTGCCTGGTAAAATCCGTTGGCCACGGCTTGGACCGCCACTCCGCTTTTTGCGGAAATCTTTTTTCCCGCGTGAAATGACCTGACCGCGGCCACCGCCAAAAACATCCGCGCCCGGGAGAGAGCTTCCCTGACCATGGCTCCCAGGCTAAGCGATGAAGGATAAATGGAAAGTTTCTCGCTGGAAAACAATTTTTCGAGGGGGGTCTTTTCCCGGGAGAAAACGGATAAATACTCGTTCCCCGAGGCGTTGTCCAGTTTGGAAATCCTTGGGGAGACGACGAGATAGGAAATTCCTTTCTTTTTCAGGATCTCCTTTATTTTCGGCGTATGGAACCCGCCGGTGATGAGAACAGCGATGTCATTGCGAGGAGCCCGCCTTGGTGGGCGACGAAGCAATCTCATGAGATTGCTTCGCCCCTCGCTTCGCTCGTGGCTCGCAATGACACTTAACAGGTTCTCCGCCATCTTTTCGCTGCGGATGTCCGCCTCGCGGTAGAAAGATTCAAAAGGCGAAAGCGAAAAAACGTCCCTTGTCCCTCGTCCCTCGTTCACGGATTTGAATAAATTCGCTCGAGGGACTAGGGACGAAGGACGAGGGACGGATTTCTTGTATTTTTCCCAATCTTCCGCCGTCAGTTCGAAGTTCGCGAGTTTCACGGCGAGCGAAAGCCGTTGGCCTTCCAAAACCAGTTCTTTTTCGGCGGAGTTCTTCGCCAGGTTTTCCAGGATCTTATCTTCCCACTCGCCTGTTTCCTTAAATAGTTCCTCAGCCCGGATCTTTTCGGCAAGGAGGACGTAGCGGATATAGCCTCGAAAGGCAGGCGTGCTTTCGAGTGAGATTCCCTTCTTCCCGCAGAGGTTCTGAAGATATTCGTAGAAGGAGGCGAACCCGATCTGGTTCGAGCGGTAGGCGAGGCTCAGGTTGAACAACTCGGAGGTTTCCTCCCTGGACAAGCGGCCGGCGAGCTTTTCCAGGACCGCGCGCCTTTCCAAATCCACTTTTGCCGAATCGAGAGATTTTTCCAACTGGTAGGCGTCCAAAAATTCCCGGATGGACGGGCCCGCCTTCACACCGAGTCCGGAAAGCCGCTCGAGGTACGGACCGATGCCAAGCTCGCGCTTTCGGTAATTCGTCCAAAGCCTGTCGAAAATTTTTAGACGGGGATTTAGCAGTTTCTCCTTCGAGGCCTTGTTTTCACGCTCCAGATTTTCGATCGAAGCGAGGGTTTTTTTCCTGAAGGTCCCGCCTTCGAGAACCGCAGCCACATTGGCCTGATAATGAGCCTCGTCGTCCACCCCCGTAAATTCCGGGATGGGCGCGGGCGAGGTGATTCCCGCAAATGAGGGAGCTCCCATCAAATTCTCTTTTAAAAATTCCTCCGCCACCTCGCGGGTTATACGGGAATCGGGAAGAGACCGGAAGGGCGCGAAATCAAATGGGCCGAACGACCCTTCCACGCCCACCAGCCCCACCTGCCTTTGGTAGATGAGGCTTTGCAATAGCTTGGCGATGTTCCTCTGTGCTTCGGTGTTCAAATGGACGTCCTGAACTAAAACGACGGGGGGAGATTTCATTGATTCCGCTTCGTAAACTTCGTTGATCCGGCAAGCCGCGGCGGGGAGGGCGCGGAGGAGGGTTATGAGCCGAGGAGAAAATTTCGACGAAAGAGTTCCGGAGTTTAAGCCAGAGTATGGAGCGGGCGCGAGCGAATTTAAAGGGGAAAGATTGGAGTCGAGGGGGAATTTGAGGGGATTTATTTCGGGCGAGGGAAAGGGAAGAGAGGCCAGCTCTTCTTTCCTTACATTATTTTTCTCCTGAATATTTTTCTGGCGCTCCTGCCAGAAATTAGCCTCGGCAAAAGATCCCAGAACCGCCTGCGCCGAGAATACGACCGCGGTGAAAAACGATATGAATTTTCCCACTTTTTATCGGCCTTCCCTTTAGTATTTGACTTGGATTTAATACAGGAACACATCATATCGAGGCGAGGTTAAAATCAGCTTAATTTCTTGTAACCAAAATGTAAAAAATCTGAGTTAGGTTAACGTTGCTAGTGCATCAGGCCGACGGTAGGTTTACCGCTAAAATTGGCGGTGATTATGAAAACCTAATGTTCAAGCGTTCGGCCAGGTATCCGGCCGACTTTATGATTCAATTATGCAATCAAGAGACACGCGCTTTGAAAGCGCAAAAACTTATTTATTGAAGTAGTAGCGACACCCGATGCTGAATATTCCGCCGTCTCCTTTTATTTCGGCGCTGTCCTGTGTGGGCGTCTGTTTGTATTTCGTTTCGTTGCGAGTGCCCCCCAAGGCGATATTTAGAGTGAAAGAATTTGAAAGCGGCAATCGGGTATCCAGAACCAGAGTGCTGTCAGTGCCTTCAATGTCTTGTGACCCCAGTGCGGGAAACGAGGGACTTTTCACCTCACCAGCCATCGACTCTCCGGTCAGATTTAAGCCGATGCTCGGAAACCGGTCCGGATTCTGCGGATATTCCCACGCCCCACAATTTACGACGGAAACAACAGTCACCAATCCAAGAACTGCCACTAATTTTTTCATGTACCTCTCCTTTTGATTATTTTTTACGAATTTTAAACGGCCCCGCTTCCTTGATTCTTGACTTCATGCCGTACCAGTTCGCGCCGCAGGTCAGCCATAAGGAACTGATTTTCCAGGAGCTGCTCAATTTCGTCGAGAGCGCCGCTTCCTCGTCCGCCAGCCGTTCCATTCCTCCCGTCAAGGGCGCGATATAACGCATGAAAGTGAGATGCGTCGATCCCGTGGAATACCGCGGCGCGGGCGCGAGCCCTTTCGCCGCCAGTTTGTTGAACAGGGTTTGCCGCGCCTCATTCAGGCCGCCGGCGTTTTCAAAAACCAGAAAACCCGCATGGCTGTCGAAACGCACCACCGGCGGCCGCAGGACGAATCCTTGAATTGATTCCAGGGCCTCTCCGAGGTGAATCCGGACTTGCTCAAAGATCCGGTCGGCCTCAAGAGGCTCCCGGCCAGAACAGAACTCAAGAAAAGTGAGATGAAGATCATTCATCGGGTAAAAATACTGAGTGGGTTCTTTGGCCTTGAGATAATTTTGAACGGCGGAAATTTGCCCTGAGAGCTCTGCCGGCGGACGGGCGATCAAATTGACGCCGCACCGCTGGTCGGAACCGGGATGACGCAGCTCGCGGATGAGTTCTTCGTCTATAAAAAGTTCGGGTTGCTCAACCATAAAATGCGGGCTCAAGTTTATAGCTGGCGGGAGAAGTTGGCAACAGACGTTCCGAGTCAAAACTGAGGGTCGGGTCATCGGGGATTTTCCATTGGTGGGAGGGTCCTTTTTGAGGGATGGCATTTTGGTATTATCCAAAGGAGATTTATGCCGAAAAAGTCAAGCAAGTCCGCCTCGTCCACCCCATCCGCGCGTTACGCCGTCATCGGGGGAAGCGGGGTTTATGAAATCGAGGGAATGAAAGTTCTCTCCCGATTTTACCCGCGCACGCCCTTTGGGCGGCCGTCCGATCCGATTGTTATCGGAGAGTATGAGGGGGCGCGCTGCGCCTTCCTGCCGCGCCACGGGAAAGGCCACCGGTTTCTCCCGGGTGAAATTCCCCAGCTGGCCAACTTTTTCGCGCTCAAACTTTTGGGGGTGGAGTTCGTGGCGGCCCTTTCCGCCTGCGGGTCGCTGAAAGAGGAGCTCGCCCCGCGCCATTTCGTCATCCCCGATCAGATTGTGGACAGGACCAAAGGCCGGCCCTCCACTTTTTTCGGGAACGGTATCGTGGCCCATGTTTCCTTTGCGGATCCCTTCTCGAAAAATCTCTCGAGGGCGCTCGCGGAATGCGCGCGGGAGCTCGGCATCACCGTTCATGAAGGGGGCACCTACGTCTGCATGGAAGGGCCCGCCTTTTCCACGCGGGCGGAGTCGCAACTTCATCGCCAAATGGGATTTGACATCGTCGGGATGACGGCCGTCCCCGAGGCGAAGCTCGCCCGGGAGGCCGAAATGAGCTACGCGCTCCTCGCCATGGTCACGGACTACGATTGCTGGAAGGAGGACGAAGGGGTGACGGTGAACATGGTGATTCAAAATCTTCTCGCGAACGCCGAGAACGCCAAGAAAGTTGTGGCGAAGGTCCTTCAAAAACTCCCCCGGCTGGAGAATGAATATGCCAACTCCCTCAAAGGGGCCATTTTTACCAATCCCTCCGTCATCAAACCGGAAGTGAAGCGGAAGCTTCAGCCTCTCATCGGAAAATATATCCAGTGAAAATCAAGGCCGTCATTTTCGATCTGGACAACACCCTCGTCAATTTCACCCAGGCGAAACGCCTCGCGGTGGAGGCGGCGGTGGAAGCCATGATCGACGCAGGGCTCAAGGCCGGAAAGGAAGAGACCGTGGCCCGCGTCTACAAAATCTACGAGCGGGAGGGAATTGAGGACCAGCAGATTTTTGACAAGATGCTCGCCGAGGAATATGGTGAAATTGACTACCGGATTCTCGCGGCCGGCATCACCGGCTACCGGCGGGCCAAAGCGGGGAACATGGTGCTCTATCCCCATGTCAGGATCACCCTGACTCAGCTTCTCAAGATGGGGCTGAAGCTGGCGATTGTCTCGGACGCCCCGCGCCTTTTGGCGTGGCTCCGGCTTGTATCAATGGGGCTTGATCCCTTTTTCGACGTGGTGGTGGCCTTCGATGACACCGGCAAGCGCAAGCCGGACCCCGCGCCGTTTCAGCTGGCGCTCGACCGTCTGGGGGTGAAACCGCCGGACGCGCTCATGATCGGGGACTGGGCGGCGCGCGACATGATCGGGTCGAAGGCCCTCGGCATGGTTTCCGTATTCGCCCGCTACGGGGACGATTTCAACACCCAGAATTCCGGCGCCGACTACGAGATTACGGACGTCGTCCAGCTGGTGGATATCGTGAGAAAAATAAATGAGAGGTGAGATTGTCATTGCGAGGAGGCCGAAGGCCGACGAAGCAATCCCAATCTTCAAAGTAAAGAGATTGCTTCGCCCGCCTGCGGCGGGCTCGCAATGACATTTAAATTATGAGTGAATTCTTTTATTCATTTTTCAATATAGTTGTGCCGATTTTGGCGGGCCTCGTGTACTTCGCGCTCGCCCGCTACGTGAAGCAGATCGGCCCCCTGCGGACGCTGGTCACGGGGCGGCTCACCTATAAGGGAGCCTTCTGGGGTTTTCTACTTTTCGGGGCCTACCTCGCCACGCGGCCGCTCCAGATTTTCCTGGGGCCGCATCCCGCGCCGCTCATCGTCAACAATATCCGCGAGTTCGCCGCTATCGGGATTTTCAGCCCGGCGGTGACGGTGGCGATGATGAGCCTGGTTTTAAGCCCGGCGAAAGTCCCGCGGGTCCTGGTGCGGACAATTTTTTCCATCGGGATAATCCTCGCCATCAGTTTCATGGTTATCAATACCAAGGCCATCGGCGGAAGCCACGTCATATTCTCGCTCGGAGGATTTAAGGCCTACGACGGGATTTGGTTTGACGCGAGCGCCGGCCCTCCTTCGCATCTGATGGCGCTCTTATTCGTCATCAGGCTGATTGACCCGGTCTTCATGGTTTTCGGGGCGGGGACCCTGGTCATCTGGCACGCCTTCGCCTATCCCGTCGAAAAGAAAATGCTCTACGACAACATGCCGCGGAAACTCTATTACATGGGCTTGGCCTGTTACTCCTTTTCCCTTTCGATGCTCTCGGTGGGGTTCCTATATCTTTTCGCCCATATTCCGAACCAGTGGTGGATTTATTACGTGGGGGCGCTGGTGGCGGGGATTCTGGAAACCATATCGCTATCGCTCCCTCTCCGCCGGGAAGTTCAAATCAGCGAGCATCTATAACCTCTTATGTTTCCCAAAACCCGTCATCGCCGGCTCAGATTAAATTCTCTCCGCCGGGACCTGGTGCGGGAAACCGCACTTCAGGCCTCGCATTTGATCCTTCCGCTTTTCGTGACGCACGGCCGGAATGTCAAAAATCCCATTTCGTCGATGCCGGGACATTTTCAGTTTTCGATTGATGAGCTCCTCAAACAAATCGGCAAGGCGGCGAAGGCGGGAATCCGCGCGGTGATTCTCTTCGGGATTCCGAGCAAAAAGGACCCCGCGGGGAGCGAAGCTTATTCTCCGGATGGCATCGTCCAGATTGCGATGAAGGCGATCCGGGAGGGTTTTCCGGATTTGATTCTCATTTCCGATTTATGTTTCTGCGAGTACACCGACCACGGCCACTGCGGCGCCGTCAAAAAAGACGGGAAGGGGAGCTGGGAGGTGGATAACGACGCGACCCTTGAACTCATCCGGAAAACGGCCCTCGCGCAGAGCGTTGCCGGAGCGGATTTCGTGGCCCCGTCGGGGATGACGGACGGCGCCGTCCGGGTGATTCGGGAGGAGCTGGATAAAGCCGGCCATACCAAAACCGGAATCCTGGCCTACTCCGCCAAATACGCGAGCGCCTTTTACGGTCCGTTTCGGGAGGCGGCGCAGTCCGCGCCGCAATTCGGAGACCGCAAGGGTTATCAGCTGGATCCCGCCAATGTCAGGGAGGCGCTGCGGGAGATTCAGTCCGACGTTGAGGAAGGCGCGGACATGGTGATGGTGAAGCCCGCCCTTTCCTATCTGGATGTGATTGCCAAAGCGAAGGAGGAAGTCCGGCTCCCCATCGTCGCCTACAATGTGTCCGGTGAATACGCGATGGTGAAAGCCGCCGCTAAAATGGGCTGGCTCGACGAAGAAAAAGCGGCCCTGGAAATTCTTCAGTCGATAAAGCGGGCCGGCGCCGATTTGATTATCACTTACCACGCCCTCGAAGTCGCCCCCTTCCTGAAATGAAAAATTTTCAATTTGTCATTGCGAGCGAAGCGAAGCAATCTAATGGGATTGCTTCACCCGCCAAAAGGATCGGGCGGGTTCGCAATGACAAATCCTGGATTCCTGCTTTCACAGGAATGACGCTCGTCCTCGCCGGCTGTTTCCTTAAACCTCTTCCCTTTCAAAAAGGGAGGCCCGATTATGGGGTCGATATCACCTGGCACGGCCATTCCTGCTTCACCATCAAAGACAGCGTTAACCGCACCATCGTCATCGATCCCTTTGATGAAACGGTCGGTTACGGCCGTCTAAGGCTCAAGGCGGACGCGGTCCTAGTTACTCATAATCATTTTGACCACAATCACGTGCAGGCCGTGAAAGCCCGGATTAAAAATATTGATTTGGTGGACAGCACCGGGACCACTTCGGTCGCGGCCGGGTTGGATGTAAACGGCGTAAATGCGCCCCACGATGATGAAGCAGGCGATCTCTACGGACTCACCCGCATTTACTCCTTCGACATGGGGGGTTTGAGGCTGGTTCATTTGGGGGACGTGGGAACACCGGACCTTTCTCCCGCGGTCATGGGGTTTATCGGGCGGCCGGATATTCTTTTTATTCCGGTGGGGGGATTCACGACTCTTGACGCCAAGGAGGCCAAGGAACTGGTGGATAAAATTAAGCCGGGCGCCGTCATTCCGATGCATTACGGAGACATCCGTTTTTATAAACTAGCTCCGGTGACCGATTTCACGCAGCTTTTCCCTGAAAAGGACGTGGTCGATCTGCATGACTCACACGTGCGGATTCGGCGGGCCGATTTGAAAAGCGAACCGGTTGTTTACACTTTCATTCCCACAAGAAATGATTAAAATGGAATGGTTTCGTCATTCCTGCGGAAGCAGGAATCCAGTGTATCAACCTTCCTTCAAAGGAATGATCAAAGCATGGATCCCTGCTTTCGCAGGGATGACGTTTTATAAATTGGAGGAAAGATGAAAAAATTTTGGAGCCTGTTGGGTTTCGTGTGCCTTTCGATAAATTTTGTTCTGGCTGAGAGTCAATCCCGGCCGACAACCCGGGCGGACCTGATCAAGCCGGAACGGCCATTAAAGCTCGCTTTCCCCGGAGTTCCGGGCCCAATTCCCTATGAGAATTTCGGAAAATTTAAAGATCCCGGGACGGAAAGATATAAGTTTGAGATCTCCGACAGGAAAGGCTTGGCTGAAGCCGCCGGGGAGGGAATCTTTCCGAACATCCAGGTGACCAGGGACCCCCGCTACCGTGAACTGATTCAAGGGGGGAAATTGGAGGGTTCGCACTGGAATTTTGTGGACACCATCGATTCCGATATTAATTTTTATAAGTGGGCGGCGGCCGCGGAAGATCCCGGAGTCAAACAATATTACACGGCGGTCATGCTGGAGCGGCTGGGGCTCCTTGAAGAAGCGATTAAAGGATACTACGCCGTCGCGGTTCATTTTCCCAAAACATTTTCTTACACTTACTACAACACTCCCTGGTATTTGGGCCCAAGCTGCCTGGATCGAATCGAGCAACTCCTGCGCCGGCACCCCAATATTAAGCTGGTTTTAAAAGGGGGACGGATCTCTATCCAAAACCATTACGACAATGATCTGCAGAACGATTTTTTCACAATTGACCCCGGGAAATTGGTCAAGGCGAACCGAGCCAAAGAAAAACCAATAAATTTAAAAAGAATAAAGATCGTTAAAGAGCTGCGCGGGCCGAAAGTAAAATTGGTGGAGTACGAAAACAAGCACTGGCAGCTATTGGTGGACGGCAAACCTTTTGCCATCAAGGGGATAACCTATTCGGTGGTTCCGATTCCATTGAGTCCGGACCGGGGAACTTGGAACGTGGCCCGGGATTGGCAGGTTCTAGATACCGATTCCGACACCGTTCATGACGGATTTTTTGAGTCTTACCTTGATGCCACTTGCAGCCAGCCGCGAACCGGGAAGGAAACCGTGGTGGGGGACGCCCAACTGCTCATGGATTTGGGGGCGAACACCATCCGGGCTTACCACCATCTTTATAATAAGGACCTCTTCCGGAAGCTCAATAAGGATTACGGCATCTACATCATGTGCGGAGATTTGTTCGGCATTTACGGAGTCGGGAGCGGCGCCAAGTGGGAAGAGGGAACGGATTATTCCAATCCCACGCAGGTGGATAACATGCTCAAAAGCGTACGGGAGATGGTGGAGGGCTACAAAGACGAGCCCTACATCCTCATGTGGGTGATCGGGAACGAAAATGTCTTCGGAGTCGCCAATAATTCCAATGTGAAACCGGAGGCCTTTTACGAAGCGGTCAACAAAGCCGCCAAAATGATCCACGAAATCGATCCGACCCGGCCCGTGGCCATCGCCAACGGGGATGTTCTTTTTCTGGATGTGTTTGCCAAGAAGTGCCCCGATGTGGATATCGTGGGCATCAACGCCTACCGGGGAGAGCAGGGGTTCGGCCGGAGCTTTTTCCAGGATATCCAGGATTTGACGGACAGGCCGGTTTTCATTTCGGAATTCGGCTGCCCCGCTTATGCTGAAGGATATCCGGAAGATGTGATTCTCGCCTATCAGGGGATGTATCTCGCCAATAGCTGGGAGGATCTGGAAGCGCACATGGCGGGGCGCGGCGTAGGGAACGCCTTGGGCGGAGTCATCTTTGAATATCTGGATGAATGGTGGAAAGCCAATTCCGACCTGCCGCTTTATGTTCAGAAGGCCCGGGCGGCCTGGTATGCTCCTCGGTCGGCAATTTATAAGGACCTGCAGCCCTGGAGGCACGATGTTGTGCCTCAGTTCGGCTTTCCATTTTTGGACGGGTGGAGTTATGAAGAATGGTTTGGATTTTTCAGCCAGGGGGAAGGGAAGGCGAGTCCGTTTTGCCGGGTAATGAGGCCTTCTTATACCTCTTTGAGGGAGATGTGGAATAGGAATGACGGCTACCCCAAATGAAGCGGTTGCTGTTCCTCTTATTGTTGGGCGCATTAGGGGCGTGGCTCGTCCGGACTTATTTCATCGAGGGGATTTATATAGCCTCCGCGTCAATGGAGCCCACCCTGCCAAAAGGAGCGCACTATTTTGTGAATAAATTTTCACTCCGTTTCAGACACCCTTTCCGGGGAGAGGTGGTGGTTTTTAAAACGCCTCAGGGTCCCGATAAGGATTTGGTAAAAAGGGTCATTGCGATTGAAAAGGACGTGATAGCCCTGCAGAGAAAGAGAGTAACTCTAAATTATCAGCCTTTAAGCGAGCCTTATGTTCAATATTTGAGGCCCGATATTTTATTGGAAGGGGACGATATGGATGCGATAGAGATTCCACCCGGGTATGTTTTTGTCATGGGAGACAACCGTGATTTTTCCCGTGACTCCAGGGACTGGATGGCTGAGGATGGGAAAACCCGGTCTCCCTATGTTCCCGTCTCGGCGATTAAGGGGATTTTGATGGGAGTTGAATGAAAAATTCATTAACCGATAATTCAGAAAAGCTGTTCAAAATCGCACAGGAGTGTCTGGTGGGCGGTGTTAATTCGCCGGTCCGGGCGTTTTCGGCGGTGAAGGGGAAACCCCGCTTCATCAAAAAAGCGAAGGGTCCCTATCTCATCGACGTGGACTCCAACCAATATATCGATTTTGTGGGGTCCTGGGGGCCGATGATTTTGGGACACAATCCTCCGGCGGTGCTGGAGGCGGTCAAGAAGACCTTGGCAAACGGGATATCATTTGGAGCTTGCAGTCCGCTCGAGATTGATTTGGCCCAACTCATCCTCAAGGCGTTTCCGTCCATGGAACAAATTCGATTCACCAGTTCCGGCACGGAAGCCACCATGTCGGCCCTGCGCTTGGCGCGAGGCATTACCAAAAGGGAAAGGATTTTGAAGTTCGAAGGCGCCTACCACGGGCATGCCGACGCCCTGTTGGTCTCCGCAGGTTCGGGGGCCACGACATTCGGAATTCCATCGAGCGCGGGAGTGGTGGAAACTTTGGCGCGCTACACCTGGGTTCTTCCTTATAATAATTTTCAGGCGCTGGAAAATTTGTTTCGGACCCAAGGGCCGAACATCGCCGCCGTCATTGTCGAACCGATTTGCGGGAATATGGGGGTCGTAAATCCCCTCCCCGATTTTCTTGAGGCCCTGCGCGAGTTGACGAAAAAATTCGAAAACTTTTTAATTTTTGATGAAGTTATGACCGGCTTTCGCGTGGCCTGGGGCGGGGCGCAAAACATTTACGGGATTGAACCCGACATCACCTGCCTGGGGAAAATAATCGGCGGCGGTTTCCCGGTGGGCGCCTTCGGCGGGAAGAGGGAATTTATGCAAAAATTGGCGCCTCTCGGACCGGTTTATCACGCGGGGACTCTTTCCGGAAATCCCGTCGCCATGGCGGCGGGGCTCGCCACATTGAAAGAATTGGAAAAGAAAAAACCGTACGGAGCGCTCGAAAAAACAACCAATGATTTAAAGGAATTTATTTTGAAAACGGCGGAAGCGAAAAAAGTTCCCGTTCAGGTGAATTCCGCCTGCGGGATGTTCACTGTTTTCTTTTCGGATCAGCCGGTGCAGTCTTATTTTGACGCGCTCCTGGCCAATACCGATCAGTACGCCGTGTTTTTCCAGGCGCTTCTAAATTGTGGGGTTTATTTTCCGCCCTCGCAATTTGAGGCCGCCTTTATTTCCACGGCGCACACCTTGCCGGTTCTGGAGAAAGCCAAAGGAGCGATTGCGAGCGCACTGGAAGCGGTTCAAAAATCAAGGTTAAAGCATGGTTGATATCGCTCCCTTTAAAGCGCTGAGATTTGCCACGGGGAAAAATTCAAAAGATATTTCCAAATTTATTTGCCCGCCCTATGACATTATTTCTCCCCGTGATAAGGAAAAATTGAAGGGAAAATCCAAACAAAATATCGTGCGGGTGGAACTTCCGGACGGCGACGGAAATGGGAAATATCGGAATGCCTCCCGAATCTTAGAGGATTGGGTTGGTGGCGGGGTTTTGGTCCAGGATAGAATTCCCTCCTTTTATCTCATGGAAACTTCTTACCGGATAAAGGATCCCTTCGCGCCGAAAAATTACCAGAAAAGATATGGGGTTATGGTGGCCCTGGAGCTGGAGACCCCCGGAAGGGGGTCGGTCAAGCCCCACGAAAAAACGCTCCCCAAAGCCAAAGAGGACCGTTTGAATTTGTTGAAGGCCGTCCGAACCAACGTGAGTTCGATTTTCGGCCTTTTTTTTGATGCCCAAAAAAAGTGGGGAAGTTGGGTGGGCAAGGCCGCACGGAAATCGGCATTGATGAAAGGGAGTGAAAATAAGGAATTGTCCCACCAATTATGGAAAATCGACGATCCCTTGCTGCTCAAGGATTTGAGAAATTTGATCAAAGACCAACCTCTCTATATAGCCGACGGTCATCATCGGTATGAAGTCGCCTGGGCCTACAAAGAGTTTCGCCTGGAAAATGAGCCTGGCGCCCCATTGGATGCGGGTTGGCGCAGAGTAATGACCTACATTTGTCCCATGGAAGAGCCCGGGCTATTGATGCTCCCCACTCATCGGTTGGTGAAATCAAGCCTTTCGCTGAAGGAGTGGAGAGAACATCTCTCTTCCTCTTTTAAAATCGACAAAGTTTCATCCCTTCAAAATTTAATCCGGATTCTTGCCTCTCCCAAAAAAGGGGAAAGATCGATTGGATGGGTTACTAAAGAAGGATGTTATTTGCTTTTATTGAAACCGGACGTCCACCTCGCGCTGTGCCTTCCGGAACGCCATGAAGCCCTGCGGGATTTAGATGTTGTCTTGCTTCATGATTTGGTTTTGGGGGAATCAGGAGCCTCGGAATTTTTAAAAGAGAAAGAGATTATTTATACCCGGGACGTCGGAGAAATCCGGGAAAAAACCAAAGCGGGTTCCGCTTGGGTGGCGTTTCTATTATCTTCTCCGGGAGTAGCAGCCATGGCGCGCGTGGCGGAAAGCGGCAACGTCATGCCGCCCAAAACCACCTATTTTTACCCCAAGGTTCCCACGGGGTTTACTCTCCTGCCGCTTGACCGGGTGATCTCATGACGTGGTGTGATTATTCCGCCATCTTATTCCTCATTATTTGCGGAGCGGTGGGGGCTCGCCTGGGAAGTTTGTGGATTGGAGTCTGTCTCCTCGGAGGTTTTTTTGGCTCATGCCTTGCGGATACTTACGTGTATTCATTATCGGAATATTTAGGGAATTTCTCCGGAGCTTTTCCTCTGGCCTGGATTCTCTTATTCCTGGGGGGGCTCGCGGTTGTTTTATTACCGGGATTTCTATTGAGTCGAATCGGCGTCGCGGTTTTGGCCGGGGTCATTGACAGCGGATTCGGGCTCTTCGCCGGCCTTTTTACGGGAGTCATTTTGTTGGCCCTCCTAATCTTTTTGGTCCTGCCGTTATATCCGAAACTGGAAAGGGCGTCTTTTTGGAAAGGTTCCAAGGTGGTGAGACCTGTTTATGGCGCGATCGAGGGTTATTTTGACAGGAATTTTCTCAATGGGAAAAAAATTAGGCTCGATCTTAAAAAGGAATTCGACAATTCCGTGAAGGGTTTGAAGTCGTTTGGGGAAGGGGCCGAGTCTCGGTTTTCCCGCCATTAATGTTGAGGCGGTAAAACCGAGACTCGGCCCCTTCCCATTTCACTTCGGGTGGAGTAATCAATGCTGGTATTTTTGAATGGAAAATTTGTCCCTCGGTCTCGGGCCTTGGTTTCAATATTTGACCACGGATTTTTGTACGGGGACGGAGTTTATGAAACCATCCGGGTGTTTGGCGGCCGCCCCTTTCTCCTCGAAGATCATTTCATTCGCCTTGCGCAATCAGCCCAAGCGATCCGGCTCAAGATCCCTTGTTCCTTCAGACAAATTGAAGAGGCGATTCGTCAATTAATCAAACGGAATCGCGAGAAAAATTGTTCCATCCGTTTGACCCTGACCCGGGGACCCGGACCATACGGGTTTGATCCGCGGCCCTGCCGGCATCCCACACTCGCCATCGTCTCCAATCCTTTTCCAGGTTACCCGGCGGATTTTTATAGAAAGGGTATCAAGGCCGCCGTAGTCGAAATTAGAAGAAATCATCCCCGCTGTCTTCCGCCGACAGTCAAATCAACCAGCTGCCTGAACGGAATATTGGCCAAAATTGAATCTCTGGAGTTGGGCGCTCAAGAGGGAATTTTCCTCACTCTCGATGGCCGCCTGGCCGAAGGGACCGTGAGCAATGTGTTTCTAGTTAAAAATGGGAAGTTGTTGACGCCTTCTCTCGGATCTAATTTCCTCCCCGGTGTCACCCGGGTTTATGTCTGCGCAATGGCCCGAAGGCTTGGCCTCCGGGTCTTGGAAAAAGATTTGAGGTTCAACGATTTGAAAACGGCTGACGAGGTTTTCTTGACCAGCACCCTCATGAACATTATGCCGGTTACCAGAATTGTCTGGCGCGAGGGAAAGCGGAAAAAGGAAATTCCCGTTGGCGTGGCGCCCTCGAAAAAAGGGCAAGTGGGGGAGGTGACCCGCAGTTTGAGTCTTTGTTTTGAAAAAGGTGCCGTTGTTCACAGTTCACACTTTTAACTCCAAGTTAAAATCTTTATATGGGTTCGGGATGGCAAAAAGTGTGAACTGTGAACAACGGCACCTTTCCCCTTTCCGAGGAGGAACCGTCAGGAAATGATAGAATGAGACGAGAAAATTCTTTAATGGGGAGCCGCGATGGCAGAGGATAAAAGGGTATTAAAATTGGGATTGCCCAAGGGGAGCCTGCAGGAATCCACCCTGGAGCTATTCCGAAGGGCCGGAATCAGAATCAGCGCCGGGGACCGATCTTATTTCCCGTATTGTGACGATGAGGAAATTGAAGTCATGCTGATTCGGTCACAGGAAATGGGGAAGTACGTTCAGGACGGCCTTTTCGACGCCGGCATCACCGGCCGCGATTGGATTTTGGAAACGGGCGCGAAAGCCAAGGAAGTCTGCCAGCTCGTATACGGAAAATCCGGTTTTAAACCGGTGCGCTGGGTGCTGGCCGTTCCGGAGAGCTCTCCCATCAAAACCGTCAAAGACCTGAACGGCAAAACGATCGCGACGGAACTCGTGTCTTGCGTCAAAAAATTTCTGAGTAAAAAAAGGGTCCGGGCCAAAGTGGAATATTCCTGGGGAGCCACCGAGGCGAAGGCGGGAATTCTCGTTGACGCCATAGTGGAGCTGACCGAGACCGGCCGGTCGCTTCGCGCCAATCAACTGCGCATCGTGACGGACATCCTTTCCTCCACGACCAGATTCATCGCCAACCTTAAGGCCTGGAGGGATCCTTGGAAAAAAAACAAAATTGAAAACATTGCCATTCTTCTTAAAGGGGCCCTGGCCGCGGAAGGCATGGTGGGTTTGAAAATGAATTTGCAGGAAAAGGCCCTCGCCAAAGTGATGGAAATCCTGCCCTCCTTGAAGCGCCCTACGGTAAGCCCGCTCACCATTCCCGGTTGGATGGCCCTGGAAGTTGTGGTGGAAGAGAAGGTGGTTAAAAATATTATCCCTGATTTGAAAAGGGCCGGCGCCGAAGGCATTATTGAATATCCTTTGAACAAACTTATAGCCTAAAAAGAGGAACGAAAATGTTGAAAAAGAGTGGAATTCTTTGGTTGTGTGAAAATGCGAGGAAGCTTGAGAAATTCTCGGGACGCTGGGTGATGTTCAACCTTAAGGAAGGGGTCGTATCCAGCGGGGAATCGCTGGAAAGAATGTTCAAGTTGGTGAAAAAGCATAAGAAATTCAGAAAACCGTTTATTTTCCACGTTCCCACCAAAGACGAATTGGGCGGAGTCGCCTTTCTTTCTGCCCATAAAAATTAAAGTCTGTTTTTCATGCCCTCAAATAAAAAGTTCGTCCATTACGAATTCCCCTACGTCAAATTTCACGGACGAAGCTATCCCCTCATTCCCATCCGTTTAAAAAACAAGAAGTATTCCGTGAACACCTTCGCCCTTATCGACTCTGGGGCTTCCTTTTCGGTTTTCCGGCCCGACATTGCCCAGGCGCTGCACCTGCCCATTAAATCGATTAATTCAATCAGGATGGGGACCCCTCTGGGGGGGCTGGAAATCGCCATTTCCAAAGTTGAAATCCAGGTGGGGAAGACGAAGATTCAAACCCGGATTGGTTTTTCCAAAAATTTCTCCTCCAGCTTTAATATCCTGGGGCGGGACGGATTTTTCCGCCATTTCAGTGTTTGTTTCAATGAAATGATGAAAACAGTGATCATGGTTCCCCTGGGGAGTTTCCCGTCATGAACGTTCGCGTCCGGTTCGCCCCCTCACCCACGGGATTTCTGCATGTGGGAGGGGCGAGAACCGCCCTATACAACTGGCTGTTCGCCCGGCACAATCAGGGAATTTTTATCCTTCGGATTGAAGATACCGATGAAGCCAGATCGACCGATGAGTCGATGCAGGCCGTGGTATCGGGGTTGACGTGGCTAGGACTCAATTGGGACGAAGGGCCTCTCCCCGGGGATCCGCAAAAAGAGAAAGGGGAATTCGGCTCTTACTTCCAAATGCGCCGGGCTGAAGTTTACAAGAAACACCTCGAGATTCTCCTCAAAGCCGGCCGGGCTTATCCTTGTTTTTGCAGCAAGGAGGATTTGGAGCAGATGAGAAATCGGGCGCTCCTCGAAAAGAAACCGCCCAAATACGATGAAAGATGCCGGCGCCTTTCTCCCGATGTGAGAGAAAAGAAACTTGCCGCGGGGCTTCCCCACGTTTTCCGTTTCGCCCGCCCCCAAGGGGGGGCAGTCCTGTTCGAAGATGTCGTCAAAGGGGAACTTCGTTTTGAAAGCGATCTGCTGGACGATTTCGTCATTATGAAATCTTCGGGCGTTCCCACTTTCATGTTTGCGGGGGCGGTGGACGATCGCCTGATGAAAATCACTCACGTCATACGAGGGGATGATCATCTCTCCAATACTCCGCGCCAAATTCAGCTGTTCGACGCCTTCGGCTGGAAGGAAAAACCGGTGTACGCCCATATTTCCATGATTCACGGGCCCGACGGCTCCCGCCTTTCCAAAAGGCACGGAGCTACCTCCATCGAGGAATTCAAGCGCCCCGGATTTCTCCCAGAGGTGATGCTCAATTACCTCGCCCTGTTGGGATGGTCCACGTCGGATTCGCAGCAGTTGTTCGATCCCCAGGAGGACTTTAAGGAGCTGGTGGGAAAATTCGAATTGGAGAGATGCCAGAAAAGCCCCGCTGTTTTTGACATGGAAAAGCTGAAATGGATGAACGGAGTGTATATCCGCAAATTATCCCGGGAGGAATTGCTGGAGAGAGCCTGGCCATATCTGTTTGAGGCGAAACTCGTGAAAGCGAAGGAAGAAGAATCGGTTAAGAAATATTTGCTCGACGCCCTCTCCTTGGAGCAGGAGAAAATCACACTTCTCTCCGAAGCCCCCGGTTTGGTGGACTTTTTCCTCGCCAAAGAAGTGGTTTTTGATAAAGAGGCCTTGGAGAAAGTGTTGAAAAAAGAAGGCGCCCTGAAAGCCGTGGAGAATGTCAGGGTTTCCTTTGAAAGCTTGCCCCGATTGACGGCCCAAAATACCGAAGAAGTTTGCCGGCAGTATGCCGCCAAAAATAAATTAAAAGCGGCCGAGGTATTCCACCCGGTTCGCGTGGCCGTGTCGGGAAGAATCAAGGGCCCCAGCCTCTTCCATATGCTCGAGGTGCTCGGGAAGGAGAGGGTCCTCGCCCGTATGGCCCGGGCTAGGGACGTGGCCAACGCATAAATTGTAGAATTCCCCGGGCTGTCCAATATTGCGGCGGCTCTTCCGCGGTAAATAAATAGGATCCTCGTATGGAAAAAAGGGAGTTTTTCAAAGGAATAAATTTCAACAAATCCTGGGGCGAAAATGACTGGGAAAAGTTTTTCCAGGCCCAGGATGCCTACCGTTTTTCCGTTCAATCCCAAGAAATTCGCAAGAAGCCCCTCCCCCGAATCAAATTTGACGGCCGGGATGAGGTGGCTGCTTTTGAGCCGGTCATAAGGGAATATTTGCAGTCCAATTTGCCGCCCATAATCCCCGAGCTGCACAGCCGGAAATTTTACGAAGACGACCATCCCGAAGCCGACTATTACCCTTCCGCTTGTGAAGAAGACACCCATTACTGGACTGAAGGGGCGCCTCTCACCACTGTTCTTATTTACCGGGACGCCTGCCGGTTTGCGATTTGTGTCGCCATGGAGATCGACAAGTTTCTGAAAAGACGGGCCCCGGCCATCCGGCGGAAGTTAAATTCCAGGATTGAACTACTTCGCTTTCACTCTTATTGGGTCGCCATCAACGTGGCCGAAGGTCATCGCATCGGCTATTCAAGGGATAGGATCCGCGGAAACATCGGTAAAAATTTGAGGGCCATTAAGCACGCCGACGCCGCCATCGGCCTTATTTCCCGGCTTTCCCCCCGGACCCGCGTGAATAGTTTTCGGCGGGAACTCTTTGCCTTCGCCTTTCAGTTGCGGAAGGCTCTCTACGAATGGGTGGATGACCTGCGCCTCCGCTTCGACAAATAGGTGCCGTTGTTCACAGTTCACACTTTTTGCCAACCCGAAACCATTTAAAGATTTTAGCTTGGATTTAAAAGTGTGAACTGTGAACAACGGCACCTTCCCTTAGAAGGGTTTGCTGATGGATTTTGCCAATTTATCCAGGGAGACTTTGATTAATTGGGGGGGCTTGGCGGTTGTGACTAGAAGGTCTTTCCCGAACAGGGTAATTCCGGTGGGAGCCAATCCGTTTAAAAAGGGATCCAGATCAAATGTCCCAAGGTTCCGCAGGGGATTTTGAAGCCGGAAAACGTGAACTTCCCGCAATTCGCCGTCCAAAACCCACACCTTGCTCCTGTCCAGAAAAAACGATGTGACGTTGATTTGGGGGAATTGATATTGGTTGAAGGGCGATTCGATATCCGTCACCTTTAACTGATAGAGAATTTTCGTTTGGTTGTCGGCTGTCCAAAGGTCCGCTCCATCCCAGAATAGACCCGCCGGTTTTGGCCCCGGGACAGGGAATTTTTCTATCGCTTGATGATCTTCGGTTAAGGAATGACGGATTATTTTATTGTCAAACCCGTCAACAGTCCAAAGGTTCTTGTCTGATAAGGCGAGCCCCGTAATAAAATTATTGGGGATGTTCTCCACTGAAATAATGGGGAGCCCTCTTTTAATTTCGTGAACGTACAGGGCTTTTCGAAACCAATCGGTGAGGTACAATTTATTTTTGACCGCGAGTATTCCCGAAGCGTGCGAGTAGGGGAGGGCTGTTCGGAATGCCAGCTGATTTGGAAAAATTAGAGAGGTGTAAACCGCCCCGAGGATTATTCCCGCGGCCCCCAAAAACGCAATCGTTTTTTTAAATTTTGCCTTTAGGGATCGCGAGGAAACGTTGATGATCGCCGGGTCAATATCATCGAAGAGAGAGGTGCGGCGGTTTATTCCGGAGGTTTTTAATTCCCTTTCGACTCGCGAAAGGAGACTTTCCATTCTCTGCTGGAAGGGAACTTCGGAGACATTTTCAAGATGTGTTTGGGGACTGTTTGTTTTTTCCGGCTTGTTTTCGCTGGTTTTTTCTTTTTCCACAAATTTTTGGTTGAGGTAATCCTCCATGATCTGGTTCACTTTTTGCTGATAACTCTCCTTCGTTTTTTCCCATTCCTGATCCAAATTCTTTTGGTATTTTTCAAATTCGGCCAGAAAATCGTTCACGTTCCCGCCGGATTTTTCCGGAAGGATGGCGCCAAATTCGGGCGGTTTTTGACCGTCCGGTGGATTTTTTTGAGGCTCGACCATATTATTCCCGCTTAAGTGTAGCCCCCCTAAATTCCAATTTCCAGAGTTCCTCCTTATTATATATGGGTAAAAAAAGGGCTATAGGACCCCCTTTGACCCCATTTTTTGGAACCCAGGGCTCCTTGGGGAGGCCTCATCACCCAGCTGCGGGAGTTACTAATTTATTGTTCCGAGCGTTTCCTTACTTTTTCGATCTCCTTTTTCACTTTTTCTGTTCCGGCTTCTCCAAATTTGAGAATGATTGATTCAAGGATTTCAATTCTTTCCCGATCGGTGATCCCGCGGCGGAGCGCCTCTTGGTAATAATTCCATTGACGCTCCAGCTCCGGAGAAATTTCTTTGGCGGCCGCCGGTTTTTTAAGCGCCGGTTTGGTTCCCTTATGTTTGGCTGGAGCCGGCTTAACTTTTGGAGCGATGAATAATTTCGCTTTGGGACGGTGAATTTGTTTGGGCGATTCTTTCCTCGCTTCTTCCAGCTCTTTGTCAACCAGGGACAGATCAATGCCTTTGCCGCTGTACTGAGTCTTGATTTGGCCTAAGAGTTTCAGCCTTTCCTCAAGCGGAGCGCCTTCCGATTTTCTGGTGAAGTAATATCCGAGGGCGGTTCCGAAACCCCGGACAGTTTTGTCGAAGTCGGAAAGGTGAATGACCTTCTCTTCATGCGCTCTTACGGGTTTGGGCGCCACCAAGGTCGCGGGAGCCTCCGGCAATTCGGCGGGCTTCACCTCGGGGACTTTCATTGCGGGCGCGGTCTCTTGGGCCCTCATCAGGAGGAGGCGCGTGTAGGCGTCCAGAACGACCTCATCTTGAGGAATTATTTCTAGGATTTGCCTTACCTGATCCAGGCAGGAATCAATTGCGTTCTTTCTGTAGGATTGGGCCGCCAGTTCCGCGCGACCGATAATTACAAACGTTTGCACCAATTTGTTGTTCCATGTTTCCGGAGACGCGAGGGAGAGCCTCGCCAACGCGAGCGCGGAGTCCCCTTCCGCAAATTTCGCCAGCGAATCCTCGACATCGGAAATATCGGTGCTCTTGACAGTTACCAGCAACGACGCTTTGATCGCCGGCCAATCCATGAGTTGATAGCCTTTTTGGGCGACGAGTCTGGCCAGATCTTCCCTGAGTTTGTCGGCCGCGCCGTCTTCAAGAGCGTATTTCCTGATTAGCATCTGCAGGAAGAGGAACCGCTGGTAATCAGTCAAGGATAAGGACTCCGCCGCCCGTTTGAAGGCGAGCGTGGCGGCCTCGCAATCGGAAGCGAAGGAGGCGATCAAATCTTGTTTCGGAGCGATTTCCTTTTCTTCCTTGGGTTTGGCCGCCCCGAATTTGAAGCTGAAGCCCACATGGTGGCTGCCTCCCTCATCCGACAGATTCCCGATGGGCATGTTGAAGGCGTAGTCAAGTTCCGCTTTGGAGAATATGTAGGAGAGTCCCGCCGTCAGGGCCTTGAAGTCGCGCGATCCTTCGGCGTAACCGCCGCGGATTTCGAAGGCTCCTATATCTTTAATGGTGAACCTTCTTTCCGCACCGAAAGCCACTTCGGAGTCGGTTTGGCTGGAGAGCCGGTTCGCCCGCCTGAACTCTACCGACAACACGCCCCAGCGCGGCCTGTAGCCAAGGCCGAATTTCGTAATGAGAGGAGGTTTATCGTTGTCTCCTCCGAGGGAGACGTCGGGACGGTTGACATTCATAATGGCGAGGCCCGCGCTGTACCGGTTTTGATATCCGAATTTGTAGAAGGTCCCCAAGTCAAAGGCGTACTTGGTGTTGGAAAGACCCTTGTTCTTGAAGAGAGGATCGGGTTCGCCGGTCGCCGTTCCCGGATCGTTCAAGGAGTTTTCTGCAAAACGGTCCGGCTCAAACGAGCGGTTCAACTGTTTGAGCGTCACGCCCAGAGACCACACGCCGGGCAATTCAAACGGCTGATATTTCAGTTTCCATCCGTAACTGAGGTAGATGGTCCGTTCATTGAGTAAGTTATCAGCCTTGAAGTTCTTGAGTCCGATTCCGAAGGCGCCCCACTCGCCCCCGCGCAAAGGCTGCCCGTAGCCTAAATAGGTCGTCGAAATGTTCGATCCGTCATTCAAACCGGTTAAGAACCGTCCGTAAAGGGTGGTGACTTCGCCTTCTTTCAGTTGGATTAAGCCCGCGGGATTGTAATGGATGTCGTTGACGTCGTCCGCCACGCCCACAAATGAGTTCGCCATGCCGGGAGCTCTGGCTCCCGCGCCCAGATCGTCAAAGGCGGCCTGGACCCGGAAGGAATTGACCGAGTTGAACAGAAGCAAGAGCGCCAGTACGAAGGCAATGATGCGCCTGATGAAAGGTATCTTCATCATCTGGCCACCGCCACTGTGCCGGTAAATGTTTTGCCCTCGCCATTTATGCGGTAGATATAAGCGCCGCTCGGGACAACGGAATTGTTGTTGTCGGTCCCGTCCCAAATCAAAGTCGTGCCGATTCCCTGATTTAGGGAAGGCGGCGGGAGGGTTTTGACGCGCCGTCCTTCCAGATCGAATATTTCGCCGGAGACGCCGGAATTATTCGGATTTTCAAGAATGAAGAAGCACCGATCGTTGTGGCCGTCACCGTTGGGCGTGAATACTCGCGGATAAACGTTGGCCTTGTCCAGCGTTAATGAGGTCGCCGACGGGGAAATCCGGAGCTGGTAATCTCCCAAATAGGAAGTTTTTATTCTCAGAACCTTTCGGGCTTCATCCAGAGTCCCGCCCACTTTCACCCAGGTGACGCCGTTATTCCAATAGAAGGACAAATCTTTGGGAGTTGCGTTGGTGACAGCAGCCTGAGATTGAGCGGGGCTGCCGAGGGCCACTTGACCGTTAACGAGGTTGTATCCGACCGCAATAATTGTTTCCGGCAAGGAGAACGCCAAATCATAAACGGGCCGCTCCGTATCGCCCCGAATGAGGTTAAGAGAGATGTTGCGGATGATATTTGTGTTGGGCGGGATGGGGTTCTCCGTCATCGCGATGCTGAGGGCGGATTTGTATTTGTTGTTTCCGGAGCGGAGGAGATCGCTCACCGTGTACGGCATGACGACGCTGGTGATTTGGTCGGTCGACAGGAAGATAATGTTGGCGTCTTGGCTTGAATCGGCAAATAGGGAATCCACGGATTCATTGCCGCTTGAGTCAATCGCCCTGACCGTGTAATAGAAGATCTGGTTGTCGACCCGGTCGGCGTAAGCGGTCACCTGAATGGGCGTCAAATTAAGTTTTGTCGCCGGGCCGGTGAGGGCCGTTCGGCGGTAAATGTTGTAGCCGGCGACGTCGTTCGTCGGGGTGGCGTCGGCGTTTCTGGTGACGGACTCCCAGATAAGAGTGAAGGCCCTTCCTGTCGGATCCAGGACCGCGCTCAAGCCCATCGGCTCTTGCGGGGCCATTGAATCGACTTTAAGCGGAGTGACGGTGCTTACGACATTGGAATAAGTGGACGGTATTCCAATTGCATTCAGCGCATTGACGCGATAGAAGTAAGTGGTCAGATCGGTCAAGCCTAAATTCTGGTAGGAACCCTGAGTGATGATGGTGACGGTTGAATAAATGGCGCCGTCGTTCGAGCGTTCCAAGCAATATCGGGTTCCGGCGGGATTCCCTCCGGAATCCCAGTTGAGGGTGATTTCATTCGACCCGATGGTGATGAACCTTAAATTTTCCGGAATGGCGGCCAGGGTGCAGACGGTTCGAACAGGAGTCGGGCTGGAAAGTCCCGAACCGTTTCCGGCGCGCAAGATTCTCGAGACAAAATTGTTGGGGGTGAGACTTCCTTCCACAATGAAGGTTTCCGTGGTTTGCGAGATAAATGTCCCGGCCGGTGAGGCGTACAGGTTATAGAAGAACGCCCCGACGGAGGTATCCCAGGTCCATTGAACGGAAGTGGAACTGAGCGCGACTCCCGCAAAGTTGAGGGGTGTCGGCGGAGGCACGGCCACGTTGAGCGGAAGCGAATGAGCCTGGCTCGGTAATCCGGCAGCGGAGTCAATAGGGGAAATCATTCCGTCCGCGTCGACGGACTTGATTCCAAAGTAATAAGTCGTTCCGATAGTGAAGCCGCCGAGGATGGTGAATTCCTGGACGCCAGGCGAATGGGCCGGGCTCTCCAATCTTTCTGAAGAAGCCGTTGCCGCCCACCAATTTTCGGCGAGCGCCTGACTCGTCGCGGGATAAGTGGCGAAGCGAATTAAATAGTGGTTAATGGAAACCCGGTTGTTATTGGACGGAGCGATCCAGGCCAGTTGGATGTCGCCGTTTTGAATTCCCACTGGAGAAGCCACAAAGCCGGTCACCGGATTGGGAGGCATCTTGATGTGGACATGGACCGATAATTGGACGTCGGGAGCGGCCCTTACGGACAGCGCTCCCCCTCCCAGCCCAATCAGCAGATTTAAGCCGGCTATTGCGAATGCGCTTAAGCAACGCGCTTTATGTTTTCGCAGCCATTGCATTCATCTATTCCAATCCCGAACTTTGAGGCCATGGATGCGCAAATCCGGTTCCCGAGCACCTGATCCATCGCCGGTGCCAGGAAACTCCATGACCACAAATGACCTTTCAGGAACTCCGCTTCCCTTCAGAAAAATCTGAAACGCGGTTTCCTGAAATCATCCGGTTTTCATGATTTCGTTATCTCTCCATGTTCATCTCCTTGAAATTGACTGTTCCGTTTCTCCTCCTCTTTAGAGCACCGATAGACGTATCGATGCGGTGTGGGCTCCGCCATCGATGGTGGCTGCCGGCGTGTGGATGCGGATGTACATGTAGCGGTCCGCTCCTGGAGGAACGTTCGCGCCGGATCTCGCCGCGTTCCCGTCGCCGAACACAGTCGAGGTGCAGGTGATGTACTGGTCGATCCTCAGGTAGTCCGACTGCCAGAGGTCCTCGTCGTCGTTCGCCACTCGGTTGGCGTTATCCGAGAATTGGACCGCGAGGGCGTAGGTTTCCGTTCCGCTAATTGCGGTTGATGAGGCAACCAGATTCCAGTCGGTTCCCGCGTCGTCGGAAGTCGCCGTGCCGCCTTTGATGGTGTAGGTCTCGGTGATGCCGCTTGAGTTGTTGTGGATCTGCAGGGCACTAACCGAGTTGGACGACTGATTGATGTTGATGGCGCCGAAGTAGTAGTACGACGTCGGTGCCGTGATGTCTTTCGAGGCGTTGATCGAAACGTGAATGTCGATGTCAACGCTTGCAGCTTTAATAGGGCCCGCGAAGCCGGCGATGCAAAAAGCCGCCCCCACAAGCCAGTTAGTGAGTTGCCTGTGTCTATTCATGGCTCATTCCTCCTGTCGAATGAAGTCATTTACTCTCGGGGGATTGCTCCCCTCGAAAATTTTCGGTCACTGGTTCCAGTGAGGCCGTAACCACGAAACGCAAATGTACGTGTCGACCCTCCGCTCACGAACCGTATAAGTCATGAGGCCCCCGGCGCCTTCAGCTCCGGGAAAAGCCTTTGTTTCCCAACACGCTCATTTCGTCGTTGCGGCCCCCTGAAAACAAGGGAACTCGCCACGGCGTTTGGGAACACCATGACCGCAAATGACCTGTTCAGAAACGCAGCATCCTTTCAGCAAGGCTGAAAAGATCCGCTTCCTGAATTCATTCGGCTGCGATGAAAAGTTTTCTTTAACCCGCTAGAACCACCTCCTTCGATTTGATAAGCGTTATTTCACTCTTTCCTCCTTTTCCGCCTTAGAACACGCAGAGGCGGATTGTGGCTGTGTGTGACCCGCCGTCTGGAGTGCTAAGCGGTGCGTGGATGCGGATGTACATGTACCGGTCCTGACCCGGGCCCACTCCCGCTCCCGACCTTCCGGCGGTTCCATCGCCAAGCGCATCAGCGGTGCAGATGACGTATTGGTCGATCCTCAGATAGTCCTGC